>Ga0056137_1000110_pt1 | contig 28482 bp, 30 predicted proteins | sample WorMetTypGCAVOLI_FD_55029 | JGI IMG/M metagenome (GOLD analysis project Ga0056137, IMG submission 55029) | Marine gutless worms symbiont microbial communities from Max Planck institute for Marine Microbiology, Germany - Olavius algarvensis... ...
GCAGGCTGGTCTGTCATTTGACAGAAATCGCCTAAGTTAGCTGCCGGTCGCCTATCGTGGTAGGTCGGGTTAGGCGCGTGCTTCGGTGTGTTCGGTTAGGCAGCAGGATTCGGGCGCGCCGTAACCCAACACACGATGCCGCAGTCCAGCCTTGAATGCCGGGTTAAGGCGCGTTCAACCTCGGTTGCCCACTTTCGCATCGCAAGGTGCGCCTAACCCGACCTACAAGACTGAAACGTCTCGGTATTCCGGCCCACATTGTCCTGACCACACCCGACTGGCTGCCGCCCGATCCTCTGCCGTTTCCCCCGGATGTCCCGACGAGGATACTTCCAGTTGGTCGCTACGCCAATTGGCCGTCCCGCCGGTCGGCGATGATGCGCTATTTGGAGGCACACGCGCCCTGTATCTATATCCCCAATTACGATCGGGTCCATTCCTGTGTCAGCCCTAGGCTTTCCAGCGGGGTCGGCATCGTCGGGATCCTCCATAGCGACGATGCAACCGGCCCTCACGGTTCACTCTTCGACCTCTAACGCTTGACGAAGCACTTGTGTCCTCATCTCTTGTTCTTCAAGAAGGCGCAACCCATCCTCTACGGCCTCATCCGCTGTAGCATAAAGCCTTTTTTGTATTTGCCTACCCACGAACATTCCATAATGTTCGCCTAGTTTTACACGAGTATTTCTTTGCATGACGAACCTCCTATCTATCAGGTCCCGGATAACTTACCATCGGTCAAGACTTCTATCACCTTTCAGACCCTTACTGTCAGGGTGAGCGCGTATAAATTTATTGCCGATTAACAGGTTACCGCCAACTTCCGGTCGTCAGCCGTACCTGCGGTGGTTCGCCATGAACGGTAGGCGCCGGCTTGCTGGTGCTGGGCCGGAAGGTAACCAAGTCGGCAGGTCGAACCTCATGGAAGCGCTGGCAAGCCCGCGCCTACGCGTTCCAGCGCCAGGAAAACCAATCCGGCAAAACCAATCCGGCAACATCATGTTTTCAGGCAGAGTTACGCACTCGCTCTGCCCTCACTGTCAGAAGCTGTCTGGTTAAAAACGTATCGGCTGCAACTGTCCTAAACTGGTCCCTTCTTCCGTTCTTTCTCGTTAAATAGGCCTGCTATTCAATGACAGATTTTTCAAAGTCAATTCTCTGTGACCTCTGCGTCTCTGTGGTTCAACTAAACAGAAGACCTATACGCTCTTGGCGTCCTTGCGATTCTGCCGTTCGTGAAGACCTCCGACCATGAGCTGGATCGAGCTGGCGGCCTATCTGGGCACCGGGGTCTGTGCCGGCTTGATAGCCGGCCTGCTAGGGGTCGGAGGTGGCGTCGTCGTGGTACCCGCGCTGGTCTGGATCTTCTCCGGGATGGGCTTTGCCGCGGAGTGGAGCTTTCACCTCGCCGTGGGGACCTCGCTTGCGACCCTCATCGGGACCGGCAGCGCATCGGCCTATGCGCACCACAAGCGCGGTGCCGTGCGCTGGGATCTGGTCCGCATCCTGGCGCCCTGGTTGGTCATCGGTGCCTGGATCGGCGCGGCCGGCGCCGGGTTGCTGGACGCGACCTGGCTGCGGCGCCTCTTCGGGCTCTTTCAGCTCTATGTGGGCCTGAGTATGCTGTTCAAGCGCACCCAGGGTGAGGTCTGTAACCTGCCGAGCAGGTCGGCGGTGGGTCTGGTCGCGACCGGAATCGGTTCCCTCTCGGCGCTGCTAGGCATCGCCGGCGGGACCTTGACGGTGCCTTTTCTGACCCGCTCGGGCCTAGATATCCGCCGGGCAGTCGCGACTGCGGCTGCATGCGGGCCATCCATCGCCTTAGCCGGGGTCTTGGGGTTCGTGATGGTAGGTTGGGGACACGCAGGGCTACCCCCCGGCAGCACCGGCTTCGTGTACTGGCCGGCAGTGGCCGGCATCCTGCTTGCCAGCATGCCGTCCGCCCCCATCGGGGCGCGCCTTGCCCATACCCTTCCGCTGCCGGTGCTCAAGCGGATCTTCGCCGTGCTGGTGCTGCTAGTGGCGGCAAAGCTGCTATCGGTATGACGGAACCCGGTACGGAGGAACCCAGTAAACCGCACCAGCTAATCAGATGGTGGACGTGTGTTACCGGCTTCTAGGGCGTGTTGACATTTGATTTAAGGAGTAAACATCAATCTCCGAGCTTATCTCCTAATGGTACAGGATTAACAGGATCTTATAATTGTTATTTAAGAAAAATAATCCCGTTAATCCTGTTAATCCTGTCCTATTAGCGGTCGGCACGATGATTATGTCGACCGTCATGGAGCCTACCGTGACGGATCGGTTACGATATACTTAATCGATTCGACATAACCCCGGATGCGTAGCCCATGGGCCGCGCCCTCTACCCCGAAGAAGGTCCGTTCGATGCCTGATTACAATGCCGAGGACGTCCGCAATATCGCCCTGGTCGGTCATTCCGATGCCGGCAAAACCACCCTGGTAGAGGCCCTGCTCGCCGCCACCGGGGTCATCGTGGAGCCGGGAAGCATCGAGAAAGGCACCACTGTCTGCGACTTCGATGCCCTGGAGAAGAAGCACCTGCACTCCCTCGACGTGGGCATCACCGGCTGCGAGACCCAAGGCAAGCACGTCAATCTGATCGATACCCCGGGCCTCCCCGACTTCCTGGGCCGCGGCATCTCGGTGTTGCCCGCGGTGGAGTCCGCCGCCATCGTGATCAGCGCCCGCACCGGGATCGAGCCCGTCACTCAGCGCATGTGGAAGACGGCCGAAGCTCGCAACCTGTGCCGGATGATCATCGTCAACAAGATCGACGCCAAAGGGGTGAACCTGGGCGAGCTGACCGCTCAGATCCAAGACACCTTCGGTACCGAGTGCCTGCCCATCAACCTGCCGGCGGACGGCGGCAAACGGGTGATCGACTGTTTCTTCCAGCCCGGCGGCGATGCAACCGATTTCTCTTCCGTCGCGGAGGCCCACAGGCGGATCATCGACCAAGTGGTCGAGGTCGAAGAGGAACTCATGGAGCTCTACCTGGAACAGGACGAGGAGCTGGCACCGGAGCAGCTGCACGCCCCCTTCGAGAAGGCCCTACGCGAGGCCCATCTGATCCCGATCTGCTTCGTCTCGGCCCAGACCGGCACCGGCATCCCCGAGCTGCTGGACATCCTGGCCCGGTTGATGCCGAATCCCTCCGAAGGCAACCCGCCCCCCTATGTGAAGGGCGAGGGGGCCGACGCAGAGCCCGTCGGCGTCAGCCCGGACCCCGAGGGGCATACCCTGGCCCATGTCTTCAAGGTCATCAACGACCCCTTCCGTGGCAAACTCGGGATCTTTCGCATCCACCAGGGCCGGGTTACTGGAGACACCCAGCTCTTCATCGGTGACGCCCGCAAGGCGTTCAAGGTCAATCACCTGTCCCGCCTGCACGGCAACCAGCAGATCGAGGTGAAAGCGGGCGGACCCGGCGACATCCTGGCGGTAGCCCGGGTGGAGGATATCCACCGCGATGCAGTGCTCCACGACTCCCACGACGAGGACCACTACCACCTGCGCCCGATCGAGTGTCCGGTCCCCCTGTTCGGCCTGGCCATCACGCCCACCAAGCACGGCGACGAACAGAAGCTCACCGACGCCCTGCACAAGCTGGAGTCGGAGGACCCCTGTTTCCGCGTGGAGCACAATGCCGCGGCCAACGAGACCGTCATGCGCGGACTCGGCGAGCTACACCTGCGGGTGCTGCTGCGACGCCTCGCAGAGCAATTCCATGTGGAGGTGGACACCAAGTCGCCGAGCATCGCCTATCGGGAAACCATCACCACCCTGGCCGAAGGGCACCATCGGCACAAGAAGCAAACCGGCGGCGCCGGTCAGTTCGGCGAGGTCTATCTGCGTATCGAACCCCTGGAGCGGGGTCAGGGCTTCGAGTTCGTGGATGCCGTGGTGGGCGGCGTCATACCCGGCCAGTTCATCCCCTCCGTGGAAAAGGGCGTGCGCCAGGTCCTGCAGGAGGGCGCCGTGGCGGGCTACCCGATGCAAGATATCCGGGTCACCGTCTATGATGGCAAGTACCACCCGGTGGATTCCAAGGACATCGCCTTCGCCACCGCCGGCAAGAAGGCCTTTCAGGACGCTGTGGACAAGGCCAGGCCGGTGATCCTCGAGCCTATCGTCAAGATCCGCATCCTGGCCCAGGACAGCGCCATGGGCGACCTGGCGGGGGACCTCTCGGGCCGCCGCGGACGTATCAGCGGCAGCGAGGCCAAGAGTCTGGGCCGGATCGCCATCGACGGCGAGGTTCCACTCGCGGAACTGGAGGGCTACGAATCGCGGCTCAAATCCATGACTGGCGGCGAAGGCACCTATACGATCGAGCTGAGCCACTATGAGGCGGTCCCGGCAAGCATCCAAAAGCAGCTTCAGGATGCCTTTGAACGCTCGGAAGACTAAGCGAGTGTCTAAGAACTAACTCATTAATTTTGCTTGTTCCTCTGAATTTTCTATCACCCTTCCCTCATCCCGGATGACACGCACAGGAGGCAGGGCGCCCGAGTCGGCGCCGAATCGATGAGGCGAGCCAACACGATCGAACAGCCCCATGTCGCAGCAGATCCCCAACGGCACCCACCGGGATATAGACGGCAAACCCCGTGTCTACTATGACGGTTACTGGATCAAATATTACGAGCCGCCGGCCGATAATCTGGAGGCCAAGAAACAGCTGATTCGGGCCCTGACGCGACGGCTCTTCAACCATGTGGAGCATGGGATCAATATCCCCGGCATCCGTCTCGGCGAGGCCCGACAGGCCTATGAGCGTGAGACGGACCCGGAACGCAAACGGGTGGTGGGTGCCATGCTGGCAGGGGCACTTTTCAATCGGGCCGCGGATATCTTCACCAATGTCGTGGAGTTGCAGGAGGCCGGGGTGGAAATCATCCCGAACGACGCCCTGATCCATCAATGCGGCCAATGCCTGCAGGAGGCCCTGGAGCTCGGGCGCATGGTCCACCACCAGAGCGGCGATGAGGGTCTAGACGAGCTCTGGGGCGAGCCCTTCAAGGCCTTTTCCATCCCGATAGAGGCCTTCTATGAAAGCCGCTATCTGAAGATCATGCAAACCATGCGCCACATCGACCGTGTCGCCGATGCCATAGCGGATACCCTCGCAGGTACGGGACTCTTCCACCGGGTCGAACAGCCTATCCGGGAGCTTGCCGAGGCGGCCAAGGAGAAATGCGAGACCCTACGCACCGATCCGGTGATCTTCGAGGTCTGGCCAACCTTCGTCGTCGCCGGTGAACGGCTCCGCCGACTCGAACCACAGCTACCGAAACACGCCGCGGAGAAACAGATACGGCGGGCCCGCGCCCTCATCCGAGACGGTGTCTCCCTGATCCAGCACATCGCCCGCGCGCGGGTCCCGATACCCAAGAGCACGCACAAGTACCTGGAGCACTGCCACCGCTTCCGGCTCGCCGCCGAGCCCCCCTGTTCCTCGCGCCAATCGTTCCGGATTGCAACCGCGGGCATGACCTCATGCACTCTCTGTCAGCAAGAGCCTTGACCGATCCTTATAACCCATGTCTGTCCACATCGGCACTAGTACCCCATTTCACCTTATTTTTGGTTCTCAGCGCGGCGAGAGGCGGCCAGATGCGAGGCGCGCGAGCGCAGGAATAGCGAGTCCTCTTTCAAGCTCGCGCAACACCGCAGATGACCGCCTCTCGTCGCACCCGAAGGGAGCCCCCCAAACGCGCCAAGGCGGTGTTACAGCGCTTGGCAAGAGAGTGTATTCCCTGCGCGCTGTGCCTTGCCGTGACGCGTTTGGGAGGCTCTGAGAGCGAAAATAAGGTGAAATGAGGTGCTCGTGTACAGCTTCAATAATGTGATTGCATCCCTTCCTTCCGCACCGGTCAGGACGTCGAGGGCAATCCGCGACAAGGCATATTCGGTCGCTCCCTAGTTACTTCCGTTATGGGTGTCGCGCCATTCCTGACGGCGGGACTCCCAAGAGCTCGAGATAAAACCCCATGCCACTCGCACCCGGCTCCGCATCCCGATCAAACATATTGCGATAGAGATTGTTGATCAGCTCGCTGTCACTCAGCCCGCTGAACCGGTTGGTGTACTCCTGAGAGGTCCCGAAGGCCGCAATGATCGACCTGAGATTGCCCCCCTCCGCGTCCAGGCGGGTGCACCAGTACTCGAACCTCCAACCTCCCCACAGCGAGCATAATAGCCGATATAGGCCTTATGGATCCAAAGCTTTGCCGAGTTACTACAACGACTCCTGTTGCCACTGCCCGTACCCATCGATAGTGCCGGCCTATTCTCGACAAAATATAAATAGTTATCTGCATTATCAATCGCCCTGTCTGGGAGATGCGAGGCAAGGTTCATCGCTCCGTTTTGACCATAGGCTTGATCATCCGTACCGGCAACGTCCGTGAGATGCGAGATCTCGTGGACGATGGTTCCCGCTTGCGAGTCGGTGCCCAACTCCGGAGACTGTGGAGCCGACCAAAACAGGTTACAAAGGTTGATCTCGTAAGGGCGGCCCAGAAAAACGTAGGCGTAGGCCGACGGATCCTTGCAGCCGCAATCGAAGGTAATATTCTTCTGGCTCGCAGCACTAAGAAGCTGTCTAAAAACTAAGCCATTGATTTTCATAGAACCGTACCCGTAGGGTGGGCTGTGCCCACCGGTCAGGCATCGTATATGGTGGGCACAGCCTACCCTACAGGTTAGTTAGTTCTTATACAGTCTCTAAAGGCGGGATGCGCTACGCTTTCCCGCCCTACGCAGGTTGATTATTGCGCAGGGCTTCCCGAACCGCGGCCGCTTGGCAGGAGACAAATCAGGCGCAGCGTGCCCATCGCCATGTGATGGGCACGCTGCGCTCTGTGCATCCTCCCGAGCCGTCGCGGTTTCGGAACCTGCGTGGAATGACCAAAGCTTTGAGCCCAGCTTGCCGGACGCTTGCTTTGCCCATCCTATTAAATGTCAACACGCCCTAGTACTCCATTTCGTCTTATTTTACGTTCTCAGCGAGGCGAGAAGCGGCCAGATGCAAGGCGCGCGAGCGCAGGGATAGCAACCCTCTTTCAAGCTCGCGCAACACCGCAGGTGGCCGCTTCTCGTCGCGCCTGAAGGAAGCCCCCCAAACGCGCCAAGGCAAGGCATAGCGCACCGGGAACACTCTCTTGCCAAGCGCTGTAACGCCGCCTTGGCGCGTTTGGGAGGGCCCTGATGATGCAAAATAAGGTGAAATGTGATACTAGTACGCAGTTTCGACTGATATTGCAAATTTATAGCCTCTGTTGGCTCATACACTCCAACGTGGGGGCCAGTAGTATCAGTCGAAACTATGTCCTAACGAGGTTTCTCCTCAGACCGACGAGGCGTGAATTTTTGTACGGAAACCGGAAAACCACGAACAACACGAAAGGACACGAATCCTCAATTCGTGTTTTTCGTGTCCTTTCGTGTTGTTCGTGGTTCCTCCTCCCCGTACCCGTGGAACCTGACTCATTTGTAAAAACACGGGTCCGTCAAGGGATCCTAGTCGAGCCAGAGCGCATTCAGACTGGCTTGTGCACCACAACGCCCAGGACGCGAACCCGAATCTCCCTCGGAAATAAAAAGGCGCCCCCTAAGCGCCTTTTTCCCCGCCTGAAGGGAAGGGCGGGACCGTCGGAGAACCGACATCCGGGGCATCCTTGCCCCTCCTCCCCTAAGAGGGGGTCGCAAAAGCCATCCTCCCACCGGAAGAGAGCCTGCCCCGAGCCGGCGAGGGGCTTCTTGGGAAGCGGGTGATCTAGAAGCTGCCTGGCTAAACGTGTATCGGCGGCAACTGTCCCAAACTGGTCCCTGTTTCCACGCTTTCTCGTTAAATAGGCCGGCTATTCGCCTCGAAAGCGCGAAAAAATGCCCTCAGTTTGGATCATTTTCGCTACGATCCATTTTAACCAGACAGCTTCCTAAACCGGCAGTCCCCCTGGAAGCGCCGGCAGCTTGCCGGCATCCGTGGGTACGGGCCTACCTGGAGGGGAAGGAGGTACCTCCGGATCAGCTCCCTACCGACACCTGCCGCCTGGAAGGCGGCGCTCCCGGCGACAGGCTTTTGCGATACCCTCCCTAAAGGAGAGGAATCGTACCAGGTGCCGGCTTCAATACTGCGGACACTTGTTTATCTTAGCCCTCAGTGTCCTTGAATCCTTTCCTGGTGGATTACCGTCAAAGAGTCCTCGCGTACCGACATAGATCTTCAGGGCAATCTGAGACTCTGCATAGGCTCTTGCCCTTCCAGGTGCATCCTCCGCATTTCTCTCACTGTCATCATGGAGGTCGTACCATTCCTGGGTGAGCTCATCCATGCATTTAACGTAATAGTCCAACCCCGTCGTCTTCTCCGGCTCTCGATCATACATACTGAGATAGAGACCCTTGATTCTCTCTGTCGGACTCAGGTCGACGAACCGATTTCTATACTCGTTGGAGTATCCAAAGGGCACAATGACCAGCTTGAGATCCGTTCCACCTCCCTTTTCACCCAACTGTTTACACCAGAAGTCGAATCCTAGAAAGTCGGCACAGCGGTTATAATAGGCTCTATAGAGGCCATGGGTCCGGAACTTTGCTTCCTCACTACAATCACTGATGCGGAGACTACCGGGCTTGCCGTTGTTCCCATCGCCGTTGTTCCCATCATCGCCGTTCTCCTTCTGGAACTGTGCAGTGACGATCTCCGCACTTACGGTGAGTGTGCACGAACCCGTACCGTTACAAGTACCACCCGTCCAACCAACGAATTTATAACCCGCGTCTGCCGTAGCCGTCAGTGTCACGGAAGTCCCCCGGCGAGTGTCTCCGGGCAGGTACCGGATTTGGAAGTTGCCGTGATCGTACAGGCGATCCCATCCCCTGAGATCAAGACCTTACCGTTTCCGCTGACACTTAGTACCTTCGTCAACTCATACTCTGTGCCCGGCGGGTTGTCGTCTGGGGGGGGTCTACTCCTGAAACTCGGCAGTGACGATCTTGGCACTATCCATGGTGACCGTGCACGTCGTTGTAGTACCGCTACAATCACCCGACCAACTGAATGTATGGCCCGACGCCGCCGCGGCAGTCAGGGTTACGGTACCATGGTCGACCATCCCCGGGCAGCTACCCGACGTGTTACCTCCCGTGATCGTACAGGTGTTCCCGTTCCATGTAACCGTACCATTGCTGCCTCCGCTGCCCTGTACCGTCAGCTGATACTATTTCAGCTCGAAGGTAGGAGTAAGCGTTTCAGAGGTATCGTCAATAAACAACATATCATCCAATTCACACGACTCCGAATTAGCGCCTGATATCAACCACTATGGACTGAAAGTCCATAGTCTGGAGGACTAAAGTCCTCATCCGTGGACAAGCCACGGACTGAAAGTGAAGGGACTTAACGTCTATAGTTTCAACGTAGCAGGTGAGGAAACAGGGTGCTTTCGGGGCCAAAAACGCACCGCGGGGAACTGCGGGACGGCCGGTGACTGCCAGCAAGCTGGAAGTGGTTTGCAGGAGGCGGCACGGTTAGTCGTTGGCGGACTGGTTTGCGCTCATAGCCGTAGTCTCAGCAGCCGCTTTGCCTCTTCGTAGATCCGGTCTTTGCGCCAGTTCGGGTGCGCTTGTAGAACCTCGATCACCTTGACCTGTAGCTGCCTACGGAGCTCGAATGTGTGCGGCAGGTCTGCTGGGAAGGAGCTGGCGGTTGGCGGCTTCCGCGAAGCGCGCTTCTGGAATAGTCCGCTGAGGGTCAAGGAGAGGCGGCCCTTGGCGGCCTTCGAGGTGGGGGCCGCGTTCGGCTTCCCGGCGTCGCTTCTCCTGGCGCCGTTTGGCCTTCTGCCGTTCGTGCGACAGCATAGTCCCGAGGCCGAGCGCCGCGAAGAAGTGGGGGGAGACCTTCTTAATCGCAGTCACCCCCTCGTCGAAGAGCAGCCGCTGCAACGCGGTCCTGGCTCACCAAAGCGTCGATCCCGGCGTGTATTTCCTGGCGAAGGCGACGGCCTTGGCGGCCGCGCTCGATTCGAATTCGGGGTCTGAGAGCGATCCCACGGATTCCGCCCACTTGAAGACATCGCCGAACGCGAGCTGGCTGACGTCCGCCGCGAGCCCGCCCAGCGGACCGGAGACCATTTGTTGCGGCGAGAATCCGCGCTGATTGATATTTCCGAACAGGAAATCGCCCAACAACGTGAGTCCGCCCCCCGCGAGCAGGGCCTTGGCGTAAAAGCTCAGTGCGTCCATCGGCAACGGGTCGCGCCCTTTGCTCACTTCCCGCAATTGCGTGCCCACCGCGCCGACCAGCATCATGCTGGCTGCCAACGCCGCCAGCGTAGACGCCCGCCCCAATCGGGGCTTCAGGCTGAGCACCAGGCGCCCGTAAATGAGCGCGAACGAGATGGGGAAATTTTTGTACATCGCAAAGGAGTACAATACCGCGCCCGCCAGCGTGTCCGGCCGGGTCGTGTCCTTGAGTCGAATTGAGCCCTCCAGGGTCGATTCCGGCACCATTTTTTTTGCCTCCTCGGAAATCATGCCCTGGAACCGATAGAACAGCGGTATGGCGTTTGGCCTATCCGTCCGCAACAAATCGATCGGACGGAGCAACTGGACACCCAGCGCGGGTTCGAACGGCTGGAGATTCCGAATGGTGTTCCAATCCTCGCGTGAGATGCCGTAGCGGCGCAGCACGTCGAGAAATGGCAACGCCTCGAAGTCTGTCTGGGCCGACCGCGCGAGCAACCCCATGAATTCGGATTGCACCGCCCACCGTGCGGCGTGAGTATGGCCCGCCAGCAAGCTCATGCGCATGTTGACATCGGATAGACGCCGGGCCAGGACAGGTCCCAGCGCCTCGTGGCCCATAAAGCGTTGCGCGGCCACCACCGATGAGACCACATTGTCCATGACGAACCCGGATTGTGCCGCCAGTGCTTGTTCTGTCGCGCCGATGCGCCCCGGGAGAAAACTTCTGAGGTAGTGACGAACGCCGCCGAAGAGGTTCATTCCGTTCAGTTTTCTGACGAACGCCGTGGTCACGAAATCGCCGGGGATCGCAAGCAGCGCAGCCGACCCGAGCTGGGCCGAAACCAGGAGGTTGGTTGCGGTGAGCACGCTTTTCGCCGTCAGACTATCCGGTGATACCGCATTGCGCCCCAATGCGACCTCCCACATCGGATCGAAGGTGTTTTTCAGCTCCGCTTCGGCCGCCAGCACCGCCTGACCGCCGCGTTGCGCGGCGCGTTGGCGGACCAATCCGGCGAGCAGCGTCTTGCCTGTATCCGGTGCGGGTCCAAATACGCTGATCTGCGCGATTTGATTGGCCATTCCTTCCAGGTGGGCCACGAGCGCATCGAAGACGGTGCCTTCCCCGAACTCCTCGTGCATCCGCAACCAGCTATCCGCGTCCTTGTACACTAGGAACCGGTGCCGTTCGAGCGCATTCCCGACCGCCGACCCCGCCACGGGTCTACCGCCTTGGCGCTGCACATCGAGCGTTGAGGCTCCATCGGTGCTCAGCGTCCGGTAGACTGTTTCCAGCACGCGCTCGCGGTCTTCGGGCGCGATCCGTGCGCCGTCCGGCCAGCGCATCGCCTGCCAGTCGAGCGCGTCACGGTGCACTTCGATCCAGCGCGCCTGGCCGGCCTTGATCAGGCGTACCGGCGACTGCCGTTGCGCGAGGCGAAAATCCGTGCGTTTCAGTAAACTCCCGCCCGCTGCGTTGAACAGCTCGACTCCGAGATCGGAAGCCTCCGTGTAAGCCTTGGCCAGCAGGTGCGCGCCGGCGTCGCCCGTCCGGTTGCCGAATAATTCGTACACGACATTCGGCAAGTGCGCGCGGCCGCGCTGGCGGCCAAATGCACCCTTGCCATATTGTTGCAGGCTCGCGCTGAACTTCGACAGGAGCAGGCCCCGCGCCGATTCCCGGATCGATGTGAAGCTGATGCCGGGAAACCGCGGGTCGGCATCGATGAGTGAGATCGCCGCCCGCGCATAGGCGACGCCGCCGGTGCGGTCGCGCTTATCGCCGACCAGCACGCTGGTCGGCGGCAGATCGTCCGCTTGGTCTAGCCGGTGTTGATATTCAGCCAGGAGCTCGACAGTTTTGGCGCGGCGTTTTTTGCGCTCCCGCGCGGTGATTTCCGCTTCGGCGACAACCTGCTCCCACGCGCGCCGTTCCGCGGCTAGCGGCGGGGCGCCGCCATCGATAGCGGTTTGCGCCAGCGTCCGCGCGCGCGCGGCCAACCGCTTGGCCAGTGCGGGGTCCGCCCCGGCTTTCCGCAACGCGTCTTTCAGGCAATCGTTGAAAGTAGGCATCCGCGCATCGCATCCAGCGTCGCGTCATCCGCCTGGTCCTGCGCCAGCAGGTCGCGGAGCCGGATCTCGGTTGGGAGCTGCCCTTCCGTTTCGACAATGGGCAGCCGTTGGTCCAAATCGAGCGCAATCTGGCGCCCGGATATTGCGACCGACACCCGGTTTCCGGCCTGCGTCGCCGGCTCCCTCAGCGCCGACAACAAGCGCGTGGCGGCGTCCTCGTCCCCCGGCGCGAAGGGTTCGACGGTGGCGTGTTCCGGCGTGGCTGACGGTTTCGGCCGCGGTGGCGCCTCGGATTGGCCAAGCCCCACCACACCTTGTCGATCGATCACGCGCGTTGCGTGCTTGATGTCCTCCAGCGTCGGCGCAAATCGACCTTGGCTGCGCGCATACGCGCGCAGCAGCAACCGCCGCGTCGCCGCCAGTTCCCCGAACCTCTGATCCGCCCGGTCCTGGCCCAGGCGCGCCACCAGATCCTGCCGCTCTTCGCGCAGCAAGCCGAGCCGGGTTTTCAACACCTCCTCGGCTGTGTCGCCACGCGCCAGTTCGAGATCCACGCGCCGCGCGTCGAGCTGGTCGATACGCGCCATCAGGTCGGCCTGCTCCGCCGGCATTTCCGATTGACGCGCTGCCCCCGCGACGACTTGCCTGGCATAGCTGCGGAACGCCGCGGGGTCCTGATCGATTACCTGCTGCGCGCCTGGCTTCGGTTCCGGCGCAATCCGGTCGGGCCGCGGCCCGTCCCAATCATCGAGCTGACGCGCCACCTCACGCACATCGGCCGCGGTCCGCGCGCGCCCCATCCCGGAGCCCATCCATGGCGACGCCGCGTCCTCGGCGTCCATTCCAGCGAGCGTTACGGCTCCTGGTTCATCGGGAACCGCGCGCACCCGCTGGGTTGGCGTTGTTCGTTCCTGTGGGGTGAAAAGCCGTTCCTCTCCGGCTGGGGAGGGAGGTGATTCCCTTCCGGCTCCGGTGGCGAGCGCTCCGCGCGCCCGCTTGGTCAGCAGATGGGCCACTCCCTCGCCGAGTCCCTGCATGACCCCGGCCCCGACCGCCGTGGCGCCAATTGCCGTCAGCGCTGGCCCAATGCCGTGTTCGAGCCCCAGGAGCCGCCGCGCCTCTTGCGCCCCGGTGAATTGGTTAATCGCTTCCACGAGCGCTTGTCCACCCGCCTCCCAGGCAATACGCCCCAACGGCGTTTTGCCAACGGCGCTAACCGGCAGGACTACGAAATTCAGCGGATCTGTCCGTGGGTCCAGGGCGCTGATGGCGCCGCCCAAGAACCCGCCGATCATGCCCGCCGGCGTGGTTGGGGTCCGCTGCCAGGCGCGTTCCGCCTGTTCCGCCTGCGCGCGCACACGCTCCCAAAGCGCCTGTGCCGGCGCCACATCCTGGCCGAGATCGGCCGCGCGCTTGACGGCCTGATCGTAACGTTCGAGCGCGGCGATGCCGCCTGGCCCCAGCGCGCGGCTATCGCCATCCACGAAGTACGTGGCCAGGTCACGATAGTCAAAAGAATCTCCGAGCCGTGGAAAGCCAGTGGCGTCGCGGTTCAGACTGCCCCGGCGCGCCTGCGCCGCGTCCTCCTGCTCGAATGCCCATTCCAGACCGCGCCAAGAGCTCGCCCGCTGCTGCGCGGCGTAAGCCGCTTTCCAGCTGTGCAGAAAGCCCAGCGGCGCGCCAAATGCTGGCCGTGCCCTCGATGCGGGCGTTTCCGAAGACCCTGGCGCCGTCTCCGATCGTCGGCTGCCCGCGGATCCTGGCGTCGCCTTCGATCACCGCGTCATCCTGAATCGTGGGGTTGCCGAGAATGTGCGCGTTGCCGTCTACAATCGCTTCGCCTCGCAGACTGGACGTTCCGCCGACAAGCGCCTGACCGCCAATCCGCACGGTGTCCGCTGCGCGCATTGGGCCGATCAGTTTCGCATGGCCAGTGACGACGACTTGATCCGTCAGCGTCACGCAGCCGGTGATCTCCGAGAAACCTTCAATCAATACGGAACCGTGGATGACCGCGCCAATCGGCGATGATTCTTTATCGACATTGATGACCGCGCGGTCCTTGATGACCACATTGCCGCTAAGCGTGACATCGCCGTGTACAATCGCGCCGCCGAATAGCGATACGTTGCCATGAATTCTGGCGTTGCCACTGACAACCGCCGTTGGGGCGACATATACCGTTTGGCTAACGAACGCCGTCGTTGCGACATAGCCCCCGATTTCAACCGTGTCGCCGGTCTCCACGGCGATGATGTTTTTATGCCGGACCGCTTGCACGATCTCATCGCTGAGTGGAAATTTGAAGTCTACTGCACCCTCGGACATGGCGCGGCGAATCGGCTACTTTTCTTCCGGCAAGACAATATCGGACAGCAATGTAGACGCTCCAGACATTACCAGCTGCTCATCATCGCCGACAACCGCGATCCCACTCAGATACAGCGTCACGCCACGTGCGGGCGTGGGATTATTATCATACGAAAATGACGCCGGTTTCACGACCACCACCGCCCAAACTCCGGGATAGACCGTTTGCTTCCGAGAGATGTCTCGATTTACCCATTTACCGTCGATATTCCGCACACTCGGAGGATAGATCGATGCGGCGTTCACATATAAATTTCCCGGCGTGAATCCGGGGTAATTCTCCCGATCCTTCTGATCCCTGATGGGATAAATCAACCCATCCCACTGCTTCGTATTTCGGTTGTAATACTCCGGCCAGCGTTCATAGAACGATAGGATGCGTTCATGTAGAAGGTCCAGATTCGCGCGCCGATCGAATAAGACGGACACACTATATTGTTTGTACCCGCTGCTATCTTTCCCCACCATCGGAAACGCGATGCGGCCTGGCGGCAGCCGGATGAGTTGATTACTCGTTCCGTCTTTTCCTTTGCTGCCGCCCTTAGCTAGGGTGCACGACGGATTCTGGCGATACACCGCCTTGATCCAATCTTCGGAGACGATACTGTCTCGCATCGCTGTCTCGATCCACGAAGCCGTCCCCGGCGGCGGGTTTATCCCCGCGGGTGTGGGGGAACCGCGTCTCACCTGTTGGCGGCTTTCTCCTCCCGCGCGGCATCTTCGGTGGCCTCACGAACGATCTCGGCGCCAGCCTGAAAGCCATGCACGATCGTATCTAGGAGAAAGGACCCCGTGTTCGACATTTTCGTCAGCTTCATCAGCTCGTCCGCCGCCGCCTCGCCCAGCGCGGCCCCGAGCGATCTCGCCAACGACCGGATAATCGAGGTTTCTACGGAAACCGGCTCATGCAGGAGGCTATTTACCAGCTGCTGGTGCGCCGGATTCTCCGCGTCGAATTGGATGCCCTGTATTTGGTTCGACTCAGTAGCCATAGATCACTCCGTTCTCTTCATTGTGTTTCGTTTGCTCGTAAAGACAGTCGGCGCCGACGACGGCGGCCAGCAGCGCATGCGCCAATGCCGGTGGAATTTCGCCATCTGGACCGCATAGCCGCTGCCCACCATGCATGTCCGCCGCGAGCCTGCGGGCGCGGTAGCGCGCCAGTCCGATCGTCAGGCGGGGCAGACCGAGCGTGCGGTTAATCACCTGTTGCGGAACCGTTTGCACCGAGATGCCGGCCGCTACCGCCATGGCGTACACCATCGCGCGGATGCTCGACAGATCCGCATCGGTACTCTCCATAGCTAACGTTTCCACACCGCGCATTGGCGCCGCCGTCAAAAAAGCCCACAACCGGGCCAGCCACCGATTGAGCGGGTCGCTCTGTTGCGGCGCCCGCGTTGTCCGATACGCATCGATTACGCGCTGGATGCGCGGATGCTCCGTCCGCCGCCCGACCAGCACGAATCCGCAGTAACCTGACCGTTCGCTGGCGCCTAAGAGTTTATTCTCCGGCATCGTTCAGCTGCCGGACATTGCTCCGCGCCGCCGCATGCGCCGCGGCGCGTCTGGCGCGCGCACCATTGAGCACGCCGTCGACAATCGACTGCGCCGCCAGCAATTCAGCGGTCCGTTGCCGCAGCAGGTCCGCGATCGCCTGCCAGAGCGGCCGGTGGCGGAGATGGTAGGGAGCATCACGCAACTCGGCGAGCGCTTCCGGTGGATACCTAAGACGCCGGCCGAGCTCCTGATACGACAGGCGCGCCGTGTCGCAGACGACATCGATTGTGCTGCGCTTTGTCATGGTAGGCAGACCGATTTAAAACCGGAGAAAGGAGACGTGTCCGAAAATTTCCGTGTTCGCGGAAATGGTGTTACTTGCAGGCGCCGCCGTCACCTTATACGTCAGGGTAATCCCCTTCTTGGAATGAAAATACCGTATGGGTGGCTTTCCAACCGTTAAAAACGAGTGCCCAGCCGTCGATGGCAAGAACGCGGCCATCAAACCATCGTCATCCGCTGCGCCATTGATCGTGTAAGCGCCCGCGTTCAACGGCAGATCGCTAAACAGATCTTTGGTAGGCAATCCGGCGATCGGTTCGAATTGTTTCCAGCCGATCGCAATCCTCGCGGTCGAGGCTGTTCCTCCACTGGGGGCGGCGCTGACAGCAATCCGGCATTGCGGCAACAACAGGATCAGCTGACCGGCTGGCAGCTGCACGATGTCGTGAGCATTGCCCGCTGCCGTCACCTCAGCAGTTTCTTTATACCAAAACGCGGCGATCCTATTGTCAGCTTCCACGAGCCCCTTTACGCAGAGGGGCCATTGCGCATAACGGTCAGCCATACCATTGGTTCCTAGCCGGTCGAAGAGACGTACACTTTGAATACGCAGTTTTTTCTCAGGCGCGTTACCGCCGACGACTCCAGGCCCAGCCATTGAGACGCTGCATTTAAGTCGTCCCGCTCACTGAATTTCATGGTTAACCTCATAAACATCGCCCGTACCATATGCCTGGCGGAAATCACCAGACACTCATGATAATTCGCGCCGGAGTTCAGCATTTCATCGCCTTCCAGGTCATCTCCCTCTACCGGATAGACAATGGGCGTAAAGCGCAAAAGCATACCGGGCTTAGCCATTGGAGCCGTCGGCTGGCCCTGATTGATCAGGGTGTTTTTGACCGATTCGATGACCGAATAGCGAGCGTATGCATGCGGGCTCATCACGAACAATAGCTGGCCCGTCTTCGTGGCCATCTTCAGATTCAATGCCTGCGCCAGACATTCAGCGACCAGATCTTCGTTCATTGTTTTTGCATTGCTGGCGGAGCCGATGTTTTTGGAATCATCGAACGGCTCGATCTCGGAGCCCTGCTCTCCCTTTCTCGCATTACCCTGCGCCGCCGCAATCACATCCGCGTCGCGCATCGACCCATACGCATCGAGGATACTCAGCGAAAATGACGATGAGGGGTTTATATCGTTCATTCTCACTTTGTCGAACGCATCCGACCCGAGCGCCAACGTCCGGCGGTAAGGGAATACCCAGTATTGACCGAACTGGGGGTCTTCGAGTTGCGTTTTCGCTATCCGCGACGTAGCTCTGCGAAAACGGCTGCGCTTGATTTCCAGGAGCGCCTGCGCTCCTTCACCGATATGGTCTTCTTCCCGGATATACGGATCGAAGAGGCCAGTTTCCTCCTCTTCGTATGCCCGGCGCAGAACCGTGGTGTACGAACGGCTCCAGACTTCCTCGATGCTCGCCATTTTCAGTTCGCCTCGTTAGTACCTTCCAGGCTCCAGATCAGCCAATCGCGCATGCAACGACAGCCAGTGCTGTTTGATTGCGGCATGGTCAGGGTGCATCTGGTCATAGAGGGCGTCGGTGTACTTTTTGTCGTGGCTTTTATTCCGCAGCTCCTGATGCGCTTGTTGCGCCGACATTTCATCGATCGGGATGTTGTGCTCCCGCTCGCCGGGGTAGAACCCGTGGACGGTTTGTTCTTCGCCGAATCGTGTCCCCAGGCGGCCCAGCAGATCGGCGACCACGCCGACGCCCAGCAGATCGTTGAGCGTGTTGTGCATTTCCGGGCTGATTTCCAATGCCTTGACCACGCTAAGGCCACGCCGGACAACCGCATCGTAACCGTCGCCGTATTTGATCTTGAGCTGCTTGATCTGCTCTTCGTCGTCTGCCTTGAGCCGATCCATTGCGTCCTTGTGATACGCTTGATTGCGTGCGATCAATTCCCGCCACAGCCCCTCTCCCATCTCACGCGGGACCCGATATTTATGCATCCCCTCGCGCACCGCCTGTTCCAACGGCTCATCGCGCGCAGAGCCCTCTGGATACGCAAACGCATACTCCTCCGCGCGCGCCGGCGCGCCCAGCCGTCGCCAGTGCGCATCGAGCTCCTCCGGGGAGGCGTCCTTGCCTGGCAAGCGGATCATGTCGTCGCCGGAGCGCGCTTGCACGTCATCGTAGAACGCTTGCGCCACGCCCTTCGCGCTCGTCAGCCCGCGCGTATCAACGAACTCCCTGAGCTGCGCGTTCATCCCTTCCCGCCAATCGGGGGTCGCTGGATCTGTGGGTGTATTTTCGCTCATCGCAATCGCTCGCGGTTCTTCTGTGATGGGGTAACGGCGATTACCGTCCAGACAATTTTATGAGCTGATTTATAAGCTGAGAAAGGGTTGGGTCGGCGAAATCCTGCTCCCGCGCCCGCCGTGCCGGTCCATACAATGTTATGAGCTGAGGAAGGGGGAGGCGAGAAAAGTCGCGAATGCGCAAAAACACTTCGCGCCGTCCTTCCCGGCGCGCGTGCTCCCGCGCGTCGGCGGCGTAATTCGTGTAATGGTAACGACAAAAATCGCTCAGATCCGCCATCACCGCATCCACCGCGGCGCCGGGAACGAACACCTGTTGGTAGTGCGTCATGAGCCGCGTTAATACCTCTTCGAGCGCCGCGTCCGCCGCTTGGCGCGCCGATTTCTCCGCGCTGGGCGTGGGCGGTCCCTCCCATGCGAGCGTCGCTTCCTCCGCGCTGGATGTGGGCGGCCCCTCCCAGGACTCCTGACTGAACAGCCTCGCATCGTCGCCATAGGCGTTATAGAGGCTTTCGTCCGTCATTGCACGCCTCCCATGGCGTTCACTGTTTTCAATATCCCCGCGGCGGCGGGGGCGGCCGCCACCGCCGCTTGCTGCTCCTGCTGTTGCGCACGCGCTTCCCGCAACGCGCGTATTTGCTTTTCGGAGTTTAGCCAATCAGGGTGTACGCCCAGCCGGCGCGCAAACTCGGGCAGGGCGACGTCGAAATTAATCGTATCGAAGGGGGCCTGGCTGCCGGTGATCTGCACCACCTGAGACAATACTTCGAGGGTTCGCATAAACGCGGAGAGCTCCGCTAGATCTTTCATGCGCAGCGCGGGCGCGGTAAACACCGGCCGCAAGCGGCCGCCATTTTCATGCAGGGTAGCCGGCATCTTGGGCAGATGTCCTAAATCCTGGGCCAATGCGATCTCGCGCTCGATTAATGGGCCTAATAGCCGGGTTTGGATCGGGAATAAGGACCGCATTCGATCGGTGGCCCGCGTCTCCTTCATTTCCAGAACCTCCGCCGCGCTCCTCCGTGTCGTATCCGATGGCTCATTGACCTGGAATGCGTCGCGGGTTTGGTGGTCGATCCGATCCAACACGTGCTGTGGGGTATTGATGTCGCCGACCAGGAAGGGCTTGATCAAGATATTCCCGCGCTCATCCATCCCGCCGTAATTAACCGCGTTCGGGCGCAAATCGACGCGATCGTTGAGAACGTCCCGGCCGGGGGCGAGCAGCGGCGGCTCCATATGCGAGCGCGCGGTGGACGCAATGTCCCGGCGCAGGACGCTGGCAAGGGCCATTGGGGGCAGCGCCAAGCTGGCCCGGCCGCGCCCATAGGGCGCGCTTTCCGCCAGGTTCAGCCGCGGCGTCAGATACGGCATACTGATATAGCCATGCTCCCGGCCAACAAACTGCTTGGCTTCCCGGTCGAAGTAACGGCCGCCGACTGGCCACCGCCGCAACCCGTCCGCGGCCGGGCTCCAGTCTCCCGCCGGCTTGCGCCAGACGCAGTGCACGAATTCCCGCGTGTCGCCCTCGGTTGGCCTGGTGGACCGCTTGAACGGCTCCGGCAGCGGCTCGCTGGGGAAACGCTCGGAAAATTGACGCGCGTTCAGGAAGAAACGAAAGAAGAATATGGAGGTTTTCCCGTCCCAGCCCAGGAGTAGGAAGGAGTTATAGAGAGGACAAAACTGGTAGCGCACCCCCGGCGCCAGGACCGTCGGTGGGCGTTTCCCGACAAATAGCACGCCCGCGCCATACGCCACCAGGGATTGATAGACCGCTGAAATATTTTCTTCAAACCCGGCCTCCGGGTCTTCGCGCGTGCGAAAAATCGCGTCATTCACCTCCGATGCATAGATTTGTACATCACGGTGCTCCGCGATCCTTTTCGTCGGCGGGGTGAGTGTGTGCCACACTTGTCCTGCGGGAATCGTCGCCTGAATCAGCCGCCCAACGTGGGTGTCCAGTGCCTGTGTCCCCACCGGATCCCAATCCTCGCTCGCGCTGGTATCGGCCGGCGGCGGTTGACTGCCAGCCCAAAACTTGGACTGCCACGGCAGGCAGTAATCGGCGATCCGTTTCCACTCGCTGTGACGGTAGCGCTGCTGTTCCTGGGCGGCGGCGTAGAGCGCGAGCGTTTGCTCAACGGCGTCGATACCGCTCGCTCCGTATCTTGTCGTCATCGACCGTATCGCCGAGTAAGGTGACCCGCAATGGTTTCCGTTGCCGTGGAGGCGCCGGCAAATAGCTTTCCGCTTCCGCTTCCTCTTGTGCCGCCAGTTCCGCCGCGCTCGCTTGCGGCGTCGGTGGCAGGCGCGGCGGTTTCGGCGCTTTGAACAGTCCTCCCATCGGATCTTATGCCCACGTGATCTTGAGGTCTAACGGATCGTTCAGCACGTGCGCGCGCCGCCGGTCTTGGCTGCCGCGAAACAGGTGCGCATCGCGGCGCGCCAGACGCACGGCGAAGGTCAGCGCCAGTGCATCTGCGCTATCCGGCGACGGCAGGCCTCGATTCCGCAGCGCGTGTTTGGCCTCCAGCCGTACCCGTTGGTCCCGCGTGTTGTATCCATAGCGCACGGATGCGAGCTCACTGCGCAACGCCGCGTCATCGGGAATTGCCCCTTCATTGCCCAACCAATCCCGCAACGCCCCCCACCACGCGGCGCGCCGATTGGTATACACCCGATTTTCGACCGCGCTCAGCGGGGCGCCGGGATAGACTTCGGTCACGGTATAGTTGCGCGTGCGCAGAATGTCGATGACGCCCGTCCCTCCGGTGCCTTCGATCACGATCGCGTCCGGTTGCTCCCGGTCCGCTTCGCGCGCAATGATGTCGCTCAGCTGCACATTGTCCAGCCTGCGGAACCGCTTGGGCGGCCGGGACCGCGCATCGCGCCCTTGGCGGAAATAGAGCACCGAGCTATCTTCACGCCGCCCCACATCAACCCCTAGGATCAATGGGGCGCCGGCGTCCGGCGTCAGCTCGCGCTCTACGGCGGACAGAATCTCCGCGTGCGCAATAAAGCCATCGTACTCCTGATCCGGTGGCAGCCCATAGATCCGCACTTTCGCTTCATTACTGTCTGCGCCGTACTTTGCGATAATTTGTTGAATCGCTGTCTTATTCGTAAACGAAACTTCGCGGCTATCGACGACCCGGATGTACGTATAGAAGTCCCGATCTTTTTCAAAACAATCAACAAATTTACCCGTCGCACGGGTCCGATTTCCGAACGCCAGAAAAAACACCTCGCCGTCCGTCGTCGCGCCATCAGCGACTTCCCATACCTCGGGATGGACTCTCGCAGCCTCATCGAAAATAATCCCCACCGCCCGGCCCTCGTTATGCAAGCCGGCAAACGCCTCCGTTTTATGCTCGGCGACCGTGGCCGCCGTGAAGGCGTAGTTTTCCCTCTGGGACTCCGGATACAGCGCAAAGGATATTGTCGTTGTGTCCCGCGCAAACCAGTGCGCATGAATGGCGGGCTGATGCCATTTAGCGAGCTCGGGCCAGGTCCTTTTCTCCAATTGCTCCTGCGTCCCCGCGGTCACGCTCCCGCGGCAATCCAGTCGGGTGCTCATGATGAACAGGATGATCCAGGCCACCAAGGCGGACTTGCCTACCCCATGGCCCGATGAGACCGCGCTCCGCCACGGCAGGATGTCGGCGCCGCGCGCAATCCGCTCGTTATTGTCTCGAATGTGGGCGCCCAAGGCGTCGAGAAACTCGATCTGCCAGCGTTCCGGCCGCCTATACCGCAACGGGTTCGACCGGCCATCCGGCAAGCGCTCCATGCCCCAGGGGAATACCGCTTCCACGAATCCAAGTGGATCGTCATGAAACCCGGCAATAAACTGAGCGAGTTCTTTTTCATGAGTGACCCGATGCATAATACTGATCTAGAAAACAATAAATCTCTCGTCCGTAAGTATAAAAATCTCTTGGAGGCGCTCGACCTGATTGCGGACGGATACACGGTTACGTGGGCTTGCGCGGAGGCGTGCATCCCCTTGTCGTCGTTCCGGCACCTGATCAAGCGGACAGAGGCGCTCGCCGCGCGCTATGAGGAGGCGCGGCAACGGGGTGCGGACGCCTTGGCGGATGCGCTGCTCAATCCCGTTGAACACCCCGTCTATGGGACACCGGATCCCCGCACCCAAAAAGTCATCTCAGACAACATCAAATGGCTCCTGGCACGGCGCCATGCGGCGCACTATGGCGATAAGGTCGCCATAGACGTCAACCTGTCTGCTGACCAGGCGGTGATCAACGCGCTCAGTGCCGCGCGGGAGCGCGTTGGCCGCATCATCGATAACCCGAATTGAGCGGTCATTCGCCTACACATAGGACGGGAACGTGTAGGTTTGGCACAGTCGAATCCCGCGGATCGGCCCCTCGACCATGAGTCTCCCCCCGAGGGTATGGTCGATCAGACAAAGTCTATTGAATAGGCCCTGATAGTATAGCTGCCCCCACCCCGTCTTTTCATAGGGCGGGTAATTGCGCCCGGCCACGAGATTGACCGGGCCGGTTGGCGCGCCGAACAGCTGCATGGGATCGATCCAGCCTGGCAGCGGCGCCCCGCCGGAATTGCTGTGGTAACTGGGGTGCTGCCGGATCTGGGCCGGCGTTCCCTGGCGGAGATGCAGTGAGGGCGGATCGTCCGAATCGAGCGCGGGATCGCGTCGAGGCGGCGGCGGCGATTGGCTGGGCGGCGATGGCGTGTCGTGCATCGGGCCGGCGCCGGCCGGTAGCGACGGTATTATTCCGACGCCTTTTTTGAAGAGGGCTTCCTTATACGCCTCCGTAGTGCGGTACTCATCGATGATGTCATAGACATGGCCATATTCCACGCGCCACAGCGGCCAATCCAGGAAGTTGTTGTCGTGCAGGTGCCAATCGCGATACGTATCCGCTGGCACGGTCGGGAGACCCCAAAACCGCACCTCGCGGATATAGGGGCATTCGATGCGCCACCAACCCCCAGCCGTATCAATATCCACATAGTAGAAGAAATCCAAAATGCGGTTCTGGGGCGTCGCGGCACTGGCGTCCAGCGGGTAGGTCCGCTTGTTTAGCGGTAGCTCGACGAACCATGAGCTGCTATCGAGATAGATCCGGTTGAATGTCCCGATCAACTCGAAGCGGCTCGAATAGAAATCCGTATCGTTGTTTCCAATGACGGCGAGCCGCCTGAAATTCCCTCGGTAATCGCCGTACTCGACGGCTCCCTTTTCCCATGGTTTGGGTATTTCCGCGAATTCACCCGTTACGGTATGCGCGCTGAAGCCATAGGTGTTCCAGGTTTGCACCAGCCACATTTCCCATCCAGGTGCTCGTTGCCCCCGTAGGCAATGCAACGGCAAAAGCCGAGATCGGCGGAAAAATCCCGTTCGCCGTCCATTAGCCTTGACTCAACAGCAGGTGGAGGGATTCGACAAAATCATCCGCTACACTCTCCGTGATCAGCGCGGGCCGCAGCCGGTAAGAAAAGGGCTCTCCCAGCGCTTCGCGGTGCCGGTCCCCGACGCGCGCTAACGTTTGGTGCATGGTTTCGATCTCCTCTGTAGTGGGTCCGCTGGGATCGACCAGCCAACGATCATACCCGGCTTCCTTTAACAGGAGGCAGGTAATATCTTCGATGGTTTCCGGTTTCACTTTCTCCATGATCAACCGGGCGCTAGTCCCTGCATAGATCATGATCCAATGAGCGATGGCCTCACGGCAAAAATCCTCCAGTTGACGCCTGACGAATGGAGAGATCGCGGCGCGCGGCAGGGCGAACGCGGGGCCGTCAACATCAACGGCGCGCGGCATGATTTCCTTGCAGGTTTTGGCGCGGATCATCGGTGTTTACGGCGCCTGGTTGCGGTTTGTTCGCGCCGACCGCGCGGCGTCCGCCATGACCTGGCGCCGGCCACCTGGAAAGTATTTTGCGACGGTGCTCCGCGCGACCGCGTATTGATCCGCAATCGCATCCAGCGTCAGATTGCTCTGCAGGAATAACGCTCTGATCTCGCGCAGCTCGTCCTGGGTCAGTGCCCGCGGCCGGCCCGTCCGCCTGACAGAACGCGCCTGTCCTCTAATCAGAGAACGCTCATAACCGGCGATGATCGCAATCAGATTGCACACCAGCCGCCCGCTCGGGGCCTGTGTGTCGAAACGCTCGGTGAGCGAGCGGAGCGTAACCCCGAGCGTTTCGAACTGTTCCAGGATCTGTAGCAAATCTTGCAACGACCGGCCCAGGCGGTCCAGTTTCCATACGATCACCGTGTCGCCGTTTGTGAGCTGACTCATCAGCGTTTGTAGCTTTCCTTCCGCCCCGCCGGTTTCCAGCAAAATTTCCTCGCAGCCGGCCGCTTGCAGCGCTTGTGTTTGCGCGTGCGCGGTTTGATCCGCGGCCACCCATCCATACCCAAACGTTTTTCCCGCGACCTGCGCCTCCCCTGGCTCATCCGTTGGCATGGCGATCTCGCCTCCTTTTCATCTCCCTGGGCCAGGTCGATCCGGGTGCTCAGAACAGATTTCGGTTCCAGGGTGACGAAGTCGCTTGCCGTAGGCGTACCCTGTTTGACGGAAGGTCCTCGATAGGGCACCGGTGTTGCGTGAGGGCCGCGCTCGACTGCGAACATGTCGCGCGAGAATTTCCCTTCCAAAGGCGTGCCCTACTTGAGTACCTCCAGGTGCTCGGAGGAATGGTTTCTCAGCTCGAAGCGGATCAGGACCGGTTCGCCGGGCCGATAGGAGGCCTGGCCTTCAATGAGGACTTCGAGATGGGAGTGGTGGGGAGGACTTTTCCGGATCCTCGCCGAGGAAGCCCATGGCCAGTGTCTGCGGGCCTGTGGCGGCCCACACCAATCCGGGGCCCACGGTGGCCATTAAGAGCAGGAATCGAAAGATCACCTTTAATATCCTCTGAGGTTGCTCCCCGAGCAAACAGGTATAAATCTTCCCGGTAACATTGCTTTGGCGAATCGAGATCCTGAACTTACCAGCGACTAGACCAGTGGCAAGGAAAATCCGCGATTTGCTTCCTGCGGATTTACCATCCCTGGCAACTGGGTTCCGGCGTCCCAGCCGGAACGACGGTAGTAGCTAATACCCCGTTTCACCTTGATTTTCCGTAGGGAACGCCCTCTGTAGCGTTCCGGGATTTGGTGCAGATTCTTCGGAACGGCACAGAGGCCGTTCCCTACGGGAGGTTTCATAAATATGAAGATTAAGGTAAAACGAAGCACTAGGTCCTGTTGACATTTACGACTACTGCGTTGATTTTGCAGACAATTCGACGCATGCCTGGAAAGGCTAACTTGATGATTCAGAAGCGTTTTCGGTCTAAATGTCAACACGACCTAGTGGTGAAGTCTGCCAGTCCTACCACGTCATTCCGGCAGGGATGGCCGGAATCCAGGCGCCAGGGATGGCAAATAGTGGGGGGTTAAATAATTAGGTCGCACAACCATGCCACTTAAAATTCGGCTCTTTTGCTCGTTCCCACGCTCTAGCGTGGGAACACCATCTTGGCTGCTCCAGCGGCCAGGCTTAGTGACGCTGGAGCGTCAAGGCTTGCTCCCACGCCGGAGCGTGGGAGCCGGATGAGAGGGGCTTTCTACCACTTGAAAAATTACCACTACCGGCTCACCATCATCAATGCTTCTCGGTCCGTTAACGTTTATTTGCGGCCATTTGCGTTGATTAATCAGAAAAATAATCTGATCATCCTGTCAATCCTGTCCTACTGGCGGTTGGCACCACGATTATGTCAACACGCTCTGGCGACGATGTTTCCATTTAAGGGCACCCTGAAAAATAGGTATTTTCACCAATCAAACGACTTTAAACCACTGATTGTTGAGGTATGCCGTAGACGAAAATCGCATTTTTCAAAGTGCCCTTAAATCTTAACCACTACCGCCCTGAGATTGCTCCGCCAGGATGCCCTGCTCTCCTTCCAGCTTGCCGATGACGACTGCCCCGGCGGAATCGCTCCAGACATTGGTGGCCGTACGCAGCATATCCAGGACCCGGTCCACGGCCAGGATCAGGCCGATGCCTTCCACCGGCAGGCCCATGGCGGCGAGGATGATGGAGATGGCGACCAGGCTGGCGGCCGGGATTCCGGCCACGCCGATGGAGGTCAACAAGGCGATGAGTACGATCGTGAACTGGCTGGCGAAGGTGAGATCCAGCCCGTAGGCCTGGGCAATGAACAGGGCGGCCACGCATTCGTAGAGGGCGGTGCCGTCCATATTGACCGTGGCCCCCAGGGGGAGGACGAAGCTGGTGGTGCGGTTGGATACCCCGGCGTTCTTCTCCACGCACTCCATGGTGATGGGGAGGGTGGCCGAGGAGGAAGCAGTAGAGAAGGCGGTGAGCAGGGCCGAGCCCATGGCCTTGAAGTGCCGGATGGGATTGACCCCGGCCACGAAATAGAGCAAGAGGGGTAAGGTGACCAGAACGTGAATCGCCAGGGCGGTCACGACGCTGAAGAAGAATGCCGCGAGTGGCACGAAGGCGTCGAAGCCGGTGCTGGCCACCACCTTGGCGACCAGGGCGAACACCCCCAGGGGGGCGAAACGCATGATCAGATCGGTGATCTTGAGCATGGTCTCGAACACGCCCTGCCAGAAATCGAGCTGGACCTGGGCATAGCCCGCGGCGATGCGGGTCATGAAGAAACCGTAGAGCAGACTGAAGAAGATCAGGCCCAGCATTTGACCGGCGGCAGCGGCGGCCACGATGTTGGTCGGCACCATGCGCAGGAAGACCTCGACGATGTCACCGGCTCCCCGACCGGCGACCTGATCCTCGAAGGTACTGACGTCGGTAGTGAAGCCGATGAGGCCCTTGGCCGGCTGGCCGTCGACGATGCCTGGGGCGACGGCGTTGACGACCATGAGCCCCACCAGGATCGCCAACAGGCTGGTGCTTATATAATAGAGGAGGGTCTTGCCGCCGAGCCGACCGAGGTTCTGAGACCCGCCGATGCCGGCGATGCCGACGATGATGGAGGAGACGATCAGGGGGACGATCAACATCTTGAGGGCATTGAGGAAGAGCTTGCCCACGAAGTCGAACAGCGAATAAAAGGTGACGCCGAATAGCCCTGCTTCGGTGCCCGTCAGCAGACCGGCAATCACGGCCAGCGCGAGTGCGATCAGGATCTGCCAGTGGAGCTTGAGCTTGAGGAAGGCCATCGGTTGTCTGTGATCGATGCGAAAACCTGGGCGTGGCGTCGTGAATGCGTCCCGAGTGGGTCACTATACCTAACTACAAGCCTTTGCGGAATCCGGTAGGCGCCGGCTTGCCGGCGCTGGGCTGGAAGGCAACCAAGCAAGCCAAAGCGCGGGCAAGCCCCGCACCTACGAGCCTTCCAGCGTCGGGAAAACCAAATAGTCCGGTCCTTTCAATGGGCTCGCAGAGTCGCATCCCATCCGTAGGATGGGCTGTGCCCATCGCCGATTCATCCGACTGCAATGAGGCTGAGGTGCTGGGCACGGACCATCCAAAGATGTGGTTCGCCACTGGCCAGGCGTCCATTAATGCGGTTCGCGTTTTCCTCTGGCTCCCACGCTCCGGCGTGGGAGTAAGTCTTGACGCTCCAGCGTCACCAAGCCTGGCCGCTGGAGCGGCCAAGGTGGTGTTCCCACGCTGG
>Ga0056137_1000207_pt1 | contig 18924 bp, 19 predicted proteins | sample WorMetTypGCAVOLI_FD_55029 | JGI IMG/M metagenome (GOLD analysis project Ga0056137, IMG submission 55029) | Marine gutless worms symbiont microbial communities from Max Planck institute for Marine Microbiology, Germany - Olavius algarvensis... ...
CATCTTCTTACTGGTTTGCCAAAACTAAAATAAACCCCATGATCAATGCGATTGTTTACAAAACAACTTAGCGCTCAAGGGTCATCCCCTGTCTTTACTCATCAAAGTCACATCTGAGCACCAACGTTTCCCCTTCAAATATAGATTTCACATTATAAGGTAATTTTCTAAAGAGCTTGATCATGCCGCTATTGGTTGTAAGCATATAGGCAACCAGGCTGGTAAAGCCGTTTTCACGAGCAGCCTCGACCAGTTTTTCCAGCATGACACTGGCAATTCCTTGGCCCTGCCATTCTTTGGCGGTGGAAAATGCGACTTCGGCCACGGCACCATGTTCAAGCGCATACATACCCAGACCAATTATTTTTTCAAACCCGACCTCTCCGGTTACGGCAACAATTGAGAGGTTTTTGATGTAGTCAACCTGGAACATGTCCTCCATATCTTCCCGATAGAAACTTCGACGTATACTGAAAAATCTGGTTTGAACATCCTTTTCATCCATGTCGTAAAAATGTTCCTGGATCAGGCGCTCATCAACCGCCTTCGCCGGTCGAAAAGTCACCGGCTGGCCGGCATACACCCGGGTTTCCTCCATTCTGGTCGGATAGACGCCGAATAAGGATTCATTGAGTGTTCGATTACGATCAATCAAACCGGCTTCCTGAGCGTTGTGAAAGAGTTCGTCCCGAAAATCCGGATGGGCCAGGCTGATCATCGCCATGGCCCGCTCCTCAATATTTTTCCCTAAAAGGTTGGCCATGCCGAATTCACTGACCACATAAGAAACATAACCTTTGGGTATCACGATGGAACCCCCGTCGGCTTTCGGAATTATTCTGCTGGTATTTCCATCGATGCTTCTGGCAGGAATAACAATAATGGATTTGCCGCCGGGGGCCATGGATGTTCCCAGAATGAAATCAAACATTCCGGTAACCCCGGAAAAATGATTTTGCGGCAGGGCATCCGCATACACCTGCCCACTGAGATCCATGGTTCTGGCAAAATTGATCGCAACCATCTTATTGTTTTGTGAAATTATGGCTGGATTATTGACATAATCCGACGGTCTAAATTCAATGACGACATTATTGTGCAGCGATTGGTATAATTCCTGACTGCCGATGGCGCCGCTGGCAATTAGTTTTCCCTCGTTTATAGTTTTATAGCGATTGGTGACCACGCCTTGTGAAACCAGCTGCATGAGGTCATCGGTTAATATTTCCGTATGAACGCCAAGATCATTTTTTTGGGCCAGTGCTTTTGCAATCGGTTGGGAAAGTTCCGCCAGGCCGAGCTGAATGGTAGCGCCGTCATCAATCAGATTAGCAGTTATGTTTGCAATCTCGGAAGCTGAATCATAGGCCGGCAAATTAAATGCACTGAGCAATTCTTCTTCCTGTTCGACAATAACATCGACATCATCCAGATGAATAAAACTGTGTCCCGGAATTCTGGGCATCATCGTGTTCACCTGAGCGACAACCACCGCAGCGGATTGGGCGGCTGCCAGCGTGACATCCACTGAAATGCCCAGGCTCATCCAGCCATTGTCGTCCGGCGGTGAGACCTGAATTAATGCAATATGAAGCGGCAGCATTCTTTTTTTGAACAAATCGGGAACCGCGCAAAGATTTAATGGTGTGATGAAGCGTTGATTTGCCCGCAGGTTCTTAGTTTGATCGGAACCCTGGTAGATTGACCGAACATGGAATATGTGGCCCCTGTATTCATCCGCCATCAATGATATTAAAGATCCTTCCAGGCTTAACAGACGAACAATCTCTACATCTGAAAAGAAGTTGGCATTATCCATCAATGCATTGACTAGATGCTGGGGTTCGCCGCAGGAAGATCCGATAAAAACCCTTTGACCCGAACGGATCATACGAACCGCTTCATCGGCTGTGCGAAACTTTGACCTGTATTTCTCTTGAAGGGCTTTGTCTCTCATTTAAAATTTCCTTTACTACCATTATTTGCCGATACAGAATAACAACTGATAATAAAGCAGACATGCCGGTAACTCAAGTTATCAATCATGTTAAATACTGAATCAACATTATCAAATAAAGAAAGACGGATTTCAAATAACACATGACGAACTAAATCCATTCACTTGGGGTGGCGATTAGCGTATGAGAAATTTTTCTTGACACGTTATTTCATCGCACCTATATTATTTCACCACATAGTAGTACTTTGCGTTATGTCGTAGTATCCGATTTCTCCTCTTAGCTTGACCTGAGTTTTCTGCACGCTACTTTTAATTCTAACCCTAAATTTCAGGAGGATTGACAATGTTAAAGAAAGCATTTGCAATGGCCACACTGGTGCTGGTGCTGGCGTTTGCTGCCAATATTGCTTTGGCGGGCAGCTATATGGTTGATCTCACTCACCCGATTCCGACTTTCAAGCCCATGGGCGGTGATCCCATGAAACCTGATGTGGGACAGCCCTGGAAAAACAGCCAACCCATTCCCAGCTTCGGGCAACAAACGGTTCTTTCATTTTCGCAGTTTCCGACGCCCTGGGGAACCTTCGATCTCGGTCTGCTGGTTCTGGCAGAACATCACGGCACCCACATGGATGCTCCGGCCCATTATGTCAATACACCCGAAACCATGGAAAAAGACGGTATCCCCCCGGCTAAACGGCCGACCGCAGATAAACTCAACGCCGATGATCTGGTCGGCCGGGTCGTGCTCATCGATATCAGCGGAAGGGTCCAAAGCGAGCTGGCAAAAAATGGCGGCAAACCCAGCCCCGATTTGAAAATTACCAACTTTGGTGAAAAATCGTCTAATGTGGTTACCGCGGATGATATCGCAGCAATTGCCGACCAATTGGACAATGGTGTCTGGCTGGTTATTAACAACGGCTGGTCGGATTTTTTCTTCCAGGGGGCTGATTTTGTCAAAGACCCCTATATCAATGCCTTTAATCACCCCGGAATGAGTCACGCCGCTATCGATAAATTAATCGATATTGAAAACAAGAAAGGCATAAAAATCCAGGGTATTGTCGCAGACAATATCGGTATCGAATCCGGCGAGAGTGCCAAAGGTGTGGACGACAAATGGACCGACTCCTGGTATGGCCATAAACGCGGCCTGCAGCGTGGCTGGAAATACGTTGAAAATGCCGCTAACCTGGGGCAGCTTGCCATGGCCAAGCCGGGCAGCTGCACCCTGATTGTGGGCGCATTGAAACATGTGCGCGGTACCGGTGGACCCGCCCGGGTGATCGCCCTTTGTGAAAAATAATGAGGACAGCAGGGAAGGCTCTGGTGACTCAGCGCCACTGTTTCTGGGCTTTTTTTCTGGGGGCCTTCCTCGCTGTAATAACCTTTGATAATGTCCTGGCGCACAAAACCAGTCTAACCGCTGCGCAAATCTCCGTCTCCGGTAGAGAAGCAGTTGTCGAGCTAAAAGTATCCGCCCATGATCTGGCCGTTGCGCTGGGAATCCAGACCGACCTGATAACTCCGGTGCCCCGGGCGGCCTTCGAAGAGCGCTTAGAGCCGCTTAATCGTTACCTGGGGGAGCGGCTTTCAATTCTGGCGCAAAATTCGCCCTGTCCACCCCAACCGCCTGCCGTCGATTTTTCCCTTCTGCCAGAAAATCTGCTCCTTTTGCTGGTTTACGATTGCCCCGCAAGGATCGAACAGCTAAAGGTCAATTATCTTTTATTCTTCGATATCGATCTGACTCACCGCAGCCTGGGACGGCTCATCTTACCCGGTGGCGAAGAGCAATTTCTCTTCGACCGCTCGCTCACGGGCTTTGAACTGGAGGTAATCCAACCGCCGAACCGATCCTGGACCGAACAATTTCGCCGCGTTTTTGTTCTCGGGGTTGAGCACATTCTTATGGGTTACGACCACATTCTCTTTTTACTTGCCCTGCTGGTTGTCGCGAAGCAATTCTGGCAAATGGTTAAGGTTGCCTCGGCCTTCACGGTGGCTCACAGCATCACGCTGGCCCTGGCATGGTACGGAATTGTCGATCTGCCTTCACGCCTAGTTGAGGGTGCAATCGCTTTAAGCATTGCCATTGTGGCCATCGAAAACATTGTCAGACAGCGCTTCGGCCATCGCTGGGTTCTGGCAGGTATTTTCGGTCTGATCCACGGACTGGGCTTTTACAGTGTCTTGCGCGACCTCGGCCTGGGACAAAACGACATGGCACTCAATTTGCTGGCATTCAACCTGGGGGTGGAAGCCGGTCAACTTGTTATCATCGTCCTTTTTTTCGTGCCAATCATCTGGTGGAGTCGACAACACTGGTACCGGCCATCGACACGTGCCTGTTCGGTCGCGATTTTGCTGGTGGCTTCATGGTGGGTCATCGAGCGGGTATTTCTGAGATAGTTCAGGGTTGGCGTGTCACCAGTTTTAAGCTATAGGCGGCGGCCGTCTGGACATCCTGGTTTTCATCTGCTTTTGCAAGACGGTTGAGCTCAACGGCGGCAAGCGGATCAGCCAGATAGCCCAGGCTCAATGCCGCTTGTCGCCTGACTTCGGAATTAATGTCAGAAAGTTCCTTAATCAGCGCTTTAACTGCCTTAGGATCATGCAAACGGCCGAGCACAGCCGCACCCGTCCAGCGGACTTCAGCCACCTGGTCATCGAGACAAGCGATTGCCGCATCGACTGCCCCCGGAAAACCGAGCACACCAATTGAACGTACCGCAACTGCCCGCAAACGGAAATCGGGATCGCCGATCCCCGCCTGCCCAGCTAGAAATTCGGCAGCCTCCTGGGATTTTGTGTATCCAAGACCGTAAAGGGCGGCCCTGCGCTGTCGATAGAATCCTTCGGCCAATTTTAACGCGGCAGCTGATTCCCGCGGGATTGGAATTGGACGTGGGCGAGCGGCCTGCAGCAGCGCTTGCAGCCCTAGGGGAGCGCCAAGATCTGCAATTGCCTGCAAAGCCACAACCTGGAAACTGAGATCGGCCACCACCGGGACCGGTTCGGATAATAATTGCCGGTTCGACTGCCGTACCAGTCGCCGCGAGATTTCTAATGACATCCGGCTAATGGGTGAAGCGGCCTCCTTGTACCCCTGATCGTGCAGACTTTTAACTGCGAAATAGCGAACCGCCGGAACTTTATCCGTCAACATCTCAATTAAAGTTGGATAAGCGTCGCCGTCATGGACTGCGCCCAGCGCGATTACAATCTGGCTGCGGAGTTGAGGGTCATCGGTTTTGTGTAATAGAGCCGTCAAAGGCTCCGTTGCTTCGGCTGAGCGCAGGTTCGTCAGGGCACTGACTATCAAAAGACGCTCGCGGGTGCCGGGTGAGTCAGACAGCGCGAGCAAAAGCGGATTGACGGCTGCCGGCGAACCGGTTTTGCCGATTGCCCGGATTGCCCGCTGACGCAAAGTGCGGTTGCCGGTACCGGTTACCAGTGCGGCCAGATTCTGCACCGACGCCCCGGTTGAGAAACCACCCAGAGCATCAACTGCACTGCTTTGCACCAGGAACGATGAATCTTTCTTGAGGGCTGTTAGAAGCATCGGCAGGCTGCTTTCTTCGCCGATAGCTCCGAGAGCCGCCACACAATCGCTGCGCAGTTCTTCGCGTGTTTCATTATTCAGACAGACCGTAAGTGCAGGTATGCCGCGCCGGTCTCCCAGTTTGCCAAGTGCGGTATAGAGTGCTGAGCGAACCAGGGGATTTTTTTCCGGTATGGCCAAGCAGTCGAGGAGCGGTTCCATGGCTTCAGGCTGACCGCGAACGCCCAATGATTGGGCCGCCCGCATGCGCATTTCCGGCGACTCGGACTCCAGGGCCTTGACAAGCGCCTCGAATGGAATGGCTCCATGCTCCCAGCCGTTACCATGTGATCGAGTTGTCACAAATATCAAAATCAACAGCAACGACAGGGCAATTGCAGCTCGGCCAAAAATCGTTTTGAGGCGAAAGGCAGATTCAGCGAATGTTTGTAAATAAGTACTCATCGTAAAGGGACCGTAATTTTTGTTTTTAATCCGCCGATTACACAGATAATTAAGCCTTGGCATTTTTAAAGGGCTTAAATCCCAGCCCCTTAATGCGGTGAGCCTTGATTAGAATAAACATACTTCACTTTTTAATCAATGCAAACCTTTAAAGCGGACCCCGGGGATTTAATCATCAACTTCTATCTGGGACGACAATGTCTATGCGGCACCGGCCAACGATATCGTGGATACGGCCATCGGCGATGTCGTGTGGCAGGGCAAAGGCGCCAAACCCAGAAAAGACTGGCTATTCAAATAACACAAACTTGAAAATTGAGTCGATTTTTTTATCCGGCGCCAATCGGATCGGCCTTGCGGCTGCCGGAGAAATTGAAGATGCCCAGGCTGACGTTTACAGCTATGTTTTTTTCTGAAGAATATGCTGGTCGGGGTCGTCTACCCCTTTTTTTCTTTTCTGGTCATTTTTCTGGCGGTAAGCATTAGCAACTAATTTTACGAGGGCCGGGAGAAAAGCGTTATTCGAAGCGCCTTCGGACACTATGTCTCGCCGCGGGTGGTCAGCCAGCTTATTGACAATCCGGCCAAGCTGTCATTGAAAGCGGAACTGGGCAATCAATTTTTCTGCCGTTTTATCGACAAGGTCAGGGTGAAGGGCAAAAATAAAGCGGTGATGATCTACGAGCCGCTGGTTGAGGGAACGCCGGATTCAGCTCTGATCAGAGAGGTCGAGGCTTTTGAAAGTGCGGTGGCAGACTATCGCGACCAAAAGTTTCACAGGGCCCAGGATGTCATGGCAACCCTGTACCGCAATAATCCACTGAGACTATATGCGATTTATTTGCATCGAATAAATAATTATCTCGAATCGCCTCCCCCGCCCGATTGGGATGGGGTGGAACGGCGTATATATTTACCCGAAAATTTGACGGTTAATTAATCCGCCCTGAAATATAGACTCCTCGGGATTGTAAATTGTTCTCTGATTTTATTCGGCTCCCCTCAGAGTCCAGGAATCAAGGGTTCAGATTGGACCTGAACCTAATAACCTTGAACCCTGAGCGGACACCATGTTTTTACCTCGACCCTGCTGGATTCCGCAGACGGGGCGCATTCGAATTTTAGGCCAGTTTGGCAGTTGTATCCCGCAGGCGACGGCTTAGAATGCGGGCAATATTGGTCAGGATCGTATTATAGGCTTCGATATTTTCTCACAGGACAGCGTTGAAATCCAGTCGGTCCATCGACCATATTCCGACATCAGTGACTGCCCTCACACTGGCTGATGGGGGTTCCACGTCAATCAGGGACATTTCTCCGAGAACATCCCCCTGATACAGATCATATAATTTGTTGCTGCCGGCCAGAGTTGTGATTTTGTGATTTTTACTATCGCGCTTGGGTCCGGATTTAAACACCTCCACCTGTCCTTCTTCAATGAGCAGAATCTCATCCTTCTGCTCACCTTCCCGGATAATGATCCCACCGGGCTGATACTCACGGTATTTTGCGGTGGCCGTCAACTTTTCGAACCTATCCCGATTGTTTGATGAGAAATTGGTTTTTTAAGCAGAGTCCGGCGCTATATGCACCCTCGGTGCGGAGGTTTTCGCTCCATCGAATGTGAATCTTATTCTAAAGAAAAAGTCCATATTGACCGATAAAAAAGATGACAAGTTTTTCCTAAACATTCCAATCTGGAGGCCAGGATAATGCCGGATTTTAACGAACTTCAAGACCGACCGCTTTTTATTGGGGTTGACGGTGAGGCGTTCAACAAATTTGCTCAGGTTGCAACGTACCAGGAATATCAGCCGGGGGGAGTGATCATCAAGGAGGGTGAGCAAAAAGACGCCCTGTTGGTAATCGAAAAAGGTCAAGTCGAGGTGTTCAAAGGCGACCTCAGTCTCTATGCCGATGACCAAAAAATTGCCACCCTTAGCGGTGACAGGAAATTTGGTGACATGTTCCGGGGCGATGTTCTCGGAGAAATGTCGTTGATCGATGCAGAACCCGCATCAGCTACCGTGAGAGCCGTCACCAAAGTTGGTATTTGGTCAATCGATCGGGTGGACTTCGCTGCCGTTTTGCGCAAGGATCTGACCACCTACATTGTGGTTATTACAAATATAGCACGCATCCTAAGCCGTCGCCTGAGAGATGCCGGGAAAATAAATTTGTAGTATAAACAGATTGCAGGATCCCTAAATTCAGGCTGAATTTGCTGATTTCAATCTGCCGACAGAAGCTTGATGGGTCCTGGTTGGATTGGGGCCGGCGATATGTGTTTTTTTTTCGGTCGGCCCCTTCGCATTCTAGCAGCCTTTTCCAAACTACCATTTTAAGCGGTAATCAGCATCCGGGGTGCACAACTCTTTCCCTTTTAACATCTCTTTAATGGCAGGAGTCACCCGATGATATAATTTGTACAACCCATCCATAAGTTCAAGCTCAGAGATCTCTTTCCATCCTTCGTTTTCGTTGTATCTGACTTCATAGATAGGCTTTGTCATCATAACCCACCTCCTTTGTTGAAGTTCAGTAAAAATTAAATCATCCCCAGTTACTTTTAGTTCCGCACAAATCATGCCAGGCAGGCGATATATATTGCTGATTTGAGGAATTTGCGTAACCTTCTTATATTGCATTTAATTGTAAACAGGTTGGTTTTGTTCAATTGAGGCCGGATGGTTGGAGAAAGATGTATCTGCAAATCAAATATACAGCTAAATATAAACTTGATTGACACATCCGGTAATTGGCTTTACTGATTTATATCTCTTAATCTGCTGGTTTATAAAACTATTCCAGCTTCTCGTTAATTTTCATGCAGGATTCAGGTGGTAACCTATTGGTAAGGCGGTAAAAGGAGGGTATTATACAGAAAAATATCCTTAGGAATGTCTAATCTATCCAATGGGCAAACAGAGCTATGCTCAAGTTTTCGCCATAAGTTTTTGTTTGGCAGAATCCGCGGATTCCTTCAATTGATTGATCAGGTCCGTTTCATGCAGCGAATTGGTTAATTGTGAAAAAACGTCCAGCCGACCCTTGATACCCTCAATAAATGCCACTTCGTTGCTGTCGCCAACCTTACCGACACCGCGTATCACGACTTTCAAAAGCTGGAGTATATCCGCCATGTGTTTCTGGCTTTTACTCAGTTGGTAAAGATCGGATTCCGGATGACCGTATTCCTTAAGGGCACTTAGCAGAATCGATCTGCTGGTATTGCCACCCACCAGGGCCATGAAAATATAGCTCTCTCTCTCTAAAGCCAGTAATTCCTGGACATCCATCAGACTATTTTGATCCTCGTCAGAATCAAGATCCTCCAGTAGTCTGCGGTGAATTGTTCCAATTTTTTCAAAAAATTTGTCTTGATTTTTATCGATTTTCCAGGCGGCATAGCGCGTAATTTTCTGGTCGATCCCTTTGTTTGTCAAAAGAACATCTTCCGGGGTAATCTGGTAACTCACTATTTCCTGGGAATATGATCGCACCAGACGGTTACCGAGCATGAAGGCTTTTCTGTCTGCAAATCGGATCACCGAGGGATTTTGGAAGAGGTCTTCCAACAGGACAGACAGTGAATTTTTGGGCTGTTTTAAGCGGTCCACGAGCAGTTGAAGGGAGTCCAGGAAAGCGGATCGGTCATTTTGATGCAGAGATTCTTTCAGATTATGCCAAAGAAAATCAAATATTCTTCTTTCATAGCGCTCCAGATCAGGAATGATTCTTCCAAATGTACTTTTACTGAAATTCCCCTGGCTGTCAAAACAGCTTTTAAGCATTTTTACGAGAGTTTTGGCCTGGTCCACCGATACCTTAAAATCCTCGGCAAGGGTTTCAAAATCCCGCACGTCAAATTTGATTACGCGGTGGACCATTTGCGTCATCTTTTTTTTGGTCTCTGACCGATTTTTCTGGAAGGTAACAATTTTTCCAATCTTGGTGTGGACCTTTTCGGTTAACGTTCCCTTGCCCGGTGTGTAGGCCTTGATCTCGTTGCCTTCAATTTGAAGATTATCGTAAACATTTTCGTTCACCTTACTGAGCCGCTCTTCCATGTTGTTTAAGACTTCAGTCTTTATTTCTGCGCCTTTGGATTTTGTATCGATGGTCTCTAGCAAACCGGAGGTGAGGTGAAGCCGTTCGGCAATTTGTTGAGAATCAATTTTGGCATAGTCTTCGCCGTAAACACTTTTCAGGACACGCGCAGTTTCAGTGCTGGATCCGCCAGAGCTGTCCATGACCAGCCGGGCAACATTGGCCATCTGATCGGATACAGGAGCTTGCCCATCACTGACCATCAGCCATTTTATATTGTTGACCTCGATGGGTGAAGGGTTCAATTTTGAGCGGAAACGTTTAATTTTCAGGATTGCATCGTAGATACTGGTGTAGCTGTATTTTTTAGCGTTAGACTCCGTACTTCGCATCAGGCTATCCACTTTATGTACCATTGCCTGCATTTTCTGCGGATGCAAACCATTGAGCACAGCCAGCAGCGTTAAATTCAAGTCGGGTACGTTGTTCTCATTATGAATTGGCGGAAGTGACACGGGTTTGCCACGCATTGAGATGGTGATGGGCGAATTTTTTTCTATTGCAGTGAAATAGCGGGCTGCAAACTGTAGCGATACCAGCAGGCGTTTGAGTTCCTGCCTGTTTTGGGGTATTTTTAAAATAAGATTGTTAATGCTGTGATTCCAGAATGTTTCAAAGCCTCTGTTGAGTTTCTCCAGAAATTTGGATGGGTCTGTTCCCTGCCCTTTAGAGATGGCGCGCACCACCTCAGTATCGAAGGAGATATCTCCGGAAAGTATTTCGTAGTCCGTTTTTTTGTCGACCAGGTTTCCGCCAAAAGCACCCTTATATCGGATCAGGGTTTTATTGCCGACTTCCGGATTTATACTGAGGGAGCCGAAAATATTCTCGAATTGGACCAGGATCATTCTTTCCAGATCTTGTTTACAGGCTTTGGAGCCACCGTCAAGACATCTGCTAACCTGGTAGACCAGGTTGCCAATCTGGATACGCAAGGCATCATAGCGCCGTCGCTCCTCACGAAGCCCCTGCTCCAGCCGGTCTGAACCGCTAAAATCATGCTTTTCCAGTTTTCGAACTTCCACTCCGCCAAGCTGCGCGTAGAGTTCTTCAGCTGAGTCATCCAGGTTGATGTCGTCAGATTCCATTTTCGTATCCACACTGGTTTATTCAGTTTTCGGTTTAGACATTTATTACCTTGTTATTCGGCAAAATCCGCTTTTTTCTTGAGCCAATTCTTTAAAAGTTTAAATTTAGGTGACCGAACGGGTCCGGTCACGATCAGTCAGCCAAACTTTTTTCAACAAAAAAATTAAATATATAGCCGATATTATGATGAAAACCTTATCAACCCCGGAATGGATTTAATTCACTGTTACAAATTGTTACAAACTGTTACACCGCAGAAAAGCATTCCTCTTTAAGTCTGGTTAATATTGTATCAAACGGCTAGAACGGATTTTATATTAATCGATAGACGCTGTATTACAGCAAAGGAGGAATCATGGTAAAAAAAGGTTTATACATTGCAATGATTGCATTGCTGATTGCCGGTGTTACGGGTCTTTCCGGCTGCCGCCGTCATTCCCATGCACATAAAGCAGAGTTCATGGTGGATTACATCACCGAAACACTGGATTTAACTGAAAGCCAACAAGAGCAGTTGAAACAGATTAAAGATGAGCTCATGGAAAAAGCTCAACAAATGCACACCAACAAGGAATCAATGCATGAAGAACTTGTTGCGCAGTTGCGCGGTGAAGAGATCGATAAAGTGCGGGTGAAATCTATGGTTGCTGAGCATAGAGACCAGATGGATGAAATCATCGATCTTATTGTGGACCGATTAGCCGAGTTTCACAAAACACTGACACCGGAGCAAAAGGAAAAGTTGGTTGCCAAAATTGAAACTTTCAAAAAATGGCATGGTAAAAGTTGGGAATAGGGAGCGTGTTGCGTGTTGCGTGATACGTGTTGCGTGTTGCGTGGTACGTGTTGCGTGATACGTGTTGCGTGTTGCGTGGTACGTGTTGCGTGTTGCATGGTACGTGTTGCGTGTTGCGGGATGCGCGTGGCCTGTTGCGAGCAGGGAGATAAAAAGTAGGGTCGGTGCTAGTGTTCCGCCGTCAGGCGTGGCCCTAGTGCCGACCCTGGTTAATCTAAAGATGAAGTGGAATGGCTACGGGTGATGACATTAATTGCCGGAATGATTATGGTCTGTAGCATGTTTAACTCCGACACTACCCGTGAGCGTTATAATCATGACCCGCAGACAATTTATAAAGAAATTACTGATAACATCATTACACAGTTTGTCGATCGTAAGCCTTATGCCTAACTCATCTTCATCGGCTGTTTCCGCTGATTCCGGACCGGAAATTTTGCATTATAAACCGCTTAACGGGCGCAGTTTGCGTGAGATTGCCCGTGCAAAAGAACACCATAATTCCGGGGGCTTTGTGAATCCCATCGGACTGGGTCGCGACGGCCGTTTATGGGAGGTGATGAAGTGGAAGCTTTTCAGTGAAAATAAATTCAAACCATTCTTTGCTGATGAGCAGGTGACGCCTGTAACCATTGATTGGAACTCGGTTCGAGAACACAGCGGCAGTTCGGTAACATTTCTGAAACATGCCAGTGTGATGATTAAAGACGTTGATCGCAATATCCTTGTCGATCCGATATTTTCTGAAATCTTCTGGTTCATCAAGGATTTTACCCCGCTGAATTTTGAACCCCGGGAAATACCCAGGCCGCAGCATGTTTTAATAACCCATGGCCACTATGATCACCTCGACAAAAAATCACTGGCTTCCCTGAATAAAAACAGCCATGTCCTTTCGCCCCTGGGTTACGATGACATATTTGAAGACCTATCCATGAAAAACCGGACGCGTTTGGATTGGTTTGATTCATTTAACGATGGAAGACTCAACATTACGTTGCTGCCATGCAATCACTGGACCATGCGCAGTCCGATAACCGGACCCAACCGGTCCTTGTGGGGGTCGTATCTGATAAGATTGGCCAGCGGCTACACCATTTACGTTTCCGGCGACACGGCCTATTTCGATGGATTTGAACAACTGGGCCGTGAATATAAAATCGATCTGGCCGTGTTTAACGTGGGCGCCTATGAACCGCGCTGGTTCATGGCGCCAAGCCATATGAATCCGCGCGAGACGGTTCAGGCGTTTAAACAATTAAAAGCCGGCAAAATGATGATCGTCCATTGGGGAACCTTTCGCCTGGGCAACGAGCCGGTGCATTTCCCTCCGATGCAGATCAAAGAGGAACTAAAAAAAGAAGGCCTTCTTGACAAGCTGATTGATCTGAAACACGGGGAGACCCTGTTTATTGATTCCTAAATCCAAACCTACTCAATCAAAGCGGTCGATAGGCATCGAAGTTTGACATCAAATTCTCTTTTTCGCATTAACTATCGCCAAAAGCGGATCCAAAAATATGGCAACAAGCATTCTTATTATAGACGATGACGAGAAGCTGAATAAACTTCTGACGGAGTTTTTGGGTGATTTTGGCTTTAACACGCTGAGTGCCACCCATCCGAAAGACGGTCTAAAAAAGCTGAAGCACAAATCGCCGGATCTGGTCATATTGGATGTGATGCTGCCCGGGATGGACGGGTTTGAGGTGTGTAAGACGATCCGGCAAAATTCGTCAGTGCCGATTATTATGCTCACCGCCAGAGGAGAGTTGATGGATCGGGTCGTCGGTCTCGAATTGGGAGCCGATGATTATCTGCCGAAGCCTTTCGAGCCGCGGGAACTGGTGGCACGGATTCATTCGGTGCTTCGCCGGGCAAACAAAATCGATGATACCCGGCCCCAATCCTTCGGGCCGCTGGAGATTGATTTCACCAAGCACATTGTAACACTGGATGCAGAAAATATGGATTTGACGACCAACGAGTTTGCCGCGCTGGCTCTGCTCACCCGCAACCCCGGGAAAGTCTTTAACCGTGACGAGATTTTACAGGAATTAAGGGGTATTGACTGTGATGCATTTAACCGATCTGTGGATATTACCATGAGCCGTTTGCGCCAAAAATTAAAAGATGATCCCAAATCACCCAGGTTTATTAAAACTGTCTGGGGCACCGGGTATGTGTTTATTGGTGATCAATCCGGCACCTGACTTGAGAAAGAGCCAGTCTAATTGAAAAGAAACGAAGGAACATCGAACATTGAACGTCCAATCCACCAGAGGCGGACTGTAAGCATCGAATAATGTATTCTGTCAATTAGAATAAATACGGAGCAAAAGGGAATCGATCCCAGAAAATATGCAATTCAGGGTTCTCATTATAATCATAGTATTTTCTCCGATCATATTGAGATAATGGGGCAAAAATTTATGAATTGGTTCAAGAGAATACTCCGATCGGTATTTACCAAACTGCTGGTGGTCATTGTATTAACCGGTATTTGTATAAATCTTGTGGTGGTTGGCTTTTTCTGGCTTCATCGCAGCGCAGCCGGGCGTCCGCTTCATAAGAATATCCTACAGTATTTAAACTATATCGTCGACGATTTAGGAAGTCCGCCAGACCTTGTGCGGGCAAAGCAAATCGGCCGGCAAGCGTCTCTTCAAATTTACTACGACGGCATGCACACGAACTGGACCACCGCTGAAAATTTTTCTGATATCCAGAAGGCGCACTGGCGCGATTGGAGCCGGGACCCTATCATTCGGTTAGGAAGTTACCATGGCCATCATTTCGTCGAATTAATCCACGAATCCGGACGATTTGTTTTCGGCCTGGACAAGAGTTTCGAGCTGGATCCGGAACGCAAGCGTTTGGTGATCATATTGCTGTCCCTGCTAACCCTGATTCTCGCCGGTGCCTTTTTATCCATTCGCTGGATCCTTAAGCCGGTGCGATGGCTGAATGAAGGGGTGCGGGAAGTCAGCCAGGGCAATTTGAAATACCGGGTTCCGTTAAAAAGGTCCGATGAACTCAGAGATCTTGCGGCAGCCTTTAATGACATGACAGAGCGTATCCGGGATATGCTCCACAGCAAAGAGCAGCTGCTGCTGGATGTCAGCCATGAACTTCGTTCGCCGCTTACCCGTGTTAAAGTAGCCCTGGAGTTTATGCCGGATGGTCAGGCAAAGGAAAGCATCACCGGCGATGTCGTTGAAATGGAAAAGATGATCAATGAAATTCTGGAAACCGCCCGGATGCATCATCTGCATGGTAAGCTGAAAGTGGAGCGCGTATTGCTGACTGATATTTTGAAAGAGGTATTACCTGAATTTGAAAACCAATCTCCCGGAGTTCAGGCCGACGACATACCCACCGGTAGCGCAATTCAGGTTGATCCAGAGCAGATTAAAATCGTTTTCAAAAACATTCTGACGAATGCCATCAAATTTTCCAGCCCGGACAGTCAGCCGGTGAGCATCCGGCTAAAAGACCGACCGCCAAATATTGTTTTACAAATCGCTGATCACGGAATCGGGATTCCGCAGGATGAGCTGCCGTTTATTTTCGAGCCCTTTTACCGGGTGGATAAATCCCGCACAAAGGACACCGGCGGCTATGGATTGGGTTTAAGCCTGTGCAAAACAATCATGGAAGCCCATGGCGGTCGAATACAAATTGATAGCACCCCGAATGTCGGTACCACTGTGACACTGTTTTTCCCTAATTAATCCGCCCTGACGGCAACGAGTGCTGCAGTAAGACCGCAACGCTTCCTGTAGCTCATCCCAATCGGCAAGATCGGTGCCGCGCCATGCCGCCTGCACGTAATCATAGCGAAAACACAAAGCCCGGGGCGGGTCCGACTTCCACCTTCTAATGCCTCTCAAATTGACATTATCCTTATGCATTTATATATTTAGATCTTAAGGGCTGCGCCTGAAATTGGAACGATGGAATGCTGGCCACCCATCCGGCCTGTAGGCCTACTCTGAATATGCTATTTTTCTGGGCGGAGTAATTCGGGAAAAGGAAACATTCTATATGAAATCAAACTATATTCGCTGCATTCGAGTTCTGACTTTGTGCCTGATTGTGTGTGTTGCCGGCCTCGCCGCCGCCTCTGACACGATCAATTGGCGCTCATATGAAGAAGGGATGGTATTGAGCAAAATTGAGAAAAAAAAAGTGTTTCTCCATTTTTATGCCGACTGGTGTGGTTTCTGCCGCAAGATGGCCAATACCACGTTCAAAGATTCCTCGTTGATCAACTATCTGAATGATAATTATATGCCGATTATGGTAAACACCGACAGGGAACCGCAGACGGCGGGTAATTATGGCGTTGTCGGCTTGCCCACTACCGTTTTTCTGACTGAGATGGGCGAGCCTATTTTTAGTGTACCCGGATATATTGCAACCGATACTTTAATGTCGATGCTAAAAGAGATAAACGGAATAAAAACCGGGGGCTAAACATACGCATCCGGCATAACACGCACGTGTTTCATGAAAATATTAAAAGAAGTCAGCATCATCACCGCAATTTCAGTCATTGTGGCATTCGGCGTCAACTATTTTTCGCCGAATGGCATTGCCCTGGTGGGGCAGTGGGACACCTCCCAGGGCGTGGTTAGCGCTATCGGGAAAAACGATGTGGTCATGGATGAACTCGAAATTGACGACGTCACCCATGCTAGGGCACTATATGACACCGGCAATGTCCTATTTGTCGATGCGCGATCCTTCGAAGATCACAATGACGGTCATGTTAAAGGCGCGGTATCCCTTCCGGTTGGACAATACGATGAGCTAATTGATGGCTTTCTGGAGCTTCACGACCTTGATCGTCCGATTGTAACTTACTGCTCGGGAAGAACCTGCGAAGACAGCCACCACCTGGCCCTGCTTCTCATGGAGCGCGGCTATATGAACATCAGCGTGATGATAGACGGTTTCCCGGGTTGGGAAGCTGAGGGCTATCCCATTGATTAAGCATATCCAGAGCATACTTCAAAATAGCTGGTTGGAACTGGCATCCCGCTGGATACTCGGGCTGACATTCATTTATGCGAGCTACAACAAAATCCTTTTCCCGGCGGATTTTGCCAAAATAATATATGGATACGACCTGTTTCCCCATGCGCTCATCAACCTGATTGCAATCATTTTGCCCTTTCTGGAGCTCCTAGCGGCGCTTGCTCTGATCATCGGCGTCTATCCCCGATCCGCTGTTTTAATCGTCAATGCGCTGCTGGTGGCGTTTATCATTCTCCTTTCGATCAACCTCCTGCGGGGGCATGAATTCAATTGCGGTTGTTTTGAACTTCAAAATTCCGGAAATAGTGTTTCTTCATATACCACAATTATTCGCGATATTTTTTATCTGGCGCTCGGACTGCAAGTCTATCTTTTCACTCGGTACCGTAGATGGTGCGTTCGGCAAGCGGGGTGGAGCAATACTAACAGTTCGTCATTTATGTAGACATGAAAGTAGTTTTGGCCAATTCGAAGTTCTCTGCCAGTTTCAAGTGGCACAAGGCATAAGGCTCCAGGCGCAAGGGAAAGATTCATTTTCTAGAATCGAAACCCAACCCGGACAAGCCGGAATTGAATATTGACGATTGAAGATTTGTTGTATCGCTACGCTCTGTCTTTTCAATTTAAATCGATAGGATTCTTAAAATATTCAATCTGCATATAAAAAATCAAGGAAAATTAAAGTGGTGACGAATAATCACAGAAAACCCACCGGTGCCGGTAAAAGCAGTTTCGATCTCATCGATGTTGAAGCCTTTTACCGGGAGCTTGACCTTAAAAAGGGCATCACATTTCTGGATGTGGCTTGCGGCCGGGGCGCCTATTGTCTGAAAGCTTCTGAAATTATAGGCTCAACCGGGACCGTTTATGCGGTAGATCTGTGGCAAGAGGGTATCGAGCAACTCAAGGCGCGTGCGGTTGAAGAAAATGCCTTGAATATTGAAGCCTTTGTCAGCGATGCCGGGCGGCATATCCCGGTGGATGATCAGGTGGTGGATGTCTGTCTGATGGCCACCGTTTTACATGATTTCGTAGAAGATCAAATATCGAAAGAAGTGCTGGATGAGATTGTCCGGGTATTGAAAGCAGACGGCCTGCTGGCAATCGTTGAGTTTAAAAAAATAGATGGGCCACCGGGACCTCCGTTGCATATCCGATTGTCTCCTGAAGAGGTTGACGACATGCTTGCCCCATATGGATTTGCTAAAGAACACCTTGCGGAAGTCGGGCCATTTAATTATCTGATATTTTTTAAAAATTCGAACCCCGTCAATCTTAAAAGGAGGATAATCAATGAAGTTGTATTTTAAAGCGAGCGTCGTTTGCGTAATATGGTTTCTGCTGATGAGCGTATTCGCATTCGGGCAGTCAAAGGAATTGGAAGGCAACATCTATAACCCGGGAAACTTAAAACCCAGAGACAGCGAGCTGAAGGTAAAAGCCGGGCAGCAAGCGCCGGACTTTACCCTGCCGGCCGTATCGGGCAAGGAGATTTCACTCAGTCAGTATCGAGGCAAAAAAAATGTTGTGCTCTCATTCGTGCCGGCTGCCTTCACGCCGGTATGCTCCGACCAATGGCCGGGCTATAATATTGTCCAAGAAATGTTTGCCGAAACAGATGCCATTCTGCTTGGGATCACGGTCGACAACATACCGACACTATTTGCCTGGACCCGTCAGATGGGAAAATTGTGGTTTGAAGTCCTTTCAGATTTTTGGCCGCATGGTGCTGTTGCTGAAAAATATGGTGTATTGCGATCCGACGGGTTGTCCGAGCGGGCCCTGGTTTTTATTGATAAAGAAGGAATAATCAGCGCGATCCTGGTCATGGATATAAATCGCAGGCCCGATTTAATTGCCTGCGCTACTGAATTGAAGAAGATGAAAAATAAGTAATGCGATTTCAGAAAACCA
>Ga0056137_1000208_pt1 | contig 18914 bp, 1 predicted proteins | sample WorMetTypGCAVOLI_FD_55029 | JGI IMG/M metagenome (GOLD analysis project Ga0056137, IMG submission 55029) | Marine gutless worms symbiont microbial communities from Max Planck institute for Marine Microbiology, Germany - Olavius algarvensis... ...
TACAGTTCAACAATTAAAAGAACTTGGAGAAAGCATGAACCTTTCAGGTCCAGCATTGCTTGACTTTATTAAAGAGCAGCAGGTCTATGAACGAGAAGAAAGAGCGAAAGAACGAGAGCATCAGAAGATTGCAGCTATTCAGGAAACTGAAAAAGTCAAAGCTGAAGCTGAAAGGGAAATCCAGCAAAGAGCCCGTGAAGTGGAGATGGAACGACTTGCAATCCAGGCCAAGAAAGACGCTATGGAGTTTGATTTGAAGAGAGCCGCTGCAGATAAAGGATACTATGAAAGTGACGAAACTAGCACTAAGCCTAAGGTCCAAGGCAAGGTCCCACGAATGCCATGCTTTGATGAAGAACGTGACTTTATGGACAGCTATTTAAGTCGGTTTGAACGCTTCGCTGAATCTCAGAAATGGAACCCCAGGGACTGGGCAACTTATCTCGCAGCTTTATTAAAAGGACGAGCGTTGGATGTTTATGCTCGCCTTCCATCCGAACAGGCCAATAGCTATGACAGCTTAAAAGAGGCCTTACTTAAACGATACCAACTTTCCGCCGAGGGGTTCAAAACTCGCTTCCGAACCAGTAAACCAGAAGCTGGAGAAACACCTCTTCAATTCCTTACCAGATTGGATAACTATCTTCAGCGTTGGATTGAACTTGACAAAACTGAACAGACATACGAGGGACTTAAAGCATTTATGGTTCAGGAACAATATTTTTCTGTTGCTTCTAAAGATTTGGCACTTTACCTGAAAGAACGCACTCCATTGACAATAACTGAAATGGGTATCTTGGCTGAAAAATATTTGGAAGCTCACTCAACCAAAATCATTTCAGGAATAGATCCACGAGCATACAAAATCCGTTGCTTACAACAAGAACCTCGTCGTTGTCATACGTGTGGAAGTACATCGCACCTACAGAAGTTCTGCCCACGGAACGCTAATGTTACTCCGTCGAGGACTGCAACATCCGAACCTCAAGCCAGGCAAAGACCCATCAACCAATCTGCAATTACTTGTTATGTTTGTGGTAAAAGAGGACACATAGCCCGGAACTGCTTCTCGTCCACGAAGTTGGCAGCCGCAGAAACAGAACCACTAGGAGAAGGTTCACAAGAAGATTTTGAGTATCAGGAAGCAGCCGCTTTTCAACCCGTACGTCCTGTTCCGACCAATCGTACGCCTACAGGTACTTCTCATCCGTTAACCAGACAGGCACCGGTAAAACCAGTCTGTAAACGCCATCATATAGCCGAATGTAGCGAGTGCATTGAATTAACTTCCGCATCACACACCTGTAACGCTCTTGTAGCAGTCTGCCAAGATTGCGGACAACAACATCCAATTATCGTGGACGCGTGCCGTGCAAAAGATACCTGCCAACGCATGCCTACATCTTCAGGAACTGTTGGAGTCCATCCAGTGACAGTATTACGTGACACCGGATGTTCAACAGTTGTTGTACGCCGTTCGTTGGTCGCTGAAGAAGATCTTACTGGCAAAGAAGAGATTTGTGTACTTATTGATGGGACCGTTCGACGAACACCCGTCGCGAAGATTACCGTTGACACACCGTACCTCACTGGACGCGTATTAGCCGTATGTATGAAAGATCCACTGTACGATCTTATCATCGGAAACATCGCAGGCGTTTCGGATCCATCCGATGTTGTTAAGGAGCTACAGGCTGTAACCACACGCAGTCAGAGTCGACAGCTTAACCGCACCAGACCATTGTTAGTACCACCGGAAATCGAGACTGAAATCACACCGCAAGATTTAGTCAGAATGCAACACGAAGACGTAACTCTGGCGAAAGCCAGGGACGCCCTAAACCAAAATGACGACGAATCCACATCTCAATTTATGACACATCGAGGATTACTTTATCGAACCCGTCGAACCGAACGTGGCGAATTGATCAAACAACTTGCTTTACCCGTTTGTCTTCGGCACCGAGTAATGAAACTTGCGCACACCGGGACTATGAGTGGTCACCAAGGAACCGCCAGAACACTACAAAGAATTACGGACAATTTCTGGTGGCCAGGTATAACTGGTGATGTTAATCGGTTTTGCCAATCGTGTGACATCTGCCAAAGGACGGTTAGTAAAGGTCGTGTACCCAAGGTTCCACTTGGAAGAGTTCCGATTATGGACACGCCGTTCAAACGCGTGGCCGTTGACCTTGTAGGTCCAATTGCGCCACCAACCTCCAGAGGACACCGTTACATTTTGACTGTCATCGATTACGCAACAAGGTACCCAGAAGCCACAGCGTTAAAGAATGTAGAAACTACTACGGTGGCTGAAGCACTTTTGAGTATTTTCTGCAGATTAGGCGTACCTTCAGAAGTCTTGTCCGATCAGGGAGGCCAGTTCACAGGCAATCTCATGAAGGAAGTTAGCCGTCTTCTCTCCATCAGACAGCTAGTAACAACACCATACCACCCGCAATGTAACGGTCTGGTTGAACGCTTTAACGGCACCTTGAAGACGATGCTAAAGCGAATGTGCAGTGAACGACCAAAGGACTGGGACCGCTACATCGATCCTCTTCTATTCGCCTACCGAGAAGCTGCCCAGGAATCTCTTGGATTCGCGCCTTTCGAAATGCTATATGGCCGAAGTGTCCGAGGACCATTAAAGATTCTCCGAGAACTCTGGACGCATGACCAGGATAATCCAGACGTGAAAACAACTTACGAGTATGTCACACAGCTTCGAGATCGTCTTCAAGACACGTGGGACTTAGCTCATAAACATCTCCTCCAACATCAGGACCGTCAGAAGAAGCTCTATGATTACCGCTCTAGAGAACGTACCTTTACTCGCGGAGATAAAGTTCTTGTTCTTCTACCTACCAGCGAAAATAAACTGTTAATGCAATGGAAAGGACCTTTCGAAGTTCTTGACCGAATTGAACCAGCGGACTATCGCATCAAGTTGCCTACTCGTAACCGGATCTTCCACGCAAACCTTCTCAAGAAATACCACACCGCATGTGATCCAGATGAAACCTCTGTACCAGTTCATATCACATCAGCCGCTATCCTCGAGCCTGAGGTAGAGTTACCAGCATCAGAAACAGAGCTTGGAACAATCAATCATCATCAAAAGGAGACCATTGATGACGTAAAAATCAGTTCCTCACTCACAGTTGAAGAACAATGTGAAGTTAAACAACTTTTGCTGGAATATCAAGACATCTTCACTGACGTTCCTAATATTACCAACCTTGGAGAACACGAGATACATCTTACCACTACTGAACCAATCCGAGGAAAAGCCTATCCACTTCCGCACGCTATGCGAGAAACCCTGGACAAGGAGATCGAAACCATGTTAGCGATGGGCATTATTGAGCCCTCCTCTGCAGCCTATGCGTCACCTGTTGTCATGGTAAAGAAACCAGACGGAAGTGCAAGGGTCTGTGTGGACTTTCGTAAATTGAATAAAATCACTGTCTTCGACCCTGAACCAATGCCAAGCGTAGAAGAAATATTTGCCAAACTATCCAGTGATCGATATTTTTCAAAATTTGATCTCAGCAAGGGTTACTGGCAAGTCCCAATGAAAGAACAGGATAAAGACCTGACTACTTTTGTATGTCACCGGGGACTATTTCGCTTCACAGTTATGCCGTTTGGTCTCGTTAACGCTCCAGCTACATTTAGCAGAATGATGAGACGTCTCTTACGTGACACGCATGGAATGGACAACTACCTTGATGATGTCCTTGCTCATGATTGTGACTGGGCGGAGCATGTTGATACCCTGAGGGAATTCTTCAAGCGTGTCCGCCAAGCAAAACTGACCTTACGGCCATCTAAGTGTGAAATCGGTGAAACCAGTGTGTCATTTCTGGGACATCAATTGAGTGAAGGAAAACTCTCACCTCGTGCAGAAACTGTGGATAAAATCAGGAATACGCCACCACCAAAAACCAAGAAACAACTAAGATCATTTCTCGGATTGGCAAGCTTTTATCGAAAGTATGTACCTAATTTTGCTGCTATCGCGGTACCTTTGACTGATCTTACCAAGAAAGGTAAACCGAATGATATAATCTGGAGTGAAGCCCAAGAACACGCCTTCAGGACACTCAAAGCTCACATCAGCAACNCACCAATTCTTCGTCTACCTGATGTCAGTCAGCCATTCATTCTNCAGACTGACGCCTCGAACACCGGACTTGGTGCCATACTTCTGCAAGAAGACAACACTGGGAACAAACATCCCGTCGCATTTGCCAGCAGAAAACTTTTGCCGAGAGAATCACGGTATTCTACCATAGAACGAGAATGCCTCGCGATTGTTTGGGGAATCAACAAATTTCACGAGTACCTCTATGGCAATGAATTTATTTTGGAGACTGACCATCAACCATTACAGTACTTAGGTAATGCCAAATTTCAAAACGGAAGACTAATGCGTTGGGCATTAGTATTGCAACCATACCGCTTTCTGCTACGAGCAATCCACGGCAAGGAAAACGTGGGAGCCGACTGTTTAAGTCGTAATCCGTTGGAAGGCGAATGAAAAGAGGCCTTTGGTTGTATTTGCTATAAATTCATCTCTGTTTCCATTAATTTTATTTGTACGCTTTCGCTTTCGATGTCCGATCGATTCTTCGTTGCTGTATATAATGTTGCTTTAGTGCTTGAACTTTGGATCGCCTGCGTTTTGGACGAAATCCAGATTTTCGTCTAGGAGGGGACCCATTGTGGCAGCCGATCCTGTATTTTATAGTTTCTGTTCAGCTGGATGGCCGGTCTACTATTGATATGACCCGGTACTGTGACTGCTGATCACACGTGTTGTCAATACCTGTGTCTGCGATGCAGCTGAGTTGCTTGTTACGCCTGNCTGGCCCAGACAGCCTGTTGGTAACCTTCCGGAGTTTAGTGGTCTGNTGACCGTGACGAGTCAGATTGAAGTTATNTGTGGAAGAGAGTGGTCGACTAGAGAGGTCGGACCGTCGTAGTAAGAGTTTGAGAGTACCCCTGAGCGTGGGTCACCTGACGTTAGTCGTCAAGCATTGTCCGAGGAGCCTCCAGTCTTCAGCATTGTGCTTACGAGTCGCTGTGAAGTTGGAGCTCTACTTTCTTTGACAGCTGAGTTGTGGTCGTCGGTGGTCTTCGTGGAAGACTTGGAGGTAGTTTGTGTTTGTATTTCTTTCTGGTTGAGCTTGTGTTTGAACTTTGTTGCTTGAATATAGTATTCCCACGGTTGGAAATGTTGATTTGAGACAATTGCTGTCAGTTGGATAACCGTTTCTGTGGAGTCACGTGGTGTTGTAAATATCCTGTGCTTTGGCGTTTCTCTTGTTAAATCTCAAAGCACTGTTTATAGGCTTTCTACTGGAGTCTAAGAGCTGAAAGCGAGACCGAGGAACGAGCCGAGTACGTTTCGAGTCTGTTCCGGAAGTTCACCTGAGCTCGCCGTTCGACACATCGCGTGTGCCGCCGTCGTTCACCCGTTGTCGCGACGCGTCGCCGCAGTACGCTTGTCCGTTGCCGACACGTTTAGTCCATACACCGCCGAACTGAACGAACTTAAACTTTCCCGCTTGCACCACCTGCCACTGCCGCTGCTACTGTAAGACTTGTACTCTGCAAGAAACGGTCAGCCGGTTGTGTTTTTTTTTCATGGTTGCTTAATTTGGTTCGGAACTTTGTTTCTTATGCGTAGCCAAATTATAATGTTCACATTCACACCCGCAGCAGGCAGTTTTGTTGTTTAGTACGATCACGCTGCTGTAGCTACTGTGTGGTGTATCCATGGTGTATTTCCACCTGGCCTATAACGCATAGAAACTTAAGACTTATTTCCTTGTGTATTAGCAATTGCTCAGAAATTGTGTGCTGAGTAGACTGTGTAGGGTGTGCGTGTTTAAATTATTGAATGACGCTATTTTGGCGGGTGCATTGGTGTAACTCCACGTTGATGTATAGAAACTCGGTTGAAATCTGCTACATCAGCTAGGCTTACAATGAGCCTACGTGTGTAAGTATGTAAATATTCAGTGATACGCCGTTTTGAAGTTGCACTGTACGTTCAAGCCTTATAGTTGTCACGTCGTTGCCAAAAGTTACCCTTCTGTCTACGTTAGATTCCTGGTGAGAAGGAGTGACATTCAATGATATCCTATAACGGCCGAATACAGTATATAGTTCGCGCTTCCTGTCTGTCTTCTTTTGTTTAGCTGTCCCTGCACTCCCCTGTTTTGTTACTTACTTTATATGTGTTGTTTGCCGAAGTTTAATAAACCTAAGCTTGTTTTACACATCAGAAAAGACTGTGTGGTCTCTTAATAAACAGTCAAAGTAGATATTTGAATTATAGCTCACACAATTAACTCGAACTCGCGAATACGCGTCCACTGTGACACGTATTTTCTGGCGACCCCGACGAGACCCCACAGCCCTGCGAACGAAACTATCAGATTGACATATCGCTATTTGCAGCTTGGACGTCGCCCTTGTTTGCTAAGAGCGTATATTAGCCGGTTATTTTTGCGATAAACTAAACTAAGACTAAAATATTCTTTGACATTAATGTTATTGTGTTGTGTTGCAAGTGTTGCAATAGCCAATAGTCATCGTTTAGCAGTAAGTTTTTCCCCAGCTGTTTAGACAAAGTGTTGCAACTTTACATTGATATTTGCTAGCTGTTGAATTTTTTTTAAAGTTGCAAGTAAGCAAGGGAGTAGTGCATTGCAATTGCGATATTCTGTCTGTACTTGGTCGAAAGATATTGTAATTGGTGCGTTTCTCAGCAGCAACGCAGTGGTGCAACGGTTAATTCGAACTATATAACTTCTCCGTTCATCGTTCGTCATAGCTTTCGTTGAACGTTAAAGTCCAGACAAGTAATTTCACTCTAGGCGCGCTCAACTTACATCTTAACAAACACGTTTGGATATACATGTACGCCTAATACGTACATATAATCATCCAAAATATAATATACACACATATTGACAATATTAAACAATAGCCGAAAACAACGCCGTACAAATTCAACAAGCGTCGACCCGTCACCATTCTTGCGCTGCTTGAATTCCGTTAACTGATATAAGCATAGAGCCTTATCGTTACACATTTCAGATACTAGTCACAAATACGTGAATATCCGTGTTGCATTCACATTTTGTCGGTTGTGTTAGCACGTTGTCCATTACACACTAACCAACGGGATCGAGTTGTCAGTTGTTGATCACTATCCATCGTTGATACTTCTTTCTATTCGATGTTAGTTGACTTAGGTCCACTGTTAAATCTTTGGTATTGGCAATAGGCTCTATCGGTTTTGCTGAGTTACCAGATTTGTTCCAGATTTTTCTGCCTCTATATTGAATCCAACAGTCAAACAGGATGACTACAGTTCAACAATTAAAAGAACTTGGAGAAAGCATGAACCTTTCAGGTCCAGCATTGCTTGACTTTATTAAAGAGCAGCAGGTCTATGAACGAGAAGAAAGAGCGAAAGAACGAGAGCATCAGAAGATTGCAGCTATTCAGGAAACTGAAAAAGTCAAAGCTGAAGCTGAAAGGGAAATCCAGCAAAGAGCCCGTGAAGTGGAGATGGAACGACTTGCAATCCAGGCCAAGAAAGACGCTATGGAGTTTGATTTGAAGAGAGCCGCTGCAGATAAAGGATACTATGAAAGTGACGAAACTAGCACTAAGCCTAAGGTCCAAGGCAAGGTCCCACGAATGCCATGCTTTGATGAAGAACGTGACTTTATGGACAGCTATTTAAGTCGGTTTGAACGCTTCGCTGAATCTCAGAAATGGAACCCCAGGGACTGGGCAACTTATCTCGCAGCTTTATTAAAAGGACGAGCGTTGGATGTTTATGCTCGCCTTCCATCCGAACAGGCCAATAGCTATGACAGCTTAAAAGAGGCCTTACTTAAACGATACCAACTTTCCGCCGAGGGGTTCAAAACTCGCTTCCGAACCAGTAAACCAGAAGCTGGAGAAACACCTCTTCAATTCCTTACCAGATTGGATAACTATCTTCAGCGTTGGATTGAACTTGACAAAACTGAACAGACATACGAGGGACTTAAAGCATTTATGGTTCAGGAACAATATTTTTCTGTTGCTTCTAAAGATTTGGCACTTTACCTGAAAGAACGCACTCCATTGACAATAACTGAAATGGGTATCTTGGCTGAAAAATATTTGGAAGCTCACTCAACCAAAATCATTTCAGGAATAGATCCACGAGCATACAAAATCCGTTGCTTACAACAAGAACCTCGTCGTTGTCATACGTGTGGAAGTACATCGCACCTACAGAAGTTCTGCCCACGGAACGCTAATGTTACTCCGTCGAGGACTGCAACATCCGAACCTCAAGCCAGGCAAAGACCCATCAACCAATCTGCAATTACTTGTTATGTTTGTGGTAAAAGAGGACACATAGCCCGGAACTGCTTCTCGTCCACGAAGTTGGCAGCCGCAGAAACAGAACCACTAGGAGAAGGTTCACAAGAAGATTTTGAGTATCAGGAAGCAGCCGCTTTTCAACCCGTACGTCCTGTTCCGACCAATCGTACGCCTACAGGTACTTCTCATCCGTTAACCAGACAGGCACCGGTAAAACCAGTCTGTAAACGCCATCATATAGCCGAATGTAGCGAGTGCATTGAATTAACTTCCGCATCACACACCTGTAACGCTCTTGTAGCAGTCTGCCAAGATTGCGGACAACAACATCCAATTATCGTGGACGCGTGCCGTGCAAAAGATACCTGCCAACGCATGCCTACATCTTCAGGAACTGTTGGAGTCCATCCAGTGACAGTATTACGTGACACCGGATGTTCAACAGTTGTTGTACGCCGTTCGTTGGTCGCTGAAGAAGATCTTACTGGCAAAGAAGAGATTTGTGTACTTATTGATGGGACCGTTCGACGAACACCCGTCGCGAAGATTACCGTTGACACACCGTACCTCACTGGACGCGTATTAGCCGTATGTATGAAAGATCCACTGTACGATCTTATCATCGGAAACATCGCAGGCGTTTCGGATCCATCCGATGTTGTTAAGGAGCTACAGGCTGTAACCACACGCAGTCAGAGTCGACAGCTTAACCGCACCAGACCATTGTTAGTACCACCGGAAATCGAGACTGAAATCACACCGCAAGATTTAGTCAGAATGCAACACGAAGACGTAACTCTGGCGAAAGCCAGGGACGCCCTAAACCAAAATGACGACGAATCCACATCTCAATTTATGACACATCGAGGATTACTTTATCGAACCCGTCGAACCGAACGTGGCGAATTGATCAAACAACTTGCTTTACCCGTTTGTCTTCGGCACCGAGTAATGAAACTTGCGCACACCGGGACTATGAGTGGTCACCAAGGAACCGCCAGAACACTACAAAGAATTACGGACAATTTCTGGTGGCCAGGTATAACTGGTGATGTTAATCGGTTTTGCCAATCGTGTGACATCTGCCAAAGGACGGTTAGTAAAGGTCGTGTACCCAAGGTTCCACTTGGAAGAGTTCCGATTATGGACACGCCGTTCAAACGCGTGGCCGTTGACCTTGTAGGTCCAATTGCGCCACCAACCTCCAGAGGACACCGTTACATTTTGACTGTCATCGATTACGCAACAAGGTACCCAGAAGCCACAGCGTTAAAGAATGTAGAAACTACTACGGTGGCTGAAGCACTTTTGAGTATTTTCTGCAGATTAGGCGTACCTTCAGAAGTCTTGTCCGATCAGGGAGGCCAGTTCACAGGCAATCTCATGAAGGAAGTTAGCCGTCTTCTCTCCATCAGACAGCTAGTAACAACACCATACCACCCGCAATGTAACGGTCTGGTTGAACGCTTTAACGGCACCTTGAAGACGATGCTAAAGCGAATGTGCAGTGAACGACCAAAGGACTGGGACCGCTACATCGATCCTCTTCTATTCGCCTACCGAGAAGCTGCCCAGGAATCTCTTGGATTCGCGCCTTTCGAAATGCTATATGGCCGAAGTGTCCGAGGACCATTAAAGATTCTCCGAGAACTCTGGACGCATGACCAGGATAATCCAGACGTGAAAACAACTTACGAGTATGTCACACAGCTTCGAGATCGTCTTCAAGACACGTGGGACTTAGCTCATAAACATCTCCTCCAACATCAGGACCGTCAGAAGAAGCTCTATGATTACCGCTCTAGAGAACGTACCTTTACTCGCGGAGATAAAGTTCTTGTTCTTCTACCTACCAGCGAAAATAAACTGTTAATGCAATGGAAAGGACCTTTCGAAGTTCTTGACCGAATTGAACCAGCGGACTATCGCATCAAGTTGCCTACTCGTAACCGGATCTTCCACGCAAACCTTCTCAAGAAATACCACACCGCATGTGATCCAGATGAAACCTCTGTACCAGTTCATATCACATCAGCCGCTATCCTCGAGCCTGAGGTAGAGTTACCAGCATCAGAAACAGAGCTTGGAACAATCAATCATCATCAAAAGGAGACCATTGATGACGTAAAAATCAGTTCCTCACTCACAGTTGAAGAACAATGTGAAGTTAAACAACTTTTGCTGGAATATCAAGACATCTTCACTGACGTTCCTAATATTACCAACCTTGGAGAACACGAGATACATCTTACCACTACTGAACCAATCCGAGGAAAAGCCTATCCACTTCCGCACGCTATGCGAGAAACCCTGGACAAGGAGATCGAAACCATGTTAGCGATGGGCATTATTGAGCCCTCCTCTGCAGCCTATGCGTCACCTGTTGTCATGGTAAAGAAACCAGACGGAAGTGCAAGGGTCTGTGTGGACTTTCGTAAATTGAATAAAATCACTGTCTTCGACCCTGAACCAATGCCAAGCGTAGAAGAAATATTTGCCAAACTATCCAGTGATCGATATTTTTCAAAATTTGATCTCAGCAAGGGTTACTGGCAAGTCCCAATGAAAGAACAGGATAAAGACCTGACTACTTTTGTATGTCACCGGGGACTATTTCGCTTCACAGTTATGCCGTTTGGTCTCGTTAACGCTCCAGCTACATTTAGCAGAATGATGAGACGTCTCTTACGTGACACGCATGGAATGGACAACTACCTTGATGATGTCCTTGCTCATGATTGTGACTGGGCGGAGCATGTTGATACCCTGAGGGAATTCTTCAAGCGTGTCCGCCAAGCAAAACTGACCTTACGGCCATCTAAGTGTGAAATCGGTGAAACCAGTGTGTCATTTCTGGGACATCAATTGAGTGAAGGAAAACTCTCACCTCGTGCAGAAACTGTGGATAAAATCAGGAATACGCCACCACCAAAAACCAAGAAACAACTAAGATCATTTCTCGGATTGGCAAGCTTTTATCGAAAGTATGTACCTAATTTTGCTGCTATCGCGGTACCTTTGACTGATCTTACCAAGAAAGGTAAACCGAATGATATAATCTGGAGTGAAGCCCAAGAACACGCCTTCAGGACACTCAAAGCTCACATCAGCAACTCACCAATTCTTCGTCTACCTGATGTCAGTCAGCCATTCATTCTTCAGACTGACGCCTCGAACACCGGACTTGGTGCCATACTTCTGCAAGAAGACAACACTGGGAACAAACATCCCGTCGCATTTGCCAGCAGAAAACTTTTGCCGAGAGAATCACGGTATTCTACCATAGAACGAGAATGCCTCGCGATTGTTTGGGGAATCAACAAATTTCACGAGTACCTCTATGGCAATGAATTTATTTTGGAGACTGACCATCAACCATTACAGTACTTAGGTAATGCCAAATTTCAAAACGGAAGACTAATGCGTTGGGCATTAGTATTGCAACCATACCGCTTTCTGCTACGAGCAATCCACGGCAAGGAAAACGTGGGAGCCGACTGTTTAAGTCGTAATCCGTTGGAAGGCGAATGAAAAGAGGCCTTTGGTTGTATTTGCTATAAATTCATCTCTGTTTCCATTAATTTTATTTGTACGCTTTCGCTTTCGATGTCCGATCGATTCTTCGTTGCTGTATATAATGTTGCTTTAGTGCTTGAACTTTGGATCGCCTGCGTTTTGGACGAAATCCAGATTTTCGTCTAGGAGGGGACCCATTGTGGCAGCCGATCCTGTATTTTATAGTTTCTGTTCAGCTGGATGGCCGGTCTACTATTGATATGACCCGGTACTGTGACTGCTGATCACACGTGTTGTCAATACCTGTGTCTGCGATGCAGCTGAGTTGCTTGTTACGCCTGCCTGGCCCAGACAGCCTGTTGGTAACCTTCCGGAGTTTAGTGGTCTGCTGACCGTGACGAGTCAGATTGAAGTTATGTGTGGAAGAGAGTGGTCGACTAGAGAGGTCGGACCGTCGTAGTAAGAGTTTGAGAGTACCCCTGAGCGTGGGTCACCTGACGTTAGTCGTCAAGCATTGTCCGAGGAGCCTCCAGTCTTCAGCATTGTGCTTACGAGTCGCTGTGAAGTTGGAGCTCTACTTTCTTTGACAGCTGAGTTGTGGTCGTCGGTGGTCTTCGTGGAAGACTTGGAGGTAGTTTGTGTTTGTATTTCTTTCTGGTTGAGCTTGTGTTTGAACTTTGTTGCTTGAATATAGTATTCCCACGGTTGGAAATGTTGATTTGAGACAATTGCTGTCAGTTGGATAACCGTTTCTGTGGAGTCACGTGGTGTTGTAAATATCCTGTGCTTTGGCGTTTCTCTTGTTAAATCTCAAAGCACTGTTTATAGGCTTTCTACTGGAGTCTAAGAGCTGAAAGCGAGACCGAGGAACGAGCCGAGTACGTTTCGAGTCTGTTCCGGAAGTTCACCTGAGCTCGCCGTTCGACACATCGCGTGTGCCGCCGTCGTTCACCCGTTGTCGCGACGCGTCGCCGCAGTACGCTTGTCCGTTGCCGACACGTTTAGTCCATACACCGCCGAACTGAACGAACTTAAACTTTCCCGCTTGCACCACCTGCCACTGCCGCTGCTACTGTAAGACTTGTACTCTGCAAGAAACGGTCAGCCGGTTGTGTTTTTTTTTCATGGTTGCTTAATTTGGTTCGGAACTTTGTTTCTTATGCGTAGCCAAATTATAATGTTCACATTCACACCCGCAGCAGGCAGTTTTGTTGTTTAGTACGATCACGCTGCTGTAGCTACTGTGTGGTGTATCCATGGTGTATTTCCACCTGGCCTATAACGCATAGAAACTTAAGACTTATTTCCTTGTGTATTAGCAATTGCTCAGAAATTGTGTGCTGAGTAGACTGTGTAGGGTGTGCGTGTTTAAATTATTGAATGACGCTATTTTGGCGGGTGCATTGGTGTAACTCCACGTTGATGTATAGAAACTCGGTTGAAATCTGCTACATCAGCTAGGCTTACAATGAGCCTACGTGTGTAAGTATGTAAATATTCAGTGATACGCCGTTTTGAAGTTGCACTGTACGTTCAAGCCTTATAGTTGTCACGTCGTTGCCAAAAGTTACCCTTCTGTCTACGTTAGATTCCTGGTGAGAAGGAGTGACATTCAATGATATCCTATAACGGCCGAATACAGTATATAGTTCGCGCTTCCTGTCTGTCTTCTTTTGTTTAGCTGTCCCTGCACTCCCCTGTTTTGTTACTTACTTTATATGTGTTGTTTGCCGAAGTTTAATAAACCTAAGCTTGTTTTACACATCAGAAAAGACTGTGTGGTCTCTTAATAAACAGTCAAAGTAGATATTTGAATTATAGCTCACACAATTAACTCGAACTCGCGAATACGCGTCCACTGTGACACGTATTTTCTGGCGACCCCGACGAGACCCCACAGCCCTGCGAACGAAACTATCAGATTGACATATCGCTATTTGCAGCTTGGACGTCGCCCTTGTTTGCTAAGAGCGTATATTAGCCGGTTATTTTTGCGATAAACTAAACTAAGACTAAAATATTCTTTGACATTAATGTTATTGTGTTGTGTTGCAAGTGTTGCAATAGCCAATAGTCATCGTTTAGCAGTAAGTTTTTCCCCAGCTGTTTAGACAAAGTGTTGCAACTTTACATTGATATTTGCTAGCTGTTGAATTTTTTTTAAAGTTGCAAGTAAGCAAGGGAGTAGTGCATTGCAATTGCGATATTCTGTCTGTACTTGGTCGAAAGATATTGTAATTGGTGCGTTTCTCAGCAGCAACGCAGTGGTGCAACGGTTAATTCGAACTATATAACTTCTCCGTTCATCGTTCGTCATAGCTTTCGTTGAACGTTAAAGTCCAGACAAGTAATTTCACTCTAGGCGCGCTCAACTTACATCTTAACAAACACGTTTGGATATACATGTACGCCTAATACGTACATATAATCATCCAAAATATAATATACACACATATTGACAATATTAAACAATAGCCGAAAACAACGCCGTACAAATTCAACAAGCGTCGACCCGTCACCATTCTTGCGCTGCTTGAATTCCGTTAACTGATATAAGCATAGAGCCTTATCGTTACACATTTCAGATACTAGTCACAAATACGTGAATATCCGTGTTGCATTCACATTTTGTCGGTTGTGTTAGCACGTTGTCCATTACACACTAACCAACGGGATCGAGTTGTCAGTTGTTGATCACTATCCATCGTTGATACTTCTTTCTATTCGATGTTAGTTGACTTAGGTCCACTGTTAAATCTTTGGTATTGGCAATAGGCTCTATCGGTTTTGCTGAGTTACCAGATTTGTTCCAGATTTTTCTGCCTCTATATTGAATCCAACAGTCAAACAGGATGACTACAGTTCAACAATTAAAAGAACTTGGAGAAAGCATGAACCTTTCAGGTCCAGCATTGCTTGACTTTATTAAAGAGCAGCAGGTCTATGAACGAGAAGAAAGAGCGAAAGAACGAGAGCATCAGAAGATTGCAGCTATTCAGGAAACTGAAAAAGTCAAAGCTGAAGCTGAAAGGGAAATCCAGCAAAGAGCCCGTGAAGTGGAGATGGAACGACTTGCAATCCAGGCCAAGAAAGACGCTATGGAGTTTGATTTGAAGAGAGCCGCTGCAGATAAAGGATACTATGAAAGTGACGAAACTAGCACTAAGCCTAAGGTCCAAGGCAAGGTCCCACGAATGCCATGCTTTGATGAAGAACGTGACTTTATGGACAGCTATTTAAGTCGGTTTGAACGCTTCGCTGAATCTCAGAAATGGAACCCCAGGGACTGGGCAACTTATCTCGCAGCTTTATTAAAAGGACGAGCGTTGGATGTTTATGCTCGCCTTCCATCCGAACAGGCCAATAGCTATGACAGCTTAAAAGAGGCCTTACTTAAACGATACCAACTTTCCGCCGAGGGGTTCAAAACTCGCTTCCGAACCAGTAAACCAGAAGCTGGAGAAACACCTCTTCAATTCCTTACCAGATTGGATAACTATCTTCAGCGTTGGATTGAACTTGACAAAACTGAACAGACATACGAGGGACTTAAAGCATTTATGGTTCAGGAACAATATTTTTCTGTTGCTTCTAAAGATTTGGCACTTTACCTGAAAGAACGCACTCCATTGACAATAACTGAAATGGGTATCTTGGCTGAAAAATATTTGGAAGCTCACTCAACCAAAATCATTTCAGGAATAGATCCACGAGCATACAAAATCCGTTGCTTACAACAAGAACCTCGTCGTTGTCATACGTGTGGAAGTACATCGCACCTACAGAAGTTCTGCCCACGGAACGCTAATGTTACTCCGTCGAGGACTGCAACATCCGAACCTCAAGCCAGGCAAAGACCCATCAACCAATCTGCAATTACTTGTTATGTTTGTGGTAAAAGAGGACACATAGCCCGGAACTGCTTCTCGTCCACGAAGTTGGCAGCCGCAGAAACAGAACCACTAGGAGAAGGTTCACAAGAAGATTTTGAGTATCAGGAAGCAGCCGCTTTTCAACCCGTACGTCCTGTTCCGACCAATCGTACGCCTACAGGTACTTCTCATCCGTTAACCAGACAGGCACCGGTAAAACCAGTCTGTAAACGCCATCATATAGCCGAATGTAGCGAGTGCATTGAATTAACTTCCGCATCACACACCTGTAACGCTCTTGTAGCAGTCTGCCAAGATTGCGGACAACAACATCCAATTATCGTGGACGCGTGCCGTGCAAAAGATACCTGCCAACGCATGCCTACATCTTCAGGAACTGTTGGAGTCCATCCAGTGACAGTATTACGTGACACCGGATGTTCAACAGTTGTTGTACGCCGTTCGTTGGTCGCTGAAGAAGATCTTACTGGCAAAGAAGAGATTTGTGTACTTATTGATGGGACCGTTCGACGAACACCCGTCGCGAAGATTACCGTTGACACACCGTACCTCACTGGACGCGTATTAGCCGTATGTATGAAAGATCCACTGTACGATCTTATCATCGGAAACATCGCAGGCGTTTCGGATCCATCCGATGTTGTTAAGGAGCTACAGGCTGTAACCACACGCAGTCAGAGTCGACAGCTTAACCGCACCAGACCATTGTTAGTACCACCGGAAATCGAGACTGAAATCACACCGCAAGATTTAGTCAGAATGCAACACGAAGACGTAACTCTGGCGAAAGCCAGGGACGCCCTAAACCAAAATGACGACGAATCCACATCTCAATTTATGACACATCGAGGATTACTTTATCGAACCCGTCGAACCGAACGTGGCGAATTGATCAAACAACTTGCTTTACCCGTTTGTCTTCGGCACCGAGTAATGAAACTTGCGCACACCGGGACTATGAGTGGTCACCAAGGAACCGCCAGAACACTACAAAGAATTACGGACAATTTCTGGTGGCCAGGTATAACTGGTGATGTTAATCGGTTTTGCCAATCGTGTGACATCTGCCAAAGGACGGTTAGTAAAGGTCGTGTACCCAAGGTTCCACTTGGAAGAGTTCCGATTATGGACACGCCGTTCAAACGCGTGGCCGTTGACCTTGTAGGTCCAATTGCGCCACCAACCTCCAGAGGACACCGTTACATTTTGACTGTCATCGATTACGCAACAAGGTACCCAGAAGCCACAGCGTTAAAGAATGTAGAAACTACTACGGTGGCTGAAGCACTTTTGAGTATTTTCTGCAGACTAGGCGTACCTTCAGAAGTCTTGTCCGATCAGGGAGGCCAGTTCACAGGCAATCTCATGAAGGAAGTTAGCCGTCTTCTCTCCATCAGACAGCTAGTAACAACACCATACCACCCGCAATGTAACGGTCTGGTTGAACGCTTTAACGGCACCTTGAAGACGATGCTAAAGCGAATGTGCAGTGAACGACCAAAGGACTGGGACCGCTACATCGATCCTCTTCTATTCGCCTACCGAGAAGCTGCCCAGGAATCTCTTGGATTCGCGCCTTTCGAAATGCTATATGGCCGAAGTGTCCGAGGACCATTAAAGATTCTCCGAGAACTCTGGACGCATGACCAGGATAATCCAGACGTGAAAACAACTTACGAGTATGTCACACAGCTTCGAGATCGTCTTCAAGACACGTGGGACTTAGCTCATAAACATCTCCTCCAACATCAGGACCGTCAGAAGAAGCTCTATGATTACCGCTCTAGAGAACGTACCTTTACTCGCGGAGATAAAGTTCTTGTTCTTCTACCTACCAGCGAAAATAAACTGTTAATGCAATGGAAAGGACCTTTCGAAGTTCTTGACCGAATTGAACCAGCGGACTATCGCATCAAGTTGCCTACTCGTAACCGGATCTTCCACGCAAACCTTCTCAAGAAATACCACACCGCATGTGATCCAGATGAAACCTCTGTACCAGTTCATATCACATCAGCCGCTATCCTCGAGCCTGAGGTAGAGTTACCAGCATCAGAAACAGAGCTTGGAACAATCAATCATCATCAAAAGGAGACCATTGATGACGTAAAAATCAGTTCCTCACTCACAGTTGAAGAACAATGTGAAGTTAAACAACTTTTGCTGGAATATCAAGACATCTTCACTGACGTTCCTAATATTACCAACCTTGGAGAACACGAGATACATCTTACCACTACTGAACCAATCCGAGGAAAAGCCTATCCACTTCCGCACGCTATGCGAGAAACCCTGGACAAGGAGATCGAAACCATGTTAGCGATGGGCATTATTGAGCCCTCCTCTGCAGCCTATGCGTCACCTGTTGTCATGGTAAAGAAACCAGACGGAAGTGCAAGGGTCTGTGTGGACTTTCGTAAATTGAATAAAATCACTGTCTTCGACCCTGAACCAATGCCAAGCGTAGAAGAAATATTTGCCAAACTATCCAGTGATCGATATTTTTCAAAATTTGATCTCAGCAAGGGTTACTGGCAAGTCCCAATGAAAGAACAGGATAAAGACCTGACTACTTTTGTATGTCACCGGGGACTATTTCGCTTCACAGTTATGCCGTTTGGTCTCGTTAACGCTCCAGCTACATTTAGCAGAATGATGAGACGTCTCTTACGTGACACGCATGGAATGGACAACTACCTTGATGATGTCCTTGCTCATGATTGTGACTGGGCGGAGCATGTTGATACCCTGAGGGAATTCTTCAAGCGTGTCCGCCAAGCAAAACTGACCTTACGGCCATCTAAGTGTGAAATCGGTGAAACCAGTGTGTCATTTCTGGGACATCAATTGAGTGAAGGAAAACTCTCACCTCGTGCAGAAACTGTGGATAAAATCAGGAATACGCCACCACCAAAAACCAAGAAACAACTAAGATCATTTCTCGGATTGGCAAGCTTTTATCGAAAGTATGTACCTAATTTTGCTGCTATCGCGGTACCTTTGACTGATCTTACCAAGAAAGGTAAACCGAATGATATAATCTGGAGTGAAGCCCAAGAACACGCCTTCAGGACACTCAAAGCTCACATCAGCAAC
>Ga0056137_1000211_pt1 | contig 18577 bp, 17 predicted proteins | sample WorMetTypGCAVOLI_FD_55029 | JGI IMG/M metagenome (GOLD analysis project Ga0056137, IMG submission 55029) | Marine gutless worms symbiont microbial communities from Max Planck institute for Marine Microbiology, Germany - Olavius algarvensis... ...
GAAGAACCGGTCGAAATCGCCGCGGCCATTGCGGACCCCAGTGGGGATTACAGCGTTATCCTGGTTGATTGCCTGACGCTTTGGACTTCCAACCTGCTGCTGTCTTCCGATAAGGCACCGGCAGTGGATGCTGCCTGCCGGGCTTTGGTGCAGAGCCTGAAGAGCGCCCGCTGTCCGGTGATTCTCGTGTCCAATGAAGTGGGCACCGGCATCGTGCCGGACAATGAATTGGCCCGCCGCTACCGGGACGAAGCGGGTTGGGTCAACCAGAAGATCGCGGCTGCCGCCGATCGGGTTGTCTGGATGGTGGCTGGTATTCCAGTTACGATCAAAGGAAAGTAAAAATTAAAAGTCGAGATTTCAAAGAGAACTTTGCCGCCGCAATTCAGTTTATAACAATTTTGCCGGCCGGCAAACCCCGTTATAGACCACGGGAAATGATCGCCTATTTTCCATTGACAGGATTATTGCTGGGCTTGATGCTTGCTCTCTTTGATGCGCTGGTCTGTCTGGCCTGGTCAGCGCAGATAGCAGCCGTGCTGGATGTCATTCTGTTGGCGGTTTTAACCGGCGCCCTGCATCTCGATGGTCTGGGTGATACGGCCGACGGCCTGCTGGGCCACCATGCCCGCGAGCGGGCCCTGGAGATCATGAAAGACAGCCGTATCGGCGCCATGGGCCTGGTGGCGGTCGTCTGCTGCCTGGCCCTTAAATGGGCCGGCCTCAGCGGCTTGACCGAGAACCGCTTCCTGTTTCTGGTTCTGGTGCCGGCCTGGGCGCGCTCCGGAATGCTTTTTGGGATTAAATACCTGCCCTACGGCCGGCCGGATGGCGGTACCGGCCATGACCTGTTCAGCGAATCGTTGCAGTGGATCGATTTCAGGTGGCTTTTGCCGCTGCTCATACTGACCCTGATTGCCGGACGCAGGGGCATCGGCCTGTTGTTGACATTTATCATCCTGACCATCGTTCTGGTCGGCTTCTTTGGAAAGCGGATGGGGTGTATAACCGGTGATATGATGGGCACCATGACGGAAGTGCTGGAGGCGGCCCTGTTTGTTGCGGTCGCAACCGGGTGACGGCATGATCAAAGGACATGGCGGGAACATCTATGCACTGGCCCGGGAACAGGGCTGCACGCCGGAGGCCATTGCCGACATGAGCAGCAATGTAAATCCGTTTGGCGCGCTGCCCGGCCTGCAAGACCACCTGCTTACAAAAGTGGCGGCCATTGAATCATTGCCGGAGGCTGATGCCGCGGCCATATCCGCCTTGTTCGCCGAGCACTGCGGCGTGACGCCTGAAAATGTCGCCCCCGGCAACGGTTCGACCCAGCTGCTGTATGCGTTGCCGCGCGCCCTTGAAACACGCAAGGCGCTGATCGTCGGGCCCACTTATGCCGATTATGCCAGCGCCTGTCGGCAGCAGGGGATCCTCCCGGATTATTTACTGGCGGAAGAGGAGCGTCACTTCGCCGTGGATCTCGACCAGCTCGCCTCCCTGGCCGGGCAGTACGACACGGTCTTCATCTGCAACCCGAACAATCCCACCGGGGTGCTGCTGCCGGCCACATCCCTGGCCGAACTCTTTGCATCCAATCCGGAAACGACCTTTATTGTGGATGAATCCTATCTGCCGTTTGCCCAAGCACCTGAGCAAAGCCGGGACGTATATGCGAACCGGCCCAACGTGGTCCGCCTGACCTCCATGTCGAAGATCTTCAAGATCCCCGGTCTGCGCATCGGCTTTGCCGTGGCTCACGCGCACGTCATTGCCAGGCTGCAGCGTTTCGCCATGCCCTGGAGTGTCAATAGCCTGGCCTGCGAGGCGGTGGTGTACATTCTCCAGAATCCATCCACTGCTGACGATTTCATTCAGGAGACGCAAGTCTTCCTGGCCCGTGAACGGGAACTTGTCCTGCAACGGTTCGCACACCATCCATCCATTCAGTGGTATCCCAGTTGCACATCCTTTATGCTGGCCCGACTGAAAAGTCCGCACACCGCGGCCAAGGTGCATGCGGGGCTGGCCCGCAACCTGATCCTGGTTCGCGACTGCTCCAATTTCAAAGGTCTGACCGAGCGCCATGTCCGCATATCCCTGAAAAACAGCGCCGCAAACAAGCGCTTTTGCGTGCTTCTGACCGAGCTACTGGAAAAAGCCTGATGGAGAGCATGGGCTACATTATCGGGGCAGCCTTTATCCTGGATCTGCTGTTGGGAGACCCGGAAGGCTGGCCTCACCCGGTCCGCTGGATGGGCCGCGCCATCGGGTATTTCGAACCCCGGTTCAGACGACTGACCCCCCGTGTGGGCCGGGCAGGTACCCTGTTTGCCCTGAGTCTGATCACCGGCACGTTTATAATCGCCTGGGTGGTGATTTTCGTGGCCGGTGCGCTGCATCCGATTGCCGGGATAGCCCTGGAAGTTAGCCTCCTTTTCTTTTGCATCAGCACCCGGTCTTTGGAAAAAGCGGCCCTGGGTGTCTACACGGCCTTGCGTCAAGAGGGTCTCAACGGGGGCCGGGCGGCCGTGGCCCTGATTGTAGGCCGGGAAACGGCGGCACTGGATGAACCCGAGGTTGCCCGGGCGGCAGTTGAGACCGTCGCTGAGAACCTCGTCGACGGGGTGCTGTCGCCGCTGTTTTTTACGCTGTTGGGAGGGGTACCGCTGGCCCTGGCTTTCAAAATGACCAACACCCTGGATTCCATGGTGGGCTACAAAAACGAAACCTACCGGGAATTCGGCCGGGCCGCGGCCCGGATCGACGACGCGGCCAATTATGTGCCGGCCCGGTTGTCGGTCTTGTTTATCGCTGCAGCGGCGCAATTGGCCCGCCAAAAAGGCCTGGCGGCCCTGAAGATAGGGTTCCGTGACGGTCGGAAACACACCAGCCCCAACGCCGGGTATGCTGAAGCGGCCTTTGCCGGTGCCCTCGAAGTCAGGCTTGGTGGTCCCGGCACCTATCATGGCGCGCGAATTGAAAAGCCGTATCTCGGCAAAGAATACCGGGCCGTCGCAACCGACGATATTCCCCGGGCCTGCCGTTTGATGGTGATTGCGAGCCTGCTGTGGATGGCGGCAGTACAAATCCTGTATTTGATAATTCAGCTAATGTGATGTGTACTGGATTGAAGCGTATCCCTTCGAAACGTCATGCCGGGCTTGATCCGGCATCCAGAAGGCTGTAAAATCCTGGATTCCGGCCTTCGCCGGAATGACAAAATCACAAAGTATCTGGACGCTAAGCGATATTGTACTTTGAACTTCAAAGAAATAACATTTCAAAGACCCAAGGTTCCCTTTAAGCTTGGGACCACCAGCTTTATCTATCCGGCTGACTGGGTCGCCAATGCCAGGGCCCTGGGAAGATCCTTCGATGAACTCGAATTACTGCTGTTCGAAAGCAGCCGGGCGGACACCTTTCCCACCCCGGCGACCATCCATACGCTCGCAGACCTGGCTGCCGATCTCGACTTTAACTGGAATGTCCACCTGCCCATCGATATTCATCCCGGGCATCCGGATCGGAAAATCCGGCAGCAGGCTGCGGACACCATCGTAAAGGTATTGGACTTGACCGCGCCGCTGTCACCGACAACCCACACCCTGCACCTGACCGGGATCGCAGGCCGTTCCGCCGGCCCGACTGTGGCGGCATGGCTGGATAGGATCTCCGAAACCATAGATATCATAACTAAAAACGGTTTTTCAGGCAAAAGTCTGACCGTTGAAAACATACCGGCCTACCCGTTGGAGCTGGCCTTGCCGGTGATTGAAGCAAACCGGCTCGAAGTCTGCCTGGACATCGGACACCTGCTGATCGGGGGAGTCGATATAGCGACCGCTTTTAAGTTGTTTAAAGATCGGACGTCGCTGGTGCATTTACATGGGGTCGCCGATGGAAAGGATCATCACAGTCTCGACAAACTGCCGCCGCGGACGTGGTCAGCCTTGCGAGCACTCTTGAACGATTATACGGGCACGGTTTGCCTGGAGGTTTTTTCCAGGGAGCGTCTCCTGGCATCGCTCGCATGCCTACAGAAAGGGTGGGCCTGAGAGCCTGCGCAGCCAGCCGACCGACCCCGCGCTTCGACCTTGACAAAACAGATAGTCTATGGTCTTTTTTTGTATCCTCAAGCAGGTTCATTTTTAAATCATAACAGGCGGCTGAATGTGGTCCCCCAAGAGACCGCCACCCGTCAGCACGCTGGTACCGACATCAATTCTCAGGCAACCAACGCAAATGTATACTAATTTAACAAGGGGCTATCTCAAAAATTGGATTTTGGTTCAAGGTCAAGGCGGCCGTGAGGTTCCACCCGGAGGAATACTCAAGTATTTTGAGGACTGGAACCGAACGCCCAATGCTGAGATTGGGCCAAAAGACATTTTTGAGTTAGCCTCTATTTTTTCCAGGACCATAACAAGGAGGTTTGAACATGCAGAACGCAAGCAGGATGTCAAAATGGTTATGGGTGTTACTGGTAATAGCCGCTGTGACCCTGGCCGGATGCCTTGGGCCGCAGCATAAACCGGGTGAAGTCTTCTCCTGTGTAGCGGAAGGGAAACTGGAGAAGAACATCGCCGCTGAAGCCTCGTTGGAAGAGTTTTCCTGCGTTTTCAAGAAATGGGAGGGCAGCGACACCCTGCATTTCAAGGTGGCGCTGAAGAATGTCAGCAGCGAGCCGCAGCGTTATAAAGTCAACATCTTCCTGGACAACGGCAAAGCTGTCGGGGGGCTCATACCCCGGAAAACCAAGAAAGGTCTGGTCAAACCCGGTGAGACGAAGAGTTTTACCTATCCGGTCAAGAACATGACCAAAGAAGCCAAATCCATTGTCTTGAATGTCCGGACCATGAGCAAGTAAATACGTTATCGAAAGTAATCCTTTCAGGTTTATACAATACAGGGAGGTACTGTATATGAAACGTGCAAGCATCTTTATAGCCCTTTGTCTGATCGTGTGTCTGGCCAGTCCGGTTGCTGCCAAAACGACGTTTGTCAGCATCGGTACCGGCGGGACGGGTGGTATCTATTACCCCTACGGCGGCGGTGTCGCCGAGATCTGGTCTAAGAATGTGCCCGGCGTCAAGGCTGTGGCGGAAGTTACCGGCGCCAGTGTGGAGAACGTCAAACTGGCCCACAAGGGTGAAACGGTTATCGGCGAGGTCATGGGGGACGTGGCTGTGGCCGGTTTCCAGGGCCTTTCCAAATTCAAGGGCAAAAAGCATAAGATCCTGGGTATGGCCATCATGTACCCGAACCTGTTACAGGTGGTTACCCTCAAAAAGAGCGGCATCACGAATTTCGAGCAGGTCAAAGGCAAGAGCATCAGTACGGGGAGTCCGGGCAGTGGTACCAACTTCATGGCCGAAGCGGTCCTGGCAGCTTTGGGCATTGCCAAGGGCGACTACAAGGACAGCCGGCTCTCGTTTACCGAGAGTGCCAACGCTCTGCGGGACGGCAATATCGAGGTCGGGACCTGGTCAGTGGGACCGGGGACCAGTTCCATCCTTGACCTGGCAACAACGCACGATATCAATATCCTCGGCTTTACCCCGGAGCAGACCAAGAAGATCCTGGCGGCCAATGCCACCTATTCCAGCGTCGACCTGGCCGGAGGGGTTTACAAGGGGGTAGCCAAGCCGGTCCCGACTATCGGCGTCTGGAATGTCATGATCTGCCAGGCTTCCCTGGATACGGACCTGGTATATAACCTGGTGAAGGCGCTGTACGAAAACAACGACTACCTGATGAAGATTCATCCGTCAGCCGCCTACACCACGCCGGAAAATGCGGTAAAATATTGCCCGATCCCGTTGCATCCGGGAACCATCAAGTACCTGAAGGAAAAGGGTATTGACGTTCCCGCGAAATTGATGCCTTAGTTGACGGGAGGAAATGATGACCGGACCGACGCGTACTGCCCTCGGCCTTTCCGTCGGTCTGGTCTTTGCTGTTTTCATCATGCTGGCGTGGTCGCCCGGCGGATTGGAACTGCGGGTGGCGCCTGTCAAGGGCGGCGCCCCGTTGCTGGTCCTGCCGCTTGAGGCCGGGGAACGCTTTACGCTGCACTATTACCATTCGGTTGAGAACGCGCCGATCTGGGAAGAGCACAGTCTGGACGCGGCCGGCCGGATTTACATTGAAGAGGAGCGCTACGCAAAATTCGGCGCCAGCATGGGGCGCATGCCGGGCGTAGGGCGCATGGTCAAACGGGGACCCTATGAAGTGATTACCGACATGCACATGCCCACCGGTGATTTTGTATTGCGGATCGGCAGTCCGGGCGTGGACCACACGATTATCTGGCGCGGGACCCGGACCAATCTATCTGCCCGGGCGCCGCATGTGGCCGTGCAATTTACCGCCCGGCCTATCAGCCGGTTGCACAAAGCCTGGCGCCAGCTGTGGCCACACGCTGCAACCCCGGTCGCTGCGCGGCCTGCGAATCAATGAACGCTTGGCGGTCCGAAGCTTACCCATCATCATCTTAATCTGGTTTTAAAAAGGGATTAAGCGTAAAAATAAGAACTATAGCAAGGTTAACTCAAAGCAACTCGTCAGGTAAAGGTTTGTAAATGGCAGAAACTCGTGCCGCAAATAGTCCCACCGCGAAAGAACAGCCCACCCAACTCGCGGTCGTCACTGCCAAGGTGGTCATGGTCGTGGCGGTCAGCCTGAGCCTCTATCAGCTTTATACGGCCGGGATTACGGCCCTGACCGCTCTCGTTCAGCGTTCGATTCACCTGGGGGCCATCCTGACCCTGACGTTTCTGCTGCGACCGGCCTTTAAGAAGATTCGCAAGGACCGGATCAATTTCTGGGTGGTTCTGGACTGGTTGCTGATTGCCGCCGCGGTCTACTGCACGGCCTATATTGGCCTGAATTTAACGGATATCTTCGAGCGTCAAGGTGACTGGCTGCCCCAGGATTTGGTAGTCAGTATCGTCGGTACCCTGCTGGTTTTGGAGGCTTGCCGGCGTGTGATTGGTTACATTATGACCGGGATCTGCATCACAGGCATGCTGTACGCGATGTATGGGCCCTATATGCCCGAGTTGATCATCCACAAGGGATACAGCATAGAACGCATTGCCACGACGCTGTGGCTGACCACTGAAGGGATTTTTGGGTTGCCTATCGGGGTGGCATCCACCTTCGTGTTCGTTTTTGTCCTGTTCGGTGCCTTCCTGGAAGTCACCGGCGGCGGCAGTTTCTTTATCGATCTGGCCTACGCCCTGACCGGTCGTTTTTCCGGTGGGCCGGCCAAGACGTCGGTGGTCGCATCCGGGTTCATGGGCTCGGTTTCCGGTTCGGCCGTGGGCAATGTCGTGGCCACCGGCTCCTTCACCATCCCCATGATGAAGAAAGTGGGTTACCGCCCGCATGTGGCCGGGGCCATCGAGGCCGCCGCTTCCACGGGGGGGCAGCTGATGCCGCCGATCATGGGCGCCGGCGCCTTTCTCATGGCCGAGTTCACCAATACCAGCTATCTGACCATCATCAAGGTGGCCCTGGTACCGGCCATCATGTACTACGTCACGGTTCTGTTCTTCGTCCACTTCGAAGCCCGCAAACACGGCCTGCTGGGCCAGCCCAAGGAAAACCTGCCCAGGATCGGCCGGGTCATCCGGGAAGGCCTGCACTTCATTATTCCGGTGGCCATCTTGATCTACGTGCTGGTGTCCAATTATTCCCCCATGATGGCCGGTTTCGTGGCCGTGGTCAGCACCCTGGTTGCCAGCCTGGCGGCCAACGCCGTCAAATGGGCGGTGCAGGGAAGCGGGCGCGCGACCGCCGTAAGTTTCGTATCCAGCGAATCCCGCCTGATTGTCCAGGCCCTGGAGCAGGGGGCCAAAAACGCGGTGATGGTCTCGGTAGCCTGCGCGGCCGCCGGCATTATCGTGGGCATGGTAACCCTGACCGGGATGGGGCTGAAATTTTCCAGCCTGGTGCTGGAATTGAGTTTCGGCATCAAGGCCCTGGCCATCCTCCTGATCGGGGCGGCCTCGCTGGTGCTGGGCATGGGGCTGCCGGTCACGGCCAGCTATATCGTCCTGGCCACCCTGGCCGGCCCGGCCCTGTTGGACATGGGGGCTCCCCTGCTGGTATCCCACATGATCGTCTTCTGGTACTCCCAGGATGCCAATGTCACCCCGCCGGTAAGCCTGGCCAGCTTTGCCGGGGCCGGCGTTGCCGGGGCCAACCCCATGCAGACCGCGTTCACCTCCTGGAAACTGGCCAAGGGACTTTACATCATTCCTATTATCATGGCCTACCGGCCACTGCTGGGCATGGGCAAGGGTTACGCAATGCTGCACTGGCAAGTGGGCCTGACCATGCTGATTACCACCATGGGGCTGGTGGCCTTCGCCGCGGCCATCGAGCGTTACCTGTTCCGCAAAACCACCTGGGTTGAAACCATTGTGCTTTGGCTTGCGGCCGCTGCTCTCTTCTGGCCGGCCTATTGGGCCGATGCGGTTGGGGCGGCTTTATTTGCAGGGATTATAGTGATGCAAAAACTGGTGACACCCGCTGCCGGTGAGGATCGGGATAGTCATCCCACGGGATAATCCCCAAACGCGATACCCCGCCCGGTGTCTATCCTCGGCAACGGTAAGCTGCCCCGTGAATGCTCAAGTTGCCATCCGTCGTTCAAGATGGCGCACACCCCAGGACACCACCAGAATCAGAACGAGATATTCGGCTACCAGAACCGAATAAATCTCCAGCGGCCGGTACACCGTGACGGTGAGCTCGTTGGCCCGGCGCGTCAACTCCTGAAGCCCCACCACCGAGACCAGCGAAGACATCTTCAGCATGTAGACAAATTGATTGCCCAGCGGCGGCAGAATGCGCCGAATAGCCTGGGGAAGGACCACCAGGCGCATTTTTTGAAGGTAGGTCAGACCGATCGCGTCGGCGGCCTCGAGCTGGCCACGTTCAATGGACTGGATGCCTCCCCTGAAAATCTCCGCTTCGAAGGCACTGTCGCACAAGGTCAAAGCCAGGATGCCGGCGGCAAAGGGCCCCAGGGACACCCCGGCTACAATGGGTAGACCGTAGTACACCCACAGGATCATTACCAGCACGGGAATCGCCCGAAACAGCTCAACGTAGCTTCTGTTCATCAGGCGCAGCCAGGGCCGGCTGGATAGGCCCGGCAGGGCCACCAGCAGGCCGATGATGATGGATCCTGACAGGGCTGCCGTGGACAGAGCCAGGGTGAGACCGACACCGCCGAGCAGAAATTTAAGGTTGCTGGCACCGCCGGGTGTGAACGGCAACACTTCGTACCATCCCCACTGGTAGTCTGTGTTACTGCAACCGGTGAGTAAAACAAGTGACAGCAGCCCCATCCCGGCAGAGAACCGGCCGGTATAGCGATTCAGTATCGGACATATCCATTGGAATCTGCTCATAAACCGTCCCTTTGCCATGGAATATACAGAACACGTGGCAGAGCGCCGCCCCACCCGTATCGATGCGTCTATTTAGTGGGCATCCATTTTTCCTGGAGTTTCTCGAAAAAACCTCGGTTGGTTTTGATGGTAATCCAGTGGTTCAGATAATTCAGCCACACCTGGTCGCCCTGGGCGACAATAAGCGCCAGGTCAGCAGGCTTGCGCGGACGCTCAACGGGGACCATCGCCAGCTGGGAATGCGTCCTGATCAGGGTGGCCGCCTCCAGATTACTGGTAATGGAAATATCGGCCCGGCGCGAGAGGACTTCCTGAAAATCACGGGCCGGGGACTCTACGCTGCGGATGCGGGCATCCGGAAAGAAAGCCTTTACCTGCTGCTCGAATGACGTCCCCAGGGTAACCGCAACGGTAACATCCCGGCGATTGATATCCTCCCAGTTCTTGAAACGGCCGGCATTGGATTTCAATGTTATGGGGACCGAACCGACCTGGTAGTAGGTTTTGGTAAAGCCAACGGTCTTGATCCGTGCGGGGGTGATGGATGCGCTGGTACTGACATCGTATTTATCGGCCACGATCCCATTGACCAGCGTCTTCCAGTCCGTGGGGACAAACTTCAGCCGGACACCCAGATCAGCGGCCAGGGCGGTGACCATTTCGATGTCAAATCCCTTGTAGGTGTTGGTGGCGGGATCGCGCACCGTCATGGGGTTCCAGTCTCCCGTGGTCCCTACCCGTAAAACGCCGTTTGCCAGGATATGATTGAGGCGCGATGGTCCCTGGGCCCAGGCTGCCGGCGCAGAAAGTATAAATATAGATATTAAAAAAACGCTGACTATGCGGTTCATGGGTTTTCTCCTATATAGCCACCTGATCGGTAGCTGGCAGAACTTGATATGATTGAGAATAAATTCCTCACCCGGGGGCAAGGATTCCATTCACTTGCAAGCCGTTACAGCACGTCTCCCTTGATGTAGCGGGTGATTAACCACTATAAACACGAATTTAGGCACTCTCAACTCAACCGGTGGGATCCTTGGCGGCCATTGCGTAAAGAGGACAGGGCCTGGTGGCGAGGATACGGAAGAAACTTTACGGGATGGGCATGTTGGTTACCGATTTGGCTCCGGGTAGTTAGGCGCCCAGTATCAATCGCTGGGGATCACAGCGCTTGCGCAGGATTTCCAGCTCCTCGTGGGTGGGCGGCTTTACCGGGCGGGCATGGTCAGTTTCCACGCCAAAGTCCATATTTCCCAGAATCTGCCGGGGGGTGACACCGGGGTAAAAACCGTCCAGGAACATGCGGCGAGAGGTATGATCGAACCGCATGATGCCCAGGTTGGTGATCACGGATTCAGGACCGCCCGGCGGCAGGCCTTCCTCATCACGGCCATTGGGGCCATCCATCCAGCCCGGGCTGGTGAGATAATCGAGTTTGCGCACGAATTTACGTTTTTCATGCTGCATGAAAATGATGGTGCGCTGGACAAAAGAGGCCACGTCGCAGGCGCCCCCGCTGCCGGAAAAGCGGACTTGGGGTGCCGAGTAATCACCTATGACCGTGGAATTCAGGTTCCCGTGAGGATCGATCTGCGCCGCACCCATGATGCCGACCACCCGGCGACCGGTGAATCTGTTCTGCATGGTGGCAAAGGAATCCGCCAGGCTGCCATTTACAGCCGTGTGGTACATCACGCGGGGATCACCCACCGCCAGGGGTACTTCCTCCAATTTCGAATCGATAGCGCCGGTCTCGAAAAAGATCGTGCTGTTGGGGGCGCTGATATATTTGGCGGCCATGGCGGCCAGCATGGAGATGCCCGTACCGCAGAACACGATATCGCCGTCTTTTATCTCTCGTGCCGCCGCAACGGCCATCATTTCGCGCAGGGTGTAGTCGCTCATGAACTCCTCCAACATCGGTATCGCGATCGAAATCGCTATCGTAATCGGGTTTGTTGGACCTCTTCAGAGCCGATTACGATCCCGATAGCGATCCCGAATTGGCTTGAAAGTCGAAAACTGATTTCAATCTAAACGGTCTTTACATGTTCACGATTCATTACGTTTAAATATGGAGCTGGTTCCTCACCTTCTATCCAATCCTACCGCATAACCCGTGCGTTTATCGGCTTCGATAGCTTGCAATTGTTCCGGGTCAATCTTTTCTATGAATTCCGCATGGGTCCGGGTACCGAAAACAAACTCTTCCAGATAGGCCTGATGACGTTCATCATCCGGGGCGGCTTCTTTATATTGATTTAGATACACCGGGTCGTAATCATAGTAGCCGTAACAGGCCGTCGGGTAGGCGCCGTGGGGCACATGAACGACGGCATCCACGCAAAACGGTGGTATCTGGTTGTTGTCTGGCTGCTCTTTGAGCATACCGGGGTCCAGCAGTTCTTCACAGGTAACGATGAGGTGCCGGGCGGCCTTGGCCTGCTCCACATCGGCAAAGGACAGGCCCTGGATGCGGGCCAAACCGGTTGGATCGGCTTTTTGGACATGGATGATGGTCACATCCGGATTGATTGCCGGTACAAGGACCAGCTTACGCGTGTCGGTCCAATCTCCGAAAGGGTTGTCCATGACGATGAGCTTTTCATCCGGTAGGCGCGTATCCTCCTGCCGCACGTCCGGATTGAAGCCCCGGCGGTTGACGATATCGGAACCCAATCCGCTGCGCGTGGGCAGGAAGGGCACCCCCATGGCACCGGCCGTGAAGCGCAGGGTCATCTGATAATTGGAGTAGTCCTCCACCTGCAGGGAACCGTTTTCGATCGCTTTGCGGAAACGGATGCAGGTCGGCGCAAAGCGTCCGCTGCCGCCGTAGGCAATTTCCAGACGGGTCAGGCACCCGCCGCCGATCAGTTCATCCGCGCCGTGGCCGTTGGAATGGGCATACAGGTGCAGATTCTTTTTACGCTGACGGACGATTTCATAGACCGCGGCCATGGGGTTGCGGTTGGTGGTAAATCCGCCGATGGACAAGTGGGCCCCGTTCGTTACAAATTTGGCTACCGCTTCGGGTAGCTGCAGACACTTGGATTGCGCTGAATTCATCTGACCTTTTCCGGCTGTGTGGTTGGTGTGCGACTCTATTGAGAAATTTCAGAGATCCCGGTAGTTTGTCAAGCCTAATTTGGTTTGTGAACCGACTGATAAGACAATTTGATAATCATCGAATAATCTGGTAATGACCTTCTGGGGAGTGAAATGAATCCTGGCGGATAGAACCTGCTCTGGATTATCTTTTTAAAAAGGCTTGGATCAATGTAATTCGCCATAACGTAGCCGGATTCAGGTTTTCAGGTTGACGACTGAAGGCTGAAGAGAATCTTGAGACCCGTTATGGTAGGTTTTACCTTCAGTCTTTAGCCTTAAACCTTATCACCTTTATTTTCAGCGAGGTGGCTATGGAGATCAAGACCCACACGAAGATCGACCAACGATTGTGCGGCATTCCGGATCAGACCGCTGACGGCAACAGCAGCGTGACCATGGAAACCAGCGCCGATATGACTGTTGACGAACCCGGCCTGGTGCATGGCGGTTTCATTTTCGGCCTGGCCGACCACGCGGCCATGATTGCCGTCAATGACCCTTATGTCGTCTTGGGCGGCGCCGAGACCCGCTTCTTGAAGCCGGTAAAAGTAGGCGACACCGTAGTGGCCTCCGCCCGGACGATAGAGGTGAAAGGCAAAAAACACATCGTGGCGGCGGATGTCACCCGGGGGGATGACTTGGTTTTCCAGGGCACCTTTACCTGTTTTGTGCTCGATAAACATGTCCTGGATATATGAGCATTCAGATAGCGAACTTGAATTGGTCGAATCGGGATCGAAATCGCTATCGGGATCGCAATCGGAAAATAGCAGTAGTTTCGATCCCGAATCCGATACCGATTTCGATAGCATTTAAGTACCGACAAACAATCCGGGGTTGAATCAATTCTTTTCCAGGGAGGTGCAACATGTCCAAAAAGGTGGGGGTACTATTATCCGGCTGCGGTGTATATGACGGCGCCGAAATCCATGAATCCGTCCTGACGCTGCTGGCCCTGGACCGGGCCGGTGCGCAGATCACCTGCATGGCCCCGGATATGGAGCAATTGCACGTCATGAATCACTACAGCCAGTCCGAGGAGAGCGATGAAAAGCGCAACGTACTGGTTGAATCGGCCCGCATCGCCCGGGGCGATATCCAGAATATAGCCGCGGTGAGTGCGTCCCAGATGGATGCCCTGATCATTCCCGGAGGATTTGGTGCGGCCAAAAACCTCAGTGATTTCGCTGTGAAAGGGCCGGAAGCCACGGTGCATCCCGAAGTGCAGCGTGTGATCGAGGAGATGCTGGACGCCGAAAAGCCGGTTGGAGCGCTCTGTATCGCACCGGCCACTTTGGTGAGAGCGGTGGCGGCAAAAGCACCGGAAGTGACCATTGGCAACGATACGGGAACGGCGGCTGCTATCGGCCAGATGGGTGGGGTCCATATTGATTGCGCTGTCGACCAGGTCCACGTGGACGCTAAAAACAAGATCGTCACCACGCCGGCTTATATGCTGGGGCCGGGCATCAAGGATGTGGCTGTGGGCATAGAGAAACTGGTGAATACAGTTCTTGCGCTTTGTGATTGAAAACATAGAAATCGCTATCGCTATCGAAATCGTAATCGAAAAGTAAGACAGTTCATTGAGCAATCGAGGCGTTATTATCGTCATGCCGCACTTGATCCGGCATCCAGAGGTGTTTCTTTCAACTTAACTGGATCCCGGCTTTCGCCGGGATGACGGGCATTAAATAGGAAAACGCCTTGACCCTGAGTTCATTGAATTGCCGATTTCGATCCCGATCCCGATTCCGATAAAAATGCGATGATACTAAAAGAAACTAAATTGAAGGGGAAAACATGCTGAATGGCGTAACGGGAAAATACTGCATCATCGATTTAAGTACCGGCCAGACGGAAATGGTCGAGCCGGGTGAAGATTTTTATAAGAAGCACCTGTCAGGCTATGGCCTGGGTGCGGCCGTCATCATGGAACGCCAACCGGCCGGGGTGGAGGCGCTCGCCCCGGAGAGCCACCTGGGGTTTTGCTCCGGCCTGCTGTCCGGTACCAAAGCGTTTTTTTCCGGCCGCTTCATGGTCGTCGGCAAATCACCGTTGACCGGTGGGTGGGGTGATGCCAACGCCGGCGGCTATTTTTCCCGGGCCATCAAACGTTCCGGATATGATGCCATCTTTTTTACCGGGGCGGCTGAAAAGCCGGTCTGGGTGGTCATAACTGAGGGGGAAGTCGATATCCGCCCGGCTGAAGACCTGTGGGGTAAGGATATCCTGGAAACCGAACAGGCGATTCAGGCCGAACTGGGCGATCGCAATATCCAGATCGCTTCCATAGGCTTGAGCGGAGAAAAACAATCTCTGATTTCCGGTATTGCCACCGACGGGGCCCGGATTGCCGCCCGTTCGGGGCTCGGCGCGGTCATGGGCAGCAAGAATCTCAAGGCACTCGCGCTCAGGGGCAAAACAAAAGTGAAAGTGGCCGACCCCGAGGGGCTTAGGGCCATCAACAGTGCTTTTATTGCGGACTACAACAAGTCCAGTATTATCGACCGCGTGACAATGTATTTAATGAACTTCCTCAGCCGAATCATCGCCCGTACCGGCATCTCCGTTCCCTCGCAGCCGTCACTCATTAAAGAAATTTTCAGGAAATACGGCACATCCGGCCTGACGACCTATTCGGCCATGGTTGGCGACATGCCCATCAAGAACTGGGAGGGCGTCGGCTACAAGGAGTTTCCGATCGAGAGTTCCTCCAAGGGGTCCGATGACAATGTGATCAAATATCAGAAGAAGCGTTATTCGTGCCAGGCGTGTCCGTTGGGTTGCGGCGGTATCATCGATATCAAGAAAGGCAAGTACAAAGGCGAAAAAGGGCATAAACCCGAGTACGAGACCATCGGTTCCTTTGGCGGGATGCTGCTGCAGGATGATTTTGACGCTATTGTGGAAATCAATGAAATGTGCAACCGGGCAGCCATCGATACCATCTCCACCGGGGCAACCGTCGCATTCGCAACGGAATGCTTCGAAAAGGGTATCCTGGACGAGTCTGATACCGGCGGATTGCAGTTGGGGTGGGGCCAGACCGATGCAGTCGTTCAGCTGGTGGAAATGATGATTCACCGCGAAGGTCTCGGTGATATCCTGGCGGATGGTGTCAAACGCGCTGCGGAAAAGATCGGCAAGGGCAGTGAAATATACGCGGTGCATGCCGGCGGCCAGGAACTTCCCATGCACGATCCCCGCCTGGATCCCGGATTTGCCATTGCTTATGAGTGTGAGCCGACACCCGGACGCCACACGGTGTCATGTTATCTTTACGCCTCCCTCTTCGGGCTGGAAAAAAGATTTCCGGCAGCCGCCGCCATGGTCAAGGCCGGTCGCAGCCGTGCAAGCAAGGATGTGCGCCGTTTTGCGGCCGGAACCTACTACATGCAACTGCTGAACTGCGGCGGCATGTGCCTGTTCGGAGCCATCACCAGCCATTTGCCGGTGGTGGAGTACATGAACGCCGTTACCGGGTGGGGCCTGAGTGCGGATCAATACCTGCAAACCGGCGAGCGGATTCTGAACCTGCGCAAAGCTTTCAACATGCGCGAAGGCATTGTCCCCGACGGAATCCAGATACATGGCCGGGCCATCGGCACGACGCCTCTGCAGGCTGGGCCGCTCAAGGGCAAACGCGTCGATCTGCCGGCCATGCTGGATGAGTTTTACCAGATAGTCGGTTGGAGCCGGGAGCAGGGGGGGCCAACCTCCGAAAAACTGGAGGCTTTGGGTCTGGTGGAAGCGACAGGCGATACGTCCAACTAAAACGATTAAAAGCGATCAGTTAGGAAACCAGCTGGGTAGCCGGGGAGTTTTTGTCGTCATGCCGGTCCCGGATCAAGTCCGGGATGACGTATCCGGCATCCAGGGACGTTTCCTTTGCATGGACTGGATCCCGGCTTTCGCCGGGATGACGGGCCTTTATTGAGCCCCCCTGAGCTAACGAATGCGGCGGCCCTTCAGGGACCACCAGGGGCCCCAGGAGACCAGTATTGGGCCGGCGCCGATGTAGGCAAACAGTTTCCATTCCGCGCCCCAGGGCTCATAACAAACCGCCCAGAAAGCCAACCAGATGATAGAGGCCAGAATGGCAAGCCTCTGCCGTCCGGAAAGCATAAAACCGAGTGCAGCTTGCCCGCGGATCCGGGCGGGTGCGGCGATCCGCGTCTTGTTGATGCGGGGCAGGAAAATGACGGCCAGGACAATGGCCGCAATCAATAAAATTTCGTTTAGGCCTGAAAACATGTTGGTTGCTGCTACCATAAAAGTTGCCCTGAGGCAATGCGTATCACTTTAGTATTTCCCAAAGATGCGTTATATTCCGGGATATATATTTCCATTGAGCGATCATAAAATTGATTCTGGTTGAAGGAAGTCGCATGGAACTGCATAAAAAAGCTATCATGCCCCCTGGATTTTCCTGTGCGGGGACAAATTGCGGACTCAAAGCAGACGGCAAGGATCTGGCTGTATTCTATTCCGAGACACCGGCCAGCGCGGCGGCGGTCTTTACGCGCAATAAATTCCCAGGCGCGCCGGTCATCCTGGGGCGCAACATCATCAAAAAGGGTGTTCTCCGTGCCATTGTGGCCAACAGCAAGATCAGCAACGTCGGGACCGGGCAGACCGGACTGGACAATGCTGCTCGCATGGCGGCCGCGGTTGCCGCTGAATTCGATATACCGGCTGAACAGGTGCTTATGAGTTCAACCGGGGTGATCGCCCGGCAACTGGAGATCGAAAAGATCGAGGCCGGATTGCAGGGTATCTCCAGCCAGCTCTCTAAGGACCCCCTGGCCGCGACGGAAGGCATCATGACCACCGACACCTACCCCAAAGCCCTCTCACTGGATATCGGCGACGCCGTGCTGACGATAGTGGGGAAAGGGGCCGGTATGATTGAGCCCAATATGGCGACCATGCTGGTATACATCTTCACCGATGCTGAAATCGCCGCCCCGGTGCTCGACCATGCTCTGCGGCAGGCGGTGGCCGTCTCCTTTAATATGCTTTCGGTCGATACCGATACGAGCACATCGGATACGTGCGTCATCATGGCCAACGGCCTGGCCGGACCGGTGGATCTTAAACACTTTCAAAAAGCCCTTACGCATGCCTGTACAGAAATGGCCAAACTCCTGGCCCGAGATGCCGAAGGCGCCACTAAACTTCTGATATCAAAGGTGAAAGGGGCTTCAGACGAAAAGCAGGCCATCCAGATGGCCAAATCCCTGGTTAATTCACCACTCGTGAAAACCATGGCCTACGGGGCCGATCCGAATATCGGCCGGGTCCTGATGGCCATCGGCAAGTGCGTAGATTGCGATGTCGACCCGGCGCGGATTACCATCCGGATCAACGCTACGCTGGTATACCAGAACCTGGCCCGGGTGGACTTCGATGAGGATGCCGTTCGTGTGCTTCTCGGCGGGGAACAAGTGGTGATCGAGGCTGAACTGGGCCTGGGATCCGGGCGGGCCACTGCTTTCGGATGCGATCTCACCGAGGGGTATATTCAGGAAAACGCCGCCTATTATTCGTCATGACCCTGCCCGTAGCATCTATACTGCCGGAACTGAAAGAAGCCCTGAGTAGGGGGCAAAACGTCGTCCTCCAGGCTCCACCGGGAGCCGGCAAAACCACTGTCGTGCCCCTTGCGTTGTTGCGTGAAACGTGGCTGCAAAAGCGCAAGATCATCCTGTTGCAGCCCCGGCGGCTGGCCACCCGGGCTGCGGCCCGCAGAATGGCCGGCGCCCTGCATCAGGACGTCGGACAGCAGGTCGGGTACCGGATCCGTTTTGATAACCGGGTGGGTCCGCAAACACAGTTAGAGGTCGTCACCGAGGCCGTTCTCACCCGCAAACTCCAGCAGGACCCGGAAATCACCGATACCGGGCTGGTTATTTTCGACGAGTTCCATGAAAGGAGCATACACTCCGATCTCGGCCTGGCCCTCTGCCGGGAGGTGCAGGCGGAACTGCGGCCTGATTTGAGAATCCTGGTCATGTCGGCTACGCTGGCGGGCG
>Ga0056137_1000259_pt1 | contig 15866 bp, 5 predicted proteins | sample WorMetTypGCAVOLI_FD_55029 | JGI IMG/M metagenome (GOLD analysis project Ga0056137, IMG submission 55029) | Marine gutless worms symbiont microbial communities from Max Planck institute for Marine Microbiology, Germany - Olavius algarvensis... ...
TGGCCAGATGTGCGCGGTTAGCGCGAAGTGATCGGATGAGAGGTTTAGCTAGAAGCAAGCTGAGGCGATCGTCCACACGCTGAGAACAGCCTGAGGACAAGGGCCAAGTCCTCGTTCCAATCAGGTGCTTGAGTGTAAGCAGATACAGTTGACAGTCCAGGAATTGGGTAAGCAAGACCAAATTGACTGTAGAGGAAAAATTGGTAGTTTCTTCCACTCGGTGTAGAGAAGTTGACTACTTCCTTGCGACCTTGGCGACGCAAGTGAGACTAGAGGAGGGNAGGGATGTCTCAACTCCCATTCAGCCAGCAGGCTGCCTCTGCCCGTAGTAGGGCTGGCTNATACAACGTAGTCGTCAAACCTGGCNGGCCTCTTCCTTGAGCGAGGNGGATTGGGACGTGGACCTTCTTCATCAGAATAATGGTCCAGTTCCAAATCGGCCCGGGAAGGCTGGGTGCGCGGGATGACACGTCGTTCCGGCGATTTGATGGGCTGCTGGCTGACAGCAGCGGGATGGTCGCCGGGAGTGTGACCCTGTTGGTCCTGGTCTTGGACGATTTGAGTGTCCTNGAGCCAGGATTGTGGTGGTTCGCCGTGGAATCGGCGGAGTTTGTCTCCGTGCACCGTTTGGGGGGTCCCCCTTTTGGTGCGTTGGATGACGTAGTCGACTGGGCCGATAACTCGGGTGACGAGGAATGGTCCAGTGTAGTTTCTTTGCCATTTCGGACTCTTGTTCTTGTATCGGCGAGGATAAAAGTAGAGTACCCAGTCTCCGACTTTGAAATCCGTGCGCCTGACCTTAATGTCGTAATCGTTCTTACGCCTCTCAGCGGCCACATTGAGATGTTCCCGTGCAATGGCATGGGCTTCACGCATGCGTCGCTGGGCCTTCAGCACGAACTCGTCGTAGCTGTCGGTGTGGGGCTCCTCNTCCTGGGGGACACCCAAGACAAGGTCCACAGGCGCTCTGTTCTCTCGGTTCAGAACAAGGAAATTTGGTGAATAGCCGGTACTTGAGTGCTTGGAGGCTCGATATGCTGCCATGACTGGCTGCAGAAATTCATGCCAATCTCTCTGGTGATCCGAGACAACCTTGGCGAGCATTGAGTTGAGACTCCTGTGGAATCTTTCAACACAGGCGTTGGTCCGAGGTTCGTATGGGGTCGAACGGACCTTCTCGATTTCGAGGCGCCTGCATAGCTCAGCAAACAAGGTACTCTCAAACTCTGCTCCTTGGTCGGTGAGGATCCTTTTGGGTGTTCCAAATCGGCTGATGAAATTGTCGATGAGGAGTCCGGCAATGACTGGGGCCGTGTGGTTTCTCACCGGCCAGGCTTCAGCCCAGCGGGAGAACAAGTCAATGAGCGTAACGATATACTCGTAGCCCTTGGAAGACTTGGGAAACGGTCCAGTGATGTCAATGGCGATCACCTCAAAAGGTTCACCGGCGTGGAACGGTATTAATTCGCATTGCCTGGGAGGCTTACCGCGATGGTAACCGGCGCAGGCGTCGCACTTGCGTAGCTCGATGGCGACATCTGCACGCCAGTTGGGCCAGAAAGCTCTTCTTCTGACCTGTTCCTCGGTTTTGTGGCGACCAAGATGTCCCCCATTGAGTCCGGTGTGGGCGAAGTGGATGAAGTCAGACCGGTAACTGAATGGCATAATGACTTGCCAATGATCCGGTGTGGCATCGACTGAAATCCATCTTCGGCAAAGAATTCCGTTGACAATTTTAAGGCGCGACCACTCATTCCAGAGGGTCTTGCAGGAGTTAGATTGGAGTTCAACGGCGCTCCATGTTGGTTTCTCGCTAGATTGGTTAATCAGCTTGATGATGTGAGCCAGGTCAGGGTCCTTGTTTTGCTCCTGAGCGATCTGTTCATTGGTCCAGCATAAGCNCTGATTGTCGACGTGGCAGTCGTCGCCTTGATGTGGAGACGGACCAGCGTTGACAGGAGAAGCAGTGAGACGCCTCGCAAAGCTGCTGAGTGGCCTGCTAAGGATCTCTTGGCACTTCTTGAGGGCATATGTAGGAGAACGTCGCTTGTTACGGCGTCCATTGGCATCTAAGGCCGGAGCCGGATGATCAGGAATCGGGTATTCGGGACCCAGTACTTTCCTGATNTCACCAAGCATCTTTTGGATGATATTTTGTTTAGGAGCAGCTCGTATATGGTAAGGCACAGCTTGGTCCTCACGCGCAGTGGCGCGCTGGCCAGGAGATAGGACCACATGNGCCACCTTCTGAGGTTGATTTGACACCCTCTTGAAACACGACTTGAGGGGTCCATTGGGACCATGAGTTGGAGACGGATAGGGGCGGTAAAAGCCCTGCATACTTCCGTATCCACTCTCGGACCCTGAGGCCGGAGTGCGAACCGTAGCGCCCGGTGTCCTGGTTGGATGGAACACCCGGGCAGTTGGGTTCAAAGGACGTGGTCGTTGAGGCGTGTGAAAATGACGAGCACTACCATTGTCTCTTGCATACACTTGAGCTGGTAGAGGTTGAGCCCGAGATGCAGTCCCTGGCGTTCTCTCCGGAGGGCGAACAGGACTGGGTGAGCTCTGAAATGTTGGTGGTCTGAGCGATGGAGGTGTTCGTTGAGGACGCGCACCAAAGTAACGCCCAGGACCATTTGAGATTGGTGGAGGAGAACCGGCCCGTGAGGCAGTGTCTGACGCTCTCTCAGGGGAGCGATCAGGACTGGGCGGGCTGTAGTATGTAGGTCGCCTGAGCGGAAGTGGTGCTCGTTGAGGGCGAGCACCAGTGTAACGCTCGGGACCGTTCGAGATTGGCGGAGTAGCGGTCCGAAACGTAGTTGCTGATGCCTCTTTGGGATGGCAGGCGGTACAACTCGGTTTATTCAAACAAGGATGCCTTGAAAGGGCGTCTGCGTTTGAATGGTGAGTTCCGTTTCGATGTTTGATGTCGAACGTAAACTCACCGAGTTGTTCGAGCCATCTGGCGTTTTGACCAATGGGGTCAGGTGTTTTCTGTAGCCAAGTAAGTGCGGCATGGTCGGTCCTGATAGTGAACCTCCGTCCAAGTAAATACTGGCGGAAGTATTTGGTGAAGTAAACCACTGCCAGGAGCTCCTTCCGTGTAATGCAGTAGTTTGACTCATTTTTATTCAGGGCTCGGCCTGCGTAAGCGATTGGACGCTCGACGCCATTTTGAACAGCTGAGAGGACTGCTCCGATGGAGCTGTCTGAGGCGTCGGTATCCAAAATGATGTCATCCTCGTCTCCCGGCACAGTAAGCACCGGGGGGTTGGCAAGCGCCACCTTGAGGGTATCAAAGGCTGATTGGCAGTCGTCATTCCAAATGAAGGNTGTGTTTTTCTTCATGAGGGCGTTGAGGGGTGCGGCGATAGCTGCATAGCCCTCAACGAATTTGCGGTAATACCCACTGATGCCCAGAAATGAGCGCAGTTCCTTCAAGTTGGTTGGGACCGGCCATTGGGTGATTAGGCGTGTCTTCTCTGGGTCCGTGGCAATGCCCTCGGAGGACAGGACGTGGCCCAGGAAGGACACTTGGGTTTGCATGATACTGCACTTGGAGGCCTTAAGTTTGAGGCCTGCAGCTTGGAGACGCTGAAGGACCAGCTCAAGGCGGTCCAGATGTTCCTCGAGAGTTTTAGAAAAGATCAGGACGTCATCAATGTAAGCTAGGCACACCTCAAGGTTTAAGCCTGTNAGGACCACATCCATGAGGCGCTGGAAGCTGGCTCCGGCATTGCACAGCCCAAATGGCATGCGACGGTACTGATACATNCCGTACTTGGAAATGAATGCCGTCTTTTCCCGGTCTCTAGGGTCTACCATGAGCTGGTGATAGGACGCCTTGAGATCACAGGTTGTGAACCATGAGCAGCCGGACATGGCTTCCAGACATTGGTCTGTGCGAGGTAACGGGTACCTGTCCTTCTTTGTTAGCTCGTTGACATCTCTGAAATCGATACAACACCGGTAAGTTCCGTCCTTCTTCCTTACGACTACCACATTGCTGGCCCAAGGAGATGATGCTTTCTCAATAACACCTTGCTGTTGAGATTCGTCAATGTACTGACGGATTGCCTCATCATGTGGCTTGGGATGGCGCCGCAATGGTTGACGGACTGGTCTGGAATCTCCAGTGTCAATTTGGTGAGTCAGCACATCAGTCACTCCCAAGTCCAGGTCATGCTGGGAGAAAACTGAGGCGTGACGTGTCAACAGTTGGGCGAGCTTTAACTTGATGTGCTCTGGAACTGTTGGATCAATGCGCGACAGGAGGTCTTGAACGACCTCTTTGTCGGGTGGAGTGAAAGGGGATGGGTTCTCAGAGGGAACGGTTGGAGTGTGGACATAGTCCCAATATTCCAGGTCCCCAATGAGGCTTCCCTTTTTCAGTTCAACCGATTGATCGGTGGTGTTCATTACTCGTACTGGGACGTCAGCTGGACGGGCTGGTACTACAGTCCGCGCCGTATAGACGCCGGTTTTCAGTTGGCGAGGTTCAGTGGCCCAATCACCAAACGCTATCAGTGGAGAGCCCCATAAAGTGTCATAGACGACGTCAGTAGGAACATCGACCTGCGCCCTGGAAGGGATTACGGTGTCCTGGGCGAGGACGACGCGCCGCACGTCTTGTGGTCTTGACTTTTTGGTGGTGAGGGCGAAAGTGTGGCCCCCAATTGTGATTTCACCCTTTCCCATATTCCATAGAACGTCATAGCCTCTCAGCCAATCGATTCCGATCATGATTTCCTGGACATGGTGTGAAACCAGACCAGAAATCTCAACGTCGAAGTCTCCAAGTTTGGCCGGGAGGACAACACGTCCCAGAATTGGTATTTGAGTGCGATTGGCAGCAAAAAGCTTCTCTGAAGTGGACTGGATTTGGTCCTTTGGAACGACCTTGGCGGGTAGAATAGTGAGGTCACACCCAGAATCTAACAGACACGGGTAAGTTCTGTGACCTATTTTCACGTGGAGGTAAGTTTTCAAAACCTCGTCCCCGTCTCCAAAGGTACCTGAAATCTTCGGAGAGTTGACGGAGTGTTGTTTGGGTTTCCTCTCAACAGGTGTTTCGTCCCTTGTATTTCTCAGTGGACAATTCCTAGCAAAGTGCCCGAATTGAGAGCAGTTGAAACATCTGATAGTTGACATATCAAACAGACTCGGAGGTCGGCTAGAAACTGGTGGGACGCTGGGTGTTGGATGAGGGTAGACGGTCGGGAGGGGATAGCCCGGGGGGTCACCATACCCGGAGGCTCCTGACCGAGGGTCAAACCCAAAATGAGGATATGTCCCTGGTGATGGTGATGAGGGTTGAGAGGAATGATATCCCGACATCCGTAATCGGTCTTCCCTCATTTGGTCGGAATCTGAAGAGATAGAGGCAGGTGGAGTAGAGGCTCGGCCAAAACCCTGAAGTTGGGCATCAGCCATGCTTAGACTCAATTGATGAACCATGTGGGATAGCTCATTGCCTCTCCTTCGTTCCTCATCGAGAGTTGCCTTGAATGTGGACAGGAGTTTGGTTTGTTCCCGTAAGTCGGCAATTTGTTTATCCCTGGGATCTGGTTCGGCTTTAGGAGGGTGGTTTTGCTGNGCAGATTGAGCGGCAACGCTCCCCTTTTTCCGTGCACCAGTTGAACCCTGGGGTTTGTTAGCCTTAGAACCGGCCCTTGAGGAGGGATCAAGCTCGGTCCCTCGTGGAAGGGGGTTCTTGGATGACATTTTTGGTTTCTCCATTTGGTTGAGCACGACCTCTAACTTAATGGCAGAGGTTAGAGCGTCTTGGAGGGTTTTTGGTTCTTGCACGCGAACTCTGAGTGAGAGGTCTGAAGGGTCCAGAGCGTCGACAAAGGCGTCACGTGTAAGGTGATCGCGAATGTCTGCCGACGCTGTGGGAAAAGCCCTACGTGCAAGTCTCTCAATTTCGGCAGCGAGCTCCTGGAGGGTTTCTCCAGGCCTGCGCTTTCTGAACTTAAGCTCTGTTCGAAATCTTTCAGTTTGACCTTGAGTGCCAAAGCGTGTACGCAATTTGGTGACAACCTCCTCTAATGGGAGATTGTCAATTTCGTACAACAGCATACTGGCATTTCCGGTAAGGGCGGCAGTTAAGTGGGCCAGCTGGTCATCACGACTCCAGCGGTTGTATTTTGATGCCGCGCGAAACTTTGCTAAGAAGGTTTCGACGTCCGTTCTTCCATCAAAGTGTCCAAGCTTGATCCGATCGTGAGGGCGTCGGGATTCGGACCGTTTGTGATCTCGTTTGGATTTGTGATGACGAGATTGTTGGTGCGAGGGGACGTGAGAAGTAATTTCCCGTCCCNCATCGCTATCCCGGTGCCGTGGGCGTGATCGGTGACCACTGTGATCGGAATCGAAGGGGTCCGAAGTTTCATCCGAACCTCTCTCGTTATGGTGACGGTTAGCCTTCGCCCGCCGACGAGGTGGTGGCGAGGGGCTTTGCCGCCTTTTTCTGGTTGGTGATTGGTGTCGGCTCGAGTGGTGACGCCGATGTCCCTCAGAACCATCTCGGTAAGCATGCTGGCTTCCGGTGGCTGAGGACTTGGGGCGGGCTTTGTGAGATAAATCACGATATTTGGCCCGTGGTGGCGAGGATCGAGCACGATCATGATTTCCCGAGTGACGTCCGCAACACTGGTGACCGTGGTATAGGTCATCGGATCGGCACGTTTCAGGGCGAGATGAAGTTGAATGGCGTATTGGAATTGTTGAATCGGAACTATAGTCCGACCTAGAATCACTGAATTCGGCGGTGACTTGATTTGGGTGGTATGCGACTGATTTGATCTTTGACATTTGTTTGTAAGCTACAGGCAGAGTCCCAGAACTGCTAGATCGGGAGTCTCTGTCCGAGTTTGAATTGTCAGAGTCATGTCGGCGTCGACTTGTAACGTCAGCGTTGCCGTATCCAGGATTATTAAGTGCGATGCGCATCCCCGGCCCCGATTGTGACCTTGAAGGTACAGGGGGAGGGGCACAATCGCGTGGGTTCGTTAACACCTCACCTGGTCGGCTGTAACTTCTCTCCATTTCTTCGAAATCATACTGTCTAGGAGCAGCGCTGAAAGAGTCCGCCGCGCGCCGCGGTCGCGCGGCAGAATCAACAGCACTACCTGTTGACCTCTGTCGCTGACCTGAAGGCATTGGGTTGACAGTGTTGTCGCGTTTAGAACTAACTTGGTCCCGTTGCGAGTTAACTGCCCAGGATGGGTAGCTGTTGTAAACAATCAGCTGCTCCCTATTAGTACCTTGCCTTGGCGCTGGGGGTCGGCGCGAAGCGCGTCCCCTTACAGTTCCAACTGAATGACCTCTTGGGTTGACATCGGACTCGATGTTGTGACCTTGACCTTTAACCCGTCCCATGGGACCTGTGGACCTGCCTCGGTGTGTTGAGGCATTAATAAAGGTCGGACGGCCCCTATGGGACTGCTGCGGCTGTGCGTCACAGTCAGGTCTGGGGAGCTGGTTGTCACACAAAAAGTCGAGTCCGTAGTCCGCTCTGCCAACGTATTGTCTAGGAAAGTCGGTTTGTGAAGCAGATTCAACACCGCGTGTATAGCTGCTAACTTGTGGTGCCTGTGCGCTACTTGGGTCCACACCTCTGGTGAACTGTGGGCAAGTATTTACATTAATCTCGCCGCGCGTATGGGCGCCAATTTGTGGCGGGCGGGGGGTGAGGTGGACCATGCCGCTGTCTCGGTCTTCTCCCACCACGCCATCGTCTTGAGAGTGTTGAATAAATGACTTTGTTCTCTCTCTATATTGTGTAAATCGCTCATTTAAATTAAGTGCTAGCTCAGCATGAGAAAATGAGACTTGTATTTCGTCGTCTGTGTTTCCACTCTCAGGACATCTCAGGGATGCAGGTCTGGAGTCCGTAGAGTCCATATCAGCGGCTTGCACTACATCATTATCGTCTGTTTGCGTCATCATATTAACCACTAATTGGTGTGAACACTCTGAACTAGTTATGCTAAAGTCCGTGTCCATCTCTGTCACTTCGACGTCTGTCCAGTCTGAGTCGGATGTCTCTATATCCGTGTCTATTGTCCCAGTGATTGTCTGATTAGAGTCAGCTGTTCCTATTTCCACATCTGGATTGAGGTTAACTAAATTAGGTCCAGCTGTCTCTATCTCAATATTAGAGTCAAAGCTAATCAGGTTGGGTCCAAAAATGTCTAGGTCAGGACTGGCCCAGGGGGACCCATCATCAATGGTCGTCCAGTCAGAGTCAGCTATTATTATTTCTGCGTCTGAATCAAAGTTGATCAGGTCAGGTTCAGCTGTCCCTATCTCAACATCTGAGTCGAAACTGATGAGGTCGGGTCCAGAGAGACCTGAGTCAATATTGGCCCAGGGGGACCCTGTCCTGTTATCAGACTTACTTGAATTGTTCAAATCCGGCTTGAGTGACATTATTGTTTGATGATAGCTAGAGTCTTGAGAAACTGTTGTAGTTTGTTGATAACAAAAGCTACTATAGTTGAAACTAGCTAAGATTGATGATTTAATTGGCGTGAAGGCCAATAGCGCACTCAGTTGAAATAAACTGAGGGGAAGCACACTATCTCATAAGAGACGGTACCTCCAAGTGGAATGTGTGACCACCCTGTGAGGTGCACTTTGACTGGTTATGAAAAACACAGTAATTGATCGTTCAGATCTTTCCCATTTATTTCCCAACTAGTGTACGACGTGATACCAAAACAGAGCAGTACTAATACCATACAGACAAACCAACACGCACTAAAGTGAAATGGATACCCAAATGAACCACTCCAAGCAAGGGGGGGGGGTAAACTAAGTGACACTAGACTACTAATTATGACGTCCAAAGTGTCAGGAAGAAATCCAGGAGACTTCTAACCACCATACACGTATGACCAACGCCTACAACTAATTTCACCAGAAAGAATCTAACCCAAGATCAAAGATCCTACTTCTAAGCACGTGCGACCACGCTAGTTCGGCAGCGTGTCGGCACAGCACTGTACGAAGTACGTCCCAAAACGTAATCAAACTACCCCAAATTCGATATTTCTACTTGTACATTATAAGCACAAGGATAGACGGAAATGTTGTTACACTTTTTACCAAACAATATCAATCTTAACCCCTAAAAATACAACAGTTATCAACCACTCTACACTCAATGACTAACCATCCATAAACCAGAATCAGAATGGCGACAGATGCAAATTTTCTATCCCCTGATTCGTCAAAAGTTATAGCGCATTAATATGAACGTTTCTAAAAATAGCACGCTCCGCATTCATTGGCACTGATAGGATGGGTTTGGCGGTCTAATGAGGTTATGACCCCAGGTGACACGCCTGCTATGCTAATAGCGGCGGGAAATAGCGTGGGAAACTGGTAGAAAACACTATTATAAGCTGCGGCTAATTTCGCAAGACAAGACACCAAACTCGCAGTATACCAATTAAACGATAGTTATGATGCGAAAGTTACGGAATCCGTCGTTGAGGAGTGAACGACTCACCAAAACAGATCTATCTCGATCGGCGTAATGATACAATCCGGTACGGGGAAGACTGAGTAATGCGTTTCGTTGCCACGCGAAACTCCATGTAAACAATGACGGATGTCACCGCAAACTCGCATTAATTTTACCACAAAGTACACAAACATCTCGGTTGAGATTGATGTGACAGTTAAAACTGACGATGAACTATTGAATGAGCAAGTAGCAATATGTAGATCGCTCGCAAAGGTTATCGGCGACATTAGTAAACTTTCACCGTAAATTTATGAATGAACTCGCTGCTTGGGAACGGCGGCCGTGATTGGCCGAACACTGTCACGTGGCCAGGATGACTGACACGGCATATGCGTTCGTAGTAACCAGTTGTAGCGAGCGTAACGTCTAATGCAAGACGACTGAAAACTTTTGAAAAATTTCTCGTGGGGGAGGGGGGGGCCTCCCACCACACCATCGCGCGCTCCGGCATACAGTCCTCCCGGACTGTGGCACATAAGGAGACCTAAAGCAGCGTATATGGTATATAGTAGCTTCAGAACAGATAAACTGCGCAAACTGAAAATGTTTGGGAAATTTCCCAAATACGCGCATCACTAGCGAACAGCAATAGTGACAACGCGCTAGCGTTATAGCAGCAGCGGCAGTAGGCTGCACGCATAAAACGCGCACCGCGATGAACGGCAGCAGGCGCGATAACAGAATAGCGGCAGCGACAGCGTCGTGGCAAGTTTATGACGCATCACATGACTAATCCCAACTGCAAGACTCACAACACAGCTAACCTTCACGACTTCACAATTCTCACATGACGAGCACAGAATATCTGTGCACACGTAGAAACGTGCAATATGGAACCACGTAGATCGCATCATATACACTCATTCATCGTAAAAATACGAGAATTACTGGAAAAACTCAAAATCTCGACATCATACTCCAGACATCGTCCAATGTGGGGCTTGTCCCCATGGACCAAACACAAACTCATCAGTACACGGTAACAACGGAATACAGTCGGTGAATAGACGCATTTCAATGCATGCGCGTAGAAAACTCAAATTAATTATCGTCTCGCTGGGGAGACTCAACTGTCACAACTCAACTCAGTAGTATTGTTCAGACGTGGAGGTGCACGGGATTAGAACGTTTCCGCGTAAGTTGCACGAGCACACATATACATGCACAGTTAATGCAAAGTAGTAACTGGAATAACGTGACAGTCTCAACGTGGAAAATGTAGAGATGTGCAGTATTAGAACGGTAAACGTTTAGGAGGACATGCAAAACTCGCATGTAAAATGCAGTAAAATGGCAATGTACAAGCACATATGCAACGTATGAACAGACTAGTCGAATGGACTAGTGATGACCGTGTCGTCGATAACGTAACGGCGCAAAATCACGCGATGTATGTACAAAACTAGTCCGACTGTGGGAAAACATTTCGACAGTCGATACGGACTAGCGATGAAATGTCATCCATGATTGCAAATGCTCAAAAACATGCNGTACAGCGATGGATAATGTTAGGAATGCATTACACATCCTGAACGATTGACGAAGCACAAGGCTATCGTGGTAACAGAAAAACATGACAAGATTATACGAACTTGAGCAAATTAACGCGTGTATGCGTATTAACGTACAAAAATTAATCTCATGCTTGAATGCAGGAGATCATTCATCTTTAANCTAACCAGTGCGGCAGGCGCACCGGCGAGTGGTATGGGCGCCAGCGTAGGATTAGAGATGCTAAACTTGCATCGAATCCACACGTAATTAAACGTTTAACAGAAAACTGAAAAACATATGTTGCAGCTTTTTCTTTAGTGTGAAGCTAGTCCACACGGATTAGCGTTATATACACTGGAGCATGCATGGTTTGGAAATATTAACTAACNGCTGACTATAGAAAAGGGATTTCTCTGATGTATAACCGAGATCTGTGGAGGGGAAAACCATATACCAATGTGGGGCAAAGGGGTACCTGGGTAGAGCGTGGAGAGTATGGTGGGGAATAAGTGCGTGTAAGTGTCACAATGACCCGAACGATCACAATTCACTAGAAATTACAAAATTCACTACATACTACACTACATACAAAATACTGTACAAGAAACTGTCAGCCAACCGGCTGGCACAGATGAGAATAAACTAAAATATGTAGTTTAACTGAAACTAGTGAGGTAACAACTGAAATTGAAAAAGGGTAAAATATTTTAACTAAAATTAAAGAAAGAAAAGGGGAATGAGACTGAAAGTAATATTATAACTAAAAGGAAAGGGTGATACAGAGCAGGAAAGCTCTGGTAAGCGTTTTAGGACGCCATAGTAATAGGCGATGTAGGGCGATATTCCTAAGGACATCATTATAGCTTATTTGCACCACATTCTCTTACTTTTTACCTACCCCAGTTGATATTCATGTTCTTTCTCCTACGATAATGAAAGGGACATGGTGTAAATAAACACCATAAAATGGATAATTAGGGAAAAACAAAATAACGTGGGGCTAGGGGGAGGGGAAAGATAGTACGTGTTAGTACCGTAAAATAAATGGCAAGGGGGAGAATAATGTGGGGCAGAAAGGGGGGAAAGGGGAGAGAAGGAAATGGTGCAAATTAGTACCATAAAATAGAGAAGAGGAAGGGATAATGTGGGGCCTAGAGTAAAGGATGGTGCGTATTAACACCATAAAATGAATAATAACTAAAACATAAACGCAACACTCTACAAACACACACTCGAAAAACTTCCTATTGGGATCCCATAACTACAAACACCAACTTGACTTCACCGCATAATTACACAAACTCGATACTCGAGAAGAAACAACGTGGGGCAAAGGTGCGCATGCACCTAGCCGAAATTAAGGCGCTATATAAATGAAAGATGGAAAAATGAGAACTAATTCCAGATAAAATAGCGCTCTACAAATGAAATATGAAGCACCACGTAAAAATTAAAGAATATAGAAAGTTTACGCGGGGCTTGGTGAGTGAGATGGGGGAAAATCCCTCATCCTTAAAATAATGTTAAGCCCAATAATGTGGGGCTTTTAATGGGATGAAGAAGGGGGGGGGGAAATACCCCGTCCTCAAAATAATATTAAGCCCGATAAGGTGGGGCTTAATGGGTGGGGATGGGGAGTATACCCCATCTCCACCATAAGGGTGCTAAATGAATTTAGTGTTAAACCCAATAATGTGGGGCTTTTAAATGACGGGAGGGGTGGAATTACCCTTCCCAAAATAGTAATGCTAGAGAAATTTAGCTATTGTAAGCCAGTATTGTTAGGCTTAAAAGGTGGAACACAAGTGTCCCGTTCCAAATATTAACGCTGAATAAATTTTATGAAAAACCCATTAACGTGGGGCTTAATGGATGGGGCAAAGATGCCCGTCCCAAAATATAAGAACTGAATAGTTTTTATGCGAAAAGCCCAATAATGTGGGGCTGAGAGGGTGATGGAACAAGGATGTTCCGCCCCAAAGTATAGGAACTAAATGGTTTTGTGTGAAAAGCCCAACGATGTGGGGCTTAAGGGGGAAATAACGTGGGGTATAAGGAGGGGAACCAGGAATGAGTACCTGGTTAATTTTTATTTTATTCTTAGCAAATAGCGCTAAATAAAATTTTGCAAATATAGCAAAAGAAAAGTACATTCCAATGCTGAAACAGCATTGGTTAAAATGCAATGTTGTTCAATAATTTCCATAGTCTTGTTTACATTGCTATGAAAAGTAGTAAAGACGACCGTCATGACAAGTATTACACATACAAAAAGCATGAAACATGAACATAACAATCATCTCAACTAACGAGAGTTTATTGCGTTTGAACAAACACAACTAAGCAAGTAAAAGTCGCAATGCGCAGCGCATTTACAGGCAGTCTGCTGTCGACAGCAATTTCTGTGCTGACGAGCAAGAGTTGAAGACGAATGTGACTTCACGACTGGACTGGGCGCCGATCCGGCCCGCGTCCAGACCTTTCGGTCCAGACACCGACAGCTAGACTAGCACCCGTCCAGGAGTAGTTGAGGACGAGTATTCGGAAACGTTTCTTCAGAGATTGACGGGAGCGCCAACGATTGATCAGCCTCAGGTGACGATTTAGTAACGACGATGACGAGCGATTTGGCGACGATCCAGAGCGTCCAGTAGTTGATCCAGTTGACGAGATGACACCGACGGTGAACGAGACCGTCGACGAGGACTCGATCTGCTTCTTGGAGCTGGACTGGATCGGGGTTGATACTGACCCCGATAACAATTGGAATTCCGGAACGACGAAGGACGTGCACGTTGAGCGTTGAAACGTCTGCGTTGAGCTCGCGAGTGAGGACGACGGCGAGGAACCGGTGAGGACGCGTAGGCACGCTGCCCCCGGAAACTGTCGTCGTGGATACTGGTAACTCCTTGACTTGGTCGTCGTAACTGCGTTGGACCCGGAAAGGTTACAATCTCAAGAAGAGGTTGAGGTCTGGAACCCTGACGGTCGCTGTTGTAACCAGGAATTGACGGGTTGGAGACCGGCCCAGAATCGGCAGTTGACGTTGGTTGATGATCTGAACGAACGCCCGGAACGACAGGAAGATCCTGGACGGAACGACCCGAGGTGGCGGTAGCTCGAACAGGAGGAATGTCCGTCGAAGTTACGGCAGTGGAAACACCGGCACGAGATGGCGGGCGTAACACAAACCTTGACCGAAGTTGAGAGAGCGGGATAGTCCGCTCAGGAATGTCAAATCCGGCGTTGCTTCGATTAGGAGGGGGAAGTGGAATTCCCGAAATATCTGCCTCGTTCTCAACAACGGGAGGGGAAAGCTCTGGAAATTGAGTCTCTCCCGCTTCCCGTGAATGTTGAGATGCAGAAGATGTGATTGGCAAAGTCCTCTGTCCAGATGGTGGAATTGGACTAGCGGACTGAGAGGATAACGTCTGGCTCAGATTGTTTTGAGATGCAGGAGGTTCAGACGGAGTTGATCTCGGGGTTGATGTTGGCCTCGAGAGTGTCCTGATGAACGGCTGCATTCTGAGTCTGACATGTCTCATGGTTTCATAAACGGCGGCAACAGCAACTTCACGAGTGAAGGGCGGCATGGTTGGCCTAAGCTGCTGGGCCGTAGACTGGAGCATTTGGTGGGTGATTCCTATGCCACCATAGGTCCAGATGGTGCGTACAAGACTTCGAACTTCGAAGATGGCGCTTTGGGTTGAGTTATTTTCACGTCCGGCAGGTAAATCCGGTAGTTGACTGCTGTGGAGACCAGTACGTCTAGCCCGTAAGGATAGGGGGACGGTCTCGTTAGACACAGCGGATTGTTGTGATTGAACAGACGTCTGTCGCGACATCGCTGGTAGAATCCGGTTGGCTTTCAGCACAAGATGGTGGTCCTGCGCATAAACCAACACAGAAACTTGGCTTTGGGGCGAACAGATGGTCTGGGAATTAGGGTAGANTGGCATCTCTCAACTCTAACTGGGGCACTTCCATATTGAGCAGTAGCTCCTTCTCTCACAACTCTCATGTTACACTGCTCCGGCAAACCAATCTAAGTGATGGGTTCGGAGGTAAATATTGAAATTCGGCAAGGAGGGTGTGTGGACGGATAACAGGATGAGCGTGACAGAATGGCTTAGCCGAAGGTGTTGAAGTAGCATTTAGCTTCCTGACGTGAGTCAGTAGCGTTAAATCCTCAGGCGATACTTGAGGCCTGGAGGTGAAGATCCTCTTCAACTGTTGACGGTGAGGCCAGTCGGACGCTTTATCTGGAATCCTACACGAAAATTGGGGACAACAACCCAGAAGATGGGCGTGTCAGGGGTAAAGGGAAGGAGAGGGGTCCCGCCCCTCAAAACAACACTCTAAAAACCACGACGTTCTGCCTACCTCACAGAACAAACCACAACTCAACGACCCGAAAACTCAACCTCGAGTAGACGCCGCTACTCAACCACAACTCCAGAGACAGTCCTGGCCGGGAACAGCCTCCAGCCCGAGAACGTGACCACGCCGGGTCAGTTAACCTCGAGATAAAAATTAGAACCAAAAAGGGGGTTCTGATGGTGCCAAGGACCTGGGGAAACCAGGAATGACACGTTGGTAGCCCATGGAGGGCGAGTTTGGGTCGAGTGCCATCCGGGAGGGGCCCTCTCCCGGAGAACACCCGAACCAAGGTTGCAAACCGAGGTCTGCGTAGGTGATTTCCGGCAAAATCAGACGACTTGAGCTGGGCATGTATAATAGATATCCGAGCAGCCGTCGGAAAGTCCAAAATGGGCTTTCAGAGATCATCCTTTTCGCGAATGCCATTACGAGCAGTGCTAATTGGGATGGG
>Ga0056137_1000272_pt1 | contig 15308 bp, 19 predicted proteins | sample WorMetTypGCAVOLI_FD_55029 | JGI IMG/M metagenome (GOLD analysis project Ga0056137, IMG submission 55029) | Marine gutless worms symbiont microbial communities from Max Planck institute for Marine Microbiology, Germany - Olavius algarvensis... ...
TCACCCTCGCCGGGAGAGGCACCCGGGTCACCAGCGGGGACAATACCATCACCGGTGAGAAGATCTCGGTGGATCGCAAAAATGACCACATGACTGTGGTGGGCGGTAAAACATCGCGCGTCAATGCCGTGATCTACACGGATCAGGGCGGACTGGCCGCACCACAGCCCGGAAAGACCGCGGTCGAAGAACCGGGCAGGCAGCAATAGCACGAAAATGACCCGAATCGCGCCGTAGCCTGGAACGTAGGGTACGCTTCACCGGGATACCGACAGAATAGTTTACCGGATGGGGTGCAATCCTTCAGCCTTCAGCCTTCAGCCTAAACGACCTGAACATAATTATGCCCACACTGGCGCTGCAAAACCTGGAGAAGATATATGGCGGTAAGAGCGTCGTGAAATCCGTCAGTCTCGAGATCAAAAGCGGGGACGTGGTCGGCCTTCTGGGGCCAAACGGGGCCGGCAAGACCACGACCTTCTATATGACCATTGGGATGGTCAAACCGGACGGCGGCCAAGTCTATCTTGACGGTGAAGACATCTCGGGGTATCCCATGTATATCAGGGCTCGGAAAGGGGTCGGCTATCTACCCCAGGAAACATCTATCTTCAGGAAACTGACGGTCTGGCAGAACGTGATGTTGATCCTGGAGACCCTGCCGCTCACCCGGGATGAACGGGAAGCCAAGGCCACCGGACTTTTGCAGGAACTGGGTATCGCAAAATTAGCCGACCGGCAGGCGGGGGTGCTCTCCGGCGGTGAAAGGCGACGGCTGGAAATCAGTCGCGCACTGGCGACCGACCCTGCCTTTATGCTGCTCGATGAGCCCTTTGCCGGTGTCGATCCTCTGGCCGTTATTGATATCAAGAGTATCATCGGTCATTTAAAGGACCGGGGCATCGGGATTCTGATTTCCGATCATAATGTCCGTGAAACCCTCGGTGCCTGTGATCGGGCCTATATTTTGAGCGACGGGACGGTGATTGAATCCGGCGCACCGGAAAAGATAGCCTCCAGTGAAACGGCCCGCCGTATTTACCTGGGGGACGAGTTCACATTATAGCGTGAGGCACAATAACATCAGGTTAATTAGCAAAGACCAGGTTAGAGCCGCCGCATAGCTCGAAGAATTAAAAGCCAAAAAACACTTGGCCCCTTAAATCCTGGGACCCTGGAACCCTTTCTCCAACCTCGTTGGAGAACAACTGTTCGACCCGGGCTGCCTGAGCAAAGTGCAGACCGACAAGGTTCACTCAATGGCTCTTGAACTAAGACAACAGCTCAAACTTTCGCAGCAACTGATCATGACGCCACAGCTGCAGATGGCTATCAAGCTGCTGCAACTCTCCCGTCTGGAGTTGATGGACACGATCACCCAGGAACTCGAAGAGAACCCCGCCCTCGAAGAGATTGCCGAATCTGCCGATACTCCCCAGCCCGCTGAAGAGAATGCGAAAAGTGCTGAAACCGGTGAAGTCGAGGAAGTCACCATAGATGGCAAGATCAGCGAAGATATAGACTGGAGCAACTATCTGGATGAATACAGCTCGCCCGGCAAGGTTATATACGAAACCGAGCGCAAGGAAGCGACCAATTTCGAACCGTTTCTGTCCAAAAAAGGAAATCTTCAGGATCACATCCTTTGGCAGCTGCTGATGAGCCGGCCGGATGCAGATGAACAGCGGATCGGCAGCATCATCACCGGCAACCTGACCAAGGACGGCTACCTCGACATCCAGATGGAAAATCTCTATCGGCTGTGCGATGCCCCGCCTGAAAAAGTGGACGAGATTTTGACGCTGATGCAGACCTTTGATCCGATCGGAATCTGTGCCCGCGACCTGGGGGAGTGTCTGCTGCTGCAGGCCCGGCATCTTGAAATCGACACGCCGCTTTTGACCGCTATTGTCACGGATCACCTCAAACACCTAGAAAACAAGAATTACAAGGCGATCTGCCGTGCGCTGAAAGTCAAACTGAACGATGTCATTGCCGCCGTAAATGTAATCAAGGGCCTCGAACCGCGACCCGGCCGCCAGTACAGCGATGATCAGCCCCACTACATCACCCCCGACATTTATGTATATAAGCTCGGCGACGAATTCATCATCATGATCAATGATGACGGCATGCCCAAACTGCGGGTCAACTCATTTTACCGCAACGCCCTGCATTCAGGGGCTAAAATGACGGGCAAGGCCAAAGATTACATGCAAGACAAGATGCGCAGTGCCGCCTGGCTGATCAGAAGCATCCACCAGCGGCAAAAAACCATCTACCGGGTCATGGAAAGTATATTGAACTTCCAGCGGGATTTTTTCGAAAAAGGCATTACCCATCTCAGACCCATGGTTTTAAGGAGTGTGGCCGAAGATATCGACATGCACGAATCCACGATCAGTCGCGTCACCACGAACAAGTACGTTCACACGCCGCTGGGTATTTTCGAGTTGAAGTACTTTTTCAACAGTTCCATCCAAAGAGTTAACGGCGAAGCCATTGCCTCGGCCAGCGTACAGGAAAAAATTCGTAAAATCATTGAAGGCGAAAACACCAAAAAGCCTTACAGCGATAAAAAAATCTCCAAGCTCTTAAAAGAACAGAACATCAACATCGCCCGCCGGACAGTGGCCAAGTACCGTGAAATAATGGGAGTCCTCCCCTCAAACAAACGCAAGCAGTTTTAACCCTGATGCTGAATTCAAACTGGAAACTGAGAAAGGTCTGTTTTGGTGAAAATTTATGAAAATTCTTGATGCACTGAAGAAAGAAGCAATACTATCCGACCTGAAATCAGTAGATAAAAAGGGCGTCTTGGAAGAGCTCTCCAATCCGGTCTCAAGCCTGTTCAATATCGACAAAGATGATCTGGTTACTATTCTGATGGAAAGGGAAAGCCTGGGCAGTACCGGCATTGGCGGCGGTATCGGGATCCCCCATGGAAAACTGAAAAACCTGGATTCACTGGTTCTCGGATTCGGTCTCAGCCGCCGGGGGGTCGATTTCGAATCCATGGACGGCCGCCCCACGCATATCTTTTTCCTCCTGGTCACACCGGAAAATTCAACCGGCCTGCATTTGAAGCTGCTGGCCCGCATTTCGAGAATTTTGAAAAACGACCCGTTCAAGGCCAAACTGATGGCGGCCGGCAGCGCCGCTGAAATCATCGACATCATCGCCGAAGAAGACGAGGATTTCTAGTTCAGCTTTTTAGGCCGAAGACCGAAGGCTGAAGCAAAACCATAGCTAACACAGCTGAAGCCGATGTAACTCTATAAAGTCGTTGGCGCTAGGGTCGGCTTAACCTCATGTTTGAAGGTGTTGTCGCCCCCCTCTTCAGTCTTCAGCCTTCAGACTAAGCAACCTAACAAAATGAAAACCGTGAAGATATTCATTATCACCGGCTATTCCGGTTCTGGGAAAAGCACCGCGGTAAGCGCTTTCGAGGACTCCGGCTACCACTGTGTGGACAGCATGCCGGTGGCTCTTTTGCCCAAGTCTCTGGATCTGCCGAATGCCGGACCAACCGGGATCAAGGGTCTGGCCTTTGTCATGGACCTGCGCGAGAAGGGCTTCGTAGACAGCTACCGCGGGATCCTCGATTCCCTGCGCCAGAAGGGCTATCGCTTTGAGATCTTGTTTTTAGAAGCGTCCGAGGAAGTGCTCCTGCGCCGCTACAGTGAAACCAGACGCCATCACCCCCTGGCCACTGATACCAGCCTGCCCGATTCCATCCGCACCGAAAAACAAATGTTGGTCGGCCTGCGCAATGAAGCCAGCCATGTCATCGACACCAGCACCTACAACGTTCACAAACTGCGCAGTGCAATCCTGGAACTTGCGGCTGAGGGCAAAAAAAACATCCCCCTGCGGATCAATATATTTTCATTCGGCTTCAAGCACGGCCCCCCACGCGGTGCAGACCTGGTAATGGATGTCCGTTTCCTGCCTAACCCTTATTTCGAACCGGAATTAAAAGCCTTCAGCGGTGAAGATCCGGCAGTCAGGGGATTTATATTCAAAGATCCGTTGACATCCGGGTTTATGGACAAATATTTGAACCTGCTTGGCTATTTGGTCCCGTTATATGAAAAAGAAGGCAAGGCCTACCTGACCATCGCCTTCGGCTGTACCGGCGGACGGCATCGTTCGGTGGCCATTGCCCGGGCCGTGTATGACCATATGAAAAATTACGGCCATCCGATTGATATCAAGCACCGGGATATCGGCCGATAGAGCATTCACCATTCTATAAATAGAAGCTATCTCAAAAAACGGAATTTAGTTCAAAATGACGCGAAGCTAATGCCCAACGTGGTGCAAGGCGGCCGCGAGGTTCAACCCGGAGGAATACTAGAGTATTTCGAGGACTTGAACCGAGCGCCCAACGCCGAGTTTGGGCTAAAAGACTTATTTGAGATGGCTTCTAATACACCGCGTCTAAACACTGGTACAATCAAGGTATTCAAATGATCGGAATTGTTGTCGTCACACATGGAGATTTGGGAGACACGTTGATTGCCACGACCCGGTTTATTTTGGGATCCTCCCCGGAGAGGGTGGTGGCCGTGTCAGTAGGCCTGGAAACCAATCCCGACAAACTCCGTAGAAGCATCGAGGACGGCATCAAATCCGTGGACCAGAAAGACGGTATTCTGCTGCTGACGGATATGTTCGGTGGAACCCCATCCAATTTAGCCTATTCTTTCCTTGAAGAGGGTCGCGTAGAGGTGCTTGCAGGAGTCAATCTCCCCATTCTTATCAAGGCCATTGAGTCACGATCGGACACGCCGTTGGCCGATTTGGCCGCCAGCCTTGAGAAATTCGGCCGCCAGAGCATTACCCTGGCCAGCGGTGTCCTGAAAGGCGGTGGCCGCAAAAAAGGTTAACCCTGCATATCAGCCGATCAGCGCTTGAACTTATCTGATTCGGCCTTAATCTTATAAAACTAAACCGGAACAATCGAAAAATAAAACGGATTGAATAGCTGGATTCGCATTAAGAACACGCATCGCAAACTTCAGCTTTGATCAAATAATTCATACTGGAAGTGGTTTAAAAGTTTCAATCTGGCTTAAGGTCAAGGCGAAGCAAGGAGTTCATCCGCAGGAATATGTATAATATTTCGAGGATTCAACTCCTTGCTTGAACGCGGAGATTAAGCTTGAGGGAAGCTTTTAAACCTCTTCCACAGTGAAAGGAGCCACCATGAGCATCAAAATAGGTATCAATGGTTTTGGAAGAATCGGCCGTATGGTATTCAGGGCCGCTCTCGACCGCGAAGATCTGGAAGTCGTCGCCATCAACGACCTTACCGACTCGGCCACCCTGGCCCATCTCCTGGCCTATGATTCTGTGCATGGCACGCTGAAAAACGATATCAGCTCCACGGCGGATTCCATCACCGTGGATGGGAATAGCATTGCCATCAGCGCTGTCCGCGACCCGGCCGAACTGGAGTGGAAGAAACACGGCGTGGATATTGTAGCGGAATGTACCGGCCTGTTCCGCGACAAGGAGAACGCAGCCAAGCATCTGGCTGCGGGCGCACGCAAGGTCATCATCTCGGCCCCGGCATCCAACCCGGATATCACCATTGTCATGGGGGTGAATTCCAATATGTACGAACCCCGGCAGCACCACATCATTTCCAACGCATCTTGTACGACCAACTGCCTGGCCCCGGTCGCCAAGGTGCTCATGGAAAACTTCGGGATTAAATGCGGCCTTATGACCACCGTCCACTCCTATACCGGGGACCAGCGCCTGCTGGACTTCCCCCACAAGGATCTAAGACGAGCCCGGGCGGCCGCCTATTCCATGATCCCCACCACCACCGGTGCCGCCAAGGCGGTGGCCCTGGTGCTGCCAGAACTGAGCGGCAAACTCAACGGCCTGGCCATCCGGGTTCCCACCCCGAATGTCTCCATCGTGGATCTGGTGGTCACCGTGGAAAAATCAGGGGTCGAGGTTTCCGAGGTAAACGCCGCCCTGAAGGAGGCCTCGGAAGGTGAGCTCAAGGGGATTCTCGGCTATAGCGAAGTCCCGCTGGTCTCCATCGATTACAACGGGTGCGTGCTCTCATCGACTGTAGACGCCCCCACCACCTATGTAATTGAAAACATGGTCAAAGTGCTGTCCTGGTATGACAATGAGGTCGGGTACTCGACCCGGATGGTGGACCTTGCCACCATGATCGGCGAACAACTCTAAAGCTAAACGCAAAAAGTCCTATTTGCCTAAATTCGGCGTTGAACGCGATCGTTAAGTCCTCGAAATACTATCTGTATTCCTCCGGCTTAACGTTCGCACTCGCCTTGACTTGAAGCAAATATTCACTTTTTGCGATCAGCTTTCCATGTTTTAAAAATGCGAAACTGAATACGGAGGATAGAATGCCAACCCGTAAGCCGCTGATTGCCGGCAACTGGAAAATGTACAAGACAGTGAGCGAAGCCTTTGAAACTGCCGATAAATTGGTGCAATTGGTGAAGGATGTGGATCAGGCCGAAGTCATGATCGCCCCGCCCTTTACAGCCCTGGCACCGGTGTTTGCCGCGGTGCAGGGAACCAATGTGGCCCTGGGAGCGCAGAATCTGTATTGGGAAGCTGAAGGAGCCTATACCGGTGAGATTTCCACCAGCATGCTGCGCTCCACCGGCTGTACCCATGTCATCATCGGTCACTCGGAAAGGCGTCAATATTTCGGAGAAACCGATGAATCGGTCAATAAAAAGGTCAAAGCCGCCGTGGCAGCCGGGCTGATTCCGGTGATGTGTGTCGGCGAATCGGAACAGGAACGTGATGATAATAAAACGTTTTCTGTGCTTGACAAACAGGTGAAAATCGGGTTAGAAGGCTTGTCTTTGGAAGATGCGGCCACCCTTGTCATCGCCTATGAACCTATCTGGGCCATCGGCACCGGCAAGACGGCCACCAAGGAACAGGCACAGGAAGTACACCGGTATCTGCGCGAATGGATTGAGAAAAATTACTCTGCCGACCTGGCGGACGCCATTCGGATCCTTTACGGGGGCAGCGTAAAGCCGGATAACGTCACCGCTCTCATGGCCCAGCCGGATGTGGATGGAGCCCTGGTCGGCGGCGCCAGCCTGGATGCTGATACATTCAGCCAAATCGCTAAATTTTAGAAATAGATTATGTCGACAATATTAGTAGTCATACACGTTATCGTCTGCATCGCCCTGATCATGATCGTGCTTTTCCAGTCCGGAAAAGGCGCGGACATGGGCGCCGCTTTTGGGGGAGGTTCCAGCAACACCCTTTTCGGAACGACCGGCGCCTCCACATTTTTAGGCAAAGCAACCACGGTTGCCGCGATTATTTTTATGCTGACCTCGCTGAGTCTGGCCTATATGTCCACCCATCGGACCGGCAAAGTGTCCGTCATGGAAGATGTGCAGGCCCCGATCACCCAGCCGGCCACGCAGAACGAGAACGCCCCGGCCAAGTCCGAATAAGACTCGGTCGACCTAAAAAGCTTAAACGTGCCGAAGTGGTGGAACTTGGTAGACACGCTATCTTGAGGGGGTAGTGGGCTACGCCCGTGCCGGTTCAAGTCCGGCCTTCGGCACCATCAAATTATAAAGCCCTGAAATCTTTTTGGTTTCAGGGCTTTTTCTTTATGCAAATATCCCAGATGCATTTGAGATGCATTTTGGAGTCAAGTTCCCTGGCGAAACTTGAGAACGTTTACCCCTTTCCGCTTCCCGGTTGATTTCCTACCCGCTCTCTTCAGTTTACCACTACCAAGTATGGTCATTTCGGTTGGCATTTCGTTTTCAACCAAATGAGCATAGTTAACTTGAGTCACCCTGGTATCATGGTGTCCGGCATAGTCAGCAACCGCTCTCAGGTCGGCGCCCCTTTTCAGGTTTTCCGTTACGAATGAATGTCGGAGGGCATGGACCTTCACGTAGGGCAGTTCCGCCCGTTTCAATATCCGCTTGTTGGCATTATCAATGGTGGACTGCGGCATCATCTCGCCCTGTCTGCTCAAAAACACATATCCTTTCTTTTTATACCTGCGGTCATTCTCTTGTTGGACTTTCTGATTCTTGAGCAAAGTCTGGATCGGAGCGGTCAATTTCAGAACCCTTTTTTGTCGGGTTTTGACCTCACCTACCCTGCCCTTTCGTATGGCCTTAACAATTTGCACCGAACCCCTGTCAAAATCAACATTGTCCCAAGTCAAGCCGAAGGCTTCTCCCATCCGGCAACCCGTATTGATGTAGAAGGTGAAAATCGGGAGATAGTAGGATTCATGTACTGCGCAGGTATCAAGATACAACCCCAATTGTTTTTCAGTCAGGGTTTCAACGGTCTGACTGGCGGCCCTTTTTTTATCCCTGACAAGACCGAGGGCTTTTGTAATTCCATAAGTTGGATCTGCCATAGCCACCCTTCCCCTGCTGACGGCATACATGATCGTACCTGATACAACCCTGTTAATAACCCCAATGCTTGACAGGCTCATCTTGGCCCGACAGGTTTCAAGAAGGTCTGCATAGCGCTGTGGTGTAATTTGATCGCATTTTTTCGATCCTATTTCTGGATAGATATAATCCCGAGCCATTTGCTCATAGCGCTCAACTGATGATGGTGCCAGTCCGCCTTTGTTTCGGGGCTGCCGAATGATATTTTCAAGCCATGTCTCTGCGGCCTGTTCAAAAGTCGGCACTTTCGGCTTAGGCGGTTTACGCCTCAACTTTTCAATCAGGCTGTCCGGGTTTTCTATAAAGGAATCCTTTGCGCTTTTCGCATAGGACAGCGCTGCGACGAACTCTCCTAATCGTTTGTTCACCCTGCGATTATTATGGTTGAAAAATACGTAATAGATCCCGCTACCTTTGGACCGTTCCCTTACCGTTAAGCCCCTGCAAACCTTGACTGTCTCTCCCATTTCGACCTCCGTTAACCAAAAAGCCAGAGATGTAATCACCGATGGAATACGGCCTGGGACCTTGCGGAAACCCAGCATCTCTGGCTTGAATAGCTTACTGCTTAATCCTGTCACGGGAATCAACCGTTCCATTTGTGATTAATCACACAATACGTCTAAAAGAAGCAATGTCAAACTTATTTTTTGGCACCACCACCTATATGGAAGGATTTAATAGGCTTATAATTTTTGAGATGCATTATGTCTATTTCTCACCATTAGGTTTCAGCTATACCGAGAGCGTGCATTTGGCAAACGGACGTTAAGGTTTCATTACCCGCATCAGACCGACAAACGTCCGCAAATTTCAAAAAAAAACAAATTTTTTTTGGCCTAATTTTCAGTATTGTTTCTCGTTAATCCTCGTCGCTCCTCTTGTGTAAAAGCCCGTTGTTAAAGGGTTTACAGAGTTTTGGCCACTTGACAGATCTTCTTTATGTCCTTAATACCACTTGAAGCGGCTAGTTTTTCAAAAGGGGACAGAGAACATGAAACAGGCATTAACCACCGGAGATGTTGCAAAAGAAGCGGCAACGTCGAAGAAAGTAATTCGCAACTTGATCCAGTCCGGAAAACTAAAGGCGTACCGCTTACAAAGAGATTACAGAATTGAGCGGTCCGATTGGGAAGCGTTCAAACAAGGAAATCCAAACCAGCCTGAAACCTCTGCCGAAGAACGGGGCCGAAGTATGTTTGAGGACGACATGCGGCGAAAGGGTATTTGATGACTGTACTTCACACTTTCAGTTACCTTGATGGTTCAGGCCCAAAAACGAAAACGATGAACCTGACCGCCAGAAAGGCGATCCGTTACCACTGCCTGGGCTGTTCCGCCGGTTCAAAACAGGAAGTCAGAAACTGTTCTAACCTTGACTGCGTCCTGCACCCATACCGCATGGGCGCCAATCGGAAACCTGAGTCCCATCCAGATTCCAAATCGGCGGCAAAAAAACGGGCGATAGCACAGCATAAAGGGCAAACAAAATTGGGATGAATACCTGAGCATGGGCGAACTGGTTAATTAGAAAAATGGCTGCTATTCCCAACATACCAACCGTTACGGTCAACATCCGGGAAAAGGTTGAAGGCGTAGCAAGGTGGCGGCGAGATTGTGGGTGATAATAAAAAAAAGCCATTCAAGTATGAGTGGTTGGACCTTATGGTTTCGGGGAATGGGCCAAAATCGGCCACAACCCGGCACATCTTACTCGTCCTACATATCCATATGGACAACACCGGCTACTGTTTTCCGACAATCGCTACCATAGCGAAAGAGTCTGGCCGATCTACAAGCACCGTTAAGACGCATATCACAATCGCTAAGAATACAGACTGGATAAAAATCACTAAGGCAAAAAGGCCCGGACAGGGATGGAGAAGGAATGATTATCAAGCTGTAATTCCATACAAACTTAGGAAGGTGGGCCTGCTGCAAGCCCACCAAGGCTCCGATAAGGATAAGGTAGGCCGATTAGCGGATGAAGGTGGGGCGATTGACCCCAAAAAGGTGGGCCTGCAATTGGCTCCTAATAATCAGTTAAATAACCAAAAGAATAACCAAGGAAAATCCGAAGGAACCCCCGTACAGGGTTCCCCCGATTTTCTAAAAACAAAAACCGGAAAACCGAACCGCTTTAAGGACGGCAATAAGCCAGAAGACTTTTTAAAAGCCTCGCCACAAGTGGACTGGGATGAACGTATGAAGTTTTTGAGAAAGCAAGCAGAAGAAATTCAAAAACAAGAGGGGTCCTAATACCGATATTAGGCGGCTTAAATCCTGATGCTTTCGCACCCTTTTTCTACAGGGGACAAGCAAAGACCTTAATCAAAAGGTTTCGCTATGCCAAACCGAAAAAACGCCCCAACCAAACCGGAACTGGCCCGTATAAAAGCTCTGTCAGATTTGGGCCTCGCCCCATATTCAATCGGGAAGCGCATAGGCCGGGACCCCAAAACGGTCCGCAAGTATCTGAAGTCCGATGTTTACCAAGATCCCGATATTCAGAAAATGGTCGACAGGATCAAGGAAAAGGAAGTGTCAGACCTGTACCTGTTGGGTGCAAAAGCCAGGAAACGGCTTCATGATCTGCTTGACCAGGGCGATACCAAGACAATCGAAACGGTTGCGGTTATGGACCGGTCATTTCAACAGCGCCGGTTGTTAGAAGGGCAATCCACGGTGAACATGGCGACCTTTCATGCTGACATCAGGGCCTTGAAGGAGGCGCATGGAAAGTTTGATCGGCCCAGGTCCGAAAGCGACTGACAGCACAGCCCCAATAATGAATACTGTGCCTGAAAATGGGGCGGTACAGGGCAATTTCAGGGACTTTGGACTGAGCCGAATACCACAGCAGGCATTACAAGGGTGAAAGCTAAAAACGGGCTATACGGCCCATAATTACAACATTTAACAAGGGGGTAGAGTGGACTTATTAAAACAGTGCGAAGCGAAATATTATTGCAATGAGCAGGCGGTTTACCCGGCGATGAAAGAGCTTGTCGAGGTAGTGGGTATGGATGTCAGGACGGCGGCAAGGGAAATTAAGAAAATAACCAAGGGGGGCGTAACGGTTGACCGGGCAAGGGATGTTTACCGAAGACGTACCGGGGCGCACACCCCGCCCGCCACCGAACCCGAAGAAAAAGAAGTAGAAACACAGGCGGTTACTACTGAACCGGATTCAGTGAAGTCAGAAGCGCCACCGGAACCAAGGCCGCAACCGGTAGTACCGGAACATACGCTGGTAGAGAGAGCACCCAAAGGAAAAGGGCCAAAGGTATGTACCATTGATGAAGTAATGGGCGTCACCGGGTTAGTAAAGAACATGGCAACAGAGTCGGTAGAGGCGAAAAACGCTGAGGCACTACAGCTAATAGATGAACGGTGCCAAGAGATATCCGACATTTGCCAAAATGAAACGGAACCCAAACCGGAAAAAAGAAAGGCGGCAGTAGGCGAAAATCAGGCGCAGGTCGATTTGTGGGATCAGGCTCTACGCAAGATTCAAAAGGTGTTGGAGAATCTGAATAAGAGTGCAGATTTGCCGGCACCAACGAGCATGATAGCGGACATAACTCTCACAGCCGACGCTTTAGGTCAAATTTCGACAGAGGCGCTACCGCCAAGGTAGAAAACTGGTAGGTAAATACAGCCCTGTCCTAAGTAGCTGAACGTACCGTGTCCAGAAAAGTGAGGGGCAAACCACTACACTTTAAGCACACCGAGATAGCCTTATGTATAGATCATTCAAACAGCGCCGGTTGCCTGAGGGGCAGGCTACCGTGAACATGGCAACTATTCATACAGACATCAAGGCGTTAATAGAAGCCCAGGGAAAGGCTGACTCTTACAAGGCAGTGAACGACTGTCAAGGTCTTTACCTGCAAAGCGTATCTGAGCATGGAAAAAGGGGCGCTACCGGGTGGTTTCAGGAACTTAGTACTTAACTGAATGCCAGAATATGGGCCGAACTGAAAGTCTGTTAAAGGCACTTGTATCGGGGGTGGTTCATTTTGAACCGGACGGCGGTATTTATTATGTTTTGAACGGATTTGAAGTAGCTTCAAGGAGATGCTAATTCTTGTGGGGTTAATGGTGACTGATAGCACTATTTGATGAAGTCGATCGTTTTCTGCGCCATTTTTGCAAGCGTGCTTTGAGGGGCAAGGTCTATGGCTTTGGAAAATAAAGCTACCGCTTCAATATGTTCACCCTTTTGGTAATAAAGAACACCAAGATTATAGTAGGCTAAAGCATATTTCGGGTTGATCTCTATTGACTCCTCGTATTTTGAGATCGCATCATCAAGCTGACCCAGTTCAAAAAGCACATTCCCCCAGTTTAAAGACACCTTAGAAGATTTCCCGCCTAAAGCAACAGCCTTCTTGTAATAAGCAATAGCTTCGGCATATTTCTTTTCATTTGCAAGAGCATTTCCTTTGTCCAGAAAACCAAAATGGGGTTTTTTCCTAACTATCTCCTTGGGGCGATCGGAAAAATCGACAACATGGAATGCCATTTCAGCCTCTTGCGTTGTCTGGCTACCGTCTATTTTGATCTCGTATGTTTTTGTTTCTTTAGCATCGATATCGTATACGGCATATTGAGCCACTGATTTACCTTCTTTATCTATATACGAGAAACCAAAAAGATCGTGGTGTATTTTCAACCCCCCGAGGTCAGAGGTAATCTTTGATCTGTCGATTGGTAACATATCAATGCTTTCATGCGTAAGATCACCCGTTTCTATACGAATACGAATCGCAATATTAAAAACAGGGTGTTCAAGAGAGTTGGTCAATTTGACCAAAAATTTGCTTTTACTGCCGGGATTTATGGAATAATTGGAAGGGCTTACCAGAAGAGAAATCCCCTCTTCTGTGTTTGGTTGCGCTGATTGTTTATTGTTTTGGACTGTTTCTTTATGTGATTCAGCCCACGGCTGAATGTAAAGAATGACTATCGCTGCAACGATCAGTGGAGCAATGATGGATACATAAAGCAGCGCAAGATATTTTTTATACCAAGGGTTCGATTGTTCCGGTTTGGGTTCGGTGGAGGGTGTTATCAAAATATTTCTATCAGCATTGAGATTATCAACATTCTCAGCATCGAGAAAGTTCATATTTCCAACACCAACATTATCCCTGATGATAATATTTTTACCCCCGGTAATTTTAATAGCTGTGGGTTTTCTTCTTTCAGGTGTATCCTTGGGTTGCTGAAGCAATGGAAAATCCTCTTTGTAAATGCACAATAATATCAGCGTTTCCGTTGACGGCTCCCCGAAAGTTTCAGTCTCTTCATATTCTATTTCAGGATGAACTTTTGCTATGCCTTTAAGCCATTCATATTTTTGAAGAGAATCTATCTCCGATTTAGCCAAGTCAAGATCAAGGCTATATAGCTTTGATCCCGGTTTGATCCAATTTATATCAGATTTGGTGATAATTTTCGTAAGTTCATTTATCGCTTCTCTTTCCCGTAGTTTATCATTCAGCAATATCTGAACCATTACTCCTTCTTCTGAATCGGGCCAATGATCTTCATCAAATATTGTGATATCTGATCGACCGGAATAGGCAATATTTAGACAAAGACGAATCATATTCGTGCCTCTGTTTTGGATTTAAGGTGGACCAAGTATCAATATAGACCCCACCCATGCAAAATGACCTGTACCCCCACAGACGACGGTCAAAGCTACCAAATCCCACTCACAATGCACTGGTACTTCACGAATGGGTTCTTATTGCCCTGGATAGCCTCAACCCGCTTAACCCGTTGGCACTCCCACTGATCAACAGGGTCATCGCTCGCCCACTGCTGAAACAGCGCCCTGTTATCGTCATTGATAATGCCGAAGCCAGGGTAAACATAATCCATATAAAAGTACGTCCTGGCGATGTTGCCCCGTTTCACCGGCGGCGGCTCAGCGGTCTTGCTTTGGATTTCTATGTCACAGGTGCCGAACTCACGCTCCTCACCTGGGATCATCCTGCATGGGTAACTGGACCTGAGACCGTTTATTTCGCCGATAGCAGGGACTAAATTATACATATCGGCTTGCATATACTGGTAGGCAGATGACGTTCTCTCGGCGCATTTACGGCCCTTGTAGGTCGTACCATCGTTCTTAACGCAGGCTGAATGACCCTCTGTCCATGATTTGAACTGCCGTCCAAATAGGGAGGCCGGGACAATGTGTTCCCACTCGATTCTTTTGGATCGTCTATTGCTTGGATTCTTGGGGGTGTACTTTTCAGGGGACGGGGTAACATCCTTATCTGCGGTGAACGGGTTATCGCAATAGAAAGTTATCAGGTGGTCAGGGTAGACCTGTTCAAGCAGAGCCCGCTTGGACTTTGTAAATGAGTTATAGGTGGTATTGCCCGTACCGTCAGCATAAGCCAAGGCAGGCGCTATCATTAAACAAAGAATTAAGCTGACTATTTTAGCGAACCGGCTCATAATAATGCCCTCATCGGCCCATTATATATCGGAAGCAAGCCGCCCGAAGTCGGTTGTAATTGACGGAAGATCTATGGGATGAATTTTCGGCAATGCAACAAGGTACCTGTTAAGGCAGGTAGGAAGCCTAACCGAAAAATGGCATATTTGTATCTGTAAATATCTATTTGTTTAACTCTTTAATTGATTCAATAAATTTACCCCAAGGTCTCGTTGCCCGATTCGTAAAATCTAAATATTGAAGAGATTCCAATCTTGGATGAAGTTGTGTGAAAAAGTTAAGATCTTCCCAAACAGTTTGAGATAGACGATAAGCGCCATCCCTGGCCCCAAAAGAAGACCAGGGTATGGCGCGCGGTCGTCCTCTCG
>Ga0056137_1000284_pt1 | contig 14942 bp, 1 predicted proteins | sample WorMetTypGCAVOLI_FD_55029 | JGI IMG/M metagenome (GOLD analysis project Ga0056137, IMG submission 55029) | Marine gutless worms symbiont microbial communities from Max Planck institute for Marine Microbiology, Germany - Olavius algarvensis... ...
TGTTGGGCGACTTATCTAGAGATTGGGCTCGTTGAGTGGGCTCGATGGAGTAACGGTTGTTTACTGTGGACATGATTGCATCGCGTTATAATAAAGTTGAAATACTATTATACTAACGTATAACATGGTGTCAGAAGTGGTGATTCTGACTAGAAACATTATCTCACGCCAGTATTTCTGAGCTTGTATGAATACGGTGACATCGAGTACAAAATAACGATATCGATAATGGCGAACTTAAAACGACCCGAACTGAAACTCGGGGGCAACATGTCCGAAAATTTCAAGAATTTTGAACTAAGATTCAATGACTACTGTATACAAGCCGCATACAGGGATTTAACGAAGGACCCGGTTACGCAACCAATCGAGTACTACAAACAACCGCAAATGGAGATATCCGCATTACGGTCCGCTATGCCGGACGAAGCATTGCAAGTAATACGATACACCATTGATCCACAGATACCAGCAGCTGACAAGAACAAACCTTGGGTGTGGATGCAAAAACTGCGGCAACATTATACCGACACTCTTGGTACCTCTATCCTCACAGATAGATTTAAATACTGGACAACCATGAAACAGAATATTCAGGAATCTGTACAAGACTGGGAAGTGCGGGTCAGACAGGCGGTTAGTCTTTGCGATTATCAAGATGCTCAAGATATGCACGCTAGAGACAAATTTATATTTGGTCTAGATAGTGACATAATTCGCACTGAACTGTTAAAAACACATCTGAAATCGGATGGTAGTGCCAAGATGTTGTCTGACGTAGCAGCAGAGGCTAAAGCTCTAGAGACAGCCCAGAAAGCCAACACGTTAATTAGTAATAGCTCTAATAAGCAAACAGAGGAGTCAGTCAATTGGACACGACACAGTGAACTGAAGCTGAAAAGAGAACAAGGCACATGCTACTGGTGCGGTGATAGACGGGGCCCACATGCACGTCGCGATTGTCCGGCCAATGGCAAAATCTGTTCCAAATGTGGACTGTCAGATCATTTTGCTCGAGTCTGTATGCAGACCACATATCGTGCCCCACAGAAATCCGACAATTATACAACACCAAACACTGCTGGAAGTAGTCGCAACAGAGGTCGAGGCACCAGGGGAATGCGTGGCCGTGGCACATACAGTCGGGATAATGATTATAATCGACAGAGAAACCAGCAAGTGAGACATCTAGATTCCACAGATCAGCAAAATTACAGTGATGATTATGTAGAAGATGATGCGACATACGATTTCAACATGTATGCACTAGACACACAGTTAGTCTATAGTGCCATGACACGAAATCCATCAAAGCGTTACATTGTCCAGCTGTTTATGTCATCAACTGGTACAAACTTCACACCTGTTAAACTTCAGATAGACACAGCAGCAACATGCAACACTCTTGCTGAAGGAATGTTACGACAACTCAAGCCATACCCGAAGCTGCGACACTCGCCACACCTATTGTACCCCTACGGCAACAGTAAGCCATTAAAACCGCTGGGTCAGGTAGACTTGGTGTGTGACTACCATAATCGCTATGAGACACTCCAATTCCAAGTGCTTCCAGACTCAGTTATGGGGTCCAAACCTGCACTACTATCTGGTAGAGACAGTGAACATCTTGGATTGGTAACAATATGTGCAGATGAGATATGCTCACTGTCAAGCACTGTCAAGAACACTCCTCATCAGCACGACGGTTCGCCTGCTTTGCAGCAGGCAGCACAGAGAACAGCCATGCGCTTGAACAAACAGGATGTGCTCTCAAGATACAAAGACACCTTCCAGGGTATCGGGTGTATGGAGCCCTCTGTGCATTTTAAATTGAAGGAAGACGCACATCCGGTCCAGATGCCAATCCATCGGGTCCCAGTTACAAAACGTCTCAAGGAGAAACAAGCTATTGACAAGTATGTCAGTGCTGGAATTTTGAAGAAAGTTGAGGAGCCCACACCATGGTGCTCAAATGAATTGATCAGAGAAACTCCAACAAAATTCAGAGTATGTATAGATCCAAGCCAGACCATAAACAAAGTCATTGAGCGACCGATTTATCAAATGACAACACTCACTGAAAACCTGCACAAGCTGAGTCAAGCCAAGTGTTTTTCATTGGCTGATGTTCGGGAAGGATTCCTACACCTACCACTTGATGAGGAGTCATCGTTTCTCACAACCATGCATACATCATATGGAAGATATAGGTGGATGCGCCTTCCATTTGGCATCAGTTCAGCACCAGAAGAATTCCAGATGAGACTCAACACTGCTCTTGAAGGTTTAGACGGAACATTCTGTATTGCTGATGACATATTGATTTATGGTGAAGGGAACACGTACGAAGAAGCTGAGGAAAATCATGATCAAAGGTTTACTGAGTTCTTGGAACGTTGCCGACAAAAGAATGTCAAACTGAATCCGGACAAGCTTCAATTCAAACTCAGAGAAATTAAATTTATGGGAAATATCATCACAGATACTGGAATACGGGCAGATCCAGAAAAGATAAAAGCCATAGTGGAGATGGAATCTCCACCCAACAAGGCAGCACTCCTGCGATTCATCGGAATGGCGAATTATCTATCTCCATACTGCAGGAATCTTAGTTCCACGATACAGCCCCTGCGTATGTTGACACATGATGGTGTCCAATACAACTGGTCAGACGATCAACAGACAGCTTTTGTGACAGCAAAGAAATTGATAGCAAATGCACCAACACTAATGTACTATGATATCAACAAGCCTGTAGTACTCCAGGTAGACGCCAGTGATCAAGGTCTTGGAGGGACTTTGCTTCAGTCCAATGAGAATGGCAAGCTCCAGCCAGTGGCATACACGTCATGTAGTCTGAACTCTACGGAACAGATGTACTCGCAAATCGAAAAAGAATGTCTGGCAATATGCAACTGTTTCAGTAAATTTGACCACTGGCTCTTTGGAAAGTCGGACATTGAGGTACATACTGATAATCTGCCATTGGTGACTGTATTGAAAAAGCCACTGACCAAAGCAACGGCTCGTCTACAGCGCATGTTAATGAAGCTTCAGCGCTACTCATTCAGAGTTGTACATAAGAGAGGAACATCTCTGTATGTAGCTGACACCCTTTCTCGTGCAGCTCTTCCGCAACCAGTTCATGCAAAAGTCACAGGCTTTGACGTGTTTCGTGTTGAGCTCCAGCAGACTTACACCAGTCACAATGTTCATCTTACACAACCAACAGAGACTAATATTCGAGAAGAAACTCAGAAAGATGAAGTGATGTCCGCTCTTTGTAAAACGATTGTACAAGGGTGGCCAGAGAAGAGAAACGACCTGGAGGAATCCTTACGCCCATACTGGTCCTATAAGGAGGAATTGTCTCTGAACAATGATATTATATATAAAGGCACTCAAGTCTTGGTTCCACGCGTTATGCAGTCTGACATGCTTAAGAAGATACATGTAAACCATCTAGGCGCAGAATCCAATATCAGAATGGCCAGAGAAGTGCTGTTTTGGCCTGGCATGCGCAAAGCTATACAGGATATGTGTAATGCATGTCCAACTTGTGCACAGTATGGAGAGACAGCTCCAAAGGAGCCTATGAAGTCACTGCCAATACCCACTGAGCCATGGCAACTTATCAGTCAGGATATTTTTGCCTCTTACTCAGAACATTATCTGGTGACTGTGTGCCATTTTTCGGACTGGATCGAAGTGGACAAACTTGAAAACCTATCGGCATCTGCTGTAGTCGAAAAGACCAAAGCACACATTTCTAGATATGGTATACCAGTCATATGCCACACAGACAATGGCCCACAATTTGACTGTAAAGAATATAAAGATCTCTGCCACACATATGGTTTTCAGCATACAACGTCATCGCCGTACCATGCAAAAGGTAATGGCCGAGCAGAGGCAGCTGTCAAACTGGTCAAAACCATGATGAAAAAAACAACTGACTTCCACATGGCTATGTTACACTATAGAAATACGCCGCCTAAAGGACATACATATTCACCGGCACAGCGAATGCTATTCAGGAGAACGAAAACAACACTTCCCACCGCAGTTGGAGCACTTGCTCCACAACTGGTCTCACATGCAACGGTGATACAGGAGATACAAGCCAAACGAGCTGCAAGCAAACGCCTGTATGACAAAGAGGCAGGACTGGATCACAGTGAGTTGGAGGTTGGCAGCTATGCTTATGCTAAACCACCTCCCAATCGAAGAGGACAACCCTGGAGTTATGGTGTTGTTACGAACGTTGATCGACGGAGATCATATACTCTACAAACGCCATCAGGATCCATACGCCGAAACAGAGTACACATAAGACCTGCGGCTCCACCACTTTCAGTCACAACAAAACCACTTCCGGTGCCGACGCTACCATATATTCCTCCCACGCCGTATATACCGCCAGACGACGTTGCGACACACACTATGATGCCGGCAGCTGCATCGCCGGAAATACCGGCATCGATGGACATACCGGTTCAGGCAGCGGTTAACCCAGCACAACCTTCAGGTCCATCAACAACTCCACCATCGGCGGACAACCAGCTGAATCGCAGACCACTTCGAGAAAAACGTTTGCCACTCAAGCTTCAAGACTATGTTGTTAATCATCTGTGACATGACACTCACTTCGAGAAAAACGTTTGCCACTCAAGCTTCAAGACTATGTTGTTAATCATCTGTGACATGACACTAAGTCACACCTAGCGTTTTTTTTTGCATATTGCACTGGCTACACTGATGTTCAACATTGAGAGCAATGGGGTTTATCATGTTCATGTTATATTAAGAAATTATGCTTTTATGTTTTTACATTTATGATGACGATGCGATATAATGTGCCGATGTTTGTGACTGAATCTTCGTCACTGGATGCTGTCACATTGTGCTTCTGTCTAGTCAGCTGTGCCCGACCGAGTCAGTGTGTTTTATACTTCAAATTTTCTGCACGTTCAGTGAACTCTAGCGATGTTTTTCACGTTGTTGTTCTTCCTTACCGAGTTTAGTCGTGTTTTATCACGCATTCTGTCAGCATTTAGTTGTAAGACAGTTTGTCAGTAGATGTGACAACAAGGTATTAGTTTAAATACTTATGTATTTTTTACACAAGGGGAGATGTTGGGCGACTTATCTAGAGATTGGGCTCGTTGAGTGGGCTCGATGGAGTAACGGTTGTTTACTGTGGACATGATTGCATCGCGTTATAATAAAGTTGAAATACTATTATACTAACGTATAACATGGTGTCAGAAGTGGTGATTCTGACTAGAAACATTATCTCACGCCAGTATTTCTGAGCTTGTATGAATACGGTGACATCGAGTACAAAATAACGATATCGATAATGGCGAACTTAAAACGACCCGAACTGAAACTCGGGGGCAACATGTCCGAAAATTTCAAGAATTTTGAACTAAGATTCAATGACTACTGTATACAAGCCGCATACAGGGATTTAACGAAGGACCCGGTTACGCAACCAATCGAGTACTACAAACAACCGCAAATGGAGATATCCGCATTACGGTCCGCTATGCCGGACGAAGCATTGCAAGTAATACGATACACCATTGATCCACAGATACCAGCAGCTGACAAGAACAAACCTTGGGTGTGGATGCAAAAACTGCGGCAACATTATACCGACACTCTTGGTACCTCTATCCTCACAGATAGATTTAAATACTGGACAACCATGAAACAGAATATTCAGGAATCTGTACAAGACTGGGAAGTGCGGGTCAGACAGGCGGTTAGTCTTTGCGATTATCAAGATGCTCAAGATATGCACGCTAGAGACAAATTTATATTTGGTCTAGATAGTGACATAATTCGCACTGAACTGTTAAAAACACATCTGAAATCGGATGGTAGTGCCAAGATGTTGTCTGACGTAGCAGCAGAGGCTAAAGCTCTAGAGACAGCCCAGAAAGCCAACACGTTAATTAGTAATAGCTCTAATAAGCAAACAGAGGAGTCAGTCAATTGGACACGACACAGTGAACTGAAGCTGAAAAGAGAACAAGGCACATGCTACTGGTGCGGTGATAGACGGGGCCCACATGCACGTCGCGATTGTCCGGCCAATGGCAAAATCTGTTCCAAATGTGGACTGTCAGATCATTTTGCTCGAGTCTGTATGCAGACCACATATCGTGCCCCACAGAAATCCGACAATTATACAACACCAAACACTGCTGGAAGTAGTCGCAACAGAGGTCGAGGCACCAGGGGAATGCGTGGCCGTGGCACATACAGTCGGGATAATGATTATAATCGACAGAGAAACCAGCAAGTGAGACATCTAGATTCCACAGATCAGCAAAATTACAGTGATGATTATGTAGAAGATGATGCGACATACGATTTCAACATGTATGCACTAGACACACAGTTAGTCTATAGTGCCATGACACGAAATCCATCAAAGCGTTACATTGTCCAGCTGTTTATGTCATCAACTGGTACAAACTTCACACCTGTTAAACTTCAGATAGACACAGCAGCAACATGCAACACTCTTGCTGAAGGAATGTTACGACAACTCAAGCCATACCCGAAGCTGCGACACTCGCCACACCTATTGTACCCCTACGGCAACAGTAAGCCATTAAAACCGCTGGGTCAGGTAGACTTGGTGTGTGACTACCATAATCGCTATGAGACACTCCAATTCCAAGTGCTTCCAGACTCAGTTATGGGGTCCAAACCTGCACTACTATCTGGTAGAGACAGTGAACATCTTGGATTGGTAACAATATGTGCAGATGAGATATGCTCACTGTCAAGCACTGTCAAGAACACTCCTCATCAGCACGACGGTTCGCCTGCTTTGCAGCAGGCAGCACAGAGAACAGCCATGCGCTTGAACAAACAGGATGTGCTCTCAAGATACAAAGACACCTTCCAGGGTATCGGGTGTATGGAGCCCTCTGTGCATTTTAAATTGAAGGAAGACGCACATCCGGTCCAGATGCCAATCCATCGGGTCCCAGTTACAAAACGTCTCAAGGAGAAACAAGCTATTGACAAGTATGTCAGTGCTGGAATTTTGAAGAAAGTTGAGGAGCCCACACCATGGTGCTCAAATGAATTGATCAGAGAAACTCCAACAAAATTCAGAGTATGTATAGATCCAAGCCAGACCATAAACAAAGTCATTGAGCGACCGATTTATCAAATGACAACACTCACTGAAAACCTGCACAAGCTGAGTCAAGCCAAGTGTTTTTCATTGGCTGATGTTCGGGAAGGATTCCTACACCTACCACTTGATGAGGAGTCATCGTTTCTCACAACCATGCATACATCATATGGAAGATATAGGTGGATGCGCCTTCCATTTGGCATCAGTTCAGCACCAGAAGAATTCCAGATGAGACTCAACACTGCTCTTGAAGGTTTAGACGGAACATTCTGTATTGCTGATGACATATTGATTTATGGTGAAGGGAACACGTACGAAGAAGCTGAGGAAAATCATGATCAAAGGTTTACTGAGTTCTTGGAACGTTGCCGACAAAAGAATGTCAAACTGAATCCGGACAAGCTTCAATTCAAACTCAGAGAAATTAAATTTATGGGAAATATCATCACAGATACTGGAATACGGGCAGATCCAGAAAAGATAAAAGCCATAGTGGAGATGGAATCTCCACCCAACAAGGCAGCACTCCTGCGATTCATCGGAATGGCGAATTATCTATCTCCATACTGCAGGAATCTTAGTTCCACGATACAGCCCCTGCGTATGTTGACACATGATGGTGTCCAATACAACTGGTCAGACGATCAACAGACAGCTTTTGTGACAGCAAAGAAATTGATAGCAAATGCACCAACACTAATGTACTATGATATCAACAAGCCTGTAGTACTCCAGGTAGACGCCAGTGATCAAGGTCTTGGAGGGACTTTGCTTCAGTCCAATGAGAATGGCAAGCTCCAGCCAGTGGCATACACGTCATGTAGTCTGAACTCTACGGAACAGATGTACTCGCAAATCGAAAAAGAATGTCTGGCAATATGCAACTGTTTCAGTAAATTTGACCACTGGCTCTTTGGAAAGTCGGACATTGAGGTACATACTGATAATCTGCCATTGGTGACTGTATTGAAAAAGCCACTGACCAAAGCAACGGCTCGTCTACAGCGCATGTTAATGAAGCTTCAGCGCTACTCATTCAGAGTTGTACATAAGAGAGGAACATCTCTGTATGTAGCTGACACCCTTTCTCGTGCAGCTCTTCCGCAACCAGTTCATGCAAAAGTCACAGGCTTTGACGTGTTTCGTGTTGAGCTCCAGCAGACTTACACCAGTCACAATGTTCATCTTACACAACCAACAGAGACTAATATTCGAGAAGAAACTCAGAAAGATGAAGTGATGTCCGCTCTTTGTAAAACGATTGTACAAGGGTGGCCAGAGAAGAGAAACGACCTGGAGGAATCCTTACGCCCATACTGGTCCTATAAGGAGGAATTGTCTCTGAACAATGATATTATATATAAAGGCACTCAAGTCTTGGTTCCACGCGTTATGCAGTCTGACATGCTTAAGAAGATACATGTAAACCATCTAGGCGCAGAATCCAATATCAGAATGGCCAGAGAAGTGCTGTTTTGGCCTGGCATGCGCAAAGCTATACAGGATATGTGTAATGCATGTCCAACTTGTGCACAGTATGGAGAGACAGCTCCAAAGGAGCCTATGAAGTCACTGCCAATACCCACTGAGCCATGGCAACTTATCAGTCAGGATATTTTTGCCTCTTACTCAGAACATTATCTGGTGACTGTGTGCCATTTTTCGGACTGGATCGAAGTGGACAAACTTGAAAACCTATCGGCATCTGCTGTAGTCGAAAAGACCAAAGCACACATTTCTAGATATGGTATACCAGTCATATGCCACACAGACAATGGCCCACAATTTGACTGTAAAGAATATAAAGATCTCTGCCACACATATGGTTTTCAGCATACAACGTCATCGCCGTACCATGCAAAAGGTAATGGCCGAGCAGAGGCAGCTGTCAAACTGGTCAAAACCATGATGAAAAAAACAACTGACTTCCACATGGCTATGTTACACTATAGAAATACGCCGCCTAAAGGACATACATATTCACCGGCACAGCGAATGCTATTCAGGAGAACGAAAACAACACTTCCCACCGCAGTTGGAGCACTTGCTCCACAACTGGTCTCACATGCAACGGTGATACAGGAGATACAAGCCAAACGAGCTGCAAGCAAACGCCTGTATGACAAAGAGGCAGGACTGGATCACAGTGAGTTGGAGGTTGGCAGCTATGCTTATGCTAAACCACCTCCCAATCGAAGAGGACAACCCTGGAGTTATGGTGTTGTTACGAACGTTGATCGACGGAGATCATATACTCTACAAACGCCATCAGGATCCATACGCCGAAACAGAGTACACATAAGACCTGCGGCTCCACCACTTTCAGTCACAACAAAACCACTTCCGGTGCCGACGCTACCATATATTCCTCCCACGCCGTATATACCGCCAGACGACGTTGCGACACACACTATGATGCCGGCAGCTGCATCGCCGGAAATACCGGCATCGATGGACATACCGGTTCAGGCAGCGGTTAACCCAGCACAACCTTCAGGTCCATCAACAACTCCACCATCGGCGGACAACCAGCTGAATCGCAGACCACTTCGAGAAAAACGTTTGCCACTCAAGCTTCAAGACTATGTTGTTAATCATCTGTGACATGACACTAAGTCACACCTAGCGTTTTTTTTTGCATATTGCACTGGCTACACTGATGTTCAACATTGAGAGCAATGGGGTTTATCATGTTCATGTTATATTAAGAAATTATGCTTTTATGTTTTTACATTTATGATGACGATGCGATATAATGTGCCGATGTTTGTGACTGAATCTTCGTCACTGGATGCTGTCACATTGTGCTTCTGTCTAGTCAGCTGTGCCCGACCGAGTCAGTGTGTTTTATACTTCAAATTTTCTGCACGTTCAGTGAACTCTAGCGATGTTTTTCACGTTGTTGTTCTTCCTTACCGAGTTTAGTCGTGTTTTATCACGCATTCTGTCAGCATTTAGTTGTAAGACAGTTTGTCAGTAGATGTGACAACAAGGTATTAGTNTAAATACTTATGTATTTTTTACACAAGGGGAGATGTTGGGCGACTTATCTAGAGATTGGGCTCGTTGAGTGGGCTCGATGGAGTAACGGTTGTTTACTGTGGACATGATTGCATCGCGTTATAATAAAGTTGAAATACTATTATACTAACGTATAACATGGTGTCAGAAGTGGTGATTCTGACTAGAAACATTATCTCACGCCAGTATTTCTGAGCTTGTATGAATACGGTGACATCGAGTACAAAATAACGATATCGATAATGGCGAACTTAAAACGACCCGAACTGAAACTCGGGGGCAACATGTCCGAAAATTTCAAGAATTTTGAACTAAGATTCAATGACTACTGTATACAAGCCGCATACAGGGATTTAACGAAGGACCCGGTTACGCAACCAATCGAGTACTACAAACAACCGCAAATGGAGATATCCGCATTACGGTCCGCTATGCCGGACGAAGCATTGCAAGTAATACGATACACCATTGATCCACAGATACCAGCAGCTGACAAGAACAAACCTTGGGTGTGGATGCAAAAACTGCGGCAACATTATACCGACACTCTTGGTACCTCTATCCTCACAGATAGATTTAAATACTGGACAACCATGAAACAGAATATTCAGGAATCTGTACAAGACTGGGAAGTGCGGGTCAGACAGGCGGTTAGTCTTTGCGATTATCAAGATGCTCAAGATATGCACGCTAGAGACAAATTTATATTTGGTCTAGATAGTGACATAATTCGCACTGAACTGTTAAAAACACATCTGAAATCGGATGGTAGTGCCAAGATGTTGTCTGACGTAGCAGCAGAGGCTAAAGCTCTAGAGACAGCCCAGAAAGCCAACACGTTAATTAGTAATAGCTCTAATAAGCAAACAGAGGAGTCAGTCAATTGGACACGACACAGTGAACTGAAGCTGAAAAGAGAACAAGGCACATGCTACTGGTGCGGTGATAGACGGGGCCCACATGCACGTCGCGATTGTCCGGCCAATGGCAAAATCTGTTCCAAATGTGGACTGTCAGATCATTTTGCTCGAGTCTGTATGCAGACCACATATCGTGCCCCACAGAAATCCGACAATTATACAACACCAAACACTGCTGGAAGTAGTCGCAACAGAGGTCGAGGCACCAGGGGAATGCGTGGCCGTGGCACATACAGTCGGGATAATGATTATAATCGACAGAGAAACCAGCAAGTGAGACATCTAGATTCCACAGATCAGCAAAATTACAGTGATGATTATGTAGAAGATGATGCGACATACGATTTCAACATGTATGCACTAGACACACAGTTAGTCTATAGTGCCATGACACGAAATCCATCAAAGCGTTACATTGTCCAGCTGTTTATGTCATCAACTGGTACAAACTTCACACCTGTTAAACTTCAGATAGACACAGCAGCAACATGCAACACTCTTGCTGAAGGAATGTTACGACAACTCAAGCCATACCCGAAGCTGCGACACTCGCCACACCTATTGTACCCCTACGGCAACAGTAAGCCATTAAAACCGCTGGGTCAGGTAGACTTGGTGTGTGACTACCATAATCGCTATGAGACACTCCAATTCCAAGTGCTTCCAGACTCAGTTATGGGGTCCAAACCTGCACTACTATCTGGTAGAGACAGTGAACATCTTGGATTGGTAACAATATGTGCAGATGAGATATGCTCACTGTCAAGCACTGTCAAGAACACTCCTCATCAGCACGACGGTTCGCCTGCTTTGCAGCAGGCAGCACAGAGAACAGCCATGCGCTTGAACAAACAGGATGTGCTCTCAAGATACAAAGACACCTTCCAGGGTATCGGGTGTATGGAGCCCTCTGTGCATTTTAAATTGAAGGAAGACGCACATCCGGTCCAGATGCCAATCCATCGGGTCCCAGTTACAAAACGTCTCAAGGAGAAACAAGCTATTGACAAGTATGTCAGTGCTGGAATTTTGAAGAAAGTTGAGGAGCCCACACCATGGTGCTCAAATGAATTGATCAGAGAAACTCCAACAAAATTCAGAGTATGTATAGATCCAAGCCAGACCATAAACAAAGTCATTGAGCGACCGATTTATCAAATGACAACACTCACTGAAAACCTGCACAAGCTGAGTCAAGCCAAGTGTTTTTCATTGGCTGATGTTCGGGAAGGATTCCTACACCTACCACTTGATGAGGAGTCATCGTTTCTCACAACCATGCATACATCATATGGAAGATATAGGTGGATGCGCCTTCCATTTGGCATCAGTTCAGCACCAGAAGAATTCCAGATGAGACTCAACACTGCTCTTGAAGGTTTAGACGGAACATTCTGTATTGCTGATGACATATTGATTTATGGTGAAGGGAACACGTACGAAGAAGCTGAGGAAAATCATGATCAAAGGTTTACTGAGTTCTTGGAACGTTGCCGACAAAAGAATGTCAAACTGAATCCGGACAAGCTTCAATTCAAACTCAGAGAAATTAAATTTATGGGAAATATCATCACAGATACTGGAATACGGGCAGATCCAGAAAAGATAAAAGCCATAGTGGAGATGGAATCTCCACCCAACAAGGCAGCACTCCTGCGATTCATCGGAATGGCGAATTATCTATCTCCATACTGCAGGAATCTTAGTTCCACGATACAGCCCCTGCGTATGTTGACACATGATGGTGTCCAATACAACTGGTCAGACGATCAACAGACAGCTTTTGTGACAGCAAAGAAATTGATAGCAAATGCACCAACACTAATGTACTATGATATCAACAAGCCTGTAGTACTCCAGGTAGACGCCAGTGATCAAGGTCTTGGAGGGACTTTGCTTCAGTCCAATGAGAATGGCAAGCTCCAGCCAGTGGCATACACGTCATGTAGTCTGAACTCTACGGAACAGATGTACTCGCAAATCGAAAAAGAATGTCTGGCAATATGCAACTGTTTCAGTAAATTTGACCACTGGCTCTTTGGAAAGTCGGACATTGAGGTACATACTGATAATCTGCCATTGGTGACTGTATTGAAAAAGCCACTGACCAAAGCAACGGCTCGTCTACAGCGCATGTTAATGAAGCTTCAGCGCTACTCATTCAGAGTTGTACATAAGAGAGGAACATCTCTGTATGTAGCTGACACCCTTTCTCGTGCAGCTCTTCCGCAACCAGTTCATGCAAAAGTCACAGGCTTTGACGTGTTTCGTGTTGAGCTCCAGCAGACTTACACCAGTCACAATGTTCATCTTACACAACCAACAGAGACTAATATTCGAGAAGAAACTCAGAAAGATGAAGTGATGTCCGCTCTTTGTAAAACGATTGTACAAGGGTGGCCAGAGAAGAGAAACGACCTGGAGGAATCCTTACGCCCATACTGGTCCTATAAGGAGGAATTGTCTCTGAACAATGATATTATATATAAAGGCACTCAAGTCTTGGTTCCACGCGTTATGCAGTCTGACATGCTTAAGAAGATACATGTAAACCATCTAGGCGCAGAATCCAATATCAGAATGGCCAGAGAAGTGCTGTTTTGGCCTGGCATGCGCAAAGCTATACAGGATATGTGTAATGCATGTCCAACTTGTGCACAGTATGGAGAGACAGCTCCAAAGGAGCCTATGAAGTCACTGCCAATACCCACTGAGCCATGGCAACTTATCAGTCAGGATATTTTTGCCTCTTACTCAGAACATTATCTGGTGACTGTGTGCCATTTTTCGGACTGGATCGAAGTGGACAAACTTGAAAACCTATCGGCATCTGCTGTAGTCGAAAAGACCAAAGCACACATTTCTAGATATGGTATACCAGTCATATGCCACACAGACAATGGCCCACAATTTGACTGTAAAGAATATAAAGATCTCTGCCACACATATGGTTTTCAGCATACAACGTCATCGCCGTACCATGCAAAAGGTAATGGCCGAGCAGAGGCAGCTGTCAAACTGGTCAAAACCATGATGAAAAAAACAACTGACTTCCACATGGCTATGTTACACTATAGAAATACGCCGCCTAAAGGACATACATATTCACCGGCACAGCGAATGCTATTCAGGAGAACGAAAACAACACTTCCCACCGCAGTTGGAGCACTTGCTCCACAACTGGTCTCACATGCAACGGTGATACAGGAGATACAAGCCAAACGAGCTGCAAGCAAACGCCTGTATGACAAAGAGGCAGGACTGGATCACAGTGAGTTGGAGGTTGGCAGCTATGCTTATGCTAAACCACCTCCCAATCGAAGAGGACAACCCTGGAGTTATGGTGTTGTTACGAACGTTGATCGACGGAGATCATATACTCTACAAACGCCATCAGGATCCATACGCCGAAACAGAGTACACATAAGACCTGCGGCTCCACCACTTTCAGTCACAACAAAACCACTTCCGGTGCCGACGCTACCATATATTCCTCCCACGCCGTATATACCGCCAGACGACGTTGCGACACACACTATGATGCCGGCAGCTGCATCGCCGGAAATACCGGCATCGATGGACATACCGGTTCAGGCAGCGGTTAACCCAGCACAACCTTCAGGTCCATCAACAACTCCACCATCGGCGGACAACCAGCTGAATCGCAGACCACTTCGAGAAAAACGTTTGCCACTCAAGCTTCAAGACTATGTTGTTAATCTGTGACATGACACTAAGTCACACCTAGCGTTTTTTTTTTTGCATATTGCACTGGCTACACTGATGTTCAACATTGAGAGCAATGGGGTTTATCATGTTCATGTTATATTAAGAAA
>Ga0056137_1000296_pt1 | contig 14528 bp, 3 predicted proteins | sample WorMetTypGCAVOLI_FD_55029 | JGI IMG/M metagenome (GOLD analysis project Ga0056137, IMG submission 55029) | Marine gutless worms symbiont microbial communities from Max Planck institute for Marine Microbiology, Germany - Olavius algarvensis... ...
AACGATGTCTCGTCTCGCCACACACATCTCTGCACCACTATCCACTACAGCATGCACAACTTCACTACAGTTACCAGACTCATCACTCAACACCACATCAATGTACTGTAAATCACAAAGTTTGTTAGTCATAATGTGATTCAGCAGTTTAACACTGTGAGCAGTGTCTGTAACGTCAGAAATAATTTTGGTATCCGACTCTTCGACATTTACTGGCGCATACTCAGTTCGTCGTATGGGTTTTGATCCGTGGGTGTATGTTGGGTTTTGCTGTTCCTTACCACCCTGGTTACTGTTATGTTGAGTTAAATTATGGTTGGTATGGTTGGCACTAATTCGAGGACAAGATGCTCGAATGTGGTCAGGACTGTTACATTCAAAACACCGACGAACTGATCCATGTTGAGATCTACCGGTACTACTGAAAGATACAGAGTTACTTTGACTCTTATTACCAAACGTACCAGATGACCAACCACGAGATGTGGGCAATTGACCATCTCGTCTTACCATGCCAGGTACTGGAGGCGTAACTGCAGCCTTTTTGTGGCCACTTATACAGTTAGCATAATACCTGTCAATGGAGGTCGTCAAATCAGTCAGTCGCAACCAACCATCAGTTGCGCTGTTCTCTAATGTCAGAATGTGTTTCAAACACGCCTCATCCAAATTGGATTTGATGCGGTCACAGACTAACAGCTCGGACAGTTTTTTGAAATTCTCCTCAATATTCCTACTGTCCAAATAATATTTTAACACAGTCATTAGTTTAGATCCATACAAAATGTGGGTTTCACCTGAGTCTTTGGTCAGGGTTTGAAATTTGTTAAGCAAATATGCCGGTGTAGTTTTGAATTCACGGAGTACAGCCTCTTTCAATGACTTGTAGTCATCAGCTACACTAGGTTCAAGTCGTGATGCTATGAGTTTAGCTTTATCATTGAAATAAGGTTTCACCAATGTAGCTTGTAAGTTATTTGGAATATCGAATTTTACAAACAGACTGTCCATTTGTCGAAAAAAACTTGCAATCTCTATTGGATCAGAGCTCATTTTGATCACTGTGCCTTTTAATGCGTCAGCGAATCGTTTTATTTTCATCGTCGGGGTGTTCTCTGATTCTTCTTTTATTTTCATTTTATGCATCCGTAACTGCAACTCGTCTTGTTTAATCCTTAACTCTTGATCTTTTAGTCTCATTTCATCTGCAAATTTCTGCTGTTCCCATTTCAAACGCTCACGTTCCAACTCTATATCAATGTTTGGGGACTGCGATACAGCAGCAGCTTGAGGCTGTTCAAGCTCAATACCCCGCACAACCAAATCAGCCCATTTCTCCATACAGGCTTGTCTGTCAAATGATTCAACCTCCTCATCACTATAACCAGCTCTCGATAGTTTTAACTGAAGCCTAGAGGTTGACATCTTTTTAATGTCTTCTTTTTGTTTTTCGGTTACTTGATCCATCGTAAACAATGTTAACCGATGCTAGTACAAGTTTCACCAAGCTCAAAAGGCGTGACTTATTACAGCCTTAACCCTTACGTAGTAGGAATAACACAAAACAATTCTTAATAATGTGACTGCTGACCACTATACTACAAATTACTCTATGACTGAATCAAAACTCAAAGGACAAAGTATATGACCAGTGAAATACAGTGCAGTCAGTCCACTACATCGCAAGTGCACATCAGTGCCAAGTAGGCGATTAGCTGTTTCCACCACAGGAATCGTCTGACTGCGTCTCAACAACTGTTCGTCACCGATGCATACACGTGCAGGGGTACAGGTCTGCGTAGCTGGTTAGGCTGATGACGGCAGGCCACCTGCTTGCATCCACGCGCCAACGAACAAATCACGTTGCAACTCCACCCGATCAAACACGTCACCGATGTACCGAACGAACAAATCACGTTGCAACTCCACCCGATCAAACACGTCACCGATGTACCGTACTCCCGTTAGGGCACCGATACTCTGCGATACTGACACATCGAAACACAAACACACTGAGACTAATAACTCATCTGTTATATCGCTGTAGGGGGCGTATCCCAAGCAAACATCCTGTGGTCACGGCACCAAAATGTGACCAACTAGGGGTATTTCCCGTTGTGTTTACGAAACATTACACATCCAACACTGTTCATTAGAATTTTGTACATTTATTTACAGGAATATTTACAGATGTAAGCTCAAATAATGCGGCAAATAAAGAAAAGAACTCTCCTGACACATCGTGTCAACACACATTACGACATGACACTTCACTCTATTTCCTCTCCCCATCTAATCACCGGGAGTGACTGTCACATACCTCCCCCCTCAGAACATGCTGAGGATAACAAAAATATGAAGCATGTTCGATACGTTTAGAGACAGTCACAAATTCTGTAGTGCCTAGGATAACATAAATGTCTATAAGTAGAAACCTAAATGTCTCACTTTGCACAACATCTCCACAATACAGTTGCTGTAGCATTAAACTGTGAACATATACTCAAACTGCACTATAACGTATCTGACTTTAAGTCAGCAGTCTCAATAGTCAATCATTATCAACAATGACGTCGTCTTATGTTTATCAGTACATATTACGCTTATACAGTTCTCTCATGTCCAATCACTAACAGACATGGCCACAAAGATATCACACATATTTCAAATCATAACGTACTGAAGACAACAGTTTTTGCATCAAAGATCATGACACAAGTTATAACCCACTTATTATTCATTGTAACTCAATTCTTAAGTAACGATACACATCATATCGGCATTAAACATTATCATCATTGTTCTGTCGGGTGGTTAAGTCCGATTGACTGGTCACAGAGTTATGATTCAGTCAACTTCTAAACGAGATAAGCAATCAGCAGCCAAGTTGTTTGTCCCCTTTCTATATTTAAATTCTACCTGAAATTCTTGTAGTCCTAACGCCCAACGCATTAGCTTAGCACTACGAGGGGCTGTGTCTGTGATGTAAGTCAACGGATTATGATCCGAATGGATACGAACTACAGACATAAATAACCAGCTACGATATTTACGTAAGGCTACCATAACAGCATATGCCTCACGCTCCACAGTGGACCACCTACGTTGCGTATCATTAAGTTTCTGACTGAAGAAAGCAATCGGTGCATACTGTTTCTTAGCATCCTGTTGGGTTAAAATTCCTGAGATCGCTTTCTGGCTCGCATCGACAAATATGTCGTAAGGCTTACTAAAGTCCACAACAATGAGATTTGATTGTGCTGCCTTACTCAAAGCGTGTTTCAAGTTTGCTAATGTCTCATCATGTATTTGTGACCAAGGTAACTTGTCAGACACACTTTTCTTGGTCAAATCAGTGAGTGGTAGTACAATTTCAGCAAATCTAGGTATGTATTCTCTGAAGAATGAAAACAAACCTAAGATTTGTTTCAACTCTGTCTTTGTGGTGGGAGCCTGAATTTTCTCAATAACTTCCACTTTACTCGGATCTATTTTCCTTTGACCTGACCCGATGGATTCACCACAAAATTTGACTTCGTGTTTTGCAAACTTGCATTTCTTAATGTTGAGTGTAATGTGTGCACGGCTAATAGTCTGTAAAAAGTTCTCTAAGTCAGTCAAATGTTGGTTCCATTCATCTGAAAATGTGGCAATATCATCCACATATGAGTCAGTGAAATCATTGATGGGCTGTAAGATTTTCTTAAGAGCACGAACAAAGGTAGCTCCACTGGATTTTAAACCAAACGGAGTCCTACGGAACTGGTATAACCCATCATTGTAAATGAAAGCCGTTAACCAGCGGTCTTCGGGCTTAACACTTGTCTGCCAGTAACCTGCTTTTGCATCGGCAACTGTTATCCAACGTTTACTGCCAATGCGTTGCTTGACATCAGCAATGTCGGGAACTGGAAAAGCATCTCCAGCCGTATATTTATTGACATACCTGAAGTCTACGGCCAGACGAACACCACCTTTTCCATCTTTCCCCTTTAAGACACACACAAGGGGGCTAGCCATTGGGCTATTAGAAGGCTCAATGATGCCTTGTTTTAGCATGTCTTGTATCTGTGTTTCGACCTCGTGTTTCAGCTTTTCAGGCACTTTGTATGCATGCATGCGTTTAGGCACGAAACCAGGTAAAAGTGGAATAGCATGTTCAGCTTCATCGGTGTGTCCTGGAGTATCGGAGAAACACTCGGGATATCGATCAAGAACAGCTAGTAACTGTTTTTGCTTTTTCTTGTTCAGGTGTGAGAGAGCCTCAGCTGGAATCTTTTGACTGGGTAATAATTCAACAGTATGTTTGTCATAGATGGACTCCCTTTGCACAGGTTCTATGACATCTATTTTCCCAAGATCAGCATCCCTTTCATACACTACTGCACAAGTGTTAACCGTGCCATCACTGTCTCTGAATTGCGGCAAACCAATGCACAAGTTATCACACTGTGCACGATCAATGCGTATGTGATATTTGCGAAGATCATTCACGTGATAAACTTTGCGAGCACCATCTACATCCACTAAATAACTTGAGGGTGACTTAACCTCAATTATTTCTCCTGGTCCTATCCAAGAGGAAAAAGTCTTACTTGATGTAGTATTTTTTCTCAAGATCAGAACCTTTTCGCCTGGGACGAATGACTTCTCGCAGCTCCGCAAGTTGTACCTGTGTACATATTTACGCTGTGCATTTTTAACATGCTGGCTGGCATATGTTTGAGCTTTATCAAGATTATCTCTCAATTCCATTAAGTAAGCATGAGGTGTTTTACCCAAGTTTGGTGGTAGCTGTTGTTCATCACACCATGATTCTTGAAGAATGGCTAATGGGCCTCTAGGTAAGAATCCAAAAGCGAGAACCCAGGGGGGAACTGACGTGGACTCGTTACTTACTTCTCTAAGAGACCACAGTATGTAACTTAAATGCTTGTGCCAGCTTTTAGGATGCTCCATTGCAACCTTACTGAGCATGTGTTTGATGGTTCCAACCATCCGCTCACACAGACCATTCGCATTGGGGTGGCTTGGTGTTATAAACCTAGGTGCACACCCCAAACGACTCAAGAATTCTCTGTTAAGCTCACTGGTAAAATGAGTACCATTGTCACTGATTAAAACTGCACCTANACCAGTGAACTGCCAAATATCTAATATAACATCGCACACATTCTTTGCATTCGGTGCACGAATTGCTTTNGCGAATGGGAATTTGGTTGCAGAATCAACCATCACCACAGCATACTTAAACTCAGTGTTATCTTGGAGTAAAGGACCAAGTATATCGATAAACCAGACACGAAACGGTGTTGCATCCAACTCTATGGCTTTGATAGGAACTCGATCCTGACAAGTAATGCGAGCATGTTTCTGACATGTCAAACATGTCTGGACGTACTTGCGCACATCTGCTCTCAAGCCAGGCCAAGTAAAAGAGAACAAGATTCTCTCCCTAGTACGCTTAATGCCCATGTGTGCACCAACAGAATTATGTGCAAGATCTAGTACCATATTTCGTCTAGACTGCGGAACACACAACTGCTTGAACGTATGACCAAGAATCCTCTCAGTACGAAATAGCAGATCATTGTGAACAAAGAATCCATTCTTATTCTCCTCAGCTAACTTCCACCAATGGCTCAGACTCTCATCTTGTTTTTGTTCTGCTGACAAACACTGAGATTCAGCTTTTGTCTCTTGGGAAGTAGGAAGAATATCAACGAATCTCAAAGTGTCAGGTTCCATGGCTGTGGTTAGACCTGAACGATTTGCAGAATAATTATCTGTCACCACATGTGACAAAAATACAGAACTTACACTCAACTCAGTGTAAGGCTCAAGCATAGACCCATCAACACGGTCTGCATTGCCATCTAAGTGGTCGCCTATATCATTTTCATTATCGGCATTCTCATTACAATCATTCATATCACCATTACCTTCTGAACCATCACACTGATCCGTACAGTCATGCTGATCATCACCGATCAAGCACTTAACCATAGCTGGAGTCAGCAATAAAGGATCATGCACAAGCTCATGACAAGCTAATGCAACAGGTACCATCTTCTTACCATCAGATGTACCAATATACACACGCTTAACTTCTACCTCAAAAGGATCTCCAATTATACCACGAAGCATACACTTTCCAACTGTCAGACAGTCAAGACTGGCAACGATGTCTCGTCTCGCCACACACATCTCTGCACCACTATCCACTACAGCATGCACAACTTCACTACAGTTACCAGACTCATCACTCAACACCACATCAATGTACTGTAAATCACAAAGTTTGTTAGTCATAATGTGATTCAGCAGTTTAACACTGTGAGCAGTGTCTGTAACGTCAGAAATAATTTTGGTATCCGACTCTTCGACATTTACTGGCGCATACTCAGTTCGTCGTATGGGTTTTGATCCGTGGGTGTATGTTGGGTTTTGCTGTTCCTTACCACCCTGGTTACTGTTATGTTGAGTTAAATTATGGTTGGTATGGTTGGCACTAATTCGAGGACAAGATGCTCGAATGTGGTCAGGACTGTTACATTCAAAACACCGACGAACTGATCCATGTTGAGATCTACCGGTACTACTGAAAGATACAGAGTTACTTTGACTCTTATTACCAAACGTACCAGATGACCAACCACGAGATGTGGGCAATTGACCATCTCGTCTTACCATGCCAGGTACTGGAGGCGTAACTGCAGCCTTTTTGTGGCCACTTATACAGTTAGCATAATACCTGTCAATGGAGGTCGTCAAATCAGTCAGTCGCAACCAACCATCAGTTGCGCTGTTCTCTAATGTCAGAATGTGTTTCAAACACGCCTCATCCAAATTGGATTTGATGCGGTCACAGACTAACAGCTCGGACAGTTTTTTGAAATTCTCCTCAATATTCCTACTGTCCAAATAATATTTTAACACAGTCATTAGTTTAGATCCATACAAAATGTGGGTTTCACCTGAGTCTTTGGTCAGGGTTTGAAATTTGTTAAGCAAATATGCCGGTGTAGTTTTGAATTCACGGAGTACAGCCTCTTTCAATGACTTGTAGTCATCAGCTACACTAGGTTCAAGTCGTGATGCTATGAGTTTAGCTTTATCATTGAAATAAGGTTTCACCAATGTAGCTTGTAAGTTATTTGGAATATCGAATTTTACAAACAGACTGTCCATTTGTCGAAAAAAACTTGCAATCTCTATTGGATCAGAGCTCATTTTGATCACTGTGCCTTTTAATGCGTCAGCGAATCGTTTTATTTTCATCGTCGGGGTGTTCTCTGATTCTTCTTTTATTTTCATTTTATGCATCCGTAACTGCAACTCGTCTTGTTTAATCCTTAACTCTTGATCTTTTAGTCTCATTTCATCTGCAAATTTCTGCTGTTCCCATTTCAAACGCTCACGTTCCAACTCTATATCAATGTTTGGGGACTGCGATACAGCAGCAGCTTGAGGCTGTTCAAGCTCAATACCCCGCACAACCAAATCAGCCCATTTCTCCATACAGGCTTGTCTGTCAAATGATTCAACCTCCTCATCACTATAACCAGCTCTCGATAGTTTTAACTGAAGCCTAGAGGTTGACATCTTTTTAATGTCTTCTTTTTGTTTTTCGGTTACTTGATCCATCGTAAACAATGTTAACCGATGCTAGTACAAGTTTCACCAAGCTCAAAAGGCGTGACTTATTACAGCCTTAACCCTTACGTAGTAGGAATAACACAAAACAATTCTTAATAATGTGACTGCTGACCACTATACTACAAATTACTCTATGACTGAATCAAAACTCAAAGGACAAAGTATATGACCAGTGAAATACAGTGCAGTCAGTCCACTACATCGCAAGTGCACATCAGTGCCAAGTAGGCGATTAGCTGTTTCCACCACAGGAATCGTCTGACTGCGTCTCAACAACTGTTCGTCACCGATGCATACACGTGCAGGGGTACAGGTCTGCGTAGCTGGTTAGGCTGATGACGGCAGGCCACCTGCTTGCATCCACGCGCCAACGAACAAATCACGTTGCAACTCCACCCGATCAAACACGTCACCGATGTACCGTACTCCCGTTAGGGCACCGATACTCTGCGATACTGACACATCGAAACACAAACACACTGAGACTAATAACTCATCTGTTATATCGCTGTAGGGGGCGTATCCCAAGCAAACATCCTGTGGTCACGGCACCAAAATGTGACCAACTAGGGGTATTTCCCGTTGTGTTTACGAAACATTACACATCCAACACTGTTCATTAGAATTTTGTACATTTATTTACAGGAATATTTACAGATGTAAGCTCAAATAATGCGGCAAATAAAGAAAAGAACTCTCCTGACACATCGTGTCAACACACATTACGACATGACACTTCACTCTATTTCCTCTCCCCATCTAATCACCGGGAGTGACTGTCACATACCTCCCCCCTCAGAACATGCTGAGGATAACAAAAATATGAAGCATGTTCGATACGTTTAGAGACAGTCACAAATTCTGTAGTGCCTAGGATAACATAAATGTCTATAAGTAGAAACCTAAATGTCTCACTTTGCACAACATCTCCACAATACAGTTGCTGTAGCATTAAACTGTGAACATATACTCAAACTGCACTATAACGTATCTGACTTTAAGTCAGCAGTCTCAATAGTCAATCATTATCAACAATGACGTCGTCTTATGTTTATCAGTACATATTACGCTTATACAGTTCTCTCATGTCCAATCACTAACAGACATGGCCACAAAGATATCACACATATTTCAAATCATAACGTACTGAAGACAACAGTTTTTGCATCAAAGATCATGACACAAGTTATAACCCACTTATTATTCATTGTAACTCAATTCTTAAGTAACGATACACATCATATCGGCATTAAACATTATCATCATTGTTCTGTCGGGTGGTTAAGTCCGATTGACTGGTCACAGAGTTATGATTCAGTCAACTTCTAAACGAGATAAGCAATCAGCAGCCAAGTTGTTTGTCCCCTTTCTATATTTAAATTCTACCTGAAATTCTTGTAGTCCTAACGCCCAACGCATTAGCTTAGCACTACGAGGGGCTGTGTCTGTGATGTAAGTCAACGGATTATGATCCGAATGGATACGAACTACAGACATAAATAACCAGCTACGATATTTACGTAAGGCTACCATAACAGCATATGCCTCACGCTCCACAGTGGACCACCTACGTTGCGTATCATTAAGTTTCTGACTGAAGAAAGCAATCGGTGCATACNGTTTCTTAGCATCCTGTTGGGTTAAAATTCCTGAGATCGCTTTCTGGCTCGCATCGACAAATATGTCGTAAGGCTTACTAAAGTCCACAACAATGAGATTTGATTGTGCTGCCTTACTCAAAGCGTGTTTCAAGTTTGCTAATGTCTCATCATGTATTTGTGACCAAGGTAACTTGTCAGACACACTTTTCTTGGTCAAATCAGTGAGTGGTAGTACAATTTCAGCAAATCTAGGTATGTATTCTCTGAAGAATGAAAACAAACCTAAGATTTGTTTCAACTCTGTCTTTGTGGTGGGAGCCTGAATTTTCTCAATAACTTCCACTTTACTCGGATCTATTTTCCTTTGACCTGACCCGATGGATTCACCACAAAATTTGACTTCGTGTTTTGCAAACTTGCATTTCTTAATGTTGAGTGTAATGTGTGCACGGCTAATAGTCTGTAAAAAGTTCTCTAAGTCAGTCAAATGTTGGTTCCATTCATCTGAAAATGTGGCAATATCATCCACATATGAGTCAGTGAAATCATTGATGGGCTGTAAGATTTTCTTAAGAGCACGAACAAAGGTAGCTCCACTGGATTTTAAACCAAACGGAGTCCTACGGAACTGGTATAACCCATCATTGTAAATGAAAGCCGTTAACCAGCGGTCTTCGGGCTTAACACTTGTCTGCCAGTAACCTGCTTTTGCATCGGCAACTGTTATCCAACGTTTACTGCCAATGCGTTGCTTGACATCAGCAATGTCGGGAACTGGAAAAGCATCTCCAGCCGTATATTTATTGACATACCTGAAGTCTACGGCCAGACGAACACCACCTTTTCCATCTTTCCCCTTTAAGACACACACAAGGGGGCTAGCCATTGGGCTATTAGAAGGCTCAATGATGCCTTGTTTTAGCATGTCTTGTATCTGTGTTTCGACCTCGTGTTTCAGCTTTTCAGGCACTTTGTATGCATGCATGCGTTTAGGCACGAAACCAGGTAAAAGTGGAATAGCATGTTCAGCTTCATCGGTGTGTCCTGGAGTATCGGAGAAACACTCGGGATATCGATCAAGAACAGCTAGTAACTGTTTTTGCTTTTTCTTGTTCAGGTGTGAGAGAGCCTCAGCTGGAATCTTTTGACTGGGTAATAATTCAACAGTATGTTTGTCATAGATGGACTCCCTTTGCACAGGTTCTATGACATCTATTTTCCCAAGATCAGCATCCCTTTCATACACTACTGCACAAGTGTTAACCGTGCCATCACTGTCTCTGAATTGCGGCAAACCAATGCACAAGTTATCACACTGTGCACGATCAATGCGTATGTGATATTTGCGAAGATCATTCACGTGATAAACTTTGCGAGCACCATCTACATCCACTAAATAACTTGAGGGTGACTTAACCTCAATTATTTCTCCTGGTCCTATCCAAGAGGAAAAAGTCTTACTTGATGTAGTATTTTTTCTCAAGATCAGAACCTTTTCGCCTGGGACGAATGACTTCTCGCAGCTCCGCAAGTTGTACCTGTGTACATATTTACGCTGTGCATTTTTAACATGCTGGCTGGCATATGTTTGAGCTTTATCAAGATTATCTCTCAATTCCATTAAGTAAGCATGAGGTGTTTTACCCAAGTTTGGTGGTAGCTGTTGTTCATCACACCATGATTCTTGAAGAATGGCTAATGGGCCTCTAGGTAAGAATCCAAAAGCGAGAACCCAGGGGGGAACTGACGTGGACTCGTTACTTACTTCTCTAAGAGACCACAGTATGTAACTTAAATGCTTGTGCCAGCTTTTAGGATGCTCCATTGCAACCTTACTGAGCATGTGTTTGATGGTTCCAACCATCCGCTCACACAGACCATTCGCATTGGGGTGGCTTGGTGTTATAAACCTAGGTGCACACCCCAAACGACTCAAGAATTCTCTGTTAAGCTCACTGGTAAAATGAGTACCATTGTCACTGATTAAAACTGCACCTACACCAGTGAACTGCCAAATATCTAATATAACATCGCACACATTCTTTGCATTCGGTGCACGAATTGCTTTNGCGAATGGGAATTTGGTTGCAGAATCAACCATCACCACAGCATACTTAAACTCAGTGTTATCTTGGAGTAAAGGACCAAGTATATCGATAAACCAGACACGAAACGGTGTTGCATCCAACTCTATGGCTTTGATAGGAACTCGATCCTGACAAGTAATGCGAGCATGTTTCTGACATGTCAAACATGTCTGGACGTACTTGCGCACATCTGCTCTCAAGCCAGGCCAAGTAAAAGAGAACAAGATTCTCTCCCTAGTACGCTTAATGCCCATGTGTGCACCAACAGAATTATGTGCAAGATCTAGTACCATATTTCGTCTAGACTGCGGAACACACAACTGCTTGAACGTATGACCAAGAATCCTCTCAGTACGAAATAGCAGATCATTGTGAACAAAGAATCCATTCTTATTCTCCTCAGCTAACTTCCACCAATGGCTCAGACTCTCATCTTGTTTTTGTTCTGCTGACAAACACTGAGATTCAGCTTTTGTCTCTTGGGAAGTAGGAAGAATATCAACGAATCTCAAAGTGTCAGGTTCCATGGCTGTGGTTAGACCTGAACGATTTGCAGAATAATTATCTGTCACCACATGTGACAAAAATACAGAACTTACACTCAACTCAGTGTAAGGCTCAAGCATAGACCCATCAACACGGTCTGCATTGCCATCTAAGTGGTCGCCTATATCATTTTCATTATCGGCATTCTCATTACAATCATTCATATCACCATTACCTTCTGAACCATCACACTGATCCGTACAGTCATGCTGATCATCACCGATCAAGCACTTAACCATAGCTGGAGTCAGCAATAAAGGATCATGCACAAGCTCATGACAAGCTAATGCAACAGGTACCATCTTCTTACCATCAGATGTACCAATATACACACGCTTAACTTCTACCTCAAAAGGATCTCCAATTATACCACGAAGCATACACTTTCCAACTGTCAGACAGTCAAGACTGGCAACGATGTCTCGTCTCGCCACACACATCTCTGCACCACTATCCACTACAGCATGCACAACTTCACTACAGTTACCAGACTCATCACTCAACACCACATCAATGTACTGTAAATCACAAAGTTTGTTAGTCATAATGTGATTCAGCAGTTTAACACTGTGAGCAGTGTCTGTAACNTCAGAAATAATTTTGGTATCCGACTCTTCGACATTTACTGGCGCATACTCAGTTCGTCGTATGGGTTTTGATCCGTGGGTGTATGTTGGGTTTTGCTGTTCCTTACCACCCTGGTTACTGTTATGTTGAGTTAAATTATGGTTGGTATGGTTGGCACTAATTCGAGGACAAGATGCTCGAATGTGGTCAGGACTGTTACATTCAAAACACCGACGAACTGATCCATGTTGAGATCTACCGGTACTACTGAAAGATACAGAGTTACTTTGACTCTTATTACCAAACGTACCAGATGACCAACCACGAGATGTGGGCAATTGACCATCTCGTCTTACCATGCCAGGTACTGGAGGCGTAACTGCAGCCTTTTTGTGGCCACTTATACAGTTAGCATAATACCTGTCAATGGAGGTCGTCAAATCAGTCAGTCGCAACCAACCATCAGTTGCGCTGTTCTCTAATGTCAGAATGTGTTTCAAACACGCCTCATCCAAATTGGATTTGATGCGGTCACAGACTAACAGCTCGGACAGTTTTTTGAAATTCTCCTCAATATTCCTACTGTCCAAATAATATTTTAACACAGTCATTAGTTTAGATCCATACAAAATGTGGGTTTCACCTGAGTCTTTGGTCAGGGTTTGAAATTTGTTAAGCAAATATGCCGGTGTAGTTTTGAATTCACGGAGTACAGCCTCTTTCAATGACTTGTAGTCATCAGCTACACTAGGTTCAAGTCGTGATGCTATGAGTTTAGCTTTATCATTGAAATAAGGTTTCACCAATGTAGCTTGTAAGTTATTTGGAATATCGAATTTTACAAACAGACTGTCCATTTGTCGAAAAAAACTTGCAATCTCTATTGGATCAGAGCTCATTTTGATCACTGTGCCTTTTAATGCGTCAGCGAATCGTTTTATTTTCATCGTCGGGGTGTTCTCTGATTCTTCTTTTATTTTCATTTTATGCATCCGTAACTGCAACTCGTCTTGTTTAATCCTTAACTCTTGATCTTTTAGTCTCATTTCATCTGCAAATTTCTGCTGTTCCCATTTCAAACGCTCACGTTCCAACTCTATATCAATGTTTGGGGACTGCGATACAGCAGCAGCTTGAGGCTGTTCAAGCTCAATACCCCGCACAACCAAATCAGCCCATTTCTCCATACAGGCTTGTCTGTCAAATGATTCAACCTCCTCATCACTATAACCAGCTCTCGATAGTTTTAACTGAAGCCTAGAGGTTGACATCTTTTTAATGTCTTCTTTTTGTTTTTCGGTTACTTGATCCATCGTAAACAATGTTAACCGATGCTAGTACAAGTTTCACCAAGCTCAAAAGGCGTGACTTATTACAGCCTTAACCCTTACGTAGTAGGAATAACACAAAACAATTCTTAATAATGTGACTGCTGACCACTATACTACAAATTACTCTATGACTGAATCAAAACTCAAAGGACAAAGTATATGACCAGTGAAATACAGTGCAGTCAGTCCACTACATCGCAAGTGCACATCAGTGCCAAGTAGGCGATTAGCTGTTTCCACCACAGGAATCGTCTGACTGCGTCTCAACAACTGTTCGTCACCGATGCATACACGTGCAGGGGTACAGGTCTGCGTAGCTGGTTAGGCTGATGACGGCAGGCCACCTGCTTGCATCCACGCGCCAACGAACAAATCACGTTGCAACTCCACCCGATCAAACACGTCACCGATGTACCGTACTCCCGTTAGGGCACCGATACTCTGCGATACTNACACATCGAAACACAAACACACTGAGACTAATAACTCATCTGTTATATCGCTGTAGGGGGCGTATCCCAAGCAAACATCCTGTGGTCACGGCACCAAAATGTGACCAACTAGGGGTATTTCCCGTTGTGTTTACGAAACATTACACATCCAACACTGTTCATTAGAATTTTGTACATTTATTTACAGGAATATTTACAGATGTAAGCTCAAATAATGCGGCAAATAAAGAAAAGAACTCTCCTGACACATCGTGTCAACACACATTACGACATGACACTTCACTC
>Ga0056137_1000298_pt1 | contig 14457 bp, 10 predicted proteins | sample WorMetTypGCAVOLI_FD_55029 | JGI IMG/M metagenome (GOLD analysis project Ga0056137, IMG submission 55029) | Marine gutless worms symbiont microbial communities from Max Planck institute for Marine Microbiology, Germany - Olavius algarvensis... ...
ATATCCTACCAGGTACAGACCAGGAAACTGCTGCGCCCGGAAAAACAAAATGCGCTGACCAAATATGTCCAGGTGGTTCAGCGGGAATTTAATCTTGACGCTGTGGAAGTTTATGGCGCCAACACCCAACGAATTACGGTTGCCCTGGTTTCAGAACTGGCGAATGATTATTTTGGTATCGTTTCCGCTGAAAACCTCCGGAATGATTTACCCGGCGGCGGGGTTTGGACCATCACGCAGGAGATCCCAACCGGTGAGCTGATCAAAACTATCGGTACGATTCCTTTCGGGGTAAAAGCCGCTGAAGCGTCGGGGTACGTGGTGCTGACAATCCTGATACCACCGGAGTTGTATGAAAATCTAGCATCCATATCCCGGGGTTTTGAAGAATACCAGCAGATTAAGCTGTATAAAAAACCCATTCAGATTACTTATTACATCTCGCTCTCGATCGTCGCCTTGCTGGTTTTGTTTTGTGCAATCTGGTTTGGTTTTTACCTGGCAAAAACCATCAGCATTCCCATCAAGGAACTGGCTGAAGGCACCCGCAGGGTTGCAGAGGGGGAGTTGGGTTTTACCATCGCTTCCGTTGCGGATGATGAAATTGGCAGTCTGGTTAACTCGTTTAATCAAATGACCAGAGATCTCAGAACCGGCAGGGAGCAGCTGGAACTGTCCGCACGCATGCTCAAAGAACAAAATATCGAAATCGAAGAAAAACGCCATTACATAGAATTTGTTTTAAAAAGCGTCTCGGCCGGCGTGGTGACACTGGACGCCAACGGGATGGTTTCCACCATCAATAAATCGGCTGAGAAGATGCTGGGTGTCAACTCAGAGCAGGTGCTGTACAAAAGCTTCAATACGTTGCTAAAAGTCCAGAATCAAGATCTTGCCGATGATATTATGACCAATCTCGCCTTTGCCAGAAACACTACGATCGAGGTTCCGCTAAAACTGATCGTCCAGGGAAGACCACGCAGCTTTTTAGTAACGGTCAGTGTTTTAAAGGATGATACCGGGCAACATATGGGAATTGTGATGGTTTTTGACGACTTAACGGAAATGGAAAAAGGCCAGCGCATGGCGGCCTGGCGTGAGGTTGCGCGCCGGATTGCGCATGAAGTAAAGAACCCGCTAACCCCAATAACGCTATCGGCCCAACGCCTGAAACGGAAATATTCAAAAGGCCTTAACGAACCGGTATTTGACGAGTGCACCCAGACCATCATTGATCATGTGGATTTGATCCGCAACCTGGTGAATGAGTTTTCGTCATTTGCCCGCTTTCCAAGCGCCAACCCCAAGCCCTGTGCTATCCTGCCCATTATTGACGAAACCATAGCGTTATATCGGGAAGGGCATCCGAATATTAAATTTGAGGTCAACAATACCGGCGACATTCCGCATCTTAATCTGGACCGTCAACAAATAAAACAAGCGCTCATAAATCTGATTGACAATGCGATCGGTGCCATTAAGAAAGAAGGCAGCATTTCTTTTGCCGTCACCTATGATTCAATTTTAAAGCGAACACGGATAGAAGTGGCCGACGATGGTCCCGGGATTAATAACCAGAATAAAACGCGTTTGTTTGAACCCAATTTTTCAACTAAAAAGACCGGCATGGGTCTGGGACTGACGATTGTCAGCACGATTATTGCCGATCACCACGGCTTTATCAGCGTTCAGGATAATGTTCCCAGGGGCGCAAAATTTGTCATCGAGTTGCCGGCCTGAGCGGGCATAGGGCAAAGGGCAGAGCGCATGGAGCAAAGCGAAAGGGCATCGCGTTGAGGCTGCAACCGGCGACCCTATGCACCAGGCGCTCTGCTCCAGACATACCGGTTAGGAAATTCATAAGTCAAATTATATGCGGTGTAATCAAGATATCAATACTGTAAGGAGCAACACCATATGTTTCCATCTCTTTTAATTGTTGATGATGAACCATCTATTTTGCAGAGCTTGGGCGGGCTGCTTTCCGATGAAGGCTTTGGGGTCACTACGGCTGTAAACGGTTACGAGGCCCTGAAGATCATTGAAGCAGAATCCCCTGATCTGGTTTTGCTTGATATATGGATGCCGGGCATTGACGGAATCGAAACTCTGAAAGAGATCAAAAAAGAAAATCCGAATATTCAGGTCATCATTATAACCGGGCATGGGACGATAGAAACTGCCGTTAAAGCGACGAAACTCGGGGCATATGATCTCATTGAAAAACCGCTTTCAATCGACAAGGTAATTGTGGCCATTAACAATGCGCTGAATTTCAGGCGTCTTGAAGAAGAAAACAAATACCTGCGCAAGAAAACAATAGAGAAAAACTCTATCAACGGGGACAGTCCCAAGACGATGGAGTTGAAATTGAATATTGCAAAGGCTGCTCCTACAGACACCTGGATTTTGATCAACGGTGAAAATGGCACCGGCAAAGAGCTGGTGGCCCGGATGATCCACCATTTGAGTCCGCGGGCCGAACATCCGTTAATCGATGTCAGCTGTGCGGCAATTCCCGAAGACCTGATCGAAAGCGAACTTTTCGGTCACGAAAAAGGGACATTGCCCGGCGCCACTACCAAAAAAATAGGCAAATTTGAACTGGCCAACCAGGGAACAATCTTCCTCGATGAAATCGGGGATATGAGCCTAAAAACCCAGTCCAAGATTTTACGGGTGCTTCATGAACAAAAAATCCAGCGTGTCGGTGGCAGCCGAACCATCAGCGTGGATGTAAGGGTTATTGCGGCCAGCAATAAAAACCTTGAAGCGGAAATTGCAAACGGCAGTTTTCGCGAAGACCTATTCTATCGGCTGAATGTCTTGCCGATCGAAGTGCCGCCGCTAAGGCAGCGGATTGCAGATATACCCGTGCTGGTGGAAGCCTTTTTAAAAGAATTTGCGGTTCAAAATCGCAGCAAAAGAAAGAAAATTACCGCTGAAGCACTTACCATACTGGGTAAATATCCCTGGCCGGGAAATGTCAGGGAGCTGAAAAACCTGGTAGAGCGCCTGGCAATAATGGTGGAGGACGAGGCAATTGACGGCAAAGACATTCCGGATGCCTATAACCAGAATGTTAGTTTATTACCGGAGTACGCTGAACCGAAGTTTCTTGAATTCGATAACCTCAAAGAGGCCAAATTGGCTTTTGAAAAAGAATATATCAATCGAAAGCTTTTCCAGTATAGCAACAATGTTACCAAAACAGCTGAAGCCATCGGAGTCGGGCGCAGCTTTTTGCACAAGAAGCTTAAGAGCTTTAAACTCTAATATGGCATTACGAATTATAGCGGGAGACCTAAAAGGCCGAAAACTCCGCTCAGTGCCCGGCACAAAAACCAGACCGACTGCCAATCGTACTCGTGAAGCGATTTTTAACATTCTTGCTTCTCAAATTCCTGGCTCCCGGGTGCTGGATTTGTTTGCCGGAACCGGCGCTTTTGGTATCGAGGCACTGAGCCGCAAGGCTGATGCAGCGGTTTTTATTGATATTGACACAGATTCCATTTCCGTGCTGCAAGCGAACATAGAAAGTCTCTTCCTCGAGCGGCAAACAAAAATTATTCGATGGGACTTGATCAAAAATTTAAATTGTCTGCATTCACTAAGTATAGCCTTTAATCTGGTATTCATGGATCCACCTTACCTGAAGAATATGATCGAGCCCACCCTGCGAAATCTTCACATCAGTCAATCCCTGGTAAGCGGCACACGGGTTATCGTTGAGCATTCTGAGCGGGAGCCGGCTTTAGCGGGGCAGCTGCCATTTGAAATTGCAGATCAACGCAAATACGGAAAAACCCTTGTTACGATTTTAGATTATGTGGTATGAGGGGCAGGTTTAAACCGATTGAAAATTTCCTATTGAGGATTGAATATTTAAGGAATTCTATCCATGTTAAAACACCCCGTTAAATTAAAGACAGCGCGCAGCGACTTCCACAAATTGTCAATCAGCAATTGTTATTAGTCAATTTTCTATAGAAAGGGAATGAAAACATGGAAAGAATTGCTATTTATCCCGGTTCTTTTGATCCCGTAACCAATGGGCATCTGGATATTCTTGAAAGAGGATTGAAACTGTTCGATAAAATAATTCTTGCCATTTTGACCAACCCTAAGAAAAATTTTCTTTTTACTCTGGAACAGCGCATAGAAATGCTGGAGGATAGTATAAAGGAATTTTCAAATGTAAAAATTGATACATTTGATGGTCTCACGGTTGATTTTGCAGCTCAGCGCAAGGCCCAGGGAATCCTGCGTGGGCTGCGCGCTATGTCGGATTTTGAGTATGAATTTCAAATGGCGCTGATGAATCGTCGACTTAATCGAGAAGTTCAAACGGTCTTTCTAATGACCGGCCTGCGGTGGATTTATACGAGTTCCTCGATTATCAAGGAAGCTGCTCAGTTTGGCGGCAATATTAAAGGCATGGTTCCACCAATAGTGGAGAAGAAAATCAAAGAGAAGTATGCCCAGAGAACCTGAGATGCATTGGGCATAGACAAATACCATTGATATTTTAAACTGAAGGCTGGACTGAGCAAATACTTAAAATTAAGCTGTCCTGCCACTAAAAAAAATGATGGAATTTGCAATTTTAGTTCATCTTATTGACAACCTTTCAATCAGCAATACCGCTACAAACCCCACTACCGCCAGACCGGCGGCAATAAAAAACTCCTGATCGACCGCAGGCGGCAGTGTCGGGCCGCCCCAGATTATGTGTGCCTTTCCCCGGATTACCTGGGTTTCAATGACTTCCTTCCAGGGCCAGATTTTTTGCATTGAACCGGCAATCAGGCCGGTCAGGAAGGCCAGGGTCAAATTGTGAAACTTTTGCAGCAGGTAGTTGAGCACCCTGGAGAATCCTAACAGTCCGATTGCGCACCCGATACAAAACACCAGAATCACAATCAAATTTTGCGGCAAGAACGGATTTTTCAGCGCACCGGTGACATATTCATACTTTCCTAAAATCAATAAAATAAAAGCGCCGCTTATTCCCGGCAGGATCATCGCGCAGATGGCGACAAACCCGCAAAGAAATATGAACCACAGATCTTCGGGCGTATGCATGGGAATCAGATTGACAATCATTGTAGCGGCAATGATTCCTGCCACAAAACTAATTCCGGCCGTGCCGAACCAATTGCTGACATGTTTGCCGACCATGACGGTTGATGCGGCAATCAGGCCGAAAAATAGACTCCAGGTCGGAACCGGATGATGGTGAAGCAAATAATTCATCAACCGCGCCAGACTCAAAATTGCGACAAATATTCCAGAGAACAAAGCCAGCAGGAAACGGACATGGACTTTTGCCACAATGCCCTTGACATCAAGGGCCAGTAGCTTTTGAACCACCTTCGTATCGATTGAGCGCAAAGCCCCGATCAGGTCTTCATATATTCCGGTTATGAGGGCAATCGTTCCGCCGGATACTCCCGGGATGACATCCGCCGATCCCATGCAGAGACCCTTTAGTGCCAGGTTCATCGCTTTTCTAACAGATGCCGGTCCCGGGCTTGCAAAAAATGCATCTTTCCATGTACCAATGAATTTTTCTTTCATACTACAATCTACAATCTTCAATCTTCAATTCCTCAAGTCCTCAATTCACGCTTCCTTCCATCCATGTTCTCCCACCAGCTTAACAAATCTGCATCCGCCGAGGTTGGTTTGCTGATAGTTATTTTTACTGCGATCGATCTTGATGAGTTCCTGGGTATGCTGATTGCCGACCGGAACCACCAGGCGCCCTCCGGTAACCAACTGGTTGACCAGTGCCTCGGGAACCGCGGGAGCACCCGCCGTCACAATAACCGCATTAAAGGGACTTTCATTCCGCCAGCCTTTGGTTCCATCGGCATACCGCGTTACAATATTATGATAGTGAAGTTTGTCAAAAAGATTGCGCGCCTGAATGTGCAAAGAGCGAATGCGCTCGATGGTATAAACACGATACACAATCTGGGCCAGGATAGCAGCCTGATAGCCGGAACCGGTACCAATTTCTAGCACCCGATCATCCTGATTGAGTTCCAGGGCCTGGGTCATTTCCGCAACTATATACGGTTGCGAGATGGTTTGCTGCTCTCCAATCGGCAGCGGGTAGTCACCGTAAGCCTGGTCTCTTAAAGCTTCGCTGACAAACAGATGCCGGGGAACTTTGCGAAATGCGGCCAGAACACCGGGATCCTTGATGCCCCGTGCCTCAATTTGATTGCGTACCATCTCCTCGCGCTGGCGCTCATATTTGAAAGATTTGTTTTCCATCGTTGTTTGCTATATTTTTTTATCAAGATACTTGATCTAGGTCAAGATGATAGCTTCGCAAATACTGATGATTTTAAAAACTACTTGATTTTTTTATAAAATATTAACATAATTCTTAAGTAATCCATCCTGAATAATAGCAGATTCGAGGTTGTCGATTTATCAAAGAGAAAATAGATACCTGAATTTTAAAGCAGCAATCATCGCGCCAAGTCAATTCGGGTAAATTTACTTCTAACTTCGTTGAGGGTTATATGCGAGCGAAATTCTGGTATTAAAGATAGCGATTATCTCCTTGCGGGCGCTGATATGAACAAAACCAGACATCTTATTGTTTCGATTATACTGTCGCTAGGTATCCTTATTGTCGGTACGGCCGGTTACATGATTATTGAAGACTGGAGGTTTTTAGATGCTTTATATATGACCGTCATTACCATTTCCACGGTGGGTTATCGGGAAATCAACCAGATCGGTGATGTCGGCCGCGTATTTACGATTCTTTTGGTTGCCATCGGTGTGGGGTTTACGCTGTATGTGGCCGCAGCCGTCGTGCAGTTTATGGTTGAAGGTCGAATGAGAATCATATTGGGGAGAAGAAGGTTGGATCAGAAAATTAATCGATTAAAAAACCACTACATTGTTTGTGGTTATGGGCGTATTGGACGGGTCATCTGTCGCAATCTGAGAAGGAAACCATTCGACGTGGTGGCCATCGATAAAAGTCCGGACTTGATCCCGCTGATGGATGAGGACGGTATTTTATACGTGGCCGGTGATGCGGCCGATGAAGCCAGCCTGACCAAGGCCGGTATCAAACGGGCCAAAGGACTGATTGCCGCTCTGGCCACTGACACGGACAACGTGTTTTTGGTTTTGTCTGCCCGGCAGCTTGCCCCGGAGCTTACCATTATCGCACGGGCCAGTAAGGAAGCGGTAAAGAGCAAATTACAGGCGGCCGGTGCCGACTCCGTAGAATCACCTTACGAGATGGGCGCCCTCAGTATGGCCCACCATATTATCCGTCCCACGGTCACCAACTTCCTGGATCTTGCCTTTGCGCACCAGCGCAAAGATATACAAATGGAGGAGATTCCCGTCAGTGAGTCATCAAAACTGGTCAATGTTAAGCTCAAGGATTCCGGTATCCGGCAAAATTACAATTTGATAATTATTGCCATTAAAAAGCCTGACGGCAATATGCTGTTCAATCCCTCATTCGAGGCCGCAATTATACCCGATGATACGGTAATTGCGGTCGGTGAGTTGGAGAACCTGCAGAAACTTGAAAAGATATTGAACCCGTAAGGTGGGTGGCGGGTATGCGTTGGCAGGCCGGAAGTGATATCAAAGCCGTTTATCCTATAATATGTTGGTTAGAAAACGGTGCTGAAACCTGACACCCGCAACCTATTTTCATATTTTATAGATAATCCGTTGGTCGGTTATGATGATATCGACATGTTTGTCATGGGATTCCATGGGAATCTGGGGAACGATTTGCTCTTCGAACGTCAGGGCCACTTTACGGGTGGTGATCGCCAGTTTGGGGATCAACCGGTCGTAGTAGCCTCTGCCCGAACCAATTCGTCCGCCTTTTTCATCAAAAGCCAGACCCGGAATGATGGCGATGTCGATGCGCTCCATGGGTACCGTTTTACACCGATTTGCATCCGGTTCTAATACCTTCCGGGGACCGGGTACCAGTTCTTTCGCGAATCGGTCGACTTTCATCAGGTTCATTTCAAACTTTTCAGGGTCAAAGGCCGGGAGGACCACAATTTTATTATAGTCGTATGATCGTTTGATTATCTTTTCCGTTTGAACTTCATAGTCGCCGTTAACGTACAGCAGGGCAATTTTTGCTTCCAGAAAATTCGCAAATTCAAAAAGTCTGGCCTCAATAGCCCGGGTTTTTTCAGCGATTTGATTTTCAGACAGTGCGGAAGTCATTTGGGAAATGTCTTCTCGAATCTGAATTTTTGCGGCACCAATTTCCTCCATACGATATCTCCCTAGTGCAGTTTGGTTGATCGTTTAGACACGGATTCCAACAGCCGCCAACGTACAATTAACATTGACTAAATGGCATGTCCGTGTTACTTGCGGCATATTTTGCAACTTCATTTTAAACTATGACACATTTAAACTGAATAGTATAAGGTTTTATATGTTAGAAATCAAGTATGTTATTCAAAATTTATCATCGGTCAAGAAGGCATTGGATGCCCGGGGCTATCAGATCGACCTTGAGACGTTTAAAACATGTGATGATGAACGTCGTGTTTTTTTGCAGGAGATTGAATCGCTGCGCCATCAGCGCAACGTGGTATCCGACCGGATTGCCGCAATGAAAAAGGCCGGCGAAAATGCCGAAACGCTGGTACTCGAAATGCGTGCCGTCTCATCCAAGATTAAGGAACTGGATCAACAACTTTCCGAAAACCAGACAACCCTCGCTGACATGCTTCTGGAAATACCCAACATCCCGCACGCATCGGTTCCGGATGGCGCCGATGAAACTGACAACCCGGTAATCAGAACTGTTGGTGAAGTACCACAATTTCCCTTTGATCCCCAACCCCACTGGGAAATTGGCACACGGCTTAGTATACTTGACTTTGAGCGGGCATCGAAGATTGCCGGGGCACGGTTTCCACTCTATTTCGGTGCCGGCGCTCGTTTGGAACGCGCCCTGATCAATTTTATGCTCGATACTCACACCGCTGAGCATGGCTATCAGGAGGTGCTGCCGCCTTTTATCGTTAACCGGCAAACCATGACTCATACCGGACAGCTGCCAAAATTTGAAGAAGACCTTTTTAAGCTGTCGGGCTGGGAGTACTATTTGATACCCACCGCCGAAGTTCCCGTTACCAATATTCATCAGGGAGAGATCCTGCAGGAGGGTATCCTTCCGGTTTGCTACACGGCCCATACGCCGTGCTTTCGTTCGGAGGCCGGTTCCTATGGCAAGGATACCCGGGGGTTAATCCGCCAGCATCAGTTTAATAAGGTTGAACTGGTCAAATTCTGTCAGCCTGAGGCCTCTTACGATGAACTTGAAAGTTTATTGAGCAATGCCGAAGCGATTCTAGAAAAGCTGGAGATACCCTATCAGGTGATTGAACTTTGCACGGGAGATTTGGGGTTTTCGGCCGCTAAAACTTATGACATCGAAGTATGGATGCCGGCCCAGGGTCTTTATCGAGAGATATCATCGTGCAGTAACTTTGAAGATTTCCAGGCACGCCGGGCCAACATTCGTTTCAAACGCAAAGGCCAAAAAGGCACCCAGCTGGTTCATACCTTAAATGGCTCCGGGCTTGCGGTCGGGCGCACGGTGGCCGCCATCCTCGAAAATTTTCAACAGGCCGATGGTTCAGTTGTCATACCCGAGAGGCTGCGGCCGTACATGGCAGGATTGGAGAAAATAGCACCGTGAAAGCCGAACAATTCCCCCAAGAAATCCGGCCCTACCTGATGCCCTCGCATGCAGGACGGCTGAGTTACCGTTGCCTGGGTTGCGGGAGTGAATACGGTATCGAAAAACTCCTTTACATTTGCCCGGAGTGCCAGCAGGTTTTGCTGATATATGATCAAAACTTTGCCCGCTTAAAGAATATTTCAGGAGCACTCTGGCAGCAGATTTTTGACTATCGCAAGATGCTGAACATTGATGCGCTGAAAGGAATTTACCGCTACCACGAATTCATCGGACCCGTTCTGCCTTTGGACACGGTCATCTACCTGGGGGAAGGTCATACCCCGCTCATAGCCGCCAATCAGGCATTGCAGGAAAAAGTCGGTGTGCGGTTTTACTTTAAAAACGATGGGCAAAATCCCAGCGCATCCTTCAAGGACCGGGGAATGGCCAGCGCGTTGAGCTATATTAATTTTATGGTTCAAAAAGGATATCTTTCAGATGTCTTGGCCATATGCGCATCGACGGGCGATACATCGGCCGCTGCCGCACTTTATGCTTCCTATCTGAAACCGCAGGTCAAGTCAGCCGTGCTGCTGCCGCATAAGAAAGTAACCCCCCAGCAGCTTTCCCAACCCCTGGGCAGCGGTGCTGCGGTGTTTGAGATCCCCGGCGTTTTTGATGATTGCATGAAAGTTGTTGAGGCGCTTTCGGAAAGTTACAATGTTGCACTGCTAAACTCCAAAAATGCCTGGCGGATTCTGGGTCAGGAATCTTACTCCTACGAAATTTCCCAGGATCTAGCATATGACCTGTCTCACACGGCGCTGGTAGTTCCCATCGGAAATGCCGGTAACATTACCGCCGTCATGAGCGGGTTTTTAAAATTCTATGACGCCGGCATTATCAACTGCCTGCCGAAGATTGTCGGGGTTCAGTCCAAGCATGCCAACCCGGTTTACCGCTATTACCTCGAACCGGATACCGCCAAGCGCAAATTTATTCCCGTTACGGTCAAATCCAGCGTGGCCCAGGCGGCCATGATCGGCAACCCGGTTTCGATGCCGCGGGTTATTTATCTGGTTCAACGATATAACGAGGTGGCGGGCTGTCAGAAGACTTTTTTTGTTGAGGTCAGTGAGCAGGATATTATGGATTGGGAGATCGCCGCCAATCGCAACGGACATATTGCCTGTACCCACGGGGGAGAATCACTGGCCGGTCTGCTGGCAGCCAAGGCACAGGGGGTGATTGACGACCAGGATATTGTGGTGCTCGATTCCACGGCCCACGCCCTTAAATTTGCCGGGTTTCAAGAAATGTATTTTGAGCAGAATTTCCCTGCGGACTACAATATTTCTCCCAGGCAGGACCTGATCAATGCGCCGCTTTACGTTCATCCGACAGACCTTGATCACGTGCCGGCTCCCGGCAAGCCTTTGAAGGGCGAGGCGTTTGAGCGTTTTGTTAGCCGGACAGCCGAAGAGATAGCCGTCAGGTTGAATCTTAAAAAATACACAGCGTCAAAATAAGTTGCGGTTTGGCCCAGTGAATCGCCGCTAATAAAACTGACTTCCAGGGTGGAATATGCCAAACGCTGTGTATGTATGGACAATCGAAGTTACCAGTCTAAACAGCGTCACAATCAATTGATAGCTCATCAACTATGAGGAAAATAAAATGAAAAAGCTCTGGCTTGTTGGAGCAAGCTGTATTCTATTGTTAAGTGTATTCCTGGCGTGTACCTCCAAAGAAAATCTGGAGCAGCAAAAAGAGCAGGCGGAAGCATCCCGGAATCTTGGCGAAGCCTATCTGCGAGAAGGCAAGTACTCGGCCGCTTTAAGGGAACTGCTAAAGGCTGAGGCCATGACGCCGGATGATTACTTTTTGCAATTCGACCTGGGGCTTGCCTACTTATACCTGGGTTCTACGGACAAGGCCATCTATCATTTAAAAAAATCGCTGGCGATCAAAGACGATTACGGTCCGGCCCGCAACAATCTGGGGAATGCCTATGCCGCAAAAAAAGAATGGGATAAGGCGATCGAACAATATGAGATAGTGACCTCAAATTTGCTATATGCCACGCCTCAATTTCCCTATTCCAATCTCGGATTTGCTTACTACCACAAAAAAGAATACAGTCTTTCGGAGATATATTTCAAGAAGGCCCTGGATATCTTGCCGGATTTTGACCGGGCTTTATATGGCCTGGCCAAAACTTACATTGCCAGCGGCAGGACTTCGCAGGGGCTTAAACAGTTGGAATTGGCCGTTGCAAAACATCCGGGAAATGCAAGTCTGCATTTCGAACTGGCCGAAACATACAAGCTGAACCGTGATTATCGAAGGGCCTATGGGTCATATATTCGGGTAGTCCAAATGGATCCGGATAGCCCGCTGGCAGACAAGGCCCTAAAAGAGGCTAAACGGATTAAGCCTTTGTTGTAGGGTCCACTAATCCCCCTATGTCTCAACCGGCTGGCCAAAAAAATGCGAATGACGACGGAACCTGTGGAATGATCCGCCATCATTCGCATTTTTAGTTTTGGGTAATTATCATCAGCTTAGCGTACTTTTTAAATTTAGGCCTCACTTTCTACGTGGCTTGCGGGTTAGATATCCTCCAGGTTGCTGTCTTTTTGCTTGAGCTGCACGATGCGGGGTGTGATGAATATCAGCAATTCATTTTTAGAATCCGTCTTTTCTTGTGATTTAAACAGCCAGCCCAGCACGCCAATTTTTCGTAAGCCGGGGATGCCCTTTTCACCATAGGTTATGGTTGATTTAACGATCCCGCCGATGACGATGGTATCACCATTTTCAATCAGCAGTTCGGTTTCGGCCTCATTGGTCGACAGGGCCGGACCATCCGGTGTTTGTTCGGCCACATCATTTTTGGTGACAAATATCTTCATGACGATGCGGTTGTCCGGGGTAACGTTGGGGGTGACTTCCAGCAGCAGATCGACATTTTTAAATCTTACGGTTGAATTGCCCGATGAATCCCGCTCCTGGTAGGGTACTTCCAGACCCTGCTTTATTTTGGCCTTCTTGTTGTCCAGGGTGACGACTTTCGGCGCTGAAATAATGTTGGTTTTGCCTTCGGTCTCGCTGACCAGCAGTTTGGCATCAATTATCGAAAAAGGGGTTCCGGTCAGTTTCTGAAAATCGAAACCGACGATCCCGCTTGGAATCGCCTGCGGTAAATTGTTGGCCAAACCGCTTAGGAGCAGCTGCGAATCACCGATATCGAACGGTCCGGCGCTGACTGTGCCCCAATCAAAACCAAGGTCTTTGGTAAAGCTGGTATTGGCTTCCACAATTCTAGCCTCGATCACCACCTGGGGGGTGACCTGGTCAATTCTCATCACGATTTCGCGGATCTGTTCGATTTTTTCCGCCGTGTCGGTCAGGATCAGTTGATTGTTGCGGGTATCAACACTGACTTTGCCGCGGCCTTCGCTGAGCACGCTCTGGATATGCGGCAGCACCTCACTTTGGGCATTGGAGTAGCTGACGGGAAGGTAGGCGGTGACCAGCGGTTCCAGGGCTTTTTTCTGTTTTACGGCCTGTTGGGTGGCTTTTAGCTGGGCCTGTTTGAGTTTTTCTTCCTGGGCCAGGCTGCTAAGGGTCGCGATGCGAATAATGTCGCCTTCCATCGTCATCCCCAGTTGATTCATTTTCAGCACCAATTCGAGAACCTGATCCCAGGGCACCGGTTTGTCAAGGGTTAAGGTGACTTTACCGGTGACATTTTTATCGATGGCGAAATTTTTTCCGCTGATTTCTCTGATGATTCTAAACACGTTTTTGATATCGGTATCATAAAAATCCAGCGCAATTTTTTCTCCGATATATTTCTTTTCAGCTGGGGCGGCAAGATCTAAGCGCTCGGCTATCGACATTTCCTTTTTGGCCGGCTTCTTCGCAACATCGGCGACAAGTGGCTTTATCTCCTGGTCGTCGGATGGCGAGGCCACAGCGGTGGCAGGGGCATTTGTTGCCTGAGGTCCGGTCGAAACTGCGGCTGATTTTTGGGCAGGCGGCCCGGTTGAAGACTCGGCCGAAACTGCGGCTGATTTTTGGGCAGGCGGCCCGGTTGAAGACTCGGCCGATTCCGCGGCTGCTTTTTGGGCCGCCGATTCGGTTGGCGGCTCGGCCAGTGCTTTTTTCCAGGCCGGCAGTTTGGCATCTTCATAAGGCCTTGGCGGGATCTTGGAGGCCGAAAAGTTTAGCCGGATGACATCATCGGTTTGTTTGACAAAATATGGCACACCTTCACGCAGTTCTACATCAATAACCGTGTCTTTAGAATCAGGCGTGGAGGTCGGCGTAATGCGATCGACTGCGCTCTGGAAGCGGGTGGTGATCAACGCCCGTTTGCGGTATTCGGGCAGATTGGTGTCCAACAGCTTGAGATGTAACCTTTTGTTGTCGACTTTGATCATTCGGTATTCAACCGGACGGGTGGTGCCGACAATGATTGCCGACTTGCCGGCTTCTTCACTCGTAAAGTCGATGCGATTCAACCAGGCCGGTTTGTCATATTTAGCCGGTTGCGATATTTCGGCGCCTGCCGGCTCTATGGCGGATGCCTGCAGCGGTTTTGCTGCCTGGGGTTCGACTGCTGCCCCGGGCTTTTCTTCGCTTACCGTCGGGGGTGCCTGGCCCGCATAAATCAGCATCCCATTGTCCACCGGCCGTGCTGTATGTTTTGACAGATAGCTTTTGTTGGTTTCAAGGAC
>Ga0056137_1000306_pt1 | contig 14310 bp, 15 predicted proteins | sample WorMetTypGCAVOLI_FD_55029 | JGI IMG/M metagenome (GOLD analysis project Ga0056137, IMG submission 55029) | Marine gutless worms symbiont microbial communities from Max Planck institute for Marine Microbiology, Germany - Olavius algarvensis... ...
CATTTCTGCAACCGCCAAAGCCAGAGATGTCCTTCTGTCGATTCTATTTTTTCCGATTTCGGTTCCCGTGGTTATTGCTTCGGTTAAGTCAACCGCGATTATTTTAAACGGTAAATCTTTTCAGATGGTATTTCCCTGGCTAAAGATCCTGGTCGCTTTTGATCTTATTTTTCTGCTCGTTTCGTATTTAACTTTCGCGTATATCCTGGAGGAATAATCTTGAAGCTCACGCAAACCCTTTGGATAACTTTTCAGTTTCTAACCTACGTGTTGATGCTGCTCGCGCTGTATGCCATCTTTCTCTATGCGCCCGTTGAAAAAACAATGGGCGTCGTTCAAAAAATATTCTATATCCATGTTCCCGCCGCTTTTCTGGCATATCTGGCGTTTTTTATCACGTTCATAGCCAGTATCTTCTATTTATACCGCAAGGATCCTAAGTGGGATACCGTAGCTCATTGTGCGGTTGAAACCGGGGTCATATTTTGTACTATCGTGTTGATCACCGGGCCCATCTGGGCAAAACCTGTTTGGAATGTTTGGTGGACATGGGACCCGAGGTTAACGACAACATTGATTTTATGGTTTACTTACGTTGCATACCTCATGCTCCGAAGGTCGGTAAAAGAAAACCAGCGGGCGAATCTTTCGGCCGTCTTCGGTATCATCGGCTTTATTAACGTTCCGATTACATTTTTCTCCATCAGGTTGTGGCGTACGATCCACCCGGTCATTATCACCAGCCGGGGTCTGAACATGTCCTGGCCGATGAAACTCTCTTTAATAATCACGGTTATCGCTTTCTGCTTTTTGTTTATTTCTCTGCTTGTAAGCAGAATCAGATTAGAACGGCTAAAGATGCGTGTCGCGGAAATCAACGAAATCATGGACGACATGCATTCAGGGCGCACTCAAATATAACGAAAGGAAGCTATAATGGACAATAGCATCTATCTTTTTGCGGCCTTCAGCATAACCTGGTCAGTTATTTTTATATATATTTTCAAACTCTCACGGAGCCAAAAGGCCCTCAACTATCAAATATATAAAATCAAAAAAACGCTGCAGAAAAATATCGAATTGGACGACAGCCATTCCTGAACCCAGAATTTGCGCTTTGCGTCTCGCGGGTAACGGCATATTATGCATTTTCCGGCTTGTTCGTTAGGATTTGGGAGATATATGGAACTTAAAATTTTTTTTCGAAAATCAGTTTCAGCAATTGCGGCGCTCATCACAGTCGGCTTTTTAGGACTTTTAGTATGGGGCATGCTAAACAAGCAACCCATAACCGGCCTTAGCGGCGTCACCATGGTAAATCGTACGGCACCTCAATTCACCTTGACGACCTTCAACGGAACCACGATATCCCTGCAAGAAGACGTACGGGGCAAACCGGTCGTCATCAATTTCTGGGCGTCCTGGTGCCCTCCCTGCAGGGTTGAAGCATCGCTTATCGAAAGAACGTGGCGGGCGTATAAAAATCGTGGTCTGATCTTTCTCGGGGTCAATATCCAGGATCGGAAGGAAGATGCCCTGAACTATATCCGGGAGTTCGATATCACCTATCCCAACGGACCGGACCCGACCGGAGAGATCACCATCGACTACGGAGTTTCAGGACTTCCGGTGACGTTCTTCATATCCAGCAAGGGCGAGGTTGTTCGTCGCTGGGTTGGCGCCATCGAGAAACCCGTACTGATCAGCGCCATCGAGGAGATCATGCCATGACTGAGATACAGATTTTACTGACCAACTGGATGAATGCATTGGCCGTTTTGCTGCCCTTTGGATATTCCTTTGGGGCCGGGATGGTTTCAACCGTTAATCCGTGCGGGTTTTCCATGCTGCCGGCGTATCTATCAATCTATTTGGGTGAGCGGGATGACGTCACGCTACCCCGGCATTTTATACGCAGAGGCGGCAAAGCGCTGGTTATCGGAACTGCGGTGACCTTAGGATTTACGGTCCTTTTTTCCATCTTCGGCGTCATTCTCTGGGCCGGGGGATATTTTCTGATGCAGTATCTGCCCTGGCTCGGTTTGTTTGTCGGGGCTGTCCTGGCTTGTCTCGGCCTGTTTCTGCTGGCCGGGAAATCGGTCCATGCTGCACTGCCGGCCCGCCTTGCGAACATGATCGGCAATTCCAAAACGCAAGGGGTCAAAACCTACTTTCTTTTTGGTATCGGATACGGCATGGCTTCTTTGGGTTGTACGCTGCCAATATTCCTGGTGGTGGTGGGAAGCGCCATTAAATCCCAGGGCTTATCAAACGGTCTTTTCCAATTCTTCAGCTATGCTTTGGGCATGGGAGCCGTGCTGACCTCCCTGGCCCTAAGCATAGCTGTCTTCAAAGGAGGACTGGCGACTTATTTGCGTCGTGTCCTGCCCTATATGGGAAGAATTGCAGGCGCCCTGTTGCTGGTATCCGGATCTTACCAGATTTACTATTGGTTAACCAAAGGAGGATTGCTCGCATAAAAATGAAAAATAAAACCATCTTTGTCGGGTTGGCCCTTTTAATCCTGCTGTTGTCGGACCTGCCGGTTACAGCCCAGTATCATAATGAAGAAGCCTTGCAAAAGACGGCCAGGGAAATCTACGGCCTTATTATGTGCCCCCTGTGCGCGGGTCAAACCATCGCCCAATCCAATAACGAAACCAGCGCTCAGATGCGGGATCTGGTCTTAAAAAAGCTGCGCCAGGGCGAATCCAAAGAAGAAATATTACAATACTTCGAGAGCCGGTACGGGGAGCGAATCATGGCCAAGCCCAATAAAGAAGGGTTCAACCTGATATTATGGGTTTTGCCATTCGTGCTCGTCGTACTCGCGGCGATCTCAATATATTTTCTGATTCGTCGCTGGTCCTCAAGGGTCCGGGCGACACCAGCTGCCCATTTTGATGAAGACCAGCTCTCCGAATACAAAGAGCGTCTGGAAAAAGAATTAAAGCAATTCGATGAATTATAAAACATGAAAAGGAATATTACTATGGCAAAGAAGAAAAAAAAGGATACATCGAAAAAACGTGCTACTAATCCAAAACAGACGGCACCGCAGCCCAAAAAGAGGTCTAAGTACTCTTTACTCGCCATGATAGCGGGTGGCGTCCTGGTTCTCAGCGGGGCCTACTTTCTGTATCAGGGAGAAAAACCACCTACCCAATCCCCGCAGCTTACAGAATTGAAAAAGGTAAATATCAACCTTCGAGAGACCAATCCGACCCTGTCACCACAAATGTTTTCCGGGAAGGTCAGGCGTGCTTACCAGATAGCGCGCACGATACCGGAGGTGCTCGATCGTCTCTATTGTTATTGCCGTTGCCGGGAAAACTCCGGCCACAAAAATCTGCTGAGCTGTTATGTCGATACGCATGCATCCACGTGAAGTACCTGCATGGATGAGGCGCAGTTAGCGTCTCGAATGCACCTTGAGGGAGCAACCACAGCGGAAATTCAAAATGAGATCGACCGAAAATTTGGTTCGTAATCTCCGTTTTTTCGTAAATCCTATTCAAAAGCCCTAGTCCAGAAATTCGGGGTTGCGACAAATTATATCGGAATTTCTATCCCGCCACGGCGGGAGAATCACAGTGCTTTTTGCGGTCATTGTCTTGGTAAGCCGGATGGAAGGATGGAATAGTGGAATGAAACGTAAGTCATTTATGTTACTGATTATTTTTATGGCGATGCCCATGGCCGCCGGCTTTGCACAAAATCCGGTATCCGTCATTGACTCACTTGGTATTGAAATTTGGCCTGATTATGACAAGGCGTCCGTCCTGGTTTTGCTGACAGGCGCGCTCCCGGAAGATACGCGGCTGCCTGCTTCCGTCACCCTTCCATTTCCTGAAGCCGCCCGGCTCAATGCTGTTGCCCGCATTGATCGTAAGGACGGCAACATGAAGGATGATATTTTTTCGAGTACCGATGTTACCGGTGCCCTGACATTCGTCACACCGGATTTAAGCTTTAGGGTCGAATACTATCTCCCGTACACTGTCAATAAAACCCAGCGTACCTTTGACTATACCTGGTTAGCTGCTGTAACCGTTAATAATTTTCAACTAAGGGTACAGCGGCCAACATCAGCCAGCACCTTTAAAACAGAGCCCGCCATTGCAAATGTCGTCAGGAGCGGGGATGGCTTCGATTACCACACCTTCCCCACACGAGCTGTTCCGGCCGGGCAATCCTTTTCGCTGCAGGTGGATTACAAAATGGCCAACACTCAATTGTCGGCTGAAAGTTTGCCTTCCCCAAACACCAACGTGCAACCCCCCGCATTGCCCGCCACGCCAGGCTCTGGCTCCGGCATTAACTGGGCTTGGGTAGCTGTGGTTATCGGAGGTCTCATCATCATTGCGGCCTTGATCTGGTCGATGGCCTCCCGCCGTCCTTTGCCTAACATCCGCAAGCCTGCGGATGAACGGGTTATAAAGCAATCGCGGTCCAAATTCTGCCGCAATTGTGGCGAGCCAATCGATGAAGACGACAAATTTTGCAGCGGATGCGGCTCGGAATTGTAAGACGATCTTTAGCGGTCCGGAAGTGTCTGGCGCAAGGGGGTTTTTCTGGCAAGATGTTGTCAGTTACTGAAGGTGTTCTTTAAAATGAATATTGAAGATTGCAGAATGAATATTCAATTTTCGATTTTCTATCTTCAATCGTCAGGGGTCACTCTTTCATAATCTCGAAACGAAGCTTGACGATAGTAGCCACCTGATGCTGATCACCGGTGGCCCCGTCCCAAACGCCCAATCCGAATGAATGGTTTTTTTCAGGCAGGTCAAGCCGCACATCCCGTTTGGAGGGAGTCCGCAGAGCTCTGCTCAGCTCAAGGGTCCAGTATCCGTTAGACCAGGATGCGCGGCCCCTGATATCTGCTGAATCCCCGTCCTCGGGAAAGCCGGTTTCGTATAGGGGAAAACTTTTTTTCGCCGGTTGGCCGCTGATAGGTAATTGCAGCGGTACCTGATTACCCCCCTCCATGTAAAATCGAGGTTGGGGCGGCTTTCCTTCAGTCTCTATTGCATTGAGGGTGAGCGAAATTCCGCCCACGGTTCCCGGTATTCGCTGGCCGGAAGCGTCGCTGCCGTGCGCGGCAGAGATTTCAGGATGTGCCCATCGCAAGGCGGGCTTTAAGCTTGCCGCCGGTACGAATCTTACCTGGTGGTCCAGGAATCCGTCCCCGGGACGCCCTGCTCTTTCGGCCGTAAATGCATCCCAATACCACTCATCCACGACTGCGCCCTCTTGCCGGGTGGCCATGCGTGGGAAATCACTGAAACGGCCGGTGCTGTGGCATAAGACCGCACAACCGCCCTGCCTGAAGTCCTCGACCGATTCGGTTGCCTGCCAATGCAGCGCCAGGGCGTCGGGCCATTCCACTTTGGCCTGCCATCGCCCGCCGCTAAAAATCCAATGACCCATCCGGTCCTGGCGGGTTTTATCAGGCCATCGGAAAGCAAAATAAATATCGGTATCGTCATAAACAGCACGAATAAAGACCTCGGTTCCCGGTTGAGGAGGACCGTCGCCTAATTGCCATGTGGATACTTTCGTTTCCAAGGCCGTGTCCCAGGTATTTTCCAGGGCCTGACCGTCTATTTCAGGAACCGGTTTTCCGTCCAGCCAAGCGGCAATAAGGGTTGGCGGCATATCTTCTCCCTCATAATCGCTGTGACGGTCGGGTTTATGGCAGTTGAGGCATACCCTATCTGAGCGAGTTTCGAGAATATTGGCCCGGGCTAACTCGGCCCCATCCCGGGCCCTACCGCCGGCCATGAGCTCGGCATAAAATCCTCCCGGACCATGACAGCTTTCGCAGGTAACCCGGCCTTCAAGGTAATGGCCGGTTCGTTTTTTGAAACCCGTCGTGTGACAACCGAGACAGCGTGGCTCATCTATCTTAAGCCCGCTCATTTGCACCTCTTCCAGTTTGGCCATGACCCTGTCAAGGGATTTAAATTTGAGCATACGCCAGCGGGCCACATGTTTTGGATGTGAACCCAGATGACAGCGAAGGCAGAGCTTTGACCCGGTGAAGGGTATCGGCTCTCCGGAAGCGTTAAATTGAAACAGATCAAGGGTCGAAGTTCCGGTGCTTCGGACTGTCATATACTCATACAGTGGCCTGCGGGGGATGCGCAAGGTGGAATGGGCTCTGGACGATTCCGTCGCCCTGCCGACACCACCGTGGCAAACCGTGCAACCGTGTTCCTCGAACGGAAACAGTTCTATTTGCGAATGCTTTTTCTTAAGTTGCTTCAGATCCAGGTGACAGGTAATGCACCGGTCAATGCGTTCGCCGTCCCCCAGTATGATCTGCCTGATCCTGTAGCGGGGTCGATCAAGGTAGCGCAAGCGCTTTTGTAAAAATGGGCGTTGCTTCCCGTCGGCGTGTTCTAATGCTTTTGTAACCTTTTTCGTCTCTTCGTGGAAAAACGCCTTCTGATGGTGCATCCATTCAGGATTCGCTTCCTTGAGGAGGATTAAACCCAGGGTCACCAGTAGAGAGATAACGAGCAGGGCGAATAGTACATACAGATGTCGGTTCACTGCCGGATTCTTTCTTTGGAAAGCCTGTTTCATTCAGATATTAAACCACGGTGTTTGGACGATATACCTTACATTCAATAGAAAGCGCAGTATAATCTTGATTACAACTGCTCCCATGGTCAAAACCAGGAAAAAGTAAATTGAGTAACGTAGCCGTCCCCATTTATTGAACCGGCTACGCCAAAAGGTAAAGGGTAAGAGTATTCCCAGGAGGTAATAGATGCCGATCAAAGACAGGCCCAGCCAATTTGGAAGGCTGCGAAAGTTCGGTCGAGCCGGTTTTGCCATGCTCCAGTCTTGCCAGGGCCAGTACCAGTCCCAGTTGGATCCACGGAACCCGGCTGCCACTGCCGTGAGCAAAGCCAGCAACAATAGGCCAGCTGTAAAAGGCAACGTGGCCCAGATTCGACGCCGGAAGGAATAACTTCCCTCACTTTGTGGATCGGTATCGAGCAGGGGAATCAAGATCAACCCCGTTATGATGAGAAAAGGAATCACCACGCCGGCCAGCCAGGGATCAAAGTAAAGTAGCATCTCCTGAAACCCCAGAAAATACCAGGGCGCTTTGGCGGGGTTGGGCGTAAAGTCCGGGTCCGCGGGCACATCTAAAGGGGCTTCAATCACCAGTCCCAGCCAGGCCAAAACCAATAAACACGCAAGTGCCATCAAGAATTCTTTGAATACATGTGCGGGGTAGGCCGGCAACATGACAGGTGGTTTATTCTTGTCATTTGCTTCGGTCGTACTTTTGGGAAGGTCCTTTGACAATCGATCTCCTTGAAATAAAACGGTTTAATCTGCTATCCTCGGTCTTTGTGATGAAAGGGACGAGTATTGGTGCCACCTAAAGCTTTAATGCCAGATTGCCATCCCTACGCACGCGCCAGAAATGTATCATTAAAAAAATGCTTGCTATAAGCGGTAAAATAAAGACATGCAGGCTGTAAAAACGGATCAAGGCCCTGGGTCCAAGATCTGAATCTCCCAACAGGAAGACGCTTATATCACGATCGTAACGGATTCCCAGTTCGCCGCCAAAGGGTCCATCAGCGCCCAATAACGGAACCGAATGAAGCAGATCAGTGCCCACATGGGTTCCCCAGTATGAGATCTGATCCCAGGGAAGTAGGTAGCCGGTAAACGCAAATGCGAATACAATCAGAAGCAGACAAACGCCGACAATCCAGTTGAATTCCCGTGGTGGTTTATAGGAGCCTGTGTAAAAAACGCGCAGCATATGCAGCACGACGGTGATCACGATGCCATGCCCGGCCCAACGATGAACATTACGCAAAAAACCCCCTAGAAAGACCGTATAACGCAGATCTAATATATCGGCGTAGGCATTTTCCAGGGTCGGCCGGTAATAGATCATCAAAAGAGCTCCGGTGAAGACTGTTACCAGAAATAACAGGAAGCTTAATCCCCCAAGGCACCAGGTAAAACTGATCTTCATTCTGCTGGCAGATATCCGCATCGGATGCAGGTGCAGGAAAACCGTCCGGCGCACTGCTTGCAACTCCTCGGCCGGGGTGCGGGGCAGGCCGGTTCTGAATATTTTGCGCTTAAATTCCGGGGGTAGCTTTAGGGTCATCTTGTACAAACCGTAAATTGTATCAACAGGTAGAGCGTATGCTTGGGTTTTAAGCTGCTCCGGGTCGAAAACGTGGAGCAGGGCCTTTACCTCGTTTTATAATAATATCTTGATTTACGACAAGAAATCCATACTCATCGACTCTGAGGGCCAATAGATCCAGTGGACGAGGTGGGGGGCCTTCCACATTTCGCCCTTCGGCGTCGTATTTCCCTCCATGGCAGGGGCATAAGAACATTTGGTGATCCCTGTTCCAAACCACCATACAACCCAGATGTGTACAACGGGCGGAAAAGGATAGAAAACCCTTTTCATCGCGAGCGATAAAGAGTTTTCGTCCGCGGTGGTAGACCACCTGGTCGGGCCGGTAATCATCCGGGAAACCCACTTGAACGGACCTTCCGGGCCGGCTGGACACCCGCGGCCAAAAAAATCTCATCACTGCTGACAGAAAAGTTGCAAAGACAAGGCTTAACCCGGTCCAGGAAAGTCTCAGCAAAAATCTGCGGCGGCCCTGTTTGAGATCCGTGGAGGAGGCGTTGGTGTTAAGCGACATTCTTCCGACTCACTAACGCTGTCGATATCGTATCTTCGTGGTGCCGATTCATAATTTTTCCACTCCTGGTTCATAATACAACCCGAACTTAATTGCAGGTCAAGAAAAAAATGAAATTTTGAATTTTAAGAGACCCGGTAAAACGGGATAGATATTCCGGTGAAACTGGGAATGTGATATGGATCGAATAGCGTGATAGCCGAATTCATATAATCCTTGACCTTATGCTACAATGTAATATAAAATCATAAATAACACAATGGACTACATTATATGAATTTTACCCGGAAAAATCTCATCCTGTCTATCACCATCGGCATTCTTGTGTCCGGCATTCCGGTTATCACTTTGTGCTCATTTTATTGTGTCTCCAATGATCTCGCTCTCGATTCTCGCATGGACGCAAGCTGTCCTTTATCAAACCATTCATTTGTCCAAATCGCCTTTATGTTGTCAGCTCTTATTGTTTTGCCTTTTGCGGGCCTTTTTCTTGTCAGGGACAGGCAATTCATTCCGCCCGGAATCTATTTGCCCCTCTATAGACCCCCTCGATTTTCCCACTAAATAGTCACGACCATTCTATTCACTCGAATATTTTCATCAGAATTAAAGAGCAGATATGATTTATCCACGCCTGATCTCCTATTTTTCAGGGCGGAGTAATTAGCATAATTAACGAACATGGAAGATAAAAAAGCAAAATATAGAACGATTATATTCCTTTCTATAATAGCCCTTGGCTTTGCGATAACATTTTCGTTAAAGCAAAATGATTCAATTTTTAAATATTCGAAACACATAGCTATAGAGGGGGAGCTGCCGGCACCTGATTTTACCCTTCCAGGCCTCAATGGGGACTTGATCAGTCTTTCTGACTTCAAAGGAAATGTGGTTCTCGTCAATGTCTGGGCCACCTGGTGTCCGCCCTGCGTCTACGAAATGCCTTCGATGGAAAAACTCTATCAACAGTTTAAAAGTGAAAATTTTAAAATCCTGGCCGTCAGCATCGACTCCCTGGGAGCAAAAGCTGTGATTCCATTCATGAAAAAACACAACCTGACTTTCCAGGCCTTGATTGATCCAGCAGGAACTATCAGAACCGCTTATGGAATCAACGGGATTCCGCAAAGCTTCATAATCGACAAGCAGGGTAATATAATTAAAAAAATTATTGGTCCAATTGACTGGGCCACCCCTGAGATCTTTCGCTATTTTCGCGATCTGACTCAATAGTCCATATCGGTAGAAAGGGACATGACATGAAAAAAATAGGAAAATATTTCCACCTTATTTCAATAGTACTATCGATTTTTATTCTTAACTCATATATTTTTGAAGACCGGGCCCGCGGAGAAACTAATTTTTTGGAGTCCCTTTCCCTGATCAGGTTCGATGAGAAGATCATGGCCCAAAACTTTGCACTAAAGGATCTGAACGGTAATGTGGTGCACCTGGAGGATTATCGGGGGAAAGTTATTTTCCTGAATTTTTGGACAACCTGGTGCCCTCCATGTCGTATAGAAATGCCGTCCATGGAAAAGCTTTACATAAAGTTCAAGAATAATGATTTTATCATACTGGCGGTAGATATGCAGGAAGACTCGGAAACAGTAAGGAAATTTAAGGCAAAGTTCAAGCTGAGCTTTCCGATCCTTTTGGATGAAGAGGGTGTTGTCGCTTCATACTATGGAGTCACGGGCATACCGGCCACCTACTTTATTGACCGCGCGGGCTACCTCTATGCTGCTGCCATGGGGGCACGTGACTGGGCCAGCGAGGATGCCTTCCAGCTGATTAAACACTTATTGGACAAATAATAAATACCATCCTATGGGAAGCGGAGAGCATCATAGCCAACTTTAATATCCTTCAATATTGTTGCTAATCTCTATAAATCCGCTCAACTTTCTGGTCTTGAATCACCGTAGTTACAGAGTCTACAGCCAGAGGTTTCCCCGAATACTGCCTGGGAATAGTTAGAAAAAAGGTCGCGCCTTTACCATAATCGCTTGCAACCTCGATATCAGCTCCCATATCGAGCAAGTTTTTTCTGCAACTGGCCAGCGCCAGTCCCTGGCCCATTTCCTTGGTGGTAAAAAACGGTTTGAAGATGTTTGGCAAGTGCTCGGGTTTAATTCCGGACCCTATATCTTCTATTTCCAATCTGCAATTGTTGCCATGTCTTTCCGATCGAATACAGATCGTGTCGCCATTTGACGCAACTTCCAGAGCATTAAGGATTATTTGATCTATAATCCATTCAAAATAGGTATAAAATAAAGTTCACGATGAGGAATGTGCATTCCTAGTTTCCCGTGGATAGTGCTATAATGTAATACCCCGATTGAGTGAAACTCAATTGGTGGGTACCCGGTATCTGGTACTGGGTATTGGTTATAAGGAATGGGTATGATTTTTAATATATCACCCGCAAGGGGCATATAAAATGAGTTGCGCAAGGCCACCAAACCAATACCTGATAGCCAATACCCAATACTTGCTAATTGGGCTTCGCTCAATTAGGGTATAACAAAGCTGTGAAAAGATTATCCACCGAAGTTATCTTTCATTTCATTCGTTTTATAGTTATTAGGACAGTCGGTTTTCTAATCTAATGGAAACTATACCGGGCAAGAAATAAAGATCTCATATATGTTCAGATGGATTTATGACACTTTAATGGCACATTTTTTGTAATGGATTACTTGAATGGTAATAATTTCTGATATCATCAAATTAAATAATCTTGCAATCAAGATCTGAATTTCTTAGAGTTGATAAAAAATTTAAGACTAACTAGTTATAAAGATTTTCATTATTTAAATATATCATGCGGTTTTTTCCGATTAAAAAAATGTATCTGCCGGCCTTATCCATTGTTGCCGTTGGATTTATTCTGCTGGTTCTGATCAGCATATCCACCTACCGCAACCTGGATCGTCAGAAGACCATAGCTCTCCGTTTTCTTCACCGCCAGGGCGAAGGCTTGATCCTCTCCCTTGAAGCGAGTGCCCGAACAGGCATGAAAACCCTCATGTGGCAGGAAGTGTCTTTAGGCAGTCTTTTACAGGAAACGGCTAAAAGCAGGGATATAGCATATGTCTATATTATTGATGAGCATGGGACAATCGTCCATCATTCGAATCCTTTAAAAACAGGGACTACTGTCAATTGGAAACCCCTTATTTCCCAAGAAGATCATTTTGACAGCCGGATAAAGACAATACCCGACAGTACCCAGATATATGAGCTCGCAAAATTTTTTTCACCGATGTACGAACCGACAATGATGCACCATAGAAACAGCCAGATGGGTTTGGATTCAGGGCATCCGGTAAACTCTCATTCGCATCGTGGAGATGTCATCATACTTGGTATGAAAATGACGGCTTTTGAGCAAGCGCGTCAGGCAGATATTCAGCATGCTTTTATTATGGCAGCCATTATTTTAATTCTTGGCTCGGGAGCCCTTTTTTTTATATTTGTTATCCAGAATTACTATCTTGTGACTAAAACCCTGAAGCAAACCAAGGATTACACCCGTGAAGTCGTCGCCAACATGGCCAATGGATTAATAAGCATCGATTCAGAAGGCAAGATTGTATCCTTTAACTTATTAGCTCTCGAACTTCTCGACATAGAGGAGTCAAGAGCACAAGGTATGGATTTAAGGAAACTGCTCGATTTCGAAATATCAGGAATTCAAACCACATTGATTAATTGTGTTCCCGTGCTGGATTTTGAAGTTTATCATCAACATAAACCTGGCGAAATGGTCCCGCTGGCTTTAAGTGCGACACCTATTAAAAATGGAAAAGGGGGATGTAATGGAGCGGTGCTAGTGTTGCGGGATTTGAGAGAAATTAAATTATTACAGGAAAAGGTAAAACGCTCTGAAAAACTGGCTGCCATCGGAGAGCTGGCCGCCGGTGTCGCCCATGAGATTCGTAATCCTTTGAGCTCGATTCGCGGCTTCGCACAATTTCTAAGACATTCCTTGAAAGATAAACCGCAAGAGAAAGAATATGCCGAAACCATGGTCACCGAAGTTGACCGCATTAATAGAGTAGTTACCGATCTGCTCACATTTGCGCGGCCAACGGCGGTTGAAATAACTCCAACGGATATTACAGAGCTTATTGAACACTCTGTCCGATTGGTAGAAGCAGATGCTTTGTCGCGCGACGTAAATATTCAGAGAAAAATTTCCAATTTGACCAGGCTCCCATTGGATGCCAATCAAATAACTCAGGCACTCTTGAACCTTTTGCTCAATGCTCTGCAAGCGCTGCCTCCTAAGGGCAACATTGAGATCGGAGCTGAGCTGGATACGTCTGACTCACAGCTTCATCTCTGGGTAAAAGACGATGGCCCCGGTATCCCAAATAATCTAATAGAAAAGATCTTTGAACCCTTTTATACGACCCACGAAAAAGGCACAGGTTTGGGGCTAGCCATCGTCCATAAAATCGCTGAAAACCATAACGGCGAAATTAGAGTTAACAGCCCGCCCAAAGGAATGCTTCGGGGTTGTTGTTTTTCCATCATTATACCGATTATTGTCCATCGAACAACAGCAGACGGGTTCAAAACAACGGAGAACTAAAAGATCCTTCATAAGGAGAACACATGAAACCAAAAATCCTTGTAGTCGACGATGAGCGTTCTCATCGACAGATGATCGAAGCCGTTCTCTCGGCCGAGGGTTATGAAATCGCGCAGGCTGATAATGGGCAGGCGGCTATTGATGCTATCGCGGAAAAATTCTACGATCTGGTCATAATGGATATTCGTATGCCGGAACTTGGAGGAATAGAAGCACTTAAAAAAATAAAAACGATCAGTCCGGGAATACCGATCATTATCATGACAGCTTATGCCTCTGTCGGCACGGCCGTGGATGCTCTAAAATCAGGCGCATCAGACTATTTGACCAAGCCGCTGGACATTGAAGAGCTTAAGATTCTGGTGGCCAAAACCCTGCGATTTCATAAACTCGAAGAGGAAAATATTTACCTCAAGGAAAGGTTAAACGACCGCTTCGATTTTTCGAGTATCATCGGCCAAAGTCCGGCTATGAACAAACTATTTGAAACCATGGCTTTGGTGGCACCCTCTGAGGCCACTGTTCTCATTGTTGGTGAAAGCGGCACCGGAAAAGAGTTGATTGCCAACGCTATTCATCAAAACAGTCCTCGTAAGGACCGGCCTTTTATAAAAGTCAATTGCGCCGCCTTGCCTGAAACATTATTAGAGAGCGAGCTGTTCGGTCACGAGAAGGGATCCTTTACTGGAGCGATAGCTCATAAACAGGGTCGTTTTCAACTGGCCCACAAATCCTCCATTTTTTTGGATGAAATAGCTGAAATGGCACCTGCCACCCAGGCTAAAATTCTCCGGGTACTCCAGGAACGAGAGTTTGAACCTTTAGGGGGCACCCAAACCATAAAAGTTGATACCCGGGTAGTTGCGGCGACCAACAAAAAACTTGAAGAGGAAATTGCCGCCGGTCGTTTCCGGGAAGACCTTTACTATCGACTTAATGTGGTGACCCTTGACGTTCCGCCAATGCGTGAGCGTCGTGAGGATATCCCAAATT
>Ga0056137_1000313_pt1 | contig 14162 bp, 10 predicted proteins | sample WorMetTypGCAVOLI_FD_55029 | JGI IMG/M metagenome (GOLD analysis project Ga0056137, IMG submission 55029) | Marine gutless worms symbiont microbial communities from Max Planck institute for Marine Microbiology, Germany - Olavius algarvensis... ...
AACATTCACGATTCCGTTGGCGTCAATGTCGAAGGTCACCTCAATCTGAGGTATCCCCCGGGGAGCCGGCGGAATGCCGACCAGTTCGAATCGGCCCAGGGTTTTATTGTAGGCGGCCATCTCGCGTTCGCCCTGCAGTACATGAATAGATACAGCCGGTTGATTGTCGGCTGCCGTTGAAAAGGTCTGGCTCTTTTTAGTCGGAATCGTGGTGTTCTTTTCGATCAACCTGGTCATGACACCGCCGAGGGTTTCAATTCCCAGAGACAACGGCGTGACATCGAGCAAAAGAACATCTTTAACATCGCCTTTCAATACACCGCCCTGAATGGCGGCGCCCAGGGCAACAACTTCATCCGGATTTACACCCCGGTGGGGCTCTTTGTCAAAAATCTTTTTGACGCGTTCCTGAACTGCAGGCATGCGGGTCATGCCGCCGACCAGAATAACCTCATTGATTTCCCCGGTTGATAATCCGGAGTCTTTGAGCGCTGCCCGGCAGGGTTTTTCCAGATTGTCCAGCAATTCGCTTACCAGAGACTCAAGCTTGGCCCGGGTGATTTTAATGTTGAGATGTTTGGGGCCACTGGCATCGGCGGTAATGAATGGAAGATTGACATCGGTTTCCATCGAAGATGAAAGCTCCATTTTGGCTTTTTCAGCGGCTTCCTTCAAACGCTGCAGCGCCATTTTGTCGCTTCTTAGATCAATCCCCTGGTCCTTATTAAATTCATCGGCCAGATAATCGATTAGCCGCAGGTCGAAGTCTTCACCACCGAGATGGGTATCGCCATTGGTGGCTTTAACTTCAAAGACACCTTCTCCGATTTCAAGAATTGAAATATCAAAGGTGCCTCCCCCGAGATCGAAAACGGCGATCTTCTCTTCCTTTTTTTTGTCCAGTCCATAAGCCAGGGACGCAGCCGTGGGCTCATTTATGATTCTTAAAACATTCAGCCCCGCTATTTTGCCGGCATCCTTGGTCGCCTGACGCTGACTGTCATCAAAATATGCCGGAACGGTGATGACCGCATCCGTTACTTTCTCACCAAGATATTGCTCGGCCGTGTTTTTAATGTTGGCCAGAATAAAAGAGGATACCTCCGCGGAACTGTATTGTTTGCCTTTTATTTTGATGCGAACGTCACCGTTGCTGGCCTGTTCAATTATAAATGGGAGAATTTTTATATCATTCTGCACCTCCTTGGATGCGTATTTGCGGCCAATCAGCCTTTTAACGCCAAACACCGTGTTTTCAGGGTTGGTGATGGCCTGGCGTTTTGCTATTTGGCCTACCAATCTCTCACCACCATCGTTAATTGCCACGATAGAAGGCGTTGTCCGTCCACCCTCCGGATTCGTGATTACCGTTGCGTCGGGACCTTCCATAACAGCAACGCATGAATTCGTGGTACCGAGATCGATTCCGATTACCTTTGACATGTCTCTTCCCTCCTTAAACTTTATATCAACTAAAATTTATCCCTCGAGGCGATTTCAAAACATCCCAATTTATATATTCTCTGCGTCAGACTGACTGACGTTGCTGATCATTCACAAATTGAAACGTTTTGAAACAGCCTCTTTATTAATTGTTAAATCCTCATCTTACCTTAAGATTTGGTGTCGTCCTTCTTTTCTTTGGAGCTGGCGACCACTACCATCGAGGGCCGCAGCAGTCGGTCATGAATTAAATAGCCTTTCTGCAGTTCATTGATAACCGTATTCGCAGGATACTCATCGGTTGCTTCCTGCATGACTGCTTCATGGAACGTCGGATCAAATGGCTGGCCTTTGGCGCTGATGGGTTTGACACTAAATTTTTCAAAGACCTTTAATATTTCTTTGTGCGTCATTTCCAGACCATCCAGCAGCCCTTTGTCGATATTCTTATGACCATTGGTTGAGTTCATGGCCAATTCCAGATTATCCACTACCGAAAGCATCTCTTTTATCAAGGACTGGTTGGAAAACTTGCGAAACTCTTCCATGTCCCGGGAGGCGCGCTTTTTATAGTTATCGAACTCGGCCGAAACCCTCAAAAGGCGGTCGTAATTTTCCTGGGCTTCCTGTTCTTTTAACTTAAGCTTTTCTGCCAGATCCTCCAGCGGGTCATCAACCTGATTTTCAGCCGCCTTCTCAGAATCACGTTTAAAGTCTTGCTTATTATTATCGACGGCTTCAGCGGCCTTCACATTTTTTTTGGCCTCCTCAGAGTCAGTTTGAATTTTAATTTCCTTTTTAGCTGACATTGCTAGAAATATTCTCCCGGTCATATGAGGTTGTAATAGTTGATTTGAAAAATAAGACCAGTTGAAACGTTGTCAAGGTGGTAATAGCAAGGTTTTATAGGAAAAATTGGGTGGTTATCACTCAGATGCTATCCGCAGTTCATGTTCTGAACTTCAGTCGGTTCCTGGATACTCGATGCTGGATACTCGATGCTGGATGCCGGTAGGTATCAGGTATGGGGTATAAGGTTTAAGGTATAGGGGGGAAAAAACGGTGCCAGATAAAAATGCGGGGTAGTCGGTACAGGGCATACGGTGCACGGCAATGGAATTCTGTCCTATGAATACAGGTGATGGGTTCTGGATATTGGATGCCTGATGTCGGATGCTGGTTCCGGTTGCTGGGCGATGGATTTGGTTGATTGGAATGATGGGTCCGGGCGGGTACGGTAAACGGCAGACGGTGAAAGGTTGAAGCCTCAGTACTAAAGATACCGGGCATAAGATTGAGGGCTCAGGAAAGACGGCAAAGGGCATGGCACATAACGATTAAAAAAGGAGGGATCAGCTCAAAACCGAACTCTGCAATCAAACGCCTCGGTCCTCAATCCCAGGGCTTCTTGCATTTTTCATCACGCAATGCCCGTTGCTCTAGGCGCGATCATTCCGCAATCGAATAATTCCGACTTCCGCATTCCACCTTCCGAATTCAAAAGAGTGGTTGTGCACCCACCTTCGAACCTTTTTTGGGAAACCCGGACCATTATGCAGACCGGGATCAATCCACGACACAGACTGCATCACTTATCGCTGCTTCCTTCCGGATCTGACGAGGTTCGCGACCGTCTGTTGCGAGGTGTCCGATCAAAATGGTTCAGGTTATCCAAGTATAAGGCCCTTGGGCGGGAGTTCAGCCCCGCGTAAAGCGGATTTCGGGAAAAGGGCACCGCTAGCTCCCCACCTAGCACAACCAGTGACTAAAATACGTCATAATAAGTTTTTTGCAAGAAAAATATTATGGGTCCAAAGGTTCAGGGTTCACAGGTTTATGGGCAGTTGACTTGGGGATGCTCATTCAGGTATTCTTGTATATCTATTATGGAATTTTGGTGACCTTTTACTTTCAGGTGTATAATCCAAAATCAATCCGACTTAAATGAAGTTTGGGTGAATTTTATGGGGACCGGCAAAGACAGATCAAAAAGCAAGATTGAAAAAAAGATCCTCAGAACTGTCAAGCAAACTATTGCAACCCACCGAATGTTGGCGGCGGACGATTCTGTCTTGATCGCTGTTTCCGGAGGGCCGGATTCCGTTACTCTGGCGCATGTAATGCACACCCTGAACGAAGAACACCCGCGTCGATCGGCGATTGCTCATCTGAATCACTGCCTGCGCCAGAAAGATTCGGACCGTGATGCAGAATTCGTGGCTGAACTTGCCCGGCGACTCAATTTGCCTTGTTACATTGAAAAAAAAGATGTGCGCCATTTTCAGCGAAGTGCTCACCTTTCCCTGGAGGAAGCAGCGCGCAAGATGCGCTATGGATTTTTTGAGGAAATTTCCGCCCGAAACGGCTTTAATAAAATCGCCATTGGGCACCACAGCAATGACAACGCCGAACTGGTGCTCATGAATTTGCTGCGCGGAAGCGGACCGCTAGGCCTGTCCGGAATTGCTCCGGTCCGGGGCGGTAAAATCGTTCGTCCGTTAATTCAGCTTAAACGATCTGAGATAATTGATTATATTGCTGAAAAAAAATTGCTTTTTGTTACCGATGCATCCAATACAGATCTGTCCTTTCGGCGCAATCGGATTCGGCATCAGTTAATACCCGAGTTGGAAAAAGCATATAATCCCGCGATCATTGAAGCCCTTAACCGGCTTGCAACCATTATGCGGGCAGAGGATCAATGGCTTGAGAACATTCTCAGCAAAGACTTTAACAAATGTATCTCAGTCAAGGGCCCCGACGCCGTCAGCATAGATTTAGGTCGGTTGGAACGGTTGGCCGCTTCAGCTAAAAGACGGATTATTAGAAGGGCGATTCTGTCAGTTAAAATGGATCTGCGGCGCATCACCCTGGCGCATATTGATGCTGTGCTGAACCTGATTGACAAAAGCCCCGCTGCGGGTTGCCTGAATTTGCCCGATGGAATTCGAGTTAGATTGAGGTCAGCAGATCTGACGATCAACAACCGTAAAAGCGACGCTTCGGTTAGCTGCGACGGATCCGATGGATCGGCTGTGATTGATTATCAGTATACGATTGCCCCTCCGGGCGCTTTATTCATCCAGGAAGCCCGCGCAACTATCAAACTCGCCGAACTTGGAGCCGATGATCTGCCCGATTTTAACACTATCGGAAAAAACCTGGCATTTTTTGATATGGATCGTCTGCAGTTTCCGCTGGTAGTACGCAATCCTCGACCGGGCGACCGGTTCTCTCCTTTGGGCGTAAACGGCACCCAAAAGGTTAAGAAATATTTTATTGACAATAAAATTCCCCGGCCTCAGCGCCGATTATGCCCTCTGCTCTTAAACGCTGGTAAAATTATCTGGCTCGCCGGTCACCGGATTGACAATTGTGTTAAAGTAGTTTCAGCAACCCGGCGCATCCTCAAAGCCGAACTTTTGCTTGCTTAATGCGCTATAATGATTAGATTTGCTTATAATCAAGAGTCGGCTAACTTGATACTTGATATTTTATCCAAGATACAGGATACTTACATTAAGTATTGAATATCGCCGATTGAATAGTGAATATTCAAGGTTCGCCTTTGACGGATCAGTTCTGTTTTTTATTAAAGCGATGGAGCGTAGCGACTGCCATAAATATTCATTATTCAATATACAATATTCAACAATTTCAGCCCGGGAGGTAATCACATTTGAATCCGTTTTATAAAAATTTGGCCCTATGGTTGGTCATCACGTTGATGATGGTCATGCTTTACAATCTTTTCAGTCAGCAGCACATGGCGGAAACCAGCATCAGCTATACCGAATTTTTGGATATGGTAGACAATGAGCGTGTTTCCGAGGTGGTGATCCAGGGTCAGGAACTGCTCGTTACGGATACCGCTCGTAACCGTTTCAAAATCTACGCCCCTCCGGACAACGATCTCATCAACATTATGCGAAAAAAAGGTGTTACGATCAGCGCGAAACCTCCTGCGGAGAATCCCTGGTATATGTCAGTGCTGGTCTCATGGTTTCCGATGCTGGTGCTAATTGGCGTCTGGATATTTTTCATGCGGCAGATGCAAGCCGGCGGCGGTAAAGCATTGTCGTTCGGTAAAAGCCGGGCCCGGCTGAATACCGACCAATCCGAAAAAGTCACCTTTGAAGACGTGGCCGGCATCGACGAGGCCAAAGAAGAACTGGGAGAAATTGTCGAGTTTCTCAGAGATCCCAAGAAATTTACCCGGCTGGGCGGCCGGATCCCCAAAGGCGTACTTTTGATGGGCCCGCCGGGAACCGGGAAAACCCTTCTGGGACGGGCAATCGCCGGGGAGGCCGGTGTGCCGTTTTTCAGCATCAGCGGGTCGGATTTCGTTGAAATGTTTGTCGGTGTGGGGGCATCGCGGGTACGGGACCTGTTTGTTCAAGGCAAGAAAAACGCACCCTGTATTATTTTCATCGATGAGATCGATGCCGTCGGCCGCCATCGCGGTGCCGGTCTGGGGGGCGGTCATGATGAACGAGAGCAGACGCTTAATCAGCTACTGGTCGAAATGGACGGATTCGAATCCAATGAAGGTGTTATTCTGATATCGGCCACCAACCGGCCGGATGTGCTGGATCCGGCTTTGCTGCGTCCCGGGCGGTTTGATCGGCAGGTTGTGGTTTCCATGCCGGACATCAAAGGCCGTGAAAAAATTCTTAAGGTACACATGAAAAAAACACCTATCGGTCCGGATGTAAATCCGCATATTCTGGCCAAAGGGACTCCCGGTTTTTCCGGGGCTGATCTGGAGAACCTCGTAAATGAGGCGGCATTGCTGGCGGCCAAACGCGACAAAGAAAAGATTGAGATGATCGACTTTGACGAGTCAAAAGACAAAGTCTACATGGGACTGGAGCGCAAATCCAAGGTGATCAAGGAAGAAGATCGCAAAGTTACCGCCTACCATGAAGGCGGACATGCGCTGGTGGCCCGCTTTTTGCCCGGTACCGATACCGTCAACAAGATCACCATTGTGCCAAGAGGGCGCGCTGCCGGCATCACCTGGTTTTTGCCCGAAGAGCGTGATTTCAGATTCAAGGACCAGCTTGAAAGCGAGCTGGCGGTGGCCTTCGGTGGCCGGGTGGCAGAGGATATTGTTTTTAACCGCATCAGCACCGGGGCTGCCAATGATATCAAACAGGCCACCGACCTGGCCCAGACGATGATCAGAAACTGGGGTATGAGTGAGGAGCTAGGCCCGCTGGCATATGGCAAAGGTGAAGAGCAGGTGTTTCTGGGACGGGAAATCTCCCAGCACAGGGATTATTCGGAAGCCACCGCGCAAAAGATTGACGATGAGATAAACAAACTGATCAAGGATGCCTATCAATGTGCCACGGATGTCTTAAAGGAAAATATGGACGTTCTGCACAAACTGGCCGAAGAATTGCTCGAAAAAGAAACCGTTATGGGCCAAGAACTGGATGAACTGATTACAGCCTTAAGACCCGGCATCAAACTTCATACTCATGAACCTGACGACCCGGACCCGGAGACACAGGCCGCTTCCAAACCGACCTGACCTGATGCATGCCCGCAAAACATATCATTTGTCATGGTTAGACCACACCCTGGAGCTTGGACGGCAAACCTGCATCATGGGCGTCGTCAATGTAACACCGGATTCTTTCTCGGACGGCGGTAAATTTTTCGATTGCGATACCGCCGTGGCCCAGGGTGTTAAACTGGCGGCCGACGGTGCTGCCATCATCGATATCGGTGGTGAATCCACGCGGCCATTTTCAGATCCGGTATCTGTTGCAGAAGAAATTCGCCGGGTCGTGCCGGTGATCGAAAAGCTTTCCCAACGCATTTCTACCCCAATATCCATTGATACGACCAAAGCCGAAGTTGCCCGGCGGGCCCTTGACGCCGGGGCCTCGATCATCAACGATGTCGCCGCCCTGCGCTTTGATCCCGGGCTTGCAGCGGTTGCCGTCGAATATGACACTCCCGTGATTCTGATGCATATGCTGGGAGACCCGAAGAGCATGCAGCAGTCACCCCACTATGATAACCTGATTCAGGAAATCCTAAACTTTCTGGCAGATGCTGCCAAAAGGGCTGGGAGTCTGGGGATTTCTCCGGATAAAATAATTCTGGATCCCGGAATCGGGTTCGGTAAAACGGTGGAACATAATCTTATGCTGATCAAGCATCTGCCGGCCTTCAAATCTTTAGATACCCCGATTCTGATCGGTGCTTCCCGCAAATCCTTCATTCGCAAAATCTTAAAAGAAACCCAGGAAACGGATATACTGCCGGATTTACCCCTCGTCGAGACCGGGTCCCAGGCTGCCGTAGCCGCCGCCATCTTAAACGGCGCCCACATCGTAAGGGTGCATGATGCCGCTGGAACCCTGGCAACGGTTAAAATTGTTGATGCGATTGTGAATTCAGATGATAGATGACAGAAAATAGATGTCAGATGACAGAAGACGGAAGACAGATGACAGAAGATCGAAAAAAGACGATTCTCTCGCCCACTTCGTTCGAGTCCGCAGAGCTAACAGAGAATAAAATACTCGGTGTGCTCTGCCAGCTTTGTGAGAGACTTTAAGAAAAGTGGTTATCGGGTGGAGGCGGGTTTCGGATTGATTTAGTAAAATATACTGTAAGGCCGTTCTAATCCAGTTGCAGGGTCTTTTCCAGTTTGGCAATCTCGGCTTCGATAATCTGCTTTTCCGTCGAGCTCAATGTTTCTTCAATCAGGCGCTTTTTCAAACCGAGCAGGCGCATCTCTTCACGGTAGTCACTGCAGGTATATTTTTTCTTTTGCATCATATTAGGCAGGGCGTTTTGGGGGCGACTGGAATCCAGCGGGTCCCTATATACGGCCGGATTCCTTGAGGGTTTCCATCCAGACGCGATAAAATATTTCGGTATCCGTAATGCCGCGGCTTAATATTTTGCCGATATCTTCTATGTTTTTGATGTTGATGATTAGATTGACGCTGGCGTGAAATGCCATCATGTTATCCATCGTGCGATATCGGCTGCTGATCATGGCAACAAATATTTTGCGGCGGACCGCCATTGACAGACGTTCCAGATAAATCAGAACCCCGTTAGAGTCGGGATTTTTCGTATCAAAACTTTCATTGATGACGATCAGATCATACACGTGGTAGCGCATTCGTTTGAGGGCATCCCTCGCATTTTCCGAGATTGTGATTTGATAATCCATCAAGTTAAGGGCATTTTGGATGGTACTGCTGGCCAGGGGATTTGGTTCGCACAGCAGGGCCGTCAGGCCTTCTTCTTCAATAAAATCGAATGGCTTGTCAGAGGCATCATAGCTGTCGTTTTCATTTGATTGTTCAAAGGCGAGAATACCCGCGCCGGTTTTCTTGGCCGGATCTATCGTAATCCGAACCTTGCATTTAGGGCAGGGTAAATTGCTCACCCGGCCGATGGGAATTTTTTCATCGGGGATCCGGAATTTACTCGAACAGCTACTGCATGTGATGTCCATAAGTACCTTTAGATGGCCTTGTTGTAAGTGCGATCAATTTCCAGTTTTTCGATACTGGAGGTGGTTTCGCCCCGCGAACTTTTGATGGCGTCGATACCGCGACCCACAATTCCCCTCTGGGAAGCATAGGTCATGGCAGTTTGCTGGGTGATCTGGCCTGCCTCAAATAACCCGACAAGATGCTGATCAAAGGTAGTCATCCCAAAGGCATTGCTGGATTCCATGATATCGTAAAATGTTTTTCCTTCGGATTCACCGTGCAGAATTGTATCCTGGATCCGCATATTGGTTCCCAGGATTTCGAAAGTGGCGACCCGGCCGCCACCGATCTTCGGTAATAATCGCTGACACACGATCCAACGCACCGAATCTGCAAGTCGAATCCGTATCTGGCGTTCATCTTCGTTGGGGAACATGCCGATGATACGGTTGATCGTAGAGCCGGCATCGACGGTATGCAAAGTGGTTAGCACCAGATGGCCGGTTTCAGCAGCACTGAGTCCGATTTCGACTGTTTCCCTGTCACGCATTTCACCGACCAGTATCACTTTGGGTGCTTGCCGCAGAGCCGCTCGCAGACCGTTGGCGTAGAGGTTAAAATCCAGTCCGAGTTCGCGCTGGTTAAAGGTCGATTTTTTATGGGGATGCTGATATTCCACCGGATCTTCAAGGGTGATGATGTGAACGGATTTGGTTTCGTTGATCTGGTCCAAAATTGCAGCCAGCGACGTAGTTTTACCGGAACCGGTGGCGCCGGTGACAAAGACGAGGCCGTTTATCTCCTTGGCAATCTGGTACATGGCTTTTGGCAAACCCCGTTCATCGATGGTCGGAATCTTAGACTCAAGCTTACGCAAAACGATGGAAATGTTGGCGCCTTGGGAGAATATATTGATCCTGAAGCGGGCTTTACCGGGCAAGCTGTATGAAAGGTCGCAGGATCCCGTTGTCATCAGTGCTTTCGTCAATCGACGGTCCTGGTTGATGAGATTCAAGGCCAGTATTTCAGTCTGAAAAGGAGTCAGCGCTTTAAAACTGGGTTTGATTTCAACGGGGATCAGCTCTCCCGCGCTCTCAACCTGCATGGGTTTTCCGACCGTAAAATTCAGATCGGAAACATCCCGATGAAAATCAAGCATTCTTACCAGAATATGATCGATTTCCTGTTTTTTCATAATTTCACGCTAGGCTTCCGTAAAATCAGCCGGCGGTGCGGTGAGCAGGGGGCGGAAGCGGCTCTTCTCATTTGCTTTGGCGTAACCTTCTTCGGCACTGATCATTCCTTTTTTGTAAAGATCCATGATGGAATCATCCAGTAGAACCATGCCGTACTTTTTACCGGTTTGGATCATGGAAGGAATCTGATGCGTTTTGCCTTCCCGGATCAGGTTCCTGACCGCCGGGCTGGCGATCAGGATTTCCAGCGCAACCACTCTGCCTTTGCGATCAATGCGTTTAAAAAGGGTCTGGGCGATAACGGCCCGCAGCCCATCGGCAAGGGTTGAGCGAATGAGCGGTTGCTCATGGGATGGAAAAACTTCAATCACCCGGTCGACCGTCTTGTAGGCACTGGATGTATGCAGGGTGGAAAATACCAGGTGGCCGGTGGATGCCGCTTCCACAGCCAGCGAAATCGTTTCGAGATCCCGCATTTCTCCCACCAGAATGATATCCGGGTCTTCGCGCAGGGCGCCGCGCAGCGCTGTTGAGAATGATTCTGTATGTACTCCCACCTCGCGATGATTGACAATGCAACCCTGACTTGTATGCACAAATTCGATCGGGTCTTCGACCGTGATAATGTGATCTTTGCGTGCCCGGTTGGAGACATCGACAATCGCCGCCAGCGTAGTAGATTTTCCGCTTCCGGTAGGCCCGGTAACCAGAACCAGCCCACGCGGCAGCGAGGCCAGTTTTGACACCACCGCCGGAAGACCAAGCTGTTCGGCAGTCATGATGGCACTGGGGATTTCTCTAAAAACAGCTCCTACACCATTTTTCTGCATAAAAAAATTGGCGCGATATCTGGCCAGTCCGGGTATCTCGTAACCAAAATCAATATCGCCGGTTTCTTCGAATGTTTTAATTTTCTGTTCCGGAGCAATTTCGTAAAGCATGCCCCTTAAATCATCGTTATCCAGAACTTTATATTTAACACGCTCAATATCTCCCCGGATTCTAAGGGCCGGGGGGGAGCCTGCCGCCAGATGCAGATCGGAAGCTCCCTGTTCGTTCATTAGTTTAAAAAATGCATCAATTTTTGCCATTCAAAACCCCTGCTTTGACACAAATAGTCGCTTTGAAAAAAATTACCACGGAATTACAGGGATTATCACAGAATTGAAAAAACGATCGCAATAATAATAGCTACAATCAGGCTAACTTATTCGCTTGATCCGGCGAATACGCCTTCGGCCGGTAAACTGATTGAGCGCAATTTTCGCTGTGCTAATCCGGGTCCTTTCGTGGCTAATTGTGACGATGGACGTCATGGGGCTTCGGAAATAAATGAATCAATCCGCCACGGCGGGCTTGTGATTTGGCCCGCCTTCGGCGTTGCGCCAATATCCGGCGCGATCCCCGGTATTTTTTTGTTTCCGCGCCCCTTGCCCTACTTCGCTTGTTTCAATACTTTCAGCTTGGCATCCTCCTCATCCATTTCTTTGGTGCCCTCTTTACTGATTTCAAGTAGTTTGCTGTGAGCCTCGATAATCGAGCTGATCTGCACTTCGATTTGCATGCGCTGTCGTTTCAATTCCGATATATCCTCATGCAATTGTGCAAGTCGGTTATGGGCTTTGTTCAATATCTTTTCAGCCTTGACTTCGGATTCTGCGATAATCAACTCAGCTGATTTACGGGCATTGTCTTTCATTTGGTCCAGGACTTTTTGAGAATTCAGCAGGGCCCGTTTAAAAGTTTCTTCGCGTTTGCGATAGCCCTGAATTTCCAGTTCAAGTCGCCGAACCTCTTCCTGCAAATCCTTGTGGGTTCTTTGCAGCCCTTCAAAGGCGTTTGCCAGCTGCTCGAGAAATGCGTCGACTTCCCGGATATCAAACCCACGAAATTTGGTTTTAAACTTCTGCTGCTGTATATCAAGGGGAGTAAGGTTCATTGGGTCACCTGCCTTTCTGTTTAACGCAACGATCGGGCCAGTTCAATTAAGCTTGCCACAACGAATCGTTGCAGAAAGATCACAGCCAAAAGAACGATGATCGGAGAAAAATCAATACCGCCAAAGTTCAGCGGGATTCTCCTTCGAATCTGGTAAAGTACGGGCTCGGTCACATTGTGAATAAAGCGGACGATCGGATTATATGGATCCGGATTAACCCATGACAGAATCGCACGGGCGATTACAATCCACATGAAAATGTTGAGTACCCATCTTAGAACTTCGGCAACGGCGGCTAATAAATTACTGATGACAAACATTCAGGACCAACCTTTTTTCTTAACTTATCAAGAATTAAAATCAGGATTAACTGAACTTCAAACGTATAATTAAACTAAATTATATTCTTGTCGATAAGTCAAGGAATTTCATGAGAAATCAAAGGGTAAGCCCCGCTGAATAAACCGCTGTCCCCCCAGGATCGACGTCAAACAACTTTCCCCGGTCAACACGTATTCATTTTTGCCCGATATGTTTACCTCCCCAAAATATTTACAATACAAGGCCTATATCGGCCGGAAAGGTCTGAAACTTAAACAGAACTTGACCCGTTTGAACGATAAGCATCGATCAATCTTATCCAGTAACATGCAAGGCCGTTAATTGATTAAACAATGTTAATAATATCACTTCCTTTGGTAGATTGCAAATGTGGGGAAAGCCTGAAATGAAGATTGAAGATTGCGAATTGATCCGCCGGCGGCGGAGTGGATGTCGCTTCGCTCTGGCCATTTTAAAATCGAGAGAATACCTTAAATATTCAATATTCAATCGAAAATATTCAATTGTTAGATGATCGTAGATCTCCCAATACAATTTATATGCCATAGCGGGGACCGAATCTACAAACAAGGCCTCAACCTCCTGCGATCATCGGAATTAAAAAAACCTCCGAGTCATCCGGGATGGCTGTTTTGTCAAAGTTGGGCCGCGAGACATACTTTTCATTTATGCGTACCACGGCATAGGGATGGGGATCATTGAGTTCGCTGAGCAAGTCGCTGATGGTCATCCCCTCATGCCAGGTGACTGTTTTGTCAGAGACCTTTATCACTACTGGACTCCGTGGGCCTTGAGAAGTTCCAGTACCTCCGGGAAATCGATGCCGAGGCTTTTCACCTTTTCAACCGTGGGGATACCGTCGTTCGTCCATCCCCGGCGCTGATAAACGGCATCTTTGAGCTTCTCGTACTGGGCCTGCCTGTATTCGCGCAAAATGCCCAATTTTTCGGCAGTGGTCTTACCGGTGGTAGCCACATTGCATTTTTCCTGCAGCTGCGTGTCATAGCGTTCAGTTCTGGACTCGTATTCCAGCTCGGTTACCGGTCCCACAGCCCGGTAGGGCAAAGCGTCATGTTGCCGGCGGCCAAAACCCATTTTTAAATTAAAAATCCGCTGAAAATTGTAGACGGCTTCACTCATTTTTACCAAGTCCTCGGGGGCGGCCGGTCGACCGGTCACCGCGCTGAAATAATCGGTGTACCATTTGACGTGTTTCATCACTTTGGCCGGTTCCTTTGTGTCTTTGTTGTCTTCGGGCACGATGTCGTTCCAGGGCAGCTTGCACAGGCCGCAGAGGCTGAACCAGGTGCGAAACATGGGGAACCAGTGCAGCGCTTCGGCCTTTTGTTCAAAGGTCGGCATAAAGTTATGCACCATGTCCAGGAATATCAGCCAGGCTTCATCATGCTGGGGTCCTTTGAGCGCCAGACCATATCCGCCCTGCTGGGCCAGGGACTCTTTGGTCATGTATTCCGAAAATTCCAGGCCTTTGGCTTCCATGCCGATATCCGCCATGACAGCCGGATCGGCTGCATAGTCTCTGGCGAATATTTCTTTCATTTTGCGAACCCCCTGGCCGATGATATGGCCAAAGCCTTCGCCGGCGGCCATTTGGTGAACCAGCTGCAGGGCACTCAGGCGATTGCCAAAGCTTAAATCCATACCGCCGGTGTGGGTTTCATTAATCAGCCCCAATTCAAAACATTCCATGGCAAAGGCGATTGACGTGCCCACCGAGATGGTATCCAGGCCGTAGGCGTCACAGTAGAA
>Ga0056137_1000339_pt1 | contig 13574 bp, 10 predicted proteins | sample WorMetTypGCAVOLI_FD_55029 | JGI IMG/M metagenome (GOLD analysis project Ga0056137, IMG submission 55029) | Marine gutless worms symbiont microbial communities from Max Planck institute for Marine Microbiology, Germany - Olavius algarvensis... ...
GGGACCTTGTTGGGTGCGTCCACCGTCCAAAGATGCGGTTCGCCGCCGGGCGCGGTCCCGCGCCCGACGGCTCACCACATCCTACGGGTTAATGCCTGCCAGTAGCAGTGGGTTAGAATACCCTATCCGTAACCGAGGCCCCGCCTTGGGGGTCACCCGCCGCGGACCCCTGCTAGAGACCGCGGTCAGGCCGGCCCAAAAATGCTCGGCGTGATCGGTCGAGGCACAATCCACTACTCCATCATCGAGGAAGCTTTCTAAGCATGCGTCCCGCCCAGCTGCTTCGCATCCTGGATCAGGAGTTTCTCAGTACCTCCGCAGGCCATCACACCCCGGTCATGTTGTGGGGCCCCCCGGCGTCGGCAAGTCCCAGATGGTGGCCCAGATCGCCGCCGCGCACCAAACCCCGGTCATCGATATTCGGCTTTCGCAGATGGAGCCCAGCGACCTGCGGGGCATCCCCTTCCGGGTCGGGAATCGCGTCGAGTGGGCGGTTCCCGTGCTCCTGCCGGACGCGGAACGCCACGGTCCGCAGGGTATCCTGTTTCTGGACGAGATCACCTCGGTGCCGCCGGCGGTCTCGGCGGTGGCCTACTAGCTGATTCTGGACCGCCGCCTGGGGGAGTACCAGGTGCCCGACCACTGGGCCATCTTCGCCGCCGGCAACCGTCAGGGAGATCGGGGCGTGACCTATACCATGCCGGCGCCCTTGGCCAATCGGTTCTCCCACTTCGAGGTCGATACCCACCTGGACGACTGGGTGGCCTGGGCCTATGCTAACGGTATCGATGAGCGGATCATTGGGTTCCTGCGCTTTCGTCCCGAGCTCCTGTTCGACTTCGATCCGGCCCACAATCCGGTGGCCTTTCCGTCTCCGCGCTCCTGGGAATTCGCCCACCGTGGCCTGCGCAAGTTCGAGGACCAGCCCGAGCTGCTGTGGGGCACCCTGCAGGCCTGCGTCGGACCGGCGGCGGGCATCGAGCTCCACGCCTTTATCACCAGCCTGGATCAGATGCCCGATCTGGATGCCATCCTGACCGGCGAAGAGGTTCCCGTCCCTACCGAGATCGACCTGCAGTACGCAATGGCCGCCGCCCTGGTGGGCCAGGCCATCCGCGTCGCCGGCAGTGATTCCGCCACCCAGGTCATCGACAATATCCTGGTCTATGCCGGGCGCTTTCCCCAGCGCGAGATGGGCGTCATGCTGGTCTCCGACCTGCACCGGGCGATCGGTGACGCACTGTTCGAGGTCCCCGCGTTTGCCACTTGGGCCCAGGCGGTGGCGGACATCATGATCGACGACTGAGCGGGCAGCCGATACCCATGGCGGTCGACATCCGGACCATTGAGACCAAGCTCGCGGCGGCACGTACCCGTCTGATCCTGGACCAGCCCTTCCTCGGCGCCCTGGTGCTGCGCCTGCCCATGAATCCAGCGGCTCCCGATTGGTGTCCGACCACCGCTACCGATGCCCGGGCCTTTTACTACAACCCCGAGTATATCCGGCAGCTGAGTATCGAACAGACCCAGTTCATGCTCGCCCACGAGGCCCTGCACTGCGCCCTTTCCCACTTCGCCCGCCGCCGGCACCGGGTGCGGCATAAATGGGACCTGGCCTGTGACTATGCCATCAACCCCCTGCTGATCGACGCGGGCCTCGAGGTCCCGCCCGAGGCCTTGCATGTACCGATGTACAAGGGCATGACGGCCGAAGAGATCTACCCGCTGATCGAGGACAACGACGCCTCCCAAACCTTGGATAGGCACGCCTACGACCGTGACAACCGGGGTCGGGGTGGCGACAGCGGTTTGCGGGAAGATGATCTGCCGGACCGGCCGCCGGCGGCCGATCCCCAGGACGGGGAGCAGGCCGAAGACGGAAAATAGAGCGACACCCAGGTGCGATCCGAGCCGGAACCCTTGCAGCCGGACGAGCAGGAGACTCTGAACGTCCAGTGGCAGCAACGTATGGCCGGTGCGGCCCAACAGGCCATGCAGGCGGGCAAGCTCGGGGGCGAGTTGGCACGCATGATCGACCACCTGCTGCAACCCCAGCTGCCCTGGCGCATGCTGCTCGCACGCTATATGACGGCAGCGGTGCGGGACGACTACAGCTATATGCGCCCGTCCCGACGCGAGGGGGATTTCATCCTCCCGACCCTGCGTAGCCACCAGCTCCAGCTGGTGGTGGCGGTGGATACCTCCGGCTCCATCAAGGCGCGGGAGCTGGCGGAGTTCATCGCCGAGATCGATGCCCTCAAGGGCCAGGTCCGGGCCCGCGTCACCCTGCTGCCCTGCGACACGGAGCTGGGCGAAGGCGCGCCCTGGATCTTCGAGCCCTGGGAGGAGTTCACGCCGCCCGCCGCGATCAGGGGCGGCGGCGGCACCAGCTTTCTGCCCGTGTTCGACTGGATCGAGCATACGGGCCTGCGCCCCCACCTCCTAGTCTACTTCACCGATGCCCAGGGCGCCTTCCCACCCCAGGCACCGCCCTATCCCGTCGTCTGGCTGGTCAAGGGTCGTTCGCAGATACCTTGGGGGCAACGCGTTCAGCTGAATTGACCAGTCGGTCATCCCGAATCTCCCGTGGCTCGGAAGATTCCTCCCTGCTATGCTTTGCGCTGGTTGGCCGTTGGAGACGAGTGAGAAAACAATTATGGCGGAGATAAGAGACTGGTTTTGCAGACACTTGAACTTCGGATGCGTGAAAGGATCGGAAGTGGACGAAGTCAAGGCCCTGACGGGCCAGTTCCACACCACCCCTGCGCGCCTATATCATTAAGATCGAGACCAAGATTGAGGAAAAAGCGCCGGATCCGGTTCCGAAGGCCCTGCAGCGGATACGGAAAATAACCGAAAGGGAGGATAAAGATCTATCCTGGCAGAATGCCTATGAGATTGAGCAGCAGCTGGTGCAGCTCTACGACGAGCCGACCCTGCACGTCGAGCTCGAACGACGGTTGCTGGATGCGGAACAGTCGCTGCTGGCGACTGCCACGAGCTGGTATCGGAAGCGCGCAGAATCGCTGCAGGAGGATCCCAAGGGCTTAGCAGCGCTCCTCTCGAGCCTGATCAGCGACCTGCAGTGGCGACATACGAAAAACGAAGCGCGACGCGTATACACGCGAGAGATTACGGGGCGTACGGAGACGATCTGCATGCTCACGTTTGGACTCGTGTTCGTACTCCTGATGTCACACGGATTGGTATTTGATGGCCAGGTAAGTCCGGACAACCCTTGGCTACTGCCGTTCGTCGCATTCGCCGGGGCGTGAAGCGCCTCGCCGATGGTACATTCGACGATCTCAAGCTGAACCGCTGCTGGTGGTTGATCCTCACCCGCGTCCTGGTCGGCATCGGAGCGGGCTTCATCTTGTTTTTTCGTCCGCTCCGGACTCGTTGACGGCGAGGTATTTCCGAATCTTTCACCGGAATCCGATGGTTCATATCAGGGCTTAAACTATAAGGATTTCGCGAAGCTGTTCATCGGTTGCTTCATTGCCGGATTTTCAGAGAAACTGGTCCCGAATCTGCTGTCCCGAACGCAGGAACGCTCAAGCGAGATGGCCACTGAGCCGCCGCAGATTCCCAAGGCATTGCTGGCTCAAACGGGCTCACCTATGAACCGCGGAGTTAGGGCCACTCGAAAGAGGGCGCCGGGGAAGGACCCAAGGCGGCGAATGAGACCCGGAGCCAGGGTCAAGACCGTTTGACAGGAGATGATAGGTAGTTTTAAGACGATTGCCGGAAAACGATAGACCAGGATGCGTCGGCTATTCGTCCGTCTTCTGTGTCGCGACAACAGTCACATTACACAACGATGCGCCTGTTGTCACTCCTTGAAGACGGACGAATAGCCGACGCATCCTGGTCTATCATTTTCCGGCAATCGCCTAAGTGGGAACCGATTTGATCCCCTCTCCCCAACCCCTCTCCCGACGGGAGAGGGGCTTGTTGTGTGTGCCGACGGGAACAGTTAGGTTGCTTGTTTCCGGTTTTGGGGCAACTGTCGGGTCGTTCCGTCATGCAAAGACTTGCTCTACTACTCAAGTAGTACCACTACCCTGATATGTAAGGGTGGGGCCTAAAGTAAATAGGGATGGAAAAGCGCCGGCTTCGGCGTGCATCGGTTGCTCTTGGGTAGTCGATAAAGGGCACCTTTGAACCAATCTCAGCTTCCGACCGATCCGGACATTGATGCCTGCCTGCTGCGCGACCGGCATGGCTTTCGGCGTCGGCTGCGCAGCCTGAAACGACGCGCACAGAGGGGGCAGGCAGGCGAGCGCGACCGCGCCGAGCTGTGGCGTGCCATTCGCCGTTCTCAGGCCGTTCTCGAGCTGCGCCAATCCCTGGTCCCCGATCTCCAGTATCCCCCGGAGCTGCCTGTCAGTGAGCGCCGCGACGAGGTAGCGGCGCTGATCCGCGACCATCAGGTGGTGGTGCTGTGCGGCGAGACTGGCTCCGGCAAGTCCACTCAGTTGCCCAAGCTCTGCCTCGACCTGGGGCGGGGCATCGCCGGGCGCATCGGCCATACCCAGCCCCGGCGGATCGCCGCCCGCAGCCTTGTGAGCCGCCTGTCCCAGGAGCTCGGGACCGAACCGGGGACGTTGGTGGGCTACAAGATACGCTTCCATGACCGGATCCGACCCGAGACCGCTATCAAGCTGATGACCGACGGCATCCTGCTGGCGGAGATTCGGCAGGATCGGTTGCTCAACGAATACGATACCCTCATCATCGACGAGGCCCACGAGCGCAGCCTCAATATCGACTTCCTGCTGGGCTATCTGAAGGGGCTGTTGTCCCGGCGGCCCGACCTCAAGCTGATCGTCACCTCGGCCACCATCGATCCTGCGCGCTTCGCCGCGCATTTCGCGAATGCCGCAGCGGGTCCGGCGCCCGTCATCGAGATCTCCGGGCGCACCTATCCGGTGGAGGTGCGCTACCGACCGCCGGCGGACGAGCAGGTGGGCGAACGGGACGATGCCATGCAGCTGGCCATCGCCGCGGCCCTAGACGAGCTGGCGCGGGTGGGTCCGGGCGACGTCTTGTTGTTCCTCTCCGGCGAGCGCGAGATCCGCGAGACCGCCAAGACCCTGCGCAAGCACCACCCACCATCCACCGAGATCCTGCCCCTGTACGCCCGCCAGAGTCCCCAGGAACAGGCGCGGGTGTTCCAGGCCCACGGCACCCGCCGCGTGATCCTAGCTACCAATGTGGCCGAGACCTCGCTCACGGTGCCCGGTATCCATTACGTGATCGATCCGGGGTTCGCCCGCATTAGCCGCTACAGCCGGCGCAGCAAGGTCCAGCGCCTACCGGTGGAACGCATCTCCCAGGCCGCGGCCAACCAACGCAAGGGCCGCTGCGGGCGGGTGACGGCGGGCCTGTGCATCCGGCTCTATTCGGAGGACAACTTCGCGGCCCGTGCACCCTTCACCGAGCCGGAGATCCTGTGTACCAATCTGGCCGCGGTTATTTTGCAGATGAAACTGCTGGGATTCGGAGCCATCGAGGAATTTCCCTTCCTCGACGCGCCGGATGCCAAGCTGATCGCCGACGGCTATCGGACCCTGGAGGAACTAGCGGCCCTGGACGCCGGGGGCCGATTGACGCCCCTGGGGGAGCAACTCGCCCGCCTGCCGGTGGACCCACGCCTCGGTCGCATGCTGCTGGCCTCCCAGGACCATCACTGCCTGACCGAGCTGCTGATCATCACCACGGCCCTGAGCGTCCAGGACCCGCGGGGGCGGCCCCCAACCCAGCAACAGGCCCAGCAGCAGGCGGCGGATCAAATCCATGCCACCTTCCGGCATGAGGACTCGGACTTTCTCACCTTTCTCAACCTATGGCGATTTCTGGAGCAGGAGCGCGCCCAGCTATCCAGGAACCAGTTCAGAAAGCTCTGCCAACAACACTTCCTGTCCTGGAACCGGGTCCAGGAGTGGCGCGACATCCACGCCCAGCTCAGGCTCACGCTGCGGGAGATGGGTTTTGGGGAGAACCGGACCGCGGGGAGCTATGAGGAGATCCACCGCGCCCTGCTCACGGGCCTGCTGAGCAACATCGGTTGCAAGGGCGAGCAGCGGGAATACCAGGGCGCCCGCAACAGCCGCTTCGCTATCCATCCGGGCTCCGGGCTGTTCCAAGGAATGTTTCGGGCAGCGCCCAAGTGGATCATCGCAGCGGAACGGGTCGAGACCAGCCGCCAGTACGGGCGCATCGTCGCCAAGGTCCAGCCAGCCTGGATCGAGCGGGCTGGCGCCCACCTGGTGCAACGCAGCTACGCGGAACCCCACTGGCAGGCCGGTCCCGGTCAGGTGGCGGCCTACGAGAAGGTTAGCCTCTATGGGGTGACCATCGTCCCCAGGCGCCGTGTCAACTACGGACCCGTCAACCCGAGCGAGGCCAGGGAGATCTTTCTGCGTTTCGCTCTGGCAGAAGGGGACTTCGAGACTCGGGCCCCCTTCTGGCGTCACAACCGGGAGCTCATCGAGTACGTCCGGTATCTGGAGACCAAATCCCGCCGGCAGGACATTCTGGTGGACGAGGAGGCCATCTGTGCCTTCTACGCCCAGCGGGTCCCGAGCGGCATCTATTCCAAGCCCCAGCTGGAGCAATGGCTGCGCACGGTGGCCCGCAAGGAACCTAAGCTCCTGCATATGCGCCTGGGCGATCTGATGCAACGGGACGCGGGGGAAGTAACCGCGCAGGCGTTCCCCGATAGCCTCCAGGTGGGGGCCACCCGGCTGCCCCTCGAATACAGGTTCGATCCTGGGGCGAGCGCGGACGGGGTGACCTTCACCGTCCCCTTGCCCCTGGTCAATCAGGTCTCGCCCGAGCGGTGTGAGTGGCTGGTCCCCGGCCTCCTGGAGGAGCTGCTGGTCGCCTTGCTGCGGGGGCTACCCAAACAGCTACGCCGGGCCTTGGTCCCCATTCCGGAAATGGCAAAGCGATTGGTCGAGCGCCTAACTCCCTCGGATCGGCCCCTGGTCCGGGCGGTTGCCGAGGCGCTCAAGGCGATGACCGGGGTCACGGTCCCCGAGAACGCCTGGGACACGTCCGCCATACCCGGCTATCTGCGCATGAAGTTCCGTTTGGTGGACGATCAGGGGCGTCAGGTGGCGTTGGAGGAGGATTTCTCCCGGCTCAAGCGCCGCTACGGCGGCCAGGGGCGGCAGGTCTTCGCCGAGATTCCGTCCCGCGCGCTGGAACGGACGGGGATCAGGCGTTGGGACTTCGATGCCCTGCCGGAAAGCCTGGATCTGGAGCGCGGCGGCATTCGCGTGCGCGGCTATCCCGCCCTGGTGGACCAGGGGGACGGCGTTGCCATCCGGGTGCTGGACTCGGAGGCCGGCGCCGCATTGGCTATGCGCCAAGGGCTACGCCGGCTATTGATGCTCCAGCTGGGACCGGACCTGCGTGCGCTGCGCAAGGACCTGCCGGAGCTGGACCGCATGCGCCTCCAGTATGCCAAGGCGCCGCAACCGGTGGGCCGGAGTTCACCCGAAGCGGCAGACCTAGCCGATGAGCTGGTTGCGCTGATCCTGGATCTCACCTTCCTGGAGGACCGGCCACCGATCCGGAACCGGCACACCTTCACCTCACGTCTGGAGCAGAACCGCCCGCGGCTGGCGTCCGTCGCACGGGATGTCCGGGTGCTGATCGGGCGGATACTCACCCGCTACCAGACCATCCGCAGGCGGCTCGCGGATATCACCCAGACCCATTGGATGGCCTCGGCTATGGACATGAGCCAACACCTGGATATGCTGGTCTTTCGCGGCTTCTTACAGCAGGTCCCTTACCGACACCTCAAGGATTATCCCCGCTACCTGAAGGCCCTGGAGGCCCGGGTCGAGAAGCTCTCACACGCCGCCACCAAGGATCGACAGCGCATCCGGGAGATGGCTGCCATCCATGGAAAATGGCAGGAACGCTCGACCGCCGCCCGTGCAGCAGGGCGGCTCGACACCCGCCTGGAGGAGATCCGCTGGATGCTGGAAGAGCTGCGGGTCTCCCTCTTCGCCCAGCAGATCGGGACTGCCTACCCTGTCTCCGTCAAGCGGATCGAGACACGCTGGCGGGAGTTGGGATTGTAGGATGCGGTGAGCGCGGCAGGTCTTCAGGAGGGCACTACCAGGAGGCGCGAACCGCATCAATGGACGCCCGGCCAGCGGCGAACCGCATTGATCAGTTATCAGTTGTCAGGGGGCAGTTGTCAGTCGCCAGCAGGGTAGGTTAGCAAAGCCGGGAACGCCCAACCCGCTTGTATCCGCCGGGTTTCTAGGACCGTAGGGCGGGAAAGCGCAGCGCATCCCGCCTTACGGGTTAGTTGTTAGGTCCCGGATGATTGCATAGGAACTGAAATTGGGTCATTCGGATACCGGATTTTCGGATCATCGAGCGGTTGTGCCGATGGTCCTCAAGGCCTGGAACTCATGGATGAAGGCATCCAGTCTCTTTGCTGAGATCGCATCGCGCAGGGCGCGCATGAGCCCTTGATAATAGTACAGGTTGTGGATGGTATTGAGCCGGGCGCCCAGGATCTCCTTACATTTGTCCAGGTGATGCAGATAGGCGCGGCTGTAATACCTGCAGGTAACACAGTCGCAGAGCGGGTCCAAGGGCCCTTCATCGGTCCGGTAGCGGGCGTTGCGGATCTTGACGATGCCGCTGTTGGTGAACAGAAAGCCATTGCGGGCGTTGCGGGTCGGCAGGACACAGTCGAACATGTCGATGCCCTGCCGTACCGCCGCGACCAGGTCCTCCGGTGTGCCAATGCCCATCAGGTACCGCGGTCTGTCCGCCGGCAGGCGCCCGGACAGGAAATCCAGGATGCGTAGCCGATCCTGCTTTGGCTCTCCCACCGACAGGCCGCCCACCGCATAGCCGTCGAACCCCAGGTCCAGCAGACCCGCCAGGGAGGCCGCGCGCAGGCGTTCGTACATCCCCCCTTGGACGATGCCGAACAAGGCCGCCGGATGGTCCCCGTGGGCCTCGCGACTGCGCGCGGCCCAGCGCAGGGAGAGCAGCATGGAGTCCCGCACGCGGCCCTCGTCCGCCGGAAAGGGGGTGCAGTCGTCGAAGATCATCACGATGTCCGAGCCCAGCCCCTGCTGCACCGCCATGGCATCCTCGGGCGTCAGGAAGACCGGGCTGCCGTCTACCGGACTCCTGAAGTGCACGCCCTCCTCCGTGATCCGCCGCAGGTCCCCGAGGCTAAAGACCTGAAATCCGCCGGAATCGGTGAGGATCGGCCCCTCCCAGTGCATGAAGCGGTGCAGACCACCGTGGCGGCGGATGATCTCTACGCCGGGCCGCAGCATCAGATGGAAGCTGTTGCCGAGGATGAGCTGGACCCCCAGACCAGTCAGCTCCTCCGGCGTCATAGCCTTGACGGTGCCATAGGTGCCTACGGGCATGAAGGCGGGGGTCTCGACGCTGCCGCGGTCGCAGGTCAGACGTCCGCGCCTTGCCCCCCCATCCCGCGCCAGGACCTCAAAGCGCACGCCGGTGATCCTCCAGCCAGCGTCGCAGCTGCCCGAGATTTGTTACCTCAGCGGCGGGCGGCTCCAGCGCATGGGGCCAGGAAGCACCCCCCCGGTTGATCCAAACCGCCGTCATGCCTAAACGCCGGGCCGCCTCCACGTCCCGGTAGGGATCGTCCCCCAGGTGCAGGGCCCGTTCCGGGGGCACGCAGGCCCATCGGAGGGCGCTGAGAAAGAGATTCGGTGCCGGTTTTTGGGCTCCCACATCGGCAGCGGTCAGGGACCGCCTGAACAGACCGCGCAAGGGCGTGCGGGCCACGTCGGCGTTGCCGTTGGTGACCGACACCAACGGGTACTCGGCGCCCAGGGCCCGCAAGGCGGGGAGCACGTCCGCGTAGGGTACGACCCGGCTTCGGTGCTCCAGGAACAGGGCCACGGCGGCATCGGCCAGGGCCACGTCATAGCCGTAGGCCGCGAGCAGGCCGCGCAGGGAGTGCCGACGCACCGCCGTAAGATCGTAGGCGAGCTCGGGCCGGCTCATCATCAGTGCTCGACGATGGCGGCGCATGGCCTCCCGATCATAGACCTCCGTCAACCGCGGCGCGGTCCGCTCCAGCCAGGCATAGAGCACCGCCTCCGCCCGCTCGATGGCCGACTCGCAGGGCCAGAGGGTATCGTCGAGGTCTAGGGTCAGGAGCCTCAAGGCACGCTCGGTCGGCATCTTGTCCATATCAGGGTTGACAGTTGGTTCTGAATTTAAGAAAATGCTGATGCGCTGAAATACTACACGGCATTTCAGTGTGCTCTTCCATCCTCCTTTGGTGGTAATCTTAAGCGTGGCATTTCGTCGCGCTTTTTTCGAAAGTATGTACTTAGCGAAACCCCAAGCCCAAAACTAGGGTAATGCTGGCCCAGGGCGGGGGTGGCTTACTGCCACCCATCAAGCCTTTGGGTAGCTACTAAACTTACCGTCCGCAAGGTTCAAACCACTGTGGTTTCGTTAAGTACATACTTCCGTTTTTTTTGGACCGCGGGGAGCTGTGCCTGACTATCGAGAGTCCGGTGTGGGCGGCGGTTGGCGCTCTTGATCTCGAGGGCCCACAATGGAAGGCGCGCCGCGTGGGACCGGAAAGACAGCGCACCCCCTCCGAGTCGTCTCTCATAGCTGAAATCATCAAAGCTATGAAAACTTCATCGCTCGCGCGGCCTGAATGCCGCGGCCTTGGCAATCTCCGCCTGGCTCACCTCCGTCCGTGATTCCGAGAGATATCGCGTTACCAGCAAGGGTCCGGTGAAAAGCCCCATCCAGCGCCCCAGTACCTCCTCTATTGACCACGCCAAGGCCCGTTGGCCCGTTCCCGGTCGATGCGCACCCCGATGTGGTAGTGGTTGCTCATCACTGCGTAGGCGGCTACATCAATGGCAAACAGAGCGGCAAGCTGCTGAATACGCTCGACGGTAGTGGTTGATATATAAGTGGAATATTAGCTAACAGACGGCAACAATTCGGTATTATAGCGGTGCAGGAAGAGTCTTAAACAAATCTCATGCATACGACTGCACTTGGAGAAAGATAAGGTCTTGCGTACGAAGCGTGCTAAATGCTGGCGCAAGGTATTATTCCATCGCTCAACATGGGCCGTTTCTCCCATTTCTTTACCCACAGGGCGATGTTGCTCATCTGGAATCACGGCTTGATACGCTTTCCAATAGTCGTTGAAAACCGTGGCTTTTTTATACGGAGGATCTGACGTGTTGCGATCGAAAGTAATGCCCCGTTTGCCCCCTCGCCCCCTTGAGAGGGTGTCGCAAAAGACCGTCGCCGGGAGCGCCGCCTTCCAGGCGGCAGGTGGCGATAAGATGGGCTGATCCGGGGGGACCTCTTTCCCCTCCCCTTTTTCCCCTCCAGGTGGCCCGTACCCACGGATGCCGGCAAGATGCCAGCGCTCCCAGGGGGCTGCCGGTTTAAATCGCCCTCTCCCCAAGCCCCCTCGCTACGCTTTTGGGAGGGTATCGCAAAAGGTATTGCAAGAGGGTAAACTCAGGCCAGCCAAGCTCACACCGGAGTAGCCAGCAACGATGCCCATTCAACGCCCAGTGATTGCGGTCGACACCAGTAACTAGCTCGACCTGTTTCCCGGTGGAAGGTGGACTCGGCTGGGACAGCGTCACAGCCATCGTGATTCTCGGCGTGGAGGGCACTCACGAGTAATACAATCGAAAATCAATACCTCCCAAACTATCTGGTGCCTCCGGGTGAGCTATTGGAGGAAGAGGTGGAAAACCGAGGCATGTCCCAGGTCGAGCTGTCCGAGCGAACTGGTCTGGCGAAGGAGACCATCAACGAGATCATCAAGGCCAAGGCCCCCATTACGCCCGAAAGCGCCCTCAAATTCGAACGCGTGTTTCGGCAGCCTGCTGAGTACTGGCTGAACCCGGAGAGCCTTTATAGGGGAGCCCTAGCCTGCGATGCAGAACATTCCCACCTGGAATCTGAGGTTGCCTGGTTGGAAAAACTGCCCATTGCTAAAGATGTAAATCGAATTGGTCCGAGCTTGAAGTTTCAACCCACGCGCCTTCTGTACCTTTGGGGTTAAAATCCCGATCCACCAGGGCGAAATTCTCGGGAGGCTTTATAGGCACTCGCCCTGGGCTTATATTGGGGGACGGTTGCCAATGGCATGGCAGGCAGCTTTCGGCATCGCAATCCTGCTCGGTCTGGCCTGGGCCTTCAGCGAGAACCGCGGCTCCGTGTCTTGGCGGCTGGTGGTATCCGGTATCCTGCTCCAGTTCGCCTGTGCCTTTTTGCTCTTGCGATCGGAGCCGGTGGAGAACGCCTTCGAGGCGCTGAACCAGGCCGTGCTGGCGGTGCAGGCAGCGACTCGGGAGGGTACGGCGTTCGTATTCGGTTACCTGGGCGGTGGCGCCGCACCCTTTGCAACCCCATACCCGGAACATACTTTCATCCTCGCATTTCAGGGCTTGCCCTTGATCCTGCTGGTCAGTGTGCTCAGCGCCTTGCTGTTCCATTGGCGCGTGCTGCCGTTGATTGTGCGCGGCTTTGCCTGGATGCTGCGTAAGATGCTCAGGGTCGGTGGCGCGGTCGGCGTATCGACGGCCGCCAACGTGTTCGTCGGGATGATCGAGGCGCCCTTGCTCATCCGGCCCTACCTGCGGGATATGAGTCGCGCCGGGCTGTTCATGGTCATGACCGCGGGCATGGCGACCATTGCAGGCAACATGTTCGTGCTCTACGCGACCATTCTGGCCCCCGTGATACCGGATGCCGCCGGCAACCTCATGACGGCATCCCTGATCAGCGCCCCCGCCGCCATCGCGGTTGCCGCCCTTCTGGTGCCGGGCGTCGATAAGGGCAGATCTGACGAGACGGCCGTCCTGACCGAAGATTTCAACAACAGTGTAGAGGCCGCCGTCAGCGCCACCTTCGAGGGTGTGAAGCTGGTGGTCAGTGTCGCGGCGACCTTGGTGGTTGCGGTGGCGCTGGTGAGTCTAGTCAATCAGCTGTTCGGTCTTTTGCCCGCTGTAGGCGGGGAGGCCCTGAGTCTGCAGCGCCTGCTCGGGTGGGCCATGGCCCCGGTTGCCTGGCTGCTCGGCATCCCTTGGGGGGAAGCGAACCTGGCCGGGGAGCTGATGGGCACCAAGATCGTGCTCAACGAGCTGATCGCCTATCTGAAGCTGGCGGCCCTGCCGGAGGATGGCCTGTCTTCCCACAGTCGCCTGATTCTCACTTATGCCCTGTGTGGCTTCGCCAATCTCGGGAGTCTGGGGATCCTCCTCGGTGGTCTCGGGACCATGGTCCCGGAGCGGCGTCGGGACATCTTCGCGCTCGGCCCCAAATCGCTGTTTGCGGGCAATCTCGCCTGTTTTCTGACCGGGGCCGTGGTCGCCCTGGTCGGTTGAATCCCATCCCAATGCCATTAAGGCGATTGCCGGAAAATGATAGACCAGGATGGGTCGGCTGTTCGTTCGTCTTCAAGGAGCGACAACAGGCGCATCGTTGTGCGATGTAACTGTTGTCGCGACCCAGAAGACGGACGCAAAGACAAGCAGACTGGTCTGTCA
>Ga0056137_1000340_pt1 | contig 13540 bp, 10 predicted proteins | sample WorMetTypGCAVOLI_FD_55029 | JGI IMG/M metagenome (GOLD analysis project Ga0056137, IMG submission 55029) | Marine gutless worms symbiont microbial communities from Max Planck institute for Marine Microbiology, Germany - Olavius algarvensis... ...
TCCCTCAACTATGATGAAGAGATACGGTGGGGGACTAAATTTACCACAAAACTGGATTTTGAAAGTTCCCGGGGATACCTGCTTTTAAAGGTTAAAGAAAACCACGAATACATTTTTGACCTGGAATCTTCCAGGGGTGGTGTGTCAATATTTCAGGACGGCATATTTATCACCCAGGTCGATTACCTGCTGCCGGACAGCGCCGGCGAGCACGTCATCGGCCGGCTCAACCTGGTCGGGGATGAAAAATGCGAACTGAGCATGGATCGCAACCGCCTGCTCTGGAAGAAAGATCAGATGGCACAGATCAAAAAACGGTTTTTGATGGGACTCGTGGTGATCGTCAATCGTCTGCTGGAGACTTCGGCCCGGCAGACACAGCCTGAAAATATTCGGCGCAATATCATTCAAAAGGCGGCGTCTTTTTTTGACTTCAACGAGGTGGATGATTCCATTTACGATACACTGAATAAAGAAATCTGCACCCAGGTCGAGGACCAATTCCGCAGGTTCATCAGAATTCACCACTCGCGGTATGATCTGCTCCACAACCCTGAGAACATTGCATCGAGTTCACACGGCTATATCAACCGGTGGCAGCAGCGCGTCATCGACGGCTATAAAGAGAAAGGGGCGGGGAAAGTTCGAAGGTCGTAATGAATAGTTGCTGAGTTGCCAGCTAGGAGATTGGTCATAAAAAATCGAAAAAAGAATAATCTCTCGCCCATGCATGCATCCCGCTCCGCGGGGCTTCGTTCGAGCTCACTGAGTTATCCGAGAATAAAATAATCGGTGTGCTCTGCGAGCTCAGTGAGAGATTTAAAGAAAACCGGTTTTATATCGAGTAACTTTGCATCTCATTATTAAATTGAGATTCATTGATTGACTTATCAGAACTCGAAAGCTGTTAAAACAGATATTGACACGCAATTGTCGGCCCGTTAAACTCCTTTTATTCAGTACTAGACAAAAAAATCCGGCATCTGCTCGACATTTGGATCGACGGCGTAGCGGCTGAGATCGGTTATGCCCCCGGCTTTTAGAATAGCATCGTCAACAAAAAAGTTACCGGTGCCGCGGCTGGCGCCGGTAATGAACAGGGTCTTGCCTTTAAGATCGGTCATGGCTCCTCACTTCCTCAAATCGTTGAATATTTTCGAATGAATGTTGAATACTTAAGGCCCCTCTCTCTACGAGCCGGCAGCCGGCGGATCAAATTTATACAGACCTGTAAAGAAAATGACGAGGCATAGAGATGTCTGAAAATATTTAATTTTCACTTTTTGTAAAGCCGTTTAAGATCTTCCCAGGCATCGGGCAGCATGGCGTTGGGGATGTAACCGTGGACATAATCCCGGTAAGCACGCACATTGATTTGCTGGTACAGCGGGATACCAATGGCTTCTTCGTACCAGAGGTACTGAAGTCTGGTGTAGATCTGTTCGCGTTGGGCCGGATCAACGGTGGCGATGCCGGCCTCGCAAAGCCGGTCCACTTCGTTGTTTTTATAAGCCAGAAACCGGCCGTATACGCCCTGGGAATGCATAAAGGTGTAAAGAAAGTTGTGAGGATCGGCATAATCCGCAACCCAGCCCGTTATAAAGATCGGATACATATAATTGCGGTACTGCACCAGGTAATCCTTCCAATCTACCTTGCGGACCTCAATTCTGAATTTCGGGCTTAAAGACATGATATTTTCGGCCAGCATCCAGGCGGCGGCTTCCCGCATTTCATTGCCGGTATTGTGTGCAATCACCATCTTAAATCCTCTTTGCCAGACCGCGCCATTTAAGGCCGTTTGCAGATAATTCTTTGATTTATCCAAATCGAATTCGTAGACGGGAACATCCTTGTGATAGGGCAGCCCCTCAATGTTGGGGCTGGTTGGCAGGATGACCTGGTTGTTAAATACATCCTCGCGATAGGTCCGGCGATCAAAGGCATGCAGAAAAGCTTTGCGAATGTTGGCGTCAGCAAAAAAGTCGGGCGGAATTCCGTTGCCGTCCAGCTTGGCGCTGCCGATATTCGGATTGCCGCGGGAATTTATCTTGCGGCAGAAAAGGGCGGCGGAAAGTGACAGCTGCGGGGTTTTGAAAAGCGATAATCCCGACATGTCCTCCACTTCCGGCACATAGGGTGTATCGACCGTGACGCGGTCGGCATCGCCGTTTTGCAGCATGAGCTTGCGGGTGCTCCACTCCTTGACGTATTTAATAATCGCGGTTTTGATAGCCGGCCTGGGGCCCCAATACCCCTCAAAACGCTCAAATACAAACTGTTTGGACGGCTGCCAGATTTTCAGGCGATAGGCACCGGTGCCGTTGGCAATGCTTTGCAGGGGTTCGTGGCCCGGTGCCGGGTTGTTGAATCGGGCGGCATTGTTAATGTTGCCGTCCCAGCAGCCTTTGGAAATCGCCCATTGCCTGTCCAATATGGCCGCAGCGGAATTGGCCAGTATTCCCATCAAGGGCGGAAAGGGCCGCGGCAGGTGAAAAATGACCCGATCCGCTTTGACTTCGACGGCCTTGTCGATGGCTTCAAATATTCCGGGAATAATTTTGCCGTCCCTGTCCCGGGTTGAACCATGACCGGTCATCGCTTCGAGCAGCATCCACATGGGTCCGCCGTCCGGATCCACGATCATGGCGCGTTTAATCGAGTATGCAACATCTGCCGGTGATAATTGGCCGCCTTCATGAAATTCGACGCCTTGGCGGATACGGAATGCATAGGTCCTTCCATCTGTTGAAATGCCTCCGTTTTCAAGCGTCGGGACCTCAGCCGCCAGCAGCGGAACATATTTTTCGGTGCTGGAACCATCGAAGAAAATCAGGGTTTCGTAAAGGTTCCAAATTCGTTGTGAGCCGGTGGCATCATAGCAAACCGCCGGGTCCAGGGTACGCAGCGTGCCGTAGTTGGCCAACACAAATGTATCCGGATTTTTGACACCCGCATGGGCGTTCAGTGAAACCATGACCATCATAAGCCAAAAAGAAATTGCTGAGCCAATCTGTTTCATATCAAAACCCCTTAGGAATGACTATTTTCGATTGAATATTGAATAATTAAGGAATTCTATCCATTTAAAAAGACGGAGCGAAGCGACAACCATAGATATTCAATTTACAATCTTCAATTTTCAATTCTCCGGTTCCGCCAGGCTTTAACACCTTGCTTGACACAATTTGCTGAGTTATCTATAATATATTGATAATGGTAGAAATATTCAATATTTATTTCAACCATACACAGCGTCGTGATAAATAGCGTATTCGCCATTTGAATCGTTGGCTTTAAACTGCCATTTAGCCTCAAATACACAGACCGCTGTGTATGTATGCGCAAGGATTTATGTCGTTTATATAGATCAGAGTGTCCATATCTTTACGTTGGTCCACTTCCTGTCCTTCCGCGGTCTGAGCTGTCCGAATTGTCGGGACCCACGATTCTGGGAATAGCCTATGAAGCTATGTCAAAAATGCGATCAACCGGTGGCTGAAGAAATCACCACCTGTCCGTCTTGTGGCAGTGTGATTTCCGAGGGCAGAAAGTACATCGATGACTATCGCATTGTTGATGTGCTGCACGAAGGCCATTCTAGCTTTCTTTGCCGGGCTATCCGTGAGCGGACTCAGGAACTGGTCATGATCCGCCTTTTTTCTGCTAAGTCCGGGGTGGATGAAGAAGTGGCCTGGCGGCTAAAACGGGAACTCGAGCAACTCAGGAAACTGCCGGCTGAAGGTTTCGTGCGGCATCATGCCATCAGACGATCGTCTGACGGCTTGTGGTACCGAATCAGCGAATGGATAAATACCGAAAGCTGGGGCTCCTTACTTGCCTCCGGACGCCTCCAGGACACGGCGGTGCTCATAAATTTATTTTATCAAATGGCATCAATCCTTGCTGTGCTGCACGATCAAGGTCACTTCATTCCCCATCTCATTTTAAACGACATCATTGTCATCAAAAACGACCGGGAAGAGCTCAAGATTAAAATCGACTACAAGCTCTCGCGCTTCTTTGATCCAAAATTGGACCGCCCCGGTTCAATTTTAAAAAATCTCATGAACAGCCATCCGGATATTGTCAACCAGAGACCGCTTGATTTTCGCAGCGACATCTGGTCCCTGGGTAAGATTTTTGTCGAACTGCTGACGGCAGATCTTGAAACCAAAGACTTTCTCGCCAAAGTTGATGAGCTGGACCTGCCGGACGAATTGGCGGTTCTCCTAAAGGTAATGCTGGCCGATGATCCGGACATGCGCCCGCGGTCCATGACTGAAATTGCCGACTCTTTAGCCCGGATTCAACAAAGTGATTTTGAAAAAACCCGGCAAGAAAAGGCGGTTGTCCAAGGCGCGCCGGTGCGAACGAAAACCAGACTCCATACCATTGCCAAACTGCTGGCTGTAGCTGTCGTCGTGCTAATGGTCGCAGGTGTTCTTGCCTGGTTTCAAATGGGTCAACGAGACGAAGATTCAGCAACTGTGCTCGAAAAATTTGCCAATAAGTATGCCGACTCAGTGGCATTTTTAGTGACTGAGTATTGGCTGGAGGCTGGCGATGTCAGATATTATCACAACTTGACTGAAGGAACCGCTTTTCTGGTTGACCCTGATGGTTATATGTTAACCGGCCGCCACGTGGCCTGCCCCTGGTTGGAGGATACGACGCTTTTTGCAACCACCGAATATCTTAAATTAAGTGATTTGACGCCTCGCTTCGGGTACCGGATTTTTCTGTGGTTCGATGGTGAAAAAGCCTTTAACCGGGTCGCCAGCATGATGCAGAATCCGGAGTTGACGGATGTTTACTTCACAGATATCGCATACAGTACGGAATCAACTCCGCGATTGGATATCGCCGGTGTTGCCAAAACACCTTTGCAAACCCGACAATTGCTCAGCTCCCCGCTAAAAGATGATTTTGCGGTGCTTAAAATTGACCGCGTTCCGAAAGGGTTAAAAGCCCTGCCGCTTGAGCTTGAAATGGATCCGCAGGAAATTTCCAAGTTATCGCCGATCATTGCCCTGGGTTTTCCACTGGGCCGCCGAACCCAGGAGGATACAGTCAATGTCAGCGTGACCAGGGGACATGTTCGACGTACATTTAAAAACCTTATTCAGGTGGATGCATCCGTTCATGGCGGTAACAGCGGTGGCCCGATTATCGATACCCTCGGTAAGGTGATCGGCATCGTTTCGGGCGTTGCAATGGACTACAGCCAGGGCATGGTGCCTACGGCTGCTCCAATGTGGGATATCGGAATGGTTTTACCCATCGGTAAGGCAGTGGATCTGCTGATCGAGCTAAAGGCCGGCCAGGTTAAGTGGAACGGCGTGCTTGATTTCTCGGTCGAGGAAGCCATGAATAAAATCCGAGAGAAAGCCATTGCAGGGAAATGGGCTGAAGCGATGACAATGGCCGATGAAAAGCTGGAGCACAGTCCGCAGCCGGCATTGGTGACGGCGGCCGGGATGATGCATTTTTGCGCCGCCGATTATCAGGGAGCCAAACGACTCTTTTCTCAAGCACTTTCAATGGATGCCGATGACTACCAGGCCAGGTTGATGTTATTTTTAATTGACTGGCTGGTTGATGATCAGGCCGAAAGTATACACCGCCAGATATTGCTTGATCTCGACTGGCGTTCTGCTGCTGAATTTCAGAGCTACCTGGCGAGGGTGCTGGGAAAATTGGTCGATGAAGAATCCGCTCTGCAAAGCGGGTATAATTTTTCTGAAAGAAGCTGGCTGAACTTTGTTGTTGGCCTTTTGCATGCCAGGCGCGATGATTGGGCGGGAGCGGAAAAACTGATGCGCGAGGCGATCCTTATTGCCGATCCCGACGCCTGGGAGTATTTTCTGGCGCGTGCCCAGCTTGAACAATTCCTAAGGCGGCGGCGGGAAACGTTAAATTCAGAAACCCAATGGAACCGGCATAATTCCGAGATGAAAGATTTCGAAAAGGCTGTAGACGAAGCAAAAACAGCCAAATTAGAGCGTCGGGAGAAACTGGTTGCGCTGTATACCAAGATCGCAGACGGAACGACCGACCTGAAGGAAAAGCTGCAGATAATGGAGCAGACCTATGAAGTAATACCTGATAACCGCAATATTTTAGCGGCGTTAGCCTATTACAGCACGGCAGATGAAGACTGGCCCAAATCCCTGGGATATATTAGAGATTTTTTGCAGACGCGGGTGCGTCAGAATGCCAGAAGCATGAGCATGGGTCTGCTTGAGGCCTGTGTGCTAAATTACCAGGGAAAGGATGAAGAGGCGCAAAAAATACTGGAGGACTATGGGAGCCGCATTAGAATTCCCTGGTTTCTGGACATTCATGACTATCTCATGGGTAAACAAACGGAAAAATCATTGAAAAAAAAGGCCGGGGAAACTCCCGAAAAACTTGTGACCGCATATACGTTCATGGGGTTTTGGGATGAAGGTTCCGGCCGGCCGGAAAATGCGCTCAAACAATACAAGGAAGCCCTGGGATCTTTCCTGGACGATTGGCTTGAATATGATTTCGCCGGGGAACGAATTAAAAGGCTAAAAAAATCTGCCGCTGCTGAGAAAAAACCCTAATTAATCCGTCCTAAAATTTCCTTTCATTCTGTGGCAGTTTAGTTCAACCGCGAAGTTTCTTTCGTGATTCCTGATGCTGATTGTTTTAATATTCCGAGACGTTTAATGTCTAAATTCGATCATTTCCGGCTTAAAAATGAGATGCTTCTCATGAATTATCTGGCAAACGCCATTGGTGTGTGTGTGGTGATTTTTATTACCTATCGGCCCATAACTCAGCAATTGGCGGAAGCCTTCCGCTTGATTGGCCGGGTTGGCTGGTTTTTTGATCCGCTTTGTGGCGGTTTGATGTTGGTCTTGACCCTGATTTCTTGGCATGCGTCTGCTGGCCTTATTGTTGGGCTGTAATCTGGTTCCCTTTTTCGCCATTATTACGATTATGCTGAGTACATCATCTGCGGACCTATTCTCTGAAGAACTATATGAAGGTCTGCGATCGGATATTGTACTGAGTTCCTATATTTTTATGGCGATTGGCATATTACTGACTTATCAGCTGAGCCGCAACCTGCGACAACCTTTTCGGGATATTATTCGCGTTTTAAAGGCTGTCCGAAATGGCCAGTTTGACCATAAAGTGCAGGTGACCTCCAATGACGAAATCGGTTACACTGGTGACGTCATCAATGAAATGACTGAAGGCTTAAAGGAACGAGACCGCATGCGACAGTCCCTGGAGTTGGCCAAGGAGGTCCAGCAATATTTTATGCCCCAAAAGGCACCCGAAATATCCGGTTTGGATATAGCCGGGCAAAGCATCTATTGTGAGCGCACGGGTGGAGATTACTTTGATTATTTACAAATAGCCGAATACGATGGTCACAAAATAGGCATTGTCATCGGCGATGTATCCGGCCACGGTATTCCTTCAGCCTTGCTGATGGCCGCCGTGCGTTCGTCTCTGCGGCAGCGGGTTATACAGCCGGGCAGCATCGGGCAAATTGTCTCCGATGTAAACCGGCAATTGGCGGCCGATGTGGAGGAATCGGGACGATTTATGACACTGTTATACAGCGAGATTGATTCCGCAAAGAGGACCATACGGTGGGTGAGGGCGGGGCATGATCCGGCTATTCTTTTTGATCCGCAAACGAACACTTTTGAAGAACTGAAGGGTTCGGGGGTGGCTCTGGGTGTTGATCAAGCATGGGTGTACACCGAAAATGTAAAAGCAAATCTCAAAGGCCGTCAAATCCTTATACTTTGTACGGATGGCGTCTGGGAAGCGTACAATCCATCCGGAAATATGTTCGGCAAGGACGCCCTGTATGAAGTCATCCGCCGGAATTCGGTTTTAGCGGCGGTTGACATTGTTGAAGCGGTGGTTGCAGCGGTCAGACAATTTCAAGATGGTATGGAACCCGAAGACGACATCACCATGGTAGTGGTCAAAATGAATCTTTAGGCAACCATTTTATTTGTTTTCGGTATCAATGCTGCTGTAAAGTTGCTGCCAACGCGCAAAGGGGACGGATTTTAACTCTTGTAGATCCGATATTGGAATTTTACCGATCGTGGTATTGGGTGCATAGTAGCACTGTTGTCCTTTGTAGGGACCTTCATCGATGATCCAACCCTCCTGGACGGGAAGTTTTTTGCCCACAAAACCGGCGGCCTCGGAACTATACTCCTTCTGATTGGCCGGGCTGAATATGGCTTCAAAATACATAATTTATCTCCTGAAAAATTAAGCAGGTCCGCAAATAACCCTGCTGCTTTAAGCGAGCACAGACCTGCAACATTGCGCACTAATAAAAAAATGTCAAGCGCATATGAATAATAACCAATAGTCAATTGAAAATAGACATTTCAAGGCCTGCTCAATTTCCGCTGTGAGATCATCGGTGTCCTCAATTAGCTCAAAGGAAAGCATCCCATCAAAGCCCTTCATCCTTTTCTACGCCCATTTATGCATTATATTTAAATTTCCGGTCAATTCGAAAATGAACCTCTGCGCGGCAAAGCGCGGGGTATCTTTAAAGGTATAATTCGTTAGAGTGCAGCAATCTGCCCGGAACTAAACCCTAAAATAAGGTTAAATGGAGATATCCAATGAAGATTATAATTAATCTTTTAATCATATTCGTGACAGTCGGCCTGTTCGCCGGGAGTGTTTATGCGGACGATGTAGATCAATTCGGGACCTATACCTCCGCTCAATTTCGGGAATACTGGTATAACCACGGCGCTGAAATCTCGCGCTTTACCCTGCAACAGATGCGGTATGGTGAAATACATGAAGGCGATGCCGTGCTGGTTTTCGTCACCGAAGAACTCAATCCAGCGCTTCAGGTCAAAGCAGATTATCCCGGCCCGCAGAATGTCCCCATTTTAAAGCTCAATGCCGTCCGCAAATTTTTTACCGGCATCTATCCCTATTCGATCATGACATCCGTTTTTACGCCGCTGGATGTTCTAAAATATCCGCTGCCCTTAAAAATAACCTCTTCAGCCCAGGAATGGTGCGGTCACGTCTATACCCAAATAAATCTATCAGACGATGAATACCGCGTCAGAGTTCACTCTTATTTTGAGAAAGAAGGCGACCGGGATTTCACAATTAATAATTATGTGCCTGAAGACGCTATCTGGACCAGAATGCGCATCGCCCCGAACAACTTGCCCCGGGGAGAGTTTTTTATGATTCCCGGCACGGTCTATGCGCGCCTGGCTCACCGGCCCTTGAGACCTCAGAAGGCAGTTGCTGCCTTGGACGCAGTTACACTAAAAAGCCTTGAAGGAAGACCCATGGTGCGCTACGAGATAGTTTTTCCCGCGGAACAGCGGACTTTGCGAATATATTTGGAGAAAGAATTTCCCTATCGCATTCAACAATGGGAGGAATCTTACCGTGGTCTGGCCGCAACGGGGGCCAAAGCAATGACGACCCGCGCCATCCGAACGCACACAATTATGGATGCTTACTGGCAGCATCATGGCAATCGGGACCGGGGGCTACTAGAGCAACTGGGGTTGAATGCGAGAGAACTGGGGGGCGATTGAATTCGAAATAAAATTAACCATAAGCAAAGAGCTCAAAGCTCAAAGTAAAAAAGATAAAACTTCACTATTTTCGTTAGCGCCGATACCCTTGTCGTCCCGCCAGGCCTCAAGGCTTTAGGCTTTCAGCTTTGAGCTTTCAACTATGAAGGGGAGCGAAGCGACCATTCATGACTATATACAATGCCGACATCGCCGATATTTTTAATGAGAAACGCTATAAAATCGCTGAAGTTGCCCCCTATGTTGAATCGTTGATGGATTATTTGAAGACGGTTTGCGGGGTTAAATCGGTGGCGGTCGCCGGCGGTTATCGGCGCTCGCGGGAAACCGTCGGAGATTTGGATATCCTGGTGGTTGCCGGAAACGACACCGCGGTGATGGAGCGGTTTGCCGCCTATGATGATGTGGTGGATGTGCTTGCGAAAGGTACGACAAGATCCAGCGTGGTATTGCGGTGCGGACTGCAGGTGAACCTGCGATTGGTGGCCGCAGAATCCCTCGGCGCGGCCTTGCAGTATTTCACCGGCAGCCAGGCCCACAACATTGCCATTCGCCAAATGGGAGGTCAGCACGGATTAAAAATCAACGAATATGGTGTATTTAAATTTGAAGAAAGAGTGGCCGGCGACAGCGAGGCATCGGTCTACCAGGCGATCGGGCTCTCCTGGATCCCGCCGGAGCTGCGTGAAAATCGGGGAGAAATCGAAGCCGCCCAGGCCGGCTCCCTGCCGCAACTGATTGAACCGGCGGATTTAAAAGGTGATCTGCATGCCCATACAGACTGGTCGGATGGAGGCAATACGCTTGAAGAAATGGTTCAGTCTGCGCGAGATTACGGCCTCAATTATCTTGCTATCACGGAACACTCCGACCGATTGAAAATAGCGGGTGGATTAGAATCCTCCCGATTACTGGCGCAAATCGATGAAATCGACCGCCTCAACCAAGAGTTGGCCGATATTACCCTTCTCAAAGGCATCGAAGTCGAGATCCTGCAGAACGGCAGCCTGGATATGAGCGATGAAGTGTTAGGACGGCTGGACCTGGTGATCGGATCGATCCATAGCTATTTTGGACTGCCAATAGACAAACAGACAGGTCGCATTTTGCGGGCCATGGATCACAAGTATTTCTCGATCCTGGCTCATCCGATCAACCGGTTGATCGATGAGCGCCCTCCGATTGAAGTGGAAATGCTAAAGGTGATTCAAAAGGCCAAAGACCGCGGCTGCTATATTGAACTGAATTCCAATCCCAGACGTTTGGATCTCTATGACACCTATTGCCGGATCGCTAAAGATGAAGGGGTTCTGGTGGCCATTGATTCGGATGCCCATAGCGTTGACGGTTTTAATCACCTTCGCTATGGCGTGGGTCAGGCCCGTCGTGGATGGCTGGAAAAAGATGATGTCATCAATACCAGGCCGCTGGGGGAATTGCGAAAACTACTCAGCCAAACGATGGGGTAGGGCAAAAAGCATGGCGCAGAGCGCAAAGGGCTGGGCGCACGGCGCGAGAAGATTAGGGTGCATGGTGTAAGGTATAGGGTGTAAGGCGTAAGGTATAGGGTGTAAGGTTTAAGGAACCAGGTTTCAGGAGTTCGGACAGCCACCGGACGTTGAAGCGGCCAGTGTAATCGAAAAAGGAACTCTGAAAAAGCGAACCCACCCTTCGACATTCGATATTCAGCTGTCTTTAGATTACGTCTTCAGCGTGATTCGCTGTTTAACTCTGGCCCAGGTAGGGAAGTAAGCACCATCGGCGTTGCCGATAGAGAGCTTAGATCAAGCATTTAGAAAGCTTGTTATCAATTCAGGAAATGAGTCTCATGATAAAGGTTGGTCCTGCCGGGTCCGGCGGTTTAGGGAATCTGAAAGGTGTCCAGAAAGCTGCCGAGGTGGGCCTTGATTGCATGGAGGTCGAGTTTACCTACGGCGTTCGCATGAATATTAAAACCGCTAAAGCGGTGGGCGCCCTGGCCAAAAAGCGAGGAGTTATTCTATCCGTCCATGCTCCTTATTATATTAACCTCGCCTCGGACGAAAAAGAAAAATATGATGCCAGCAGAATACGGATCTTGGATTCCTGCGAGAAAGCGCATGCCATGGGTGCCCGGAATGTGGTTTTCCATGCCGGTTTCTATCAAAAAAGGACAGCCGGGCAGACTTACAATTTGATTAAAAAGGCAGTCAGCGGGATGCAAAAAAGTATTGCACGCAAGGGCTGGCAGGTGACCTTGTGTCCGGAGACCACCGGCAAGCCTTCTCAGTTCGGCTCCCTGGAAGAGCTCTTGCGGCTAAGACAGCAGACCGGCTGTGGTATAACCGTTGACTTTTCCCATTTATATGCCAGACAGCAGGGGGAAATCGATTATGCGAAAATTCTGACAAAGCTGCCTAAAACGTTCCATGCGCACTTCTCCGGTATAGAATACGGTGCTAAGGGGGAACGAAAGCATATCCGGACCACAAAAACATTTTTTGAACCGCTGGCCAGGGCATTAATTAAGCGCCAGGCGAATATTACCATCATCAACGAATCGCCCAAACCATATGAGGATGCGATCATGATGAAAAAGTTGATAAAGAAACTGGAGTTTGAAATTAGGTAGTAATTTACCATTTCGATACGATAAATTTGTCCAGTTTTCAAAAACAATTTATAGAACTGAAAAAGCTGTTTTTCAGGGCGGATTAATGCGAATTAATGTATGATTAATTTTATTTTATACGCCACCGCCACTTTGATCTGGGGATCGACCTGGCTGGGCATCAAACTGCAATTAACGCAGGTACCGCCGATTTTATCCGTCGGCTACCGATTCTGTCTGGCGTCACTTATACTGCTGGCATTCTGTCTATTCACAAATAATAAGCTTGTGTTTTCACGGCGTGACCATTTGTTTATGGCTGTTCAAGGCTTTTCGCTCTTTGGCCTGGGATACATCATGAGCTACCTGGCCACTTCCTACTTAACCAGCGGACTGGTGGCTGTAATTTTCTCCACAATTTTGATGTGGAACATCCTGAACCTGAGGCTGTTTATGAGACAACCCGTTGCCTGGCGGGCCTTCTCGGGCGGTGTGTTGGGCCTGGCCGGGATTTGCGTTGTGTTCTGGCATGACCTTTCGGCTTTCACCGCGACGCGTGGATTAATTGGCCTGATTATAGCACTGCTGGGAGCCTATCTTGCTTCGATCGGTAATGTGGTGGGGGCGCGCAACGCCAAAAGCGGAGTACCCGTCACCCAGGCCAATGTTTACGGCATGGCCTACGGAGCGATACTGTGCATTGCCATCCATTTTGGGATTGGCGGCGAGCTAACCATGGATTGGACGTTTGGTTATCTTGGGCCGATGCTTTACTTAACTGTCTTCGGGTCGGTGGTAGCCTTTGGTTGCTATATGCTGCTGATCGGCCGAATCGGCGCCGACTATGCCGCGTATGTTATGCTTTTGATGCCGCTGGTGGCGTTGATAATCTCGACCTTCTTTGAATCATATCAATGGTCCGCCAGTGCGGTTTTCGGCGTCATCGTCGTTTTGTTCGGTAACCTGATTATTTTAACTCCGGCTGGTACTCTGGAAAAAGCGCTCCGTAAAATTGGAGAACTCCATGTCCGGGGGACAGTGACAGCCTGGGCAATTTTTGTGACTTCTGTGGTTTTGCAAGGTTTGGGGGGTATTGTGTGAGATGCCGGCACTTTGATCCAGCAGTCGGTCGGTCGACCTTACGGGCTGGTTTGCGCAAGGCTTGGCGTCGGCGGAGGGTGATAATTTTTTGCCTACTCTTTTGGGTTTTCAGTGGCTTTTGACCCGGAAGTTTTGGCTGTCCTTGCCTCCGCCAACGTTTTTTTATGGGCTTCATATTCCGCCTGGTCGTAAGTACCAAGCTCCTTTGAATGCATGCGCCAGGTTTGGAGGCAGACGTTGGCATCATAAAAAT
>Ga0056137_1000347_pt1 | contig 13468 bp, 3 predicted proteins | sample WorMetTypGCAVOLI_FD_55029 | JGI IMG/M metagenome (GOLD analysis project Ga0056137, IMG submission 55029) | Marine gutless worms symbiont microbial communities from Max Planck institute for Marine Microbiology, Germany - Olavius algarvensis... ...
TTAGCATGTGTCGGCACATTACGAACTACACAACTACAGAGGTGCCACCTGGCGAATGACGAACTGACGAATCACCGAACATTGCGTCCAGGAACTATTAGGCAACAAGGACATTTAACATCAGACCAGACGCGTACGGTTCACCAGTCAACCACGTCAACAGCCTGGAGAGTGGTGTTACAATGTGACCGTGATATCTGAGTGACGAGACACAGTCGAGACGGCGGATCGTGAGCAGTTCGAGACGGCGGACTCAAGTCACTGAACTGGAACAAGGGGACTGAGTCAGCTGCGCATGTGCCTTGGTTGCATTCGTCGCAGGCGTCGTTTCATGAACGCCGAGTCGATATCGTATTCGCCGCCGTCACAGCTTGTAACTACGAATCGCACGATGAGACGTTTCCCGTCTTGGTCCTCTTCGGACTGATGGGTGCGCCAATCCAGATGTCATCCAGTCGTCTATGTTCTCGTCGTCGACGACTGGCGGTCAACAAACAATCAATGTGTCGCGCGTGATGGTCATCGTGGTTAGTGGTGTCACCAGCGACAACGGTTTCAGAGCCGTCACTTCGTTATCGATGTCAGTCGATCACGGAAAACATTGAACGAGATGACCCACTTACTGCTGATCGTGGGGCGACAAGTCAACGTGTCGTTGGTGGCTGTGCGACGTCATCAGTTTACGTGGTCACACGCGGTCGCCAAGTCAGAGAACCATTTCGTCACACGGTACAGTCAACGTGTTCGGGTCTCCACTGTCGTTTTACCTCTCGACGTCGTAATGTCTACGTCATCGTGTTCCTTTTCGATTCCCGAGAGACGGGACGCGCGATGTCCAGTAGAAGTGACCTGATTACATCTCAAGGTCAAGGTCGCGCTACGTTGAATCTTGACAGTGTGATCGATGCGACGTATCAACGGCGTCCATCATCCAGTCATTCGCCGATATCCATGTCCGTCAGACCGGAGGCGCCTCATCGATTTGCTTGTTTTTTTAGTAGGGGGAGAGAGACCTCTTTTGCAATGCGAACATGCTACAATGTATTTACAATGTAGCTATAATGTATTTACAATGTATTTATTAATTCATAAATCTCTATTAATTAAATTAAAAGTGTATCTTCTCAAGAAGAAAAGTACGGGAGGGTGTCGTAAGGCGGCAGCAGCGGTTGGCAGCTGCTGAAATGCTGAACGCAGTCTGCGAACGGTTGTTGCTGCTGGCAGTCTGCTGTTGGTTGGCGATCGATGTATCGATGTGCGTCGTAGTTAGTTGTACTGCGTTGGTTTGCCAAGCGAGTGTGGTTGAAGATTATACACTTCTGGATTGTTCGAGTGACAGACTTCTTGCACATACATAGACACGACGCTACGGTGCATATAGCACCGTCGTGTCACGTGGTGGAGTTCTGAGCTGATCCGAGAACTCTTGCTGTGAGTACAACTACCAACGACGTCAAGAACAACGCCTGGTGACGAATTTCATCCGACTACGAACTGCAGAGGTATAGTCATGACTAAACTTTACATTATTCTATGAAGAAAACGTCAGTAAGGGCAGAATACAATGAGTCAAAAAAGAAAGGGGAGATAAAGTCCTGGCCAGTAGAGGCAGAGGACATAGTACCAACAGATAGACAAACGAGAGCATCAAAACCGGAAATTATTTACAGTTTAAGTACAGAAAATTCCCCAAAATCGAATAATACAGAAGTATCGTTCACCCACACACCAAAAGCTGTAATAGACAGACAACCGGACAGATTGGACAGAGCAGTAACTGCAGGCACTAGAAAGGATCAGACTGAGGCGACTGTCGACGGAGCTGCAGACGTGATACAAAACTATCCGGTTCCGGTTGAGCAAAATAGATCGGAGGAGAACGAAGGCGCACTGGACGGTGACGGTGGACAACCAGACGTTAATGCACAGCAGGCGCAGGAGGTGGCACCGGAACAACAATTAGCTGACGAACAACTCGAACAGGTCGCACAGGACGTTCAAGTAGGAGAAGACGACGTTTTCGAGGACGACAATCAAGACAGCAACGACGACGACATGGCGGAGGACAGAATGTTAATGCCTGGAATGTTTTCTGGCACGTCAAATAATGATGCTGACGAATGGCTACGAAAATTTAACGCCTATCGTGCGTANAAGGCATATGACAACGCAAAATCTCTTGCCCTTTTNAAAGCTTTGCTTGATGGAGGGGCTGGAATATGGTTAGAGTCACTGCCTGATGAAAAATCTCGTGATTTAACAACGCTGTTACAAGAATTTGAAGAACGATACAAGGCTCCTGAGATTCTGCGCTACAAAAATGCACGGGAGATTTTCGCACGGAAGCAAATGCCAAATGAGGGGGTAGAGGACTATATTGGCATCATGCGAAAATTGGGGAGAGCTATAGAGGCGGAGGAAAAAATGGTCATTTACGCCATTTTGAACGGATTAAAGGATCACTTAGCTACGTACACGACAAGACAGAAACCGGAGACTGTAGACGCATTGCTTGACGCAGCAAGGACAGCCGAAATGACTTGTATGGAGACGCCTAGTGGAACAGATCTGTCCCAACAGATGACAGAAATAAGAGAGGAGATGAAGAAATTGTCACTTAAATGGGACAGGGTGACTGCGGCGACGGTGCAAACAACCAGATCCCCGACACCGGAAAGAGACCGTGATGTATTTCGGCGACAGGACTACCCGCCGAGGGAACAGCGCAGGGTAAGATTTGAAGAGGAGAGACCGCAATACAGTCCAAGAGGTTATGGACGTGATGGGTTCAGGCGTGGACGCGGACGTGGCAGAGGTTTTAGAGGAACTGGCTTTAGAGGGAATGGTCGACAGAATGTGATGTACGAGTCGCAATATGGGGGACCGATGACTGGATATGGACAGTACAACGTCCCCGGACCGATGACGTACGGAGGACAGTACGACGGGGCGACAGTGTACTACAATCAAGGTCAAGTTCAGAGCAACCAAACAGCGGGACAACCGATAGAGCAGTGTTGGAAATGTGGCAGAAAACGACATGAACGAATGAACCTATGTCCAGCGATTAACAACTTTTGTTTCCTCTGTTCAAAGCCCGGACACTACGCTGCAGTATGCAAATCGGCGGCGCGGGCGAACGAGGTCAGGTCAGATTGATATGAGGCGCCCCTTTGCGCCGAGGGGGCGAGAGAAAGAGAAAGAGTAGAATATTGCAGCCTATCAGTAAAACAGCCGATTGAAAATGGTAATTTCATATCACTAAGCATAAACAATAAACGGCAAAATGCGTTGTTAGATACAGGAGCTTCTGTGTCGTTAATTCATGAAGATACGCTGCGAAAGTTAAAACTGAAATTACAACCATTATCACCTGGACAACCAAGTTTACTTATTTCAGTTTTGAATAAACCACTTGAGATAATTGGTGAAACGCAAGCGGTTATAGACGTGCATGGTTTGAAAATATACCACACTTTTATAGTCGTCAAATCAATATGTCATGCTTTATTAATTGGAACTGATTTTCTAACTGCGGCAGCAGCAGTGGTAGACTTTGCTAATGGTTGGGTTACATTTGCAGATGAATTGACGCGATTACCGTTAATAACACCAAACAGAAAGAAAACAGGAGTATTCACGATAAGCTCTATTTATATACCGCCACTAACAGAAGCGTATGTACAAGTTCGGTGCCCGAGCGATGTCGGTAACGCAACCGTATTGATAGAACCAAATTCAAGACTGTTGACAAAAAATGTAGCAACGGCACGAGCACTGACAAAATGTGACAAAGGTAAGGTACTTTGTAAATTGTTGAACTTTAGTATAACACCGCGCGTGTTGCCAAAAAACACGCTAATAGCCAGCGTGGAAACAATGGATAACATTGCTAGTTGTAAAACAGTTGAGTGTAACGCGGATGCGCCACGCGACGCGGTGAGTACAGAAAATTTTAGAGTTGTGCAGCCGCCGGAAATTTTGGAAAAATTTAAGGATGAATATAATTTTGCTGTGGGTGACAAATTGGAGCCAAACCAAAGACTACAGCTATTACAATTGCTGTTCGATTATAAGGACGTATTCGCGAGGTCTTTGAGAGAGATTCAGCAGTACGAAAATTATGAATTGGAATTNGATTTATTATCGAATAGACGTTGTTTCAAAAGACAGTATAGAATGACGCCAGAAGACGCGGAAATAGCACAAAAGCAAATTGATGAGATGCGAGAGGCAAAACTGATTGAACCATCAGAGACAATTGATTACAATTCGCCATTACTGTTAGTTAGCAAAAAAACTGGAGACAAACGCCTTTGTATAGATTTGAGGCAGGTTAACAGAGTAATAGCACCTCGCTTAGTGCAGCTGCCACGAATTAATGATATTTTGGACAGTATGTTAGTGTCTAAACCGACTCTGTTCACATGTATCGACCTACGAAGTGGGTACTATCAAGTTAAGCTAAGTAAGAGGTCACGTGGGGTCACGAGTTTTACGGCACCCAACGGTCTACGTTGGCAGTATACAGTAGTTCCGTTTGGCATGAATGTGGCACCTTCTGCAATGTTAACGGTGATACAATCTTTATTTTCTGCACACCATGGCGTTAGCGCATACATGGATGACATTGCAACTGTTAGCAACACTTTTGAGCAACATATACAGAACCTGAAAGCCGTATTACAGACATTGAGAGAGAACAAATTGTCGGCTAACCCGACAAAGTGTATTTTTGGAGATGATTCGATCGAGTACCTGGGACATAGAATTTCGGCAAAAGGTATTCAAATGTCACGTAAGAAAGTCGCCATAGTACAAGCGATATCGCCCCCAAAATCAGTCAAAGCCTTGCAACGGCTACTAGGAATGATCAATTTCTATCGTAAGCACATTTGTGGCTATGCAAAAAATACATTTCATATGAGACAATTGTTGCTTAAGGGGGCACATTTCGACTGGACATCAGAATGCCAGGCAGAGCTTGACTATATTAAAGACGCATTGTGTAAAGATCCGGTATTGTGTGCTTTTAACACAGAAAAACCGGTAACGATCTATACGGACGCGTCAACGAAAGGTTTGGCCTATGCAGCAGTTCAAACGGGGGACGATGGTAAAGAGCACGTGATTGCCTACGGTGGTAGAGCTTTGTCAAAAGCTCAGGAGCGTTACACTACTTCAGAATTAGAGATAATGAGTGTTGTATTAGCACTCCGAGATTACGAGACATTTTTAAGAAGACAACATGTTATTGTGGTTAGCGATAACAGTACTGTTCTTCATTTGGATCGTTTCATACCGGTGAACGCTAGACAAACAAGACTGTTAGCTTATTTGATGCAATATCAACTGACAGTAAAATTTATTAGGGGTTGTCATAATTTTACTGCGGACACCTTGAGTCGAATATTTGAGGAATTACCAGAGACGGAAAAGACTCATTTTATGACGAAGGAGGACGACAAGACTGAATTTATTGTTAATGTTAATTTGCGAGACGATGACGAAAGGAGAAAGGATGAAAAGATAACTGTGGTGACGCCTTCGAGAGAAATGGGCGATAACGTTAACAAACGGCAAAAAAGGCGCAGCACTAGAGAAGACGCCAGCGGAACGCAAGGACGGACGGAGGAAAACAGGCCGGTTGGTGGCCCAGTGACTCGCAGCAGGGCTGCAGCGACGTCCATTCATGAAAATCAGCAGGCAGGGGCGGACGGAAGAGATGAACAGCCAGCGGCTCACAGCGACGCAACAGCAGCAAACATGCAACAGCCGAGCGAGCCCGATATGCAGAGCATGGATCTGTTCGACATCAACATACTACAATCACATCATACACAGGCAGCNGACGTATTACGCACTGAAGAACTGCTATCGGAACAAGAGACAGCGGAGCCTAATAATGACACGACTGACACGGACGACGGTCCTTTAACAAATATTGACGTTAAGACACCGACAATTACTGTTGATGACTATAAAAACGATGACGAATTTTCCAGCATCTACAACTATTTACAGAACGAGGAGTTAACAGGAAATGATAAGACTGACAAAGTGACTTTGTTAGTAGCGGACTCATTTTTAATTGAAAACGAATTATTGTACAGACTGACAACACCACGAAATAAACGAGAGANACGTTTACGTCCGTTGGTAAAGCGGTTGTGTGTACCGTTGACATTTAGATACGACCTGATAAACCATATACATTGTTTTTTTGGACATTTTGGCGTAGCAAGAAATTTCCTAACACTGTCACAACGATTTTTCTGGAAAGGAATGTACACAGATATTGTGCATTTTTGCCGCACATGTGACGTATGCCTGCGAGCTAAAAGAAATTACCAGAAGCAAACACCGAAATTACATCCACTNCCGGTACCGTCAGGCCCAGGCCAAGTNTGGTCAATGGATTTTAAGCAGCTGGTGAGAACGACCAAGAATGGATATAATGCAATCCTATGTTTAATTGATAACTTTACTTCTTGGCCCATTTTAGTATTGACTAAAACACAGAGTGCTGAGGAGAGTGCACATGTTTTTTTGAGGGAGGTCATCGCCATGTATGGCTCACCGTCAATTCTAATAACGGATAAAGGAACAGGGTTCACTGCCAAATTCTTTAAATGCCTTTCTCAATTGTTAGGTTTTCAACATAGGACGAGTGCCAGCAGAAATGCAAGAGCTAATGGGCTTGCTGAGGGGTTGATTCAACGAGTCAATGCACTATTGAAAATCTATAATACCAAGGACGAGGATATAGAGACGGTATTGCCATTAATTTCAATGGCTCTGCGCGCGTCAAATCACACAAAATTTCACATAAGTCCGTACGAGCTGCAATTTGGGAGAGTTATGGATTTGGGGGAGTTAGGGCAAGCGCCCCAAACCCCACAATTTCCCGAGCAGCAAGCCGCATACTTGGACTGGTTACGAAAGTCGTTGACTACGTTGCATGCAGCAATGAAAGAAAATAAACTNGAGGTGAAAGAAGAGGATTGNAGACAATACAATAGAGAACACTCGGCGGTGGAACCGAATTGGACTGAAGGCGAACTCGTGCTATTATCGGATGATAAAATCAAGCCGAGGAGTGACAGGGTTCTATGTCACAGACCCTGGAAAGGACCATACTATGTCACACGTATCATACAGGGAAAGGAGGATATTGGCAAGGCGTATCAACTGACGGATGCTAACACCGGGCAGATACANAAATATCTAGTACCAGCAGATCGATTGAAAAGGTATACAGCAAATAAACGATTACAGCTGAAAGGAAGACTGAAGAAGATGGACGTGGATAATCAGCAGCCGATAGTAAACTCCAAGGAGATACGACAGGCACAGGCTGACAACAGACAACAGACTGAAAAACAGCAGAGTATAGAAAATAACGACTTCGAACCTGCGGTGAAGATTTTACGGGAAAAAGGCCGAGGGAAGAACAAAAAATTCGAAGTGTTATTTCAGACGGGGGGCCGATATTGGTGCGATGCAGTGTCAGAATTGTTGTTGAAAAATTTTAGACTAGAACAAGCGAAGCGGCGTGCAGCGAGAAAACAGCGGCAGAGGTCGCAGAGAGCAGAAAACGGTGATTAATAGGTGTGAGAAGCTACGAGTTAGCGCAAATAGACGCGGCGTATAGGCCTGATCAACCTACGAAAACGCGCGTCAGTAGCACGACGTATATGGCGATGCAGCTGCTTACTGTTCAGCCGCAGATATTTTAGACGGAAGGGTCTATAGGCCGAACAGTAATGGGCAGACAGCCAGGAACCTATAGATAGCGGTAAGCTACACTAAAAAGACAGGTAGTCCTGGCAGCAGAGAGAGCGAGCTGGTATGGCGTTGGCGTAAGCGATGCCGAGAAAAAATATATACGACGCAGATAGTGCAGCACGGCAGCGAAGTCCTTGAGACGGGTTCAACTCAGTCTATACCGGTGTAATAGCAACTTCATCTGAGTATAGCACTGTAAACAACTGCTGTTTTCGAAGCATAGGAAATCTCAGCATGGGGAAAATTAAGACTACATATGTTAGGAACAAAATAATATTTTATAATGATACGACCTGTTACTATTGAAAATTGTATTCGGACATTATTGCAAATATAATTAACATTATCTATATGTCTTTGACAGCTGATAAATTTGAGATTAGCGCTACTCAATATTGGCTGTGAAACAACATATGATGATGGAAATTTAGTAATAAAAATGGGAAGATAGGCAACAGACGAAATTAATGGTTATTATATTGTAGACGATGATGACAAGTTGGATTTGGACGCTAGTGTTATTAATCGTGATCACGTGTGGTCAGACTCGAAGCGAGGAAGAGACCATCTCCAAGCACAACTATGGTTACTTGTGGAAACGAAAACAGCAGGTACGAGTGATGGTAAAGAATTCGAAATTGGTTTTTCATTACACACTACCATCAATACCAGATATACCTGTTAATGAAACAGTGAATTGCAGTGCTTTAACTTCGTCCAATCGTGTGGGATGTGGGAGAATGAGATCACTTATCACAGGATTTCTAAATGCAAGACGAATGAGTGTGGAGTACCTTCACAGACAGTTGGGGTACATATACGAGCAAATTTATGATGTACCAACAAGGGACAGAGTGGAGCGTGGATTCTGGACTTCAGCCTTATCTGATATTACCGGCTTAGCTACGAAAAGTGACCTCCAAAGAGTGAGAGAACAACTTATGACAATTGAACGAGGTATTACAGTCGCGGCAGACACATGGCGTTCTGGGACAGCATCGTTTGTCGCTGTAATGCAGGTTGAGAAGAATCGAGTAGACCATATCATGCAGCTGGTGGAATTTCAGAGAATATCGGTGTTAGCTTTGAAAAGGGAGCTAGTAACAGCTATGCGGACAGCAGATGGTGCTTTTAAGATACTAAGGAGGTGCGTTGACATGCAGAGATCTGTCATGAATCAAATGTCAGAGTTAGAAGCGCTGCGAACGGCGATGGATCATCTTACGGCAGGAAGACTTGAACATTTTGTGGTGAATCACACACAGTTAACAGGAGCATTATCCAGATTAAACAGTTATTTAGTTCATGTTCACCCGGAACTTCGCATTGCAAGGATGGATACACGTTATTATTACCAAGAGAGTAAGGTAAAAATTTTTCGTGTGGGAAGACAAATCGCCATCGTCGTAAACATCCCGTTGACACTAAAAACAGCAGGGTTGCCACTGACGGTGTACAAATTGACTACCATACCACTGGCTTCTCCGACATCTAAAAAAGATTTCACGATGCTTGTGACTGACATTAAGGCGATTGCCTACAGCAGGGATGCGGATTATTTTGTAGAGTTTACAGAGGCACATCAAATACCGACTGGTAGCATGTTAAATCTGGAGGAAACGGGCTTGGTGTTGCAACAGCGAGACACTTCCATATCGTGTGGGTTGATGCTAATGCAAGGGTCACTAAGAGACATAAAACAGCGATGCAGGTATCAGATTTTGAGAACACCTTTGACCCCGAACGTGTACAAGCTGACTACAAACAAATATCTTTTATCTAATATAACAAAGGCCAGTGTAACATGCAACGAAACAGTACACGGGGACAGCGATGAAAAAGAAATCTTTCTACCTCAAACGCAGAATATTGTTCATTTGGACTGCGGGTGTTCATTAAAAGCAGACTGGTTTCTTGTAGTTGACTCGGCATTTGATTGCAGACAGAATCTGGACCTTAACACAACTGGACAGGCATATTTTATTTTGAACCTACCATACATCAGCGAATTTCTAGATGATACCTTTCTACATGTGATGCCTGGCGATCTTTTCTTGAACACATCAATACCCGTCATTTTACCGACCTTAGCAGTTGCTTCAAAAACCTATGAAAGCATGTTAGCACAAACTGAGGAGGACTCTTTTGAAATGGGTAGAGCAATAAACGCTACAAAGCGTCAAGTCAGGGTCTTTGGAAATCTAGCCCATTACTTGTACAATATTCTGCTGGAGTCACATCAAGAAAACGAAACGTTTGACGTGTTCAATGCATTGGATTGGTGTCTGATCGTTGCTATGTTTCTGAGTGTTGCAGCTTTGTTCTTGGCATTAAGAATGTCGTGGAAGCTGCGAGCCTTGACACTGGTGTTAACAGCCGCGGGACGTGGACACGCAGCCGGCATACCGACCAGACTTCAGCTGACTCCGGCAACGGGACAGGCTACTGACAGTCCGGGGGTGGCATGGAAATACCACGAGCATGTGACTGACGTGTTACCCGTTGATATCTCAATTCTTATCTGTTTGCTGTTGGCATTTCTGGTTATTGTGTACAGAGGGTATCGTAAGTACAGGAAACCAGAGAAAATACGTACAAAATTGATCCTGGAATTGGGGTCACCAGCGGGGACTTCCTCGTGGATAATCGCGGAACTCCCGTACGGACCCGCTCAATACCGCTTCACGGTTTCAAAAGGCGCCTTGGACGCACGCTTTGAGGGTGCTATGGCGGGATATTAAGATGGAACGGGGGGCTGATGGTAGCAGACACAGCGATAGGACGAGAGGTAACCCTACAGCACAATATATGGATTAGTCCATATAAGGCGACAATGGTGGCCAGAATTGTAAGACAGGAAGATTATCATGCATTACTGCTGGTGACAGCGGACGATTTGGCCATCAGTGAAATTATCGTATTACGCGAGAAACCTCAACCAAGAATGATGTCGTTGCAGGACATACAAAAAATGTACCCTAGTTTGTCTGCGATGCCCACGGCGCCGCACCTGTGAGTCACCAGGAGTGTGGGCAGTTAATGAGGGCGGATGTTGATCGGGCCAGCCAGGACGAATGTGGATGTGTTTATAAGGGCTTGTTACTGCTTTGTTTAACATTTTGCATTGCATGTTGTTCTTTTAGAATAGTTGTTATTGTTATTTTGGTTGTTTGGAATACTCTTGGAGTATGGAAGCACTGATGAAGCTTGACGCGATGGTTTGCCTGATTAACTTGTTAATTGATTGCTTTTATTAGTGTGTAATTGGCTGCTGAATTGACAGCACAAGTAGTGTTTGTTACACTCATACGCATCATATGTGTGTATTGATTTGTGCATGTATTATTACCTTACAACTAACTGGATTCTAATTATTGTTTGGACGATATACGAAGGTATCGTATACTATTAATTTTTGCTATCTGCTTGACAGATATTTCAAATTCACGGGCTGATTTATTGTATCGTGGATGCCATTTTTTTACTGAATTACTCTAAATTGGCATTCCGAAATTATTGGGTGGATTTGTGAAATTTCTTTTGCTAAACATTATCGTCCGTTTTTCTGGTTTTTCCGGACGATTTTTTGGGATTTTCGAACGTGGGGACGGCGACGGTCGAGATGTATCAATGCTTTAGTATCATGTACGATGTTCCAAATTTATACAATACGTTATTTTTGGTTATTCATATTTGGGTATTTTTAATGGACTGTGAAACATATAGATCGTATAAAACAACTAAAAAGAAAACTAATATTTGATAACGCGAGTGTATATAAGTGTAATTAATTTTTATTTGTTGGACAGTACGCTTTGCATTGCGTTAATATTGCGAATAATGTTCGTTGGTTGATGATATCGCCACCTAGCGAATAGCTAGATAGTAAGTTAATAACGGCAACACATTCAACGCTGACTACTTCGGATCAGCGTTTCCTTTAAGGAAATTTGTCAAAGAGTCACTGACGCATGGTCCCTTAAATTTGTGCGTCAACGAGAAAACTGTGAGAGTCAATGACTCCCCGTACTTTCAGTTTTGGAGTCCAATATCACTAAATTTCATAATGCCGCACTGAGTGATTAGGCCTCGTCTATCATTTATTACGCTCTGCGAGCTGCACTGGTTGCCGTGGCCAGTCGTGTGACGGTGTGAACTTTGTAATTGTCTACTTACAAGCTGTGTTCCTGTGCTGTGTAGTCTGTGTGACATTATCTGCTATAGATATATCTACAAAAAGATAAGCAAAGTAAGCATTAAGCACTGGAAAAATTGAAATAATAGTAAATAGTAATAATAGATTTTACATGACACCTTCTGTACGCAATTAGCGGGTCAACCTGACGTAAGGCAATTTAAATTTGTCCGTCATGAAGGATATTGTGTGCGTCCTTTGACGCACAGCCTTCATTTTTTTGTGCGTCTTGGCCTAAATTTTGAGGGTAAAATACCCTTAAACCCCTCTTACCGGAAACGCTGCTTCGGATATTATAGTGTTTGGAAAATCATGGGTGTAGTAATTCAAATTAAAACCAAATTCATTATTTTGACATATAATTTAAATCGGAATTACAATTTGTACAATATTATATACTATTTGGGGGATACGTATTAACCAAACACATATGAACTTTCTAAAAATTTATAGGGGCAAATTAAGATTATTTTCTTTAAACGGCATACCAAATATATATTATTAATTTTATGGGGGTCTTTTTAGTATTCCTGAATATTAAATTGGCTATATTTGCTTAAATTTTCGGTGGGATTTTGGACATAAGACTTTTTGGGTTAGGAATAATTAAAAACGTAATTAATATAGTTTAAATTACAATAAGCTATTATGTTTTGTCACAGTAAAATACTGCGCTATTTCTACGTATAGGTATAGAACATTACAACACTATGACACTGCTTATCGTTGTATTTTTTACTCAATGTCACATCAACTTTCTTCGTTTATTCATCACTGTTATTTGATGAAAATGAAATCGTTTACCGTTAATTATTAACTGATATTTGCTTAATATTTTACGACTATGTTGGAGTCGTTATATTGTTATGTTGTTATTTAATGATTATAAGCCTAAATCGATGAATGTTGGCGAACGAGATTGTTTTTTTTCGAGTAGTGTGACACAGTGAATGTTGTGTGTACAGTGATATATGCGTCGCAAATCGAATTATTTACTTCATACGACATCCTCACCGACAATACATTGTAGCATATAGAATTTAAAATTATCTTTTTTGGCTATTTCCTAACAAAACATATTCCCGGGGTATTAACCGTACGAGTAATCACTAGTGCAAGTTGGTTACATATTTTCGGTATTTTGTATGCATATTGATTATCGTTAATTATGATACAATTAAGTGCTATTGCTCGTTAATACAACGATACCGATTATATGCTGTGTTATGAGCAAGTATTTTTCGTATATTGTTTGTTGTTTTACATAATGCGTTGAGAACTGTATAACTTTAAAACGCCACCTGGCGAATGACGAACTGACGAATCACCGAACATTGCGTCCAGGAACTATTAGGCAACAAGGACATTTAACATCAGACCATACGCGTACGGTTCACCAGTCAACCACGTCAACAGCCTGGAGAGTGGTGTAACAATGTGGCCGTGATATCCGAGTGACGAGACACAGTCGAGACGGCGGATCGT
>Ga0056137_1000369_pt1 | contig 12767 bp, 8 predicted proteins | sample WorMetTypGCAVOLI_FD_55029 | JGI IMG/M metagenome (GOLD analysis project Ga0056137, IMG submission 55029) | Marine gutless worms symbiont microbial communities from Max Planck institute for Marine Microbiology, Germany - Olavius algarvensis... ...
CGCGAAGCGCATCATAGTTGAAACTATGGACGTTAAGTCCCTTCACTTTCAGTCCGTGGCTTGTCCACGGATGAGGACTTTAGTCCTCTAGACTATGGACTTTCAGTCCATAGTGGTTGGTTGATGTCTTGGAACGGGCTTATACGCACATTGGGGAAAACCCGGCCACGCCTACCTCATCTTCTACGTCGAGGGTGAAGAGCACATCGACGTATGGCGCGTGCTCCATGGCAAACGCGCTATCCCAAAATGGATGCAGGAGCCGCAGGCTTTGTAACGTCGAGGAATACTGAACGCATGCAACTGGCACTTCAACCCACTCTCTACGAGGCCCTGGAGGCCCTGCCCACGGGCCTGACCGGGGAGATCCTGAACGGACGGCTTTACACTCAGCCGCGCCCATCAGGTCCACATGGCCGCGTCGCCTCTCGCGTTACGCCGCGTTTGATCCCTTGTCCCCCAGGCATTTCCCCGCGCGGCTAACGCAACCTACACTCAACGCGAGGTCCGCGCGGGCAGCTATGTTTGTTGGGCACACCCACCGTCCTTCGGACCAACTCGAAGCCCTTCTCGCCGCCGTCGATCAGGCGGACCAGATCTTTATCCGCTTCGGGCCCGGCTCGCGACGACAGACGTAGGAGACTGGGTGCCGCACCGGGTCCTTGCTGGAAGGCGGTGGTGCACTGCTACCTGTAGGACCAGGGGACAGTTCGTCTTGCACCGGGGGTCGAGGTGATGACAGGATTGTCGGAGGGACGATACCCGATATCCGACTAGCCCGAGCCTCACGCCCCTTTTTCAGCCCTGCTTTCTCCAAAGCCATTTGCAATGCAGGATAGTCTGGGGCTATTCGGGCCAGCAGCAAACGGGTATCGTCTAGGTTCTCCTGTTCCGCGTCCAAAATATGATTGGGTTTTATCCCCTCGCCGTCGCAATAGAGTCTGTCCGGATCCAGAATTTGCGCGGTGCTGAGCAGCAAGGTCCAATTCTCTACTAGCGAAGTGACCTCTTGACCTATGCACTTGCCAACAGTCGGCAAACCGATACTAACCGCTCCAGCGGCGATGAGGGCGCGGGCAAACACCTCCGCTGCGGAGGCAGTCTCCGGACCCAAGAGAAGGACGGTCTGACTCGCGCTGAATCCTTGTAATTGTTGAGCTGTGGCCTTGATCCAATCCGCGGTGCCATCGACAACAGATCGAATGGCGTAGATGCGGCGTGCTTCCGGCAACAAGAGGTCAGCCGCCGCCGCGGCTTCCAGCAGGTCGCCCCCGGTGGTGTATCGCAAGTCGATAACCAAAGGAGAACGCTTGCCGGGCGAGACGGCTGCGAGGGCATTGAGCTGCCGGCGCATCAAGCTCTCCGTATGGCTGGCGACAAATCGGTAGATACGCAATATGGGCCAAGACTCGTGATGAGTAACAGCAGCAGACACCATGCGGAATCGGGCCCTGGGGACCTGCAATATCCGCCGCTGATCATCGCTCGCAGACTTAAGGAGCGTCAATTTGATGCTCCCGGTGCCGGCAGCGATACGGGCAAGGGCCTCCTCGCGCCACGCGCCAGTGGCGGGAATATCGTCAGCGGCGAGCAGACGCACGGGTTCCCTGACTCCGCTCCGAGACAGGGGACCATTCGGGAGGGGTACCAGCAAAATTCCCTCCGCACGTTTGAAATAGGTCGCACCAATACCTTCATGATACCGATCATGAGTACGTCCTATATTCGCACCCTGTTGGGGAGACAAGAGCCGGGACCAGGGGGCCAGGGAGCGAAGGTAGTCGCTTAATCCTTGCAGATCTGCGGTTGGGATTTCTTCCAGAGGCGGGTGCTCAAAGTGCCGCTCGTGCACGAGGCGGGCCACAATCTCTGGATCTGGCTCGGTAGCCAAACTGGCACCCCACCCGGAGGCAAACATGACGGCTGGGATCACCCTTCGGATCAGGTACCACATTGCGATCGGACGACTGCGTCCGTCAGCACTATGAGACCGTCCTCCCACGCGAACACTTGGTCTGTCCGGATCGGGATCAGATCACTGGGATTACGCTTGCCGCCCCAGTCCCCGAACTCGATCTGGGAGTAACAGATCCAGCGTTTCGGCGGCAGGCCCAGGAGTCGGATGAAAGCCCTGATTTGGCTGGGTCGTAGCGCAGGCCATAACGTTTGCTCACACGTATCCCGGAGGTAGCGGGACCGGGCCCCTCTAGGATTCCCTCATGAAGGAGTGCCCATTGACGACCGCACGTAGCTCAACTGAACGCCGACGCCCTCCCGGCTTGGCCGGTGGTAACATGGGTTCAATGATTGACCACTGTTTATCTGTTAAGTCGCTAGGGTAAGCTCGTTTATTCATGCCTGGAATGATAATCCGAGCATAACTTTTTGTACACCCTCTAAGAATCTTCTGTTCCAGATCACCCGAATTTACGCTCCGGTAGCGGCGGCGGGGGATAGCGCCCGATCTTGAGGTTCCAGTAGGTCCACGAACGGGCATCGAACACCCCCGGCGGGGCGTTACGGATCGCCTCGGCCAACTCCTGGTCGGAAACCTGCTGCCGCAAGGCCTGCACATCCTCGTGGGTGCCGTAGGTCAGGACATGGGCGATGAAATGTACCGGATCGCGGACCGCTGCTGCGGGCGACTTGAACCATACTGTACGCCGTGCCACACGCTCTAGTTCTGCAGTGAGTTGCAGGGGCTTCATCGGCCATTCTCCGGCCCTTGGGGCGCCCATGGGCGCACCGGCTCAAGGCGTGGCAGTCGGGACAGATCGACAGCGGCCACAGCACGCACCAGTCGGTCTTTAGGCCTCCTGCGGAATAGCGGGTAGGTCCCCGTCGTGAAAGTAGCACAAGGCCTTTAGCGTGAGTTGCGCGTTGAACTGCGGCCCATGGATCACGGACGCGGCGGCCAGGGCGGTCGGAAGATCGGTAACACCCGCTTCGAGCATGGCGGCGATATCCAGGTAATCCTTGGCCTCGGCCCGGTGCGGAACCGTGGCCGCCTTCATACCCGCAAGATCGACCAGATCGGCGATTTTAAGACCATTGTCAGGGGTGCGCAGTGGGCAGTGGCTCCGCCACACGGCCCAGGCTCGGCAGGCCGAAAAAAGACACTTGCACTGGCCCGCCCCGATCCACAAGACAGGTCAGCGTATTGGGCTGGCTCTGCAGCGCTTCCGCACCCTCCAGAAATGGCAGGGACCCATAAAGGGGATCCGGTCGCGAAAGCGACGGTCGAGAAAAAATCGAAATCCACGCTTGCGCGGTGGCCCAGCTGCAAGGCAATGGCGGTTCCACCGTACAGGGTGAAGGTTTTCGGCACGTTGATCAGTTCACCCCACAAACGGCGCTGTGAGGGTGGCAGGATATCCAGCCGTGGTTTAAAGTCTTGTGCCATTTCTTTACCCACCGCGGCGGCGCATTACATCAGGTAACGATGGACGAGCTCGACTCACGAGCGGTAAACGACCGAACGGATCTTGTCTGTGATCCCGCGGGGTCTGTTCCCGATCCCGGTCTGATTCTTGCGAAGACTTCTAAGCCTAAACGAGGCAACGGAAGCCTGAGACCAGGGGCGGTCAGGGCGTCACCGGTTTGCGATCTCGGCCCCTTCTTGCGGAGTCAGGGCAAGCGCGTAAAATCTGTTGCCGATTAACAGGTTGCTGCTGGCTTCCGGTCGTCAGCCGCACCGGCGGTGGTTCGCCTTGAACGGTAGCCGCCGGTTTGCCCCGCACCTACGCGTTCCAGCGCGGGGAAAACCAATCCGGCAACATCATGTTTTCAGGAGGATTTATACGCGCTTGCCCTGCTTGCGCAGTCGAGCACAGGGCCAAAAGGGTCTAAGCTTCATATAATGTTAAGTGTTTCAGCGCATTTTCTTCGGCGACCAAACCCTGCGACAATATAGCCTTCAGCTTATCGGATATCCTTGTATGGATACCGGCACCAGCGGAGAGCGGCCTTGCCCTCGGAGGGTGTGGTCTTCGCCTTTTTTCGGCGGCTCGCCGTCCCCGCCAACCATAAGATTTGGATCGACGGTGATCTGCGTCATAGGCAATATCGGATTCCCTCCGTACCTTGGCCGTCTCGATTCCGGGGACCTCGCGCGGCGATCCGGGAAGCGACATTCGGCCCAGCCGGAAACAGAGTAGCTTTTATGAGCACAGATTCGACCAGCCCACGCAACAGGAAGGAACAGACAGCGACGGACGCTGCCACGCCGTCCGGCGTACAGCGTATCGGCGAGCACATCGTCGAGATCGTCAGCGATTCGGGCGAGGGGGCCCAGAAGGCCGGCCAGACCTTCGGGACCATCTGCGCCCGGATGGGCAACGGCGTCTGGACGGTGGAGATCATCCCCGCGGAGATCCAGCCGCCGGCCCGCTCCCCCGCGGGCGCGAGCGGGATTCGGATCCGCCTCGCCTCCCACCAGGTCACCAATATGGGGGACGAGGCCGACATCGTGGTCGCCTTCAACGAGCAGGTGCTCTATTCACGCATCGCCAACGGTGCCTACAAACGAGGTACTATGGTCTTGCTCGAAGACAAATGGCGCGACGACCCAGTCCCCGAGATCCGCGACCAGTACGCCAAGGCGGTTACGGAGTTCCGAAACAACGGCCTGATCGTCCACGAGCTACCCATCGAGCAGGCCTGTCTGGAGATCATGTCCAACCCCCGCCGGGGCAAGAACATGTTCGTGCTGGGCATGCTCTGCCACCTCTACTCGCGGGACGTCCAGAAGGCCAAGGACGAGATCACCACCACCTTCAAGCGCAAGGACGCGGATGTCATCGCCCTGAATCATCGCTTGTTCGACGCCGGCTTGGCCTTCGCCGCCGAGCATCTGGACGCCCGCTTCGAGGTCCCGCCGCGACCGCCAGAGGAGACGGAAGGCAAGCGCTTCATCGTGACCAACGGCAATCAGGCCCTGGCGCTGGGGGTCATGGCTTCAGGAATGGAGTTGGTGTCCATGTATCCCATCACCCCGGCCACCTCGGCGTCGCACTATCTGGCCGACGTCTATCACGAGGTCGGGGGCTTCGTCCACCAGGCCGAGGACGAGATCGCCGCCATCGGTTTCGCCATCGGGTCTTCTTTTGGGGGCAAGACCGCCTGCACCATCACCTCCGGCCCCGGACTGGCGCTCAAGACCGAGATGGTGGCCCTCGCGGTCATGGCCGAGATCCCCCTAGTGTTGGCGGTGGTGCAGCGCGGCGGTCCGTCCACGGGCCTGCCGACCAAGGTCGAGCAGGGGGATCTGCTGGCCTCCCTGTATGGCGAGCCGGGGGATGCCCCCAAGGTCGTCATCGCCGCCGCCACCATCCAGGAGTGTCTGCACTTCGTCATCATGGCACGGCGCCTGGCCGAGGCCTTCCGCACCCCCGTGATCCTGCTCAGCGACGCCAACCTGGCCACCGGCGTGCAGCCCTACCCCCGCCCGGAACCCACCCCTGACTGGCTGGCGCCACCCATCGACCAGTCGGAGTGGAACCAATCCGTACCGCCCTATGATTGGCACCCGGAGACGGGGCTTTCGCCACGTCCCATCCCCGGTATGCCCGGTGGCCAATACATACTCACCGGCCTAGCCCACACCAACTTCAGTAAGGTCGCCTACGACTCGGATTCCAACCAGCAGGGTTGCACCATGCGCAGCCGCAAGCTGGCGGCCTTGGCCAGTACCCTCAAGCCACCCCAGATCCACGGCGATGAGGAGGGTGACCTGCTACTGGTGGGCTGGGGCTCCACCCTGGGCGCCATCGAGGAGGCGGTGGACCGGGCGCGGGCCCAGGGGCACCGGGTCTCATCGTTGCACCTGCGCTTCCTCTCCCCCCTGGAGCCGGGTTTGGGGGAGATCTTCGCGCGTTTTGGCAAGGTCATGACGGTAGAGATCAACTACAGCGACAATCCTGACGCCCCCCTGATTACCGATGAGCCCCGGCGTTACGCCCAGCTCGCCTGGCTCCTGCGCGCCCACACCCTGCTGGACATCGACTGCTGGTCCGTGGTTTACGGTCATCCCCTGCAACCGGGGATGATCCACAACGTGATCCTACAACGCCTGGCGGTCCCGCAGGACGTCGGGGACAGGGCCGAAAACGCGGGAGGAAGCGACTGATGTTCGGACTCAAAGCGGATTGGTCCCTCGAGGTCTTCGAGCGCTACTTCACCATCGGCGACTACGCCGGCGGCGAGGCCCGCTGGTGTCCCGGCTGCGGCGACCACGGGGTGCTCACCGCAGCTCAGCGGGTGCTGCGCGACGAGCAACAGAAGCCTGAGCTCTCGGTGTGCGTATCCGGTATCGGCTGCTCCAGCCGCATGCCCCACTACCTGGGTACCTACGGCTTCCACGGCCTGCACGGGCGCGCCCTGCCCCTGGCCTGCGGTATCAAATCCCGACGCCCGGATCTGGACGTCTGGGTCGCCACCGGGGACGGGGATTGCTTCTCCATCGGCACCGCCCACTGGATCCATGCGCTGCGCTACAACATGGACATGACCCTGATGGTGTTCGACAATGCCATCTATGGCCTCACCAAGGCCCAGACCTCCCCCACCAGCCCCCTCGGCTTCAAGACCAACACCCATCCCTTCGGGGCCATCATCGACCCGCTCAATCCCTTGACCGTCACCCTGGGGATCACCAATGTATCCTTCGTGGCCCAGGTTGTGGACTGGAATCCGCCCCTGCTCTACGAGACCCTCAAGGCCGCCTACCGCCACCGCGGGACCGGCTTCGTGCGCATCATCCAACGCTGCCCCGTGTACGCGGAAGAGGTCTCGAAGGTGCTACAAGGGGATTCGTCCAGGTTCCTGCTGCTCGAACACGGGCAAGGTATACCGATCGACCCCAGCGCCCAGCGCCAGTTCCCCCAGCGGCTGGAGCACGACCCCAACGACCTGGCCCGGGCCTTCCAGCTCGCCGCGGACCCGGCACTGATCCCCGTGGGCCTCATCTATCGCGACCCGGATGCCCCCTGCTACGAAGACCTGTCCAGCCAAGGGACCGACATGACGCCCCAGGAGCGGCTGGAGCGTTTCGACGGGGTCCTGGACCGGCTCACCGTTTAGGGTGGTTTAAGTTAGCCCTCAAAGCCCCTCTCCCGGCGAGAGGGTGTCGTAAGATGCGTACTCCGTGAAATCCAATGAGAGAGGGGAGTAATCCCGGGTTCAAAGTGGATTTAGTGTCTGTCAACTATGGTGGAATAGACATCGGGAACAATCTTGTTTTCGAATCCACGACCAGCCATCATACGAAGACCCTTCGGGCAGACTTGCAGCCGGGCCGTACTTTCAACCCTCCCGCGGGCATTGGCGAGCTTTACTCTTCGGAATTAGTAGTTATGGGCTTATAGCCAGTCATAGTTCAAGATTTCGCTAGATTTAGTCGTTGCCCAACAGATAATCTCCAGAACCCCAAAACCTCAAAATCATCTTAACAAAGGTTTATCATGAGCTTGCACACAAATCTTCAAGGTAGGCTTAGAAATACACGCTTGCCAAAAGTCATGGTTTGTGGCCGGTATTTGAAACAGTTGTGAATTCTATCCATTCGTTAGAAGAGCAAGGGAACATAAAAACCGAGGGGAAAATTACGTTAAGGATATCTGGGGTTTCCCAGGCATCATTGGAGTTGGATGGAGAATCACACGTTAACGACATTGGAGGTTTTGTTGTAGAAGATAACGGAATTGGATTTAACGATACCAATATGAAATCGTTCGAAACTCTGGACTCTGACCACAAAATTGACAAAGGAGGCAGGGGGGTAGGACGACTTCTTTAGCTAAAAGCCTTCGATCAGGTGGAGATAAATAGCGATTTTAAAGACTCTCAAGGTAAACCGATGAACCGAGTTATTTCTTTTGACGTAAAAAATGGAGTCGAGTTGGTTGAAGAAAAGGAATCTATCAATAAAGAATCAATTACTCGCGTAATGTTGCATGGCTTTAATCAACCACTATGGACTGAAAGTCCATAGTCTGGAGGACTAAAGTCCTCATCCGTGGACAAGCCTCGGATAAGACCTTTCGATGCCGGTAACTGGAGATACAACAACCAAAGAACCGGATTTGTGTGTACTCAACGTTTACGACAACCCCCCCCCATTCTTGTTTCAGAGATACCCATCTTGTTTTGGGCATCGGGCTCGACGGGCACGGCAACGTCAAGGGTCCCACTGAAGGCCCCGATGCCTACCACACCTCCATCAGCGAGCAGCAGTTGTAAACATCGCGGACACCCATATTTTTTGCTGATTCCCAACTGGATTCGACGAACCACATATGGAAGCATTTTAAAAAATCGGATAACCTCTTCTCCGCCAATCGCCTGACCGATATGACCACCAACGAAACAGCAAGGGGGCATCGGACCCAAATCCCCGGTCCGCAACCGGAGAACATCCCGGCCCTGCCGACGGCAGTGAAAGACGCCAAGGCCACCCAGGAGCTGATGTTCACCCTGCGCCACTTCCATCTCGGCGAGCCGACGGCCAGGGACCAGCTCGGAGCGGCACCCGATGATATCCTGCCGGCCCTGCTCGACCCGTTCCGCGACACCTCCAAGCTACGCTACGACTATCCCCTGTTTCTGTTTCCACCCGACGCCGGGGACGGCCATCAGGACGCGGACGACCTGGAGCAACCCCTGGCGGAATGGTTCGCCCGGACCGTACAGGGATTCGCCCCCGGTGACCATGAGGCGCGTATCCTCAAGGACCACCTGTACTGGCTCGAGTATCACCTCCGTCAAACCTTGCGGGAACGCGAGGGACCCGCGCCGGCAACACTCGTCCTGCGGAGAGCGGGGTTGGATTTGCAGCATCGTTTGAACCTGGATCAGGCCAACCGCGAACGCCTCCAGGAAGACCTGGATAAGCTGCGGGACGCGGCCGGCGAAGGCCGAATCATGGGCTATGGCCGCTACCCGGCCCTCCACCTGCTGATCCATGCCGTCCGCAGCCGGGTCATCCCGCGCCTGGCCCGGTTCCAGTCCCAGGTCGACCAATCCATCCGTGGCCTCCGCGCCCTGTTCGAGGTGGAATGGGGCAAGTCCGACGAGGCCATCGAGCCGCGCCAGGCCCGCGACAGCGTCGGGCCCGAGGGTGGGCGCTTCGACCCCGCCGCCCTCTCGGCGGTGATGGACCACTCCAAAGGCACTCAGGAAATGCCGCCGGAACGGCGGGCGCGGATCGAACGCGTCCTCACGATCCTGAAGGCCTGGCAACCGGACCCGATTCGGGTCCGGTTCGTCCATCTGGGCGGTGTCAAAGGGCACTGGCTATCCGAGAGCTACGACACCGAGGACTTGATCGACGTGGACCCCTGCGCCCGGGCCACTCAGCTCTTCGACCACGAGGCCGCTAAGCTCGCCAGCGTTTTTGCCGCCGTACGCATCGCCCAGCTCGAGATCGGGGGCATCTACAACCCGGCGATTCACGACCCCTGGTTCGACAACTTCCAATGGGAGGCCTTCTCCCAGGACGAGCTCCTGCTCGTATCCAGCATCATCGCCTTGGACGACGCGGTTCGAGTCGCCAGCACCGGTCTCCACTCCTTCTCGCGCCTGCTGAGCTCGGGCCGCCCGGTGCAGATCATGATCCGCATCCAGGCCCACAACAACCCCGGCGCGCTGCCGGACGAGAACCCCTTCCAGGCCTATCGCACCGAGCTCGGGTACCTCGGGATCAGCCACCGCCAGGCCGTCGTGACCCAATCGTCCGCGGCCCGGCACCGCCACCTGATGCGCTGCTTTCTCGACGCCCTGGACGCCACCCACACCAGCCTGAACCTGATCACCATCGGCATCCGGGCCCCCGACCCGGTGGTTCGCCTCAATGCCTGGCTGGTAGCCGGGGCCGGTATCGAAGGGCGCGCCCACCCCTTCTTCCGCATCAACCCGGCGGCCGGGGACTTCGCGGCCACCCGCATGGACTTCAGCGAAAATCCCCAGGAGACCCGCGACTGGCCGGTACACCCCTTCCGCTACCGGGACGAGAACGGCAACGGCATCGAGGCCCAACTGGCCTTCACCTTCGCCGACTACGCCCTTCTCGTCGAGCGCCTGCGCGACCACTTCCGGATCATCCCACCGGGCTGCGACTCGTCGGCCCTGGTCCCGGTGGCCGATTATCTGGCCCTGCCCCTGGAAGAGGCCAATCGCCTGTTGCCCTTCGTTTGGGCCGTGGACGGCAACAACCTGCTGCACCGATTGGTCATCTCCAGGGAACTCATCCTCGCCTGCCGGGACCGGCTCAACTTCTGGCACACCCTCCAGGAGCTGGCCGGCGTGCGCAATCCCTATGTGGAACAGGCAATCGCACGCACCCAAGACGAAGAACGGCAACAGGCCGCGGCCGAGCGCGAACGCCTCCAGGCCGAGCACGCCGTCGAGCTGGAACAGGTCCGCGAGACCGCCGCCGGCGAGGCCATGCAGCGACTCACGGACATGCTGTTGGGGATGGACCTGACTGACACTTCCGGCGGAACTATCCCAACGAAATCGGCGGGCCTGGCACCTGCGGAAGAGGCGGCAGCCCCGCCCGTCGAGGAAGACGACGGAGAAATCGGAGAGCCGATCACACCCGAACCTACTTTGAGCTTCGACGAGCCCTGGATCGACACCCCCCTGTGCACCAGCTGTAACGACTGTACCAACCTCAACCCCCTACTCTTTCTCTACAACGAAGACAAACAAGCCCTGCTCGGGGATCTGAAGGCCGGCACCTATGCCCAACTGGTGGAAGCCGCCGAGCTCTGCCCCGCCGACTGTATCCACCCTGGCAAGCCCTGGAATCCGGACGAGCCGGGACTTGATGAGTTGGTTGAGCGGGCGGGGCCCTATAATCAGTAGGTGGTAACACGTATCGCAATAGGCAGATTCCGTCCAGCACGATATGCTGGAAAGCAGGAATCAAAATGATTGACTGTACATTTGAACTAAACGGAAAACCAATGAGCGCCTTTAAGTGCGGGGCTACATCATTTCCCGCCTTCTCGGGTCTTGGTGAACATGTCAATCGTCGCACTTCCGCGTGCATTCTAAATGCGGGGCCTATACCACCGGGAGCATATTACATCTTTGATCGACAGTCTGGTGGCTTACTTGGTCCACTCAGAGACTTATTCACTGGGAGAGATATATGGTTTGCGCTATACGCCATAGACAATGAAATCGATGATGAAACATATTGCAAGCAAGTAAAACGCGGTCTGTTTCGCCTGCATCCAAAAGGCCCTTTTGGTGCTAAGTCAAGGGTGTATAGTTATTGAAAAGGAGAAAGACTTTCTTTTTCTAAGGGCAATGTTAAAAAACACAAAAACTAAAACCATACCTAATGTTGGTTTAGATGCTTATGGAAAGGTTGTTGTGAGATGAAACAGTTATTTAAATCTTGGATTTTTTATGCTTGGTTAATCGTGGGGACGCTTGTGCTAACTTTTGTTTGGGGTAACTATCCATATCTTTTCTTTTATCCGCCGGAATCGTTTTCTTCTTGGTTGATTGATATTTATGGTTCATCGAATGGAGAAGAATTAGCTGACCTTGAATTGTTGTATGTCTTTGCATGTTCATTTTTTTATTGCTGCTACCGTAGCATTGCTGTTTTTTCTACTGAAAAGAGCGTTAACAAAACGTTCAAGCGGACGCTAAAAATTGTGCCACTTAGCAATATGCGTGGGATGGCGAAGGAAGCCCGGTGCCCTACTCGTCGACTGCATCAACCCGAGCAAACTCTAGAGCCCGGACGAGCCGGGACTCGATGAACTTGCCCTACAACCAATAACCCGTGTAGGCTGGATCGAGGAACGAACCCCGGCTTACTGGCAGATTGGGAACGTTAATCTGACGATCAATTCTCTGCTACCATGTGAGCTAATGACATGGAAGCCGAATTTACAGCAATAGTAAAAAGAGACGGTGATTGGTGGCTGGGTTGGGTCGAAGAAGTCCCAGGTGCTAACGCACAGGAAAGAACAAAAGGAGAACTCATGATTAGTCTAAGAGAGTGTGTTAAGGGTATCCTGGAGCTTCACTGTCAAAATGCACGTAAGCAAGCAGCATATGATTATGAAGAAATTCCATTTGTAATATGAAGCGTAACGCATTGGTTCGTCACTTATCAAAATATGATTGCGAATTACTGTGAGAAGGTGGTCGGCACTCCATATGGAAGAACAGTCATTCAGGAAAAATGGCGGCAGTTCCGCGACATACTGAAATAAAAGAATTCATGGCGCGAAAAATCTGTAGGGATCTTGGTATTGTAGAACCATAGAAAACAGGAGACGCAAATAAACGCAACCGAATCAAGATAGTCGATGATGGCGAACTGATTTCGACCGATTTGCGTTGACTCGCGTTCACTTGCGGCAAGAAATCGCCTGTAGGTTTGTATAGATATAGATGGCAGCATATAGATACGGTAGTGGAGCTGCCTATTGCATGTTAGGCATTTTTATTAACCTTAGCAAAATGGAGTAAAAGATGCCGGCAATCTCAATGTTCTATGGAATCGTTATCTATATGTATTTCAGGGTTCGCTCCGTTGATCGGCTGGCGTCATGTCGAGGTCACCGATCACCACACCGGCCAGGATTGGGCTCATCTCATGCGTGCCCTTGTCGATATTCATTGCTTCAATAACTTTAGTGTGCGAAGCGCATCAGAGTTGAAACTATGGACGTTAAGTCCCTTCACTTTCAGTCCGTGGCTTGTCCACGGATGAGGACGTTAGTCCTCCAGACTATGGACTT
>Ga0056137_1000418_pt1 | contig 11937 bp, 8 predicted proteins | sample WorMetTypGCAVOLI_FD_55029 | JGI IMG/M metagenome (GOLD analysis project Ga0056137, IMG submission 55029) | Marine gutless worms symbiont microbial communities from Max Planck institute for Marine Microbiology, Germany - Olavius algarvensis... ...
CTAGCATGCGGCAGGAGGACCCAGTGACTTGAGATGTATGGCAAGCCGTTTTAACATTTAATCCAGAATTGAAGATATCTGCAAATAATTGCAGATATCTATAATTTAATTACAGATATCTCTAAAATAATTGTAGATATCTGTAATTCAATTGAAGATATCTCTAATTGCATGCTCTTTAGAGATATCTGCAATTAAATTAAGATATCTGCAAATCATTTATAGATATCATTCTGAAATAGAATTGCAGATATCTGTAATGCATATATGAATATTTATAAACCTCATTAACTGTTTATCTATGGTAGTTCATATGTATTCTTCGTTAGCCGGTGAACCGTCACTAATAAACAACAACAATGTGAAAGTGTAGTTTATTCTACTGATTCAGTGGCTTAGTCGGTAGTTTTGTCATCTAGTTCTAACTATTTGTAAATAGTTGTCAGTTTTATCTGTCAGTGTGATCTTTCGTACAGATATACTGCACTTTTGCAAACGTTAATTCTAGCGGTAGATCGGCGATCTACCTTTAACCAGCCGGAAATTACTAGCGGTAGATCGTGGGTCGGTTAGGGTTCAGGAGTAAGGGTTAGTGCCAGTTATAGTATTATACCGCCTCGTGGGTCGGTTAGGGCTCAGTAGTAAGGGTTAGGGGCTAAGTAGATCGTGGGTCGGTTAGGGTTCAGGAGTAAGGGTTAGTGCCAGTTATAGTATTATACCGCCTCGTGGGTCGGTTAGGGCTCAGTAGTAAGGGTTAGTGCCAGGGTTAGGGGCTTTAGCCATCTTAACGCCCACCCCCAGTGCCTTCGCCCTACTGAAAACTTATTTAAAATGTGACATCTTAATTTGGGTGTTGTCTTATGTATTGTCTTACGTCAGTTTCGACGGTTGCGCCATCTAGCGAGACGGAAAATAGCGCGCCGATCTACCTCTAGTAAAAATACTGGGTTTAGCGCTAGATCGCCGATCTACCGCTAGCACTGTCCTTTGCAAATTATCACATTTTACCAAGATTTACCAAAGCCACCAATGTCACCGGTTCCGGTATTAACTGCATCGGTGCCGATGTGAACATCGGCGCATCGGCGTTAACTTAGGCACTGGCCTCCTAGATCTTGGATTCAGTAGGAATGGTTATGGTTAGTTATAATTTTTGACTTATTACAGTTCTCTAATTATGTCTGACTATGTCTTCCTGCGAATCTTGAAAATGTCCTTGGCCGATCTTGAGATCGCCCCCAATCCTCCAGATGGTCTGGCCGTTTCACGATCCTGAAAACGCCCAAAGGCCATCTCGAGAACGCCCCAAATCCTGAAAACGCGCAACAGGTCCACAGCTAGCCGTGTGAGGTTAAATGCATGGGAATTTGTGCCGAACGACGCCGACACATCCAGCTCAAAAAATAGCTGAATAAGCTGCAGGGTGCACTGAATTACGTAGGCTTAGAACTACTATGCAACTGACATAACCGAACCTCAATCCTATTTTTTCTTGATAGCCCACAGTAGACTGAGTATTTTGTGCATAGAGTGACGCATAATGCCCTGACCGCGCTACTCGGCACATATACCCCAGGGCCCAGGGTGCATACGAAGATCGGCCACGCTTAGTCAAGTGCAATGCATTGTGTACTCAGTTATCACCACCATACACAAGAAGTTGGTTTCCAGTCAACTAGGCACCAAACCAACTCGGCCCCAGTCAACTCGGCCCCAAGACAACTCGGCCCCACTACCAACTCGGCCCCAAGGTCAACTCGTCCCAAGTCAACTCGGCCCCAAATTCAAATGTAAAGCACTATATATAATTGTTTATAGTAATTTCAACGCCACGAAACACAAAACTTGTTCAGCATTACAAGTCATCTAGCATTGCATTAGTTAGCAGCTACATTATCTAGCATGGTGGGGGATATGGACTGACCGACGGTACCACAACTGCGATCGGTGTTGCCTTCTGTGTTCGCAACTCTAGGCAATGTTGCGTACACACTGCACATGCTCCATACGTTTGAGGCATCCCTGAGGAGAAGCCTGAACGGGATGACATCATACAGATGTGTTCCACTGTACGACAGTACTCAGAATTGAGTGCTGTACAGTAACAGATTACATGAAATATAATTAAATAAATAAAACAGGCACTTTGCCATTAAATTTGGCAGCTATTAGCCGTGATGCATTGCACAGGCAGAGGCAGGTTGCTACTGGCATGTCTGTTGTTGTTACTTCAATATTACAATCATATATCATCTGCACTATTGGTATGTGTTGCCAACAGGTCATGGCTGAAACAAATAACAATGTACAAAGTGTACTGGATAGAGTTTCTGCTACCGTTACGGAATGTGGTCGAAAGCTGGCGGAAAATCAGGACATCAGAAATGCTGTGAGGGAGTTAAATGCCTGCAAGGTGAATCTGCACAGAATATCTGAAAGAATTGCAACAAACACCTTACAGACCATCGAGGGAGCAATTGACAGCTTGTTGCAGTTATCATCCGTACAAATGGAAAGCCAGCATGGTGTGGACACTAATGTTGAGGTTGGCCTGGAATTGTTGCCATCAGCACAGGAACCATTGCAGTTGCAAGGTATTGCAGTGACATTATTTTAACAGTAATGTTTAACCAGTGTCATTGGCTATAAATGGATCAGATTATGTCATTATTAAATAGCTAGTAATTGAATAATATTGCTTGCCAGTGTTATCATATTGTATCGATGCCATAAAAATGTCTAGTCTCGAAATAAGTCAGGTGGGTGTTTACTGGCAAATACACTGTGAGTCACAAAAAACTGGGCCACTTTCATTTTTACTGTAACTTTGGCAAATGTTGACCGATTTTAATAATTCTTTCACTCTTGTAACCATAAATCATTTGCAGATGAGATCCAAGTAACATTTTCCACTGTACCTTAACTTTATTGCTGCATTACCTTTTTAAAAACTAGCACAAGTATGAATATGAACGTAACACGGTGAGGCATAATAATTATGCCTCACCGTGTTATTAAATTATTAAAATCGGTCAACATTTGCCAAAGTTACAGTAAAAATAAAAGTGGCCCAGTTTTTTGTGACTCACAGTGTATTTGCCAGTAAACACCCATCATTAAGTTCGGACAGCAATTACCAGAATTACTGCAAAAAGTTCCCGGGGGTCCACTAATTATTAGTGGACCCCCGGGAACTTTTTGCCGTAATTCTGGTAATTGCTGTCCGAACTTAATGATTCTTTCAAGCTGTGGACAGAAATTATCTGCGTGTTATTTACTTACTTACTGTGCAAGGTCTGCGTGACGTCATTGTTTTTGCTTTTGTTGTTTTTGAAGTCTGTGGTCATGCCGTGTGATAACCCAGACAGAAGAACAAAGACATAATTTCTTTGTTCTTCTTTCGGCAGTTCACTCCTGCACATAGTTACAGTTTACAACGTCGTGCATCTGTAAAATTCAGGTGATGGCCCATGGGGTAAATTTATCTATGGTTTTATGTAGAAATAATTTCTTATTCGGACAGTGAAAGAATTATTAAAATCGGCCAACATTTGCCAAAGTTACAGTAAAAATAAAAGTGGCCCAGTTTTTTTTAGCGTACAGTCTATTTTCATTTAACACTATACAATTATCCACTATACAATTGCAATATTATTGTGTTTATGTACCATTTAACGTTTCATACGACAATTGTAAATTTGTGCAGAATTGAAATGTTTCACATTTTTTCAATCACTATTGAGTTATTGTAATGTGACATTTTGATATCCTGTTGCTGTTGTACATGGAATGTGAATGTGTAATAATTGTAACTTTTTACGTTTCATTGCCTAATACAGAATGCCATTTGGGTTACGGTTAGGGTATTGATATTAGGACAGAATATTTGGCTGAATAGCATTTTATGTTTTACTGAACTAGTGAACTCCTGTTCACTTTGTCGTCGTGCTCAGGGCGTGGACGTCCCAGGATGGACGTGACAGACAGTCAAGTGCAGTCGTTGTTTAATCAAGGCTTCACGGCACCGAACATGGCTGAATGTCTTGGCTGCTCTGTCTCGTATGTGTATAGCCGTCTGTATGAAATGGGGCTGAAGTTGCGCGATCGCTATGCCGATGTGACTGATGCTGACCTCAATCACCATGTGTCTGAGCTTCAGTCACAGTCTCCAAACTGCGGAGTGGAGGTAAAAAAAAAGTCTATGAACAGTGCTACACATAAATGTATCATTTTCCTGTTTCTTTCAGTGTGTAGACTTCTTATTGAGTGACATAAAGGACAGCTGTCCCATCCAGCCTACAGACGTTTTTGACTGTAAAGTTGGATCATCCATCATGAGTAAGTTTGAAATTCCCCTCACTAAGGGTGCGTTTCTCGGAAATGAAGTTAACGTCCAGTTAGCTAACCGGAGGTTAACCTCCAGTTAACTTAACCGGAGGTTAACTATCCAATGCGTTTATCGGATATCTTTAACTGGAGGTTTACTAACTGGACAGTTAAGCATTGTGATTGGTCAGATTACGTCACGTGATGTCACGCGACACCAAGGAAATGTAATCAAACATGCACCGATTGGAATCTCGTACCACGAATGTTTTGATACAGCAATCGTAGTTACGTGTATAGATTATAAAACACTTTCATTGCAGTTCCCCAAATTTCCGTATAAAACATCCCACAAGGCCACAACTGCCAAAATGCATTCGTCGATTGACATCGCCACGGCACCCACATGCAGTCTCGGCGTGTGACTGTGTTGGCAGCCGTTGCAATGGTTGTTATTCGAACGAAATTACTGCTTGTAACTTGTCTTTTCATAATCATCTCTGCATGGAAAATCTAGAGGACGAATAAAATTGTCCGTTCTATAGTTAAATTTCTGTCATATCTACATTTTTGCACAAAACGCCTGTTAAATTCGTCGGCGACTTTTTAATGGAGTTTAACCGGAGATTACTGGCCGGTTAAAGTTAACCTAGAGTTAGCTTGGTCAAATGTGTGAACGTCATTGCGGTACTCGTCTTACATTGCTGTATCTCATTTTATCAACATTTTGCAGATGTTATCTGGATATCTGCGGTCGAAAGGTCTACGTGTACAAAGAGCACGAATCAGGAGAGCTGTCACTGCCACCAACCCTGTTGCAGCAGCAACTAGATGGAGCCAAACGGTGGCTAGGCGTTGCTATCGTGTTCCTGCGCCAAACAGTCTATGGCACATTGACAGCCATCTGAAATTAGTGCGGTAAGCAAAATGTGTGTCGTACATTTTCAATATGATTGAAAGGTTGATTTTGTTAAGATTGTTAGGCATTACCCATGTTTAGGCTCTTTTAGAACTTCATTCTATTGCCTTCAGTCTGTCCGTTGCATTATTGACCCCCATGTTTATGTATTGGCAAATTTTCACCTAGAAACATGGGATTGAGAATACATATTGTTATTGAGTAACACTGTAGCCTGGTGTAGATCTTGCATCGCCAGGTCACTGAGACAATGTTGTTCAACGTAGATGTGGTGGATTTACAAAGGCATCATAATCCCATTGTTTGTTTTTACTTTGCTGTTTCCATGGTCAAAAACAGATGTCATGTCATTTCCATTTTCTTCTCCAGTCTAAAAATATAGACTTTTTTCAAGTCATAACACGTGACTGAAGAGCAAAATTTATGACCTGCTTGCTTAAAAAGTCGGACCCTGCATCACTGTACCTGTTTTTAAACATGTGCTATTTTGACTGTTTTTATTGTAAAGGGCGGAAGACAATCTCCCGAAATCACACAATTTCGCAATGAAGCGGTTCGACTGTGGCACGACGAAGGCTCTGCCCCATGCACCTACGACATTTCAAACAGTATTTGCTTAATTGAAACTAATGAAGCTATGACTTACAAACTAGTGATCACGAACAGGCAATCCCCCTAATGTGGGTGGTTGTCGGTAAGGGGTATATACCGCAATTCCGACACGTTATTCTGACACCCATTATTCCAACACCTGCTTTTTCGACACGCACAATTTCGACAACCGTTATTCCGGCGCCAGTAGACGTGATGTACTAAAATAATGCAGAAAATGTTTGATGTTTGTCAAAATTTTGGTGGTTGAACTCTGAACACTGCCCCCTTAAGTACGGCCTTGGCATTATTCCAAAATGCACAAAAATGTGGTAAGTATCGTCAAAAGTCAGTGGCCTACCCAGGATGTTGCAATGGGGGGTTGAAACGCCGAAAGGGGTGCATGGGGTCACTGGCGTAGTTATAGCATTTTACGAAGCGGGGCTCGAGCGCCCGAGGCACCGAGTGGGATGGGGACTAGAAAGGGGGTGTCTCCTCTCCAGTGGGGAGGGGTCATGAGAGGGGTAGTGCCCCTCAGCAGAAGATTTTTAAAAATGTCTCAAAATAGTACGTTATGGTGCAACTTTTGACAAAATTTTACGCATAGTTTTCAGTTATTACTTTCAGAATTTTTGTTGTATTTTTGTTTATAATAGCATATTTTGACGCATTTGGACACGTTTCTTTGTTAAATACCGTCTATCAAGTTTTTGACAGGATAAGGGAGATTCTATCACACTTTCTTTGACCCCCTTGGGTACACCAATGGATGAGTGGATGAGTTTGGTGATTACGAACGATGCAAAAAACAGCATTCATAGAAATAGTCGCCATCAGAAACTTTTCCAGTACGAAAAATGCTTAAAATGCGGTGATGCCGTTTGAATGATGGAGTGCTCAGTTATACAGTACAGGCCTACATAGCAGATTGCTTTTAGGGGGTCGTTTTGCAGCAGCAAAGGGGTGGGAGCTGGACAAGGACATGGGGAGGGAAAATTGTGGAAAGAATTTGGGAAAAGAACTGAGGGAAAGGGGACGACGGTGTAGGGAATATAACGGAAGAGAAGGAACAGGGCTTGCACCAGAAGAAAACAAATCGGCCAGCCCATGTTGCATACCCTCACTAGCGCTTGTCGGAATAACGGGTGTCGGAACAGTGGCTGTCGGCAAAGGAAGGCAAAGCTTGTGTATTTAAATTTGGCCCATTTTTCCAATTCATAATGTAGTACTAACGCAATAATTTGTTAATGTTCTGCAACTTTTTATTTGTTAACAGATGGGGCTTTCACACTCATGCAGGCATTGACGGCTACTCTCGTCTGATAGTGTACCTACGCTGCAGCACCACTAATCGTGCCGACAATGTACTGGCTGCCTTTGCAACTGCCTGCAATTCTTATGGCCTTCCTTCACGGGTGCGCTGCGACTGTGGCGGTGAAAACATACTTGTCGGGGTGCTGATGAACGTGCTCCGAGGCAGCCATCGTGGTAGTTTCATAACTGGTCGGTCGGTCCACAACCAACGCATCGAAAGGTTGTGGAGAGACGTCCACAAAGAAGTCACGCAGCCGCTGTACATGCGATTTTACAACATGGAGGATGCTGGGAAGCTGCGTGCAGATGATGAGCTGCATCGCTTTGCTCTGCATAAAGCTTTTTTGCCCGACATTAATGACAAGTTGGCAAGCTTTGCTGCAGCTTGGAATATGCACCGTATCCGCACGGCTCACAACAAAACGCCAAATCAGCTGTGGATAGAAGGATCTTTACAAGCAGCTGATGCTGAATCAGGAACAGTTGCTACAGAGCTACGTGACTGTGGGGAAAACTTTTTTGAGCGTTTGTCTAGCAGGCTCAGTGAGCTAGGGGTTGATACAAGTGCTGTCGAGCCCGAAGTACCTCCTGCTCCTGCAGTCGTTCTCACAAGTGAGCAGCAGCAGCAACTTGACGTAGCACTGGAGTCTGTAAGTGACATTGAAATAAAATACGACACCATTATAGCAAAGCTTGCTGAATTTGACGTCAATCTGTAGTAGCATAGACCACGTGCGGACAGTTACGTAATTAGGTCGCTCGTCTACGTTAGTAGGCGAAAGCGGACTTATGTTTTACCGCTGGGATATTTTCCCCCGCCGTCAAGCCTGGCGAAACGGCGCAACGCAAGTATGTTCATGCTTTTATCCTTACCTGGCATTTTTTCATTGTGTATTTTTTGTGTTTGTATTAATACAGAATATTTTCTAAGTTTCGACTGCTGCAAACCATACATGCATGTTGTGTATTTTTAATCTTATCTTTACAACAAGACCACTGGTATATCACGCTGTCACGTGAACTCCGCAGGACGATGGGGAATCATGATGATACTTTGCACAAACGAAGCAGGCAACAAAACAAAAACAAATGGATGAAAAGTGGTATGAGCTTGGATTCACAGTGACAAAGCAATACAACACAAGACAAAACATCTTCAAGTCACGCCATGTCCATTTCGAAACACTGGGGGTCATGCAGAATTGCCATGAATTCCCGCTTAAGTTCCTGCACACAACTGTAAGTGCAAGACAGCTCTAGCATGTTCGAGCATGTGTGTGCTATGGGCCTTCTTATCTCTCCACAGAGATTGTTGAAAGTGACCCCAATGGTGTTTGGCATGACAGTGCTTCCAGTCACGAAATGCAGAAATGAAGACAGCTCTTCTGGATCAAGAGCAGCGACAAATTGCTGCAGATAGTAGAGCGCATTAAGCTGCTCTTGTCGCAGATCCTCATCCTGTGGCGTGAGGATGCTGGACACACGGGTAGGCGTCGGCAGCTGCTGCACGAAAATATAATCAATTGCTGGCAAGGTAAGCTGGGACCAGAAAAGGTCTACGTGAACACTGGGTATCCCCAGCTTCATGTCATCCACAAACGGCGCCGGCAGGTCAATGAGCTGTTGTCGAGCTATCATCAAAACCATCTGCCTGATGTTGGCCGGACGTGGATTACAGAACATGCCGAATGTGCCAAACAACGATAGAAGCTCGTCGCGTTGTGACGCCGACAGGCTGCTCATGTCAGCAAGTGCTTTGTCGACCAAATTTCGATCGCTGTCAGTCAGGAACATCCTGTCCGTGTACACAGCAATATACATAAGACAATAGAAACAGCTGGAATACAGTGAATGAGTACAGCAATACGTTCACAGACAATGTAACAAGAAGGCCAGCTACTGCCAAATGGCCGCACGGCAGCAGCACTGTCACATACGAGTGCTAAGTCAATTGCAGAATGCTGAAAAAATTCATAAGGCTATCCAATAGATTTCAGCAAAGTTTTTTAACGTCAAAATAGAAAAATTAAGATGCAGCGAAGTTACAGTGCTTTATAGTATTTCATATGGTGATGCGAGCCACGTTACATTTTATACTTTGTCAATTGGCGTTTCAGCCGCGCAAAGTGGCTTATGTATGATGCACAGTATTGACAGAACATGGCACATGGATCCCACTCCTGCTCCCACACAGACCTACCGTGCAAAATGTGTAACAATGCAATAAAAGTGTCTTTCCGTTACTAACCAGCAAACACATATTTGTGACAGATTAAGTACCTGAAATCACTTAGCAGTAGGTCATCCGTAATCTGTGATGGCCCAAGCGACAAGCACAGCAGAAAACATCGACTGAGGCGTGCAGGAACTATCTTCAGTAGAGCCACCGTGTGCGCAAGAATTCTGCCAATTGCACGAAAGTTGCATCGCAACTCGCACTGTTTGTACAATGGCAGATGTGGTACAACTGCTGAGTGACCAAAGAAGTACTGCTGCAGGATTTCCACCCACAGCGAAGTGTACAAGTCCTTTGTGAGACCGCCCACGTCATCACCGAGTTCATCAATGAAGTCCACCTTCACCTGTCGTAACGGCAGCTCGGCATCATCATGGTAGAGCTGCAGTGCTTCCTCCAATGCCCTGTTGCGGTGAATATGGATCATTTGGATGTCATCTGTCAATGTGTTCGACACACTGGCAAATGCTGTACAAATGACACAGACATGCAGCTATACATTTTCTGAACCATGTCACAGAATTAGCATGTTCAAGCAACTCTACAGCTTTCTGCAAAAACTGAGTGTTGAAATTAGAAGAAGAATGCCCAGATTCATAATCTGATCCCTACACATTCTTCTAACAGGATTTCCGGTGCAGGCTATCAGTAAATGTAGCTGTAAACGGTGCCTTGTTCGACTCAGTATGCCTGGATTAATCCGATCTTGGGGGTTAATATGGGTTAAGGCTGGAACAAGGCCACTGAAAATGTTAGTTCTCGCTCACTGAGCGTGTACTGTACAGTTCATTCAACGAGCCACTGAAGTCATCACCTCTTCGCTGTCAAATCATTTCACACTGCTGCATGGTACTGAAATACTGATGGATCAATATATAACACAAACATACTACACAATATGCATCACTGACAGTGCCAGCCTTATTGTAACATTTGTATGTTTTAATTGTTTGTTAATATATTCGATTATGGTTTGAGTAAGTAGATTAAGGCTGTACTTACAGTCGTATAGAGATAAAACTCTACACCCACCCCCATCGGTTTTCACCAAACAGATAGAATAGTCGATAGCCAGCACCGAGTAACAGAACAACCGGGGCTATCACAGCAAAAACATCATACCTTCGTGCAGTTCGGACACCATTTCTGCAGAGAATGTTTCGTTGTGAAACCCAGTTTCAGTCTGCCCCGTTGAGTCACGTACATGGCGATCACTGTTCTGCAATGCAAGCAAGTCGCAGACATGCATAAGTAGGATGCTGCTATCGGCCGATAGGCGTGGTATAGTAGCGTTTAAAGTCCCACTCGACTAGAAACACCTGGCAGCATTCAAATGCTCAAAAAGTTTAACTAATGACTGGTTGTGGCGTACTTTTACTACTGAGAATAATGGCTGAAAATATCAACAACACATTCAGTACAGTGCAATTGCATCACACGGTTTTAAGGGACAACAGAGCGTTTTGTTGTACTAAAGGTGTCAGCTAGCAGACAGTGAAAATCATTTAAACAGAACATGACATGCAGATTGCTTCCAAATTCATGAGATGTATCACACAGCGTCAGAAAAAAATAACATTTGCCACTGTAGTAATCTGCAGTAAATTTGATAGATTTACATGCGTAAAGTAACATTTAGTCCATATCCCATATTCACGTAATGTCTTCCCTTTTGGTGAAAACACTAGAGCTGCTAAACAAAAACTGATGACCAGAAATGGGAATCGTGCAAAAATCATACACAGGCAGCTGTCTGGTTGCAGGCTTAACCTGTATGACACAATAGAGGCATGACTCACATCTACATCAGGTAGCGACATATGTCTATAGGATGTTAGTACAAGCAAAACAAACACAAACTAGTAAGTTAGTGAACTAAATGAACGTAAGGTTAAAACACTGCTCTGACCACGGAACATTTTTCGTGGATCAACAATTGGAACTGAGTTGATCAGTTTAACAAAACTTTCCGTAGCAAATTTCTGATAGTGTCCCATTTCACATGCAGAAAATCGGATCAGTAAATTTCAGAATGCAGTGTAAATGTTAGGAACTGGAGGGCCTACGCTGCATTATGATGTAAAACATGCAAACTTGTCACTAAGAAACAGTGGCATGGGGATGGGGATAGTGTTTCTGGTAATGCTGTACTCCTCAAATGTTCTGGTATTACTATGGTGCTGGGGGTTGGTCCAGTGTATTCCCATTAATGATGTAAAGTTAGGGGCAGTGAACTATACGGGCACCAACAGTGCACAATGTACAACTCTGTGGTCATTAGTGTAAGCATTCAATTTGTAATTAAGACAGCAGTTGCAATAAGCCAACGATTACTTCAAATGATCATTAATGTGTGACTGACACTGGCTGTCATTGGGCAGCACCAACAGGGATTGGGATCATAACAATATTTATGTGAATAGGTTAATTCCGTCGACATGGGGTGGGATTGGAAAGTCATACCCCATGCCATTTTGTATCAGTCAAACCGAAATGATGTTACCGTTTCTTCATTTCTGGCGCCAGAGTGATCTTCAAAGTAGCCAACACA
>Ga0056137_1000432_pt1 | contig 11659 bp, 10 predicted proteins | sample WorMetTypGCAVOLI_FD_55029 | JGI IMG/M metagenome (GOLD analysis project Ga0056137, IMG submission 55029) | Marine gutless worms symbiont microbial communities from Max Planck institute for Marine Microbiology, Germany - Olavius algarvensis... ...
GGTNTGGTGGCCTTGCGTAACTCATTTTATATGGCCCTTGCGGGTGATATTTTAATAATCAAACCCATTCCTTAAAACCAATACCCAGTACCAGATATCGAGTACCCACCAATTGAGTTTCACTCAATTGGGGTAATACATACGAGGCTGTAAATTGTTCTTTAAGAGCTGAAGAAAGTTGGAAAATGCAGTGTCTATTCGGTGTGCAAAATTCAGATATTATAATTGAGTGATGCCGATTGAATCTTTGCCGCTCAGCTTTATCTGAAACATGGCCCTATCTGCCAGGGCCAGGAGGCCTGTACGAGTATCATTGTCTTCCGGAAATACTGCTATCCCGAAACTTGCAGTGAGAGCAACGTTGTGTTTGTCTTGGGTCAGGTAGACGGTTTGTTTCATTGCGGACCGAATTTCCTCGGCCTTCTGGGTGGCTTGCTGTTTGTTGAAGCCGGGAAGCACGACCACAAATTCATCACCACCATAGGCGACGCCAAAACAGGGCTTTGCGAGACATTTTTTGATTGTCTGGGCGACTTCCTTGAGCGCCTGACTGCCATTTAAATGCCCATAGGTATCGACGACGCGCTTAAAATTATCCATGTCCATAAAGATCAATGCGAATAAATGATTTGTTAGTTTACTGTCCTCGATCAACTCATCCAGGGCTTTGTAAAGATAACGAGTATTAAAAAGGCCGGTTAAGTTGTCGTGGTTGGCAAGGTTGCGAAATTTTTGCCGATCTCGCCTGAGTTCTTTTTCCAGCGTTTTTCTTTTTGTATTATCAACCAGGATTCCCTCAAGTATTTGATTGCCCTGGTCATCGTTGATCAGTCGAATATTGGCCAGTATCCATCTGGGCTTGCCATCTTTTCGTTTAAGCTGTAACTCATGGTTTACCACCGCGCCTTTCTTTTTCACCGCCCGCATCATCCGGCGTCGATCCTCCTGATCGAAATAAAACTTATTCGCGCCTTCCTTAAGTCCCAGCACTTCGTCAGGCGAGCTATATCCTAAGATGGTTGCATACGATGGATTTACTCGAATCAACTCACCGGACAGCCGGCTTTGAAACATACCCTGGACAGCGTTTTGGTACATACTGCGGTATCTGTGTTCTGCTCTTTTCAATTCTCGTTGCGTGACTTTCAACTCGGTAAGATCCGTCAGAAAATACATATAGCCGTTTAGCCTGCCCATATCATCCTTAACCGTACTCCTGCTGAAAAGCATGGGAATCTCCCGGCCGGACCCGGCCCGAAATTGTGCTTCAAAACTCAGGTGATCACGGCTGGCGGAATAAAAATTTACGGACGCTTTATCGTAAAATTTGTCAACTTTAAAACCGAAGAAATCATCCCGCCGGTAACCGGACAATTTCAACAACGCCTTATTGACTTCAGTTATCGCAAGATCACAGTCCAGCAGCATGAAACCTTCGGATATACTCTCAAGCACCCGGTAATATTTTTCTTCGGCCTGGCGGCTTATCTCAAGTCTCTTTTGCAAGGACTCTATCTGCTGCACGAGATATTCATATGATGTAGCGGTAGCCATGGATTACCTCCGGTTATTGGCCATATAATTTATAATCGCAATAGGTTATGTGAACAGATGTGATTATATGAAACTAAATTAGGTAGGCTGGGGAAAGTTGTCAATCTAACAGGAGTTTCATACAAAGTAATTTCAAAGTAAACTCTAAACCGGTTTCAGCAGAAGGTTTTAAGGACAATAAAATCCCAAAACTAACTCCCAAAATATTTACCCTGTTAAATAATTCGATAATTAGTTAATTTTCCTGAAATCCATCATATACTCGTTTAAATGAGGGAACGCTGGATGACAATCCTTGATGGGTAGATCCTTTTAGGGCATTCCACCAGAGATGGGGGATTTATACAAAATTAAGGCTTGATGTTCTGATTGAGGCGGAAGATGTTATTCGGATCCCAGTTCTTCTTAACTTCGACGAGTCGATTCCATACCTGCGTCGGATAGGCATCTTTGACCCGATCTTCACCCTCCTGACTGATAAAGTTGACATAGACGCCCTCGGAAAATTCCTGGGTGGCACTGTGAATTTCCCTGGCCCAGTTCAAGCACTTGTCATCATCGGAAGCATTCTGCCAACGGGTATGAATATTCATGACAAATGGCGTCTGGCGGTATGCAAACGCTGTGGCGGTTTGCGGCACACGGCTCGGCGCCCCTTCCATATGGGGTATGAACACTTCACATTCCGGTGACGGCATATTCCCGCTGTATTCGAGAATCCGATCGATGCAGGCGTCGGTAAGCTCCTTGAGATGGTATGACTTCCAGTAGTTGCGGGCACCATGACTCACCAGCCCGTCAAAGCCGGCCTGCCAGCCAGCCCAGTGGGTCATGCCGATGGCCTCACCGCATGAGGCCGTAAACCGGCGAACGGGTTGGATGAGTTCCTCGCCCTTGCTTTGCGGGCCGAGCCATACGAAGGGAACCACCACGACCATCTTACCGTGCACCTCCTCCGGCAGAAAAGGCAGCGGCGGTGCGTGCCGCACGACCATCCAGATCGTCATCTCGTCAGGCATTTGTCGCACGTAGTCACGGTGAAACTGCATATACTTTTGCGCATCTTCAAATTTCTTAACGATCAGACCCGAATACACTTCGGTGCCGATCTGCGCACATTTAAACTCAAAAGAAGCAGCGATGCCGAAATTGCCGCCGCCGCCGCGGATGCCGAAGAACAGGTCCTGGTTTTCTTTGGCGCTGGCCGTCACCAGTCTACCATCGGCTGTCACCACCTCCGCCGAGATCAAATTGTCGACCGAAAGACCGTGCTTGCGGCTGATCCAGCCAAAGCCTCCACCCAGAGTCAGTCCCCCGACGCCGGTGTGTGAGACAATTCCGGCTGATACCGCCAGCCCGTACAGCTGGGTTTCGTAGTCCGCGTCGCCCAACAGCGCGCCGCCGTCAACGCGCGCGGTCTGATTCTGGCGGTCCACTGCAACTCGCCGCATCAGTGACAGATCGATCATCAGGCCATCGTCACAGGCGGCTGTACCGGCCGAATTGCGGCAAACTGTCAACACGGGGAATACAATTCGAAGGGTGGAATACTTAGAAAAGAGAACCGCAGAATATTGAACAGAGAACAGACTGAACATCGAATAATTAACACTTATGAGAGAGGAATCTGTTGCATTAAATATATCTACACCATTAAACCGAATATAAATAATCAAAAACACCAAAGATGAGTTCGGCTACCTGTTGATTGCCTTCAACCGTGCCGGCCAATCCGTACAAGGCGGTAGTTTCGGCTACGGTTCCGACTTTGGCTCTGGCATAGTCCACACCGGCCCGCAGATCCACCAGAAATCGCTCGGCAACATCGGCCACGAATGTCTGGGGCATGGTGACGCAAAAATGCAAAGCCGGCGGCAGTTGCAGGACATTAAACCGCCAGCCTTTGTTTTTCATAAAATCGTTGATGTGGAATACATCCACTTCATCGGACCGGAAACTGATCACAAACGTCGGCTCTCCGTTTAAAACGAGCTCCGGTATCTCTTGAATACCCTGTTTGATTTTGTCGGCCACCGCCATGATCGCCGCGGTGGATTTCAGATACCCTTCTTCACCGAGATAGACCATGGCAGCCCAGGTGGCGGCCGTCAAACCGCCGGAACGGCTTCCGGCAGCGGTCGGTGAAGCGTACATGCCGCCGGGCCAATCCGGAACATTAAAGTACTGATAGCGCCGCAGGTTATTGTTGCGATACAGCACAACCGAGGTGCCCTTCAAAGCAAAACCGTATTTATGGGTGTCGGCCGACATGGAGGTCACCCCCGGCAGCCGAAAATCAAACGGCGGAATATCGTACCCCAGTTTTTCAATCCAAGGAAATATAAAGCCTCCCAGGCAACCGTCCACATGAAATCCGACTTTGTGCTTGAGAGCAATATCGGAAAGCTTGTCCAGAGGATCGATCAGACCGTAGGGATAATTGCCGGCGCTTCCGACAATGGCCACCGTATTTTCATTGATCTGTTCTTCGACGGCCGCGGGATCAACCCGAAAGTCCGGTTCTGAAACGGGGATATGCACCATTTTGATTCCGAAATACTTACCGGATTTGTCAAAAGCCGGGTGGGCCGTATGCGGCATGATGATTTCCGGTGCAGCGATGCCTTTTTCCTTGCCGGCCCAGTCTCGGTATACTTTCATGGCCATGAGAATACTCCCGGTGCCGCCGGAAGTAACCGTCCCGCAGACCTGGTCTTCAGGGTTGTGATCCTTGACGGCATCAGCGTTGAGCATTTTGGCCGTCATCGAAAGGATTTCACTTTCCATTTTAAACATGCTGGGGCACAAATCGAATTGAATGGTATTTTCATGGGAAAACAATGAGAATACCTTGTTTAGAAACGCGCGATGTTCCTCCCCGGCATGATAAAAAGTGCCTGATACCTGACCGGTTTGCCATTTGGTGTTTTCCTCATCAGCCATCGTTGACAGTTCATTAATAATCTCATCCTTGCCGCGCCCTTTGGCGGGAAGGGAGTGATACTCCTCGAATCTTCCTTTATACGGCTTAAACGGATCGACCGGCTGGCTTTCATTTTCTGATTCTGGCATAACTTCCTCCTTGAAAATCATAAAGGGACACGGATATACACAGATGACCCAGATAAAATTGTTAGTGTCCAAAAATATTAATTATGCTTATTTAGTTCCGCAAAAATTTTTTTATTTTTTTTAAAAAACTCCCGGTATTGGGTATACATCCGATCATAAGTATTGCGGTTGGACGCATCCGGTTCGAATACGCGCTTAAATCGGACCAGCCCCGGGATCTCATCCATAGCGCGATATCCCAGGGTGATCAACGCCAGTAAAGCAGTACCCCGAACCGTCGTGTTAAGGGGGTCGTCAACCTGCTGAATCGGTACGCCCAGCACATCGGCGTGAATTTGGCACCACACGTCGGACAGTGCCCCGCCGCCTGAAAACCGGAAACTGTCAATGCGGCGTCCGATAAACTTTTCGGCAGCCTGCCGGGTCCAGCGATTATTATAGGCCAGACCCTCCATGATAGCGCGTGTCAGGTGGCTGCGACGGGTGCTCAATGAAAGATTCATAAAACCGCCCCGCACATGGGGATCCTCGCTGGGGACAATGGTGCCGTTTAACCAGGGCAAAAAAATCCCCCCGCCGCTGCCGACCGGCGCTGCCGAAGCCATCGTATTAAAACGAAGGTAGGCGTCATTTGGCTGGGGTCCGGTTTCAAATTCATCATCGGGATAGACGATATTATTCAAATAAAATTCCACGCACTTTCCACCGGCTCCCTGCTCGCCCAGCAAATAGTAGCGGGACTCAAACGGGCTCGGCAAAGCGGTCATAAAACTCCCCAGATCCGTCTTTTTGAACGGCACATGGCAGGTCATATACAGGGAGGTGCCGATGTAAATAATTGTTTCAAAATCCTTGACCGCCCCCGACCCGATGGCAGAAGCATTGGAGTCACCAATACCGGCGACAACCTGGGTTGATGGGTGCAGCCCCAACTCCTCGGCAACCGAAGATGATACGGAACCGATGATGCCGTCATTGGGGATTAGGGTCGGAAATTTTTCCTGATCCAGGCCGGCCAGGTTCAACAGCTCACGGCTGTATTCCCGGGATCCCCATTGACGGTTATCCACCACAGCAAACGGTGCCATTGTTTTTTGGGTGGCCGTAATTTTACCGGTCAGCCGGGCGGTTAAAAAATCCATCGGTTCTAAAAATTTGTAGGTTTTGGCGTATATCTCCGGCCTTTCATGCTTAATGAATAAAACATGACCGAGAGAATCCATGCCGGAACGGGTCGGGACCAGTCCGGTCAATTTGATCCATTTGAGCAGTTTAAACATCCCATAACCCTGAATGCTCGGGAAGCCGGCCGTGATATTACAATTGTAAGGACCGCCGCGGGTATCCATCCAGTGAACGGCCCGCATCAATGGATCTCCGTGTTCATCGACCGCAACGACCACCGACCACTGGGAATCGCAGCCAATGGCCACAATGTCTGCGGCTGCGACATTGGATTCACGGATAACCTGCCGGGCCGCCTGCTTAACTCCGCGCCACCATTGGGCAGGATCCTGCTCGGCGCCGCCATGGGGCAACAGGTGGGTGGTGATATCTCCTTCCGCACTGGCAATCACCTCCCCGCTGTCGGCCACAACAGCGGCCTTGTGACCACCACTGCCCAGGTCAATGGCTAAGACATAGCGCTTGGATTGTTGAGGCGGTTTGTCCATTTAGGTCGTTAATATTGATCGTTCATAATAAAGACGGAGCGAAGCGACATCAATAAATCTTCAATTTACGATCTTCAATTCTCCGCCTCGCGCGGATCGGGGTGTGGTATAAGATTCTCTTTACTTAGAAGCCGCACCGGGTCAATCGAAATTGAACCAACGCTGATTCCCCAGTGGAGGTGTGGACCGGTTGCACGACCGGTTTGGCCGACACGGGCAACAATTTCCCCCTGCTGGACCCGGTCTCCTTGGCCGGCGCTGATACTGTCAAGATGGATGAAAATTGACATCAGGCCCAGTCCATGGTCAATCATTAGCGTGTTTCCCATTAAATACATATCTTTTGCAACCAGTCGGACAATCCCATTTGCCGGACTGACTACCGGCGTGCCCTTGGCGGCGACAAAATCAACGCCACGATGCGGACTGCGGGGTTGACCGTTAAGAATGCGTTGACTGCCATATACACCGGTTATGGTTCCCTCTAAAGGGGGAATAAATCCATCTTTTAAAAATAAAGGTGCCGGATGTATCGCTGACTGCCGGATTTTACGAACCATTTGATTGTCATTTTTAATTCGTATCAAAGCCTCCGGCGGCGGGTTGACAAGACGCTTCGGCAGTCCGTCAATCCGTTGGATTTTCCATTTATAGGCAAGTATCCGCACGATTTTAGAAACTTTGTTTTTTCCAATGATCGCTGAAATTAAAAGGTCAGTCTTTTGTATACGCGGAACACCAATGATAAAATATCCCCTGTCACTGACCGGCTGTTCTTTGCCTTTAAGAAAGACAGTGCCCTTCGGTTCGACCTTACCGACAATCAAATCTCCCTGATAGGCACGATCCGGCAGTCGCAGGTGCAGGGCCCAGGAAACTGATGAAAATGTCAGAATAAAAAGCGTTATCGAAGATATCAATCCATTCATGGCATCACTGCTCCTGAGGTCGATGTTTTTGCAGCAACTCAACCACTTCCCCATGGTTCTTTTTCGATGCCAATTGCAACGGCGTCAGGCCATCTTTGCTTCGGACATTGACATCAGCCCCTCTATCGATGAGAAGGGCTGCCGTCTCCCTGTCACCGGCTAAAGCAGCCGCATGCAACGGTGTCAGGTTATTCTTGTTTTTGGCGTTGACATCGGCTCCCTTCTCGATGAGCAGAGTGACGGTCTCTTTGCGTGTTGCCAGAGCAGCTGTGTGCAGCGGTGTTACACCGTCTTTATCCCGGGCATTGATATCAGCGCCATTGGCGAAAAGCAGGGTAATAAGATCCCGGTATCCCCGCCAGGCGGCCGCGTGCACCGGCGTCAGACCGCGCACGTCCGGGGCATTGACATCCGCTCCCTTTTCAATGAGCAGAGACGCTATATCCCCATAGCCTCTCACAACCGCGTCATGAAGTGGGGTCTCACCGAGTTTATCGCGCGCGTTGACGTCAGTGCCGCCATCAATCAGCGCTTTAACCAGAACAATATCTTTTAACCGCACGGCCTCGTTGAGTGAGAACTGGGAAGGTACTCTCTGGGCGCTTAACATGATTTTGGTTTGCGCATCTAATCTCCCGGTTGCCGGTAAACCACTGTCTTCCTGGAAAAGCTTTATTGCGATTACGGTCTTCTTCCCCCTGATTCCATCAGGTTTGCCCGGATCATAGCCCAGTTCTTCCAGCTTTTTTTGGGCCTGATAGATGGTTTGATCGGAAGAATCGGCGGTTCCAATCCAGAAAAGACCTGCACAGGCAATGATAACTGATATGGCTATTATGATGTTCTTCATAGGATTTTATTCGTTGCTTTTTGAATTTTATGATCCGCTATCTGAGGCGGGTCCGGTTTAAGGTTTTATATTATTCAAATATCTTTAAATGGTCAAGGAAACACGGCATTTCCTTCCATTAACGATTGTTCGCAGAAGTGGCATATAAACACAGGCTATTCGCTTTTTTTGCTGAAATATAGATTGGCCAGGGCGATAAGGGATGTGCCGACGATGAGCAAAAATGAGATGGCATTGATGACAGGTGTGCTGCCGTCACGCACCTGCAAATATAAATTGATCGGCAGGGTTGCTTCGTGCCCCACCAGAAAAAGAGTTGTATTGAAGTTTTCAAAAGACATCAGAAAGGCCACGGCCCCGGCTCCGAAGATGGCCGGTCGCAAAAACTTCAGGGTAATATGCCAGATCGCTTCGAAGCGGTTGGCTCCCAGGTTCATGGCGGCTTCTTCCAGGGTGCGGTCAAATTTTTTCAAACGCGCCGAAACCACCAGGGTAACCAGGGTTGCAATAAATGAAAACTGACCCAGCACCACCAGCCAGAAACCGGGACGAAACAATTCAAAATCCAGATTCCAGTTGTTTTCAAAATAAAGTCCCAGGGTGTTGCTCAGCAGAAGAATTGAAATTCCTAAAATAACTCCCGGAATCACCAGGGGTGCCAGCATTAGAAAATACAGCAGGTGCTTGAAACGAAAATCTTCCTGTTCAAAAAGAAACGCACCGCAGGTACCGACCCCCATCGACAGGATGGTCACAAAAAATGCAACCCGGAAACTGACCCAGATACTGGCCAGGTTGACTTGATCATGAAATATACCGATCCGCTCCGGTAAATTGGCGGTGAACCATTCCACCGTAAATCCTTTCCAGGGCAAAGACGGGAATTGAGAATCGTTAAATGCCAGGACACATGTTACCAGCAGTGGTGCAAAGAGAAACGCAAAATACAAAATCACATAAAACCTAAAGAATCGATTGTATGTTTTTGAAGTCGGCAGCGTCCGTATCATTGCACCACCTTTTTCAGATCCTGGCGCGTTAACTTTAACCCCAGCCAGACCACCAGGGATGACAGCACCAGCAACAGAAAGCCGAAGGCGGATCCCTGGTTCCAGTTAAAACTGGCGATAAACTGGTTGTATATCTGCTCGGTAAACCACAGCGAATTCTTGCCGCCCATTAAATTTGGCGTCAGATAGTTGCCCAGGGTCAGCATAAACACCACGATCGAACCGGAAACGATGCCGGGCGTGCAGTGGGGAATGATAATTTTAAACAAAATACTCCACATATTGGCGCCTAAATCATAGGCAGCCTCGATCAGGCTGTCGTCGAGACTATCCAGAACCGAGACAATTGGAACCACCATAAACAGCATGGACGTGTATACCAGCCCTAATATCATGGTCGAATCTCGATAAAGCATTTCAACCGGTTGCTGCAAAATTCCCAGTTTGGTCAGAAAATGGTTGATGATGCCGCTTTCGCGCAGCAGGATCATCCAACCGTATACACGAACCAGTTCACTGACCCAAAACGGCAGCAACAGCAGCACCAGCAGAAATCCCTGATATCTGGTCGCTACAACCTTGGTAATGTAAAAAGCGACCGGCAGGGCAATCACAAACGTGAGAAAAGTTACCAGAATAGAGTAAAGCGCCGTCCGCACAAACGTCAGCCAGTAAATGGGTTCTTCGAAAAAATATAAATAGTTGTTGAAACTCCAGGTCATCTGTCCGTCATCGGTTTCATACCGAAACGACATGATCAGCAGATCAATGTGCGGCAAAACAATCATCAGAACCAGCCACAGCAAGACCGGTGATAGGAAGAAGAATAGTGCCCAGCGTTTTTGGTTAGTCATGAGAAAAAGGGTTCAGGGTTCAAGGTTCAGGGTTTTAAATTTTCCAGATTAAAGTTTCCAAAGGGCTTGACGATGAGATCCACGTTTCAGGTGTCCCTCCTACGCCCTCAGGGCTGCCGACTCCACAAATGCTTCGACAGAACAAGACGGTGGGCAAGCAGAAAAAAGATTATAATCCATCTTTTCATTGAGCTTTCAGCTTTGAGCTTTGAGCCCCTTTCAATTCCCAATTCCACATGCTTGCCGCGCCATAGTCCCGCTTTATCGGACGACGGCGGGTCCCAATTCCGACCTCGCCCTTCCCAATTCCGCATTCCGACTTCCCACTTCCAAACTCTGTCATCTGTTCTTTGCGAAACAGATACCCGATTGCTCGCTCCAGCCGATTTCAACTTTATCATCCTTTTTAATATAGTCGAATTGGCGGGTTTGGGGCAATGCGATAAGCAGTTCCGTGTCCGTGTCAAGCGGGTGAGCCAACAGTCGGCTGTTGGCACCGTCAAAATGAATGTCCTTGATGATGACGTCAAAGCGATTGAGGCCGGCCAGACTGGGATCGGGCTGAATCAGCATGGCTTCCGGGCGTAAAAAAAGATCTACCTTATCCCCCGGCTGCATCGGCCGCCGAAGCTTTGTGCGAAATACATTGCCTTCCTCGGTTTGGACTTCAGCGGTGTTTTCATTGCACTGCTCAATTTTACCGGTCCAAGTATTATTATCACCCACAAACCGGGCCACGAAAGGCGTATCGGGATCATTGTACAAATTTTGCGGCGTATCGATCTGTTCAAAAACGCCTTGATTCATCACGGCCACATGATCGGACATCACCAGGGCTTCGGACTGGTCATGGGTGATGTATACAAAGGTGGTGCCGACTTTGGCCTGCAGCTTTTTCAATTCGACTTTCATCTGCTCGCGCAGCTTCAAATCCAGCGCCCCCAGCGGTTCATCCAGCAACAACACGGCCGGTTCCAAAACCAGGCACCTGGCAATCGCCACCCGCTGTTTCTGCCCGCCGGAGAGCTGGTCAATTTTTTTCCCATCAAATCCGGCCAGATCCACCCGTTCCAGGATGGTGTTCACTTTCTCTTCGATTACCGCTTTGCGCTCCCCGCGGCGCTTGAGTCCGAAAGCGATATTCTGACCGACATTCATCATGGGAAACAATGCCAGATGCTGGAATATCAAGTTCACCGGCCGTTTATTCGGGGAGATGCCGAGCATGCTGTTCCCGCGAATCTCGATGTCGCCTTGCGTGGGTTCCGTAAGGCCGGCAATCATGCGCAGCAGGGTCGTCTTGCCGCAACCGGACGGACCTAAGATGGAGAAGAATTGACCATCCGGCACTTCGAAGGACACATTGTCTACGGCCACGAAATCTTTGAAGGTCTTGGTGACGTTTTGGACCGACAGATCTATTTTCATAAAAAACTTTCTAACGAAGTTTTTTTAGTTGAAGCAATAAAATTTTATTATAAAAGTGAAAAACAGAATCCAATTTGGAGAGAAGGGGGCTTTCATAGAAATTGAAGGCCCCCTTCAAATAACACAATTTAGTGCCGTTTATTATAGCCGGATGGGCACTAACGATAGCGGTTCAAACCAATTTCTACTTCGCAGCCTTGACCTTGTCGAGGATTCGGCCTTCAATTTCTTCCAGCTTGGCCGGTACCGGTGGATACCATTTGATGTTGGCAATGGCCCGCAATGGAAA
>Ga0056137_1000436_pt1 | contig 11618 bp, 10 predicted proteins | sample WorMetTypGCAVOLI_FD_55029 | JGI IMG/M metagenome (GOLD analysis project Ga0056137, IMG submission 55029) | Marine gutless worms symbiont microbial communities from Max Planck institute for Marine Microbiology, Germany - Olavius algarvensis... ...
AGGATCCAGAAACCAGAATCCAGGATCAGTCAATACTTTCAATGGTCTTCATTGCAGCAGCTAAGTTGGATTTCAAAATTTTATGCAACTATAGGGTATATTCACTGCGCCCGGCAAGGCAAAAAAATTGATCGCGCCCTGGAAATTGGCGGCATCAATGCCGCAACCCCCAATCCGCCCGGCGGAGAAAACTTAAATCATGCCGCCAGCGGCAAGCCAAGCGGTATTTTGCTCAACGAAGCCCAGGCCTTGGGTTTCAAAACACATACCGGAAATGACGCCGGCCCAATGTGAAAGGGCGCTGAAACGGGCGATTGACGAGTGCATCAAAAATGGACTGACAAGTCTTCATGAAACCCGAACCACAGCATTGGTGCTAGACGCCCTGCGTTCGCTGGCGGATAAAAGCGAGTTGAAGAGCAGAATATATGCCATGGTTGATTTGCCTGACAAAAGTCTGGTCGCATATTTTATTCGAAACGGACCGGAGATCAGGGATGATCGCATGCGGTGCGTGCGGTGCGTCAAAGTGTTTGTCGACGGCGCGCTTGGCTCTCGCGGTGGGCTGATGCTGGCCGATTTTATCGTCATTTCCGATGATGTCCGAACGGTGACCGCCAAACAATTACTGTCGATTAAGGTTTTGCAAACCTATGTGGGCGGCAGACTGGTTTATGATTCACAACTCTGAGCTTTGCGATAAAAGGTTTCAGGTGTCAGGAAGGCTAGGTACTGTATCCGGGTACCTAAGCACCCGCATTTAACTTAACAATTTAAAAAAGGCGAACCGCAGAATAACCCGCTTCAAGCGGGTATGTCGAAGGATTGTATCGCTTCGCTCTATCATATTTACGAATTAGATCGTGCAACCTTAAGGGCGAAAGAGGGATACCTGAAGCTCGTGTGAAACTACATTGGAATAATGTAGGGTCGGCCTCCGTGCCGACCGTATCCCGGTGCATAACGTTCGTTCTAATCTGGCGGGCACGGAGGCCCGCCCTACGATTTTGGGAAAGTTATTTCTCGATTTGACTGGACGCTAGCGGCCAGCGGCGGCGCTCATTTTAAACATTGATTTAGACAGGATAACAGGATTAATCCCGCTTTCAGCGGGATTGATCCTGTCTAAAAAATAAATAGACAGAATACCTTACTTCGAAATTCGGCATTCATTATTCGGTATTCTGCGGTTCGCAGTAATATTCAGAAAAGAGGTATCTCCCATGAAAAATATTGCCGACTTAATCAAAGAAGACCGTCTCATCCAGCTCACCCAGACGCTGGTGGAAATCCCATCAGTCACCGGTCACGAGCATTCCCTGTCAGATTGGGCGTTCGAGTATTTTACTTCCCTGGGAATGGATGAAGTCAAGCGATTGCCGGTGGAAGATACGGGCGACACCATTGTCTGCTGGCTGGAGGGATCCCAGGACGGCCCCGGGATGCTGCTGCTCTTCCACCTGGATACCTTCGATGTCTGTAACGGATGGGATACCGATCCGTTTAAAACCGTGCGTGACGGCAATCGATTGTTCGGTTTGGGAATTCATGACATGAAGGCCGGCGGCGCCTGCATATTAGGCGCCCTGGAAGCGATTGTTCAGTCCGGGGCACAACTGGGTGGGCGCCTTTATATTGTCGCCACCACGGATGAAGAAAACTGGTCGCGCGGCGCCCATGAAGTCATTAAAAGCGGACTGCTGAAGGAATGCATCTGCGGATTGAACCCGGAACCGACGGCGCGACGCGAGGTCCGGATCGGCCAGCGGGGCCGGCATGTATTTCATCTGACCTTGAAGGGAAAAACCATCCAGGCGTCCTATGACCATGACGAGGGGATTAACGCGGTTGTCGACGCGGCCAGACTGGTGACCGCCCTGGATCAGATCCCACACAAGGCACTGGGTGTCAACGAAGCCTACAATATAACGGGCAACCTGGCGGTCACGTCAATCCAGGGCGGATCCACCATGATCTTGATTCCCGAGCGGGCCCACGTTTACCTGGATCGCCATACGATCCCCGGTCAAACCGCCGAGTCCGAAGCGCAATTGCTGCGGGAGATAATTGAAAAATCGGGTATTAAATCGACCGTTGCGATCGATTGGGACGAGCGTCCCACACCGGCGCCAACCGCCTATCTGGTTCCCGAAGACGCCGCAATTGTCAGGGAGATCGACCGGCAGATTCAGTCTGAATTTAACGAACCGCCAATCCACGTGATCGGAAGAAGCGTGAATGACGCCTCGCATTTCACGGTTTACGGCGGGATTCCCACACTGCTTTACGGCCCGCAGGGAGGCAACACCTGCAAGGCAAATGAATACCTGGAGGTGGATTCGCTGGTACCTACCGCGAGAATATATCTGAATACGGTGCTGAATATCTTAGGCGCAAGCTAGGGCTTTGGCCCGATTGAAGTTCTGGAGCTGGAGTATAGGAGTGTTGGCATAATTTAGGTGCTATGACCGAGATTCAGCTTTACATCTAAAAAAAAATTAAACAGAACTTGACCTGACACTAAACCTAACAGTGATCTGTTTTACATTATCTGTAATTTTCAGCGGCTCAATTTTTATCAGATACGTTGGGGTATCACAGATTGGGAACCAAATTCCATCACCACAAGATATTGTATAGGCTTCAAAAGTAACCTGGGGATGTAGAATCCCCAGGTTTAAATTGTACGCTGATCAAAATTATCGTTTCATACGATCTACACCAGTATAAGGTTCACCTGTAGCAACAGGTGTATGAGGATACTCTTAAATTTGCGCCTCATGACGTGCTTTCATATGATCGAACGCAGGCCAAGCCCAGAGGAACTGAGCCATTAACGGATGCTCTTCCCGAGGATCTTTTTCGAGGTCAAAGAATCCTTTACCAGCTAATCCAGGCGCAGCACCAGCAAAGTGCCGCTTGTACTGCTGCTTGACGATAGCGGAAAGTTGCGGCCCCTGATAAATGAAAACATGATCCCGTCGCCCGTGCCCATCACCTTTCAGTAGAAGTGCAGTCTGGTCGATCCCGTCAATGACTCGATCTCTGGGGATAGAGTCCATTTTTCCACCTAAACGGGCAAAAGTCGTAAACAAGTCAGTAACATGCACCATGTCATGCACTACGGCACCTTTCTCGATCACGCCCGGCCAATATGCGAATGCCGGAACACGCACACCGCCTTCAAGAAAATCATTTTTACCACCACGAAATATACCAGGATTTTGGTAGGTATCAGGCCAAATTTCTGCCATGGGCCCATTATCGGCCATGAGTACTATCAGTGTGTTGTCTGCAATGCCAAGATCTTCCAGCATAGCCACAATCTCACCGATCTGCTTGTCTAAGCGGTAAAAACTCTCAGAACTGGCTGTGCCATTCGGGGTTTTTTTTGGTGAGTTCTTCTCAGAAAACATTTCCAACACATTGGGCCACCAGTCCAATAGGAAGGGCTTGTCATCATTGGCATGCTTTTGGATGAACAGTTTCACACGTTCATAAGCCATGGTATTAAATTGGTGATACTCTTCGGCATTGTGGGGCGTGGAGACCTCTTTACCCTTCTGCCCCTCGAAACCTTCTACAGCCCACATCCATTCAGTCGGACGGAAATTCTGATCGAGCGCATAACGATCCCATTCGTCTTTGCCCCACCCGAGGGTATAGAATGCATCCTCCGCCTCAGGAGTGAACATTTGACCAGCAAACTGATTGTAAAGAGTAAAGATTGCTTCGTCATAGCCCTGATTGTGTAAATAGGATTCTTCCTGATCTCCGAAATGAGATTTTTCAAAGAATCCCGTGTTGTAATCATCATCAAGCACTTCAGCAATAGTTACTTCAGAACCAGGTAGTCCCATTCGATGAATTGGGAAGATAGGAAAAATCATGCCGCTACGTACTGGTTGTCGACCCGTTGCTGCTGCAACACGAGTAGGGGTACAAGAAGGCTCTGTATACATTCGGGTGAAGGTCATTCCTTCTTCCGCCAGTTTATTAATATTGGGTGACTTGTAACCAGTTACGTTATTAAGCATCGGATGACCTATTGCGCCGTACTTCATATCATCCCACATTATATGAATGATGTTCGGGCGCTTACCATGCTTTTTACGAAGTGATTCTAATTTTTCTTCAATGTCTTTATCTTCTGCTGCCCACTTATCACCGTGCTGCTTCTGCAGGAGTTGAAACTCAGAGTCATGATTAATGTCTCCAGAAAATGCCAGGGTGAATGAATTTAGTTTCAAATTAAGTCTGCGAAATTATATTGTCAAACCTCATTTAAAATAGAAAAGGTAGACTACAACATCTTGTGTCTACCTTATTTAATGCAGAACTGGTGATATTCCCATAAACTGCTCACGACTCACACAAATTTCAGATATTTCGATACCTCAATTGACCACCCGCTCTTTAATTTTATCACTGACCTGGTAGAACCAGTAAACGGTCTGAGCCACCACCGGACCAAACGGTTTGCCTGCATAATCGAGGCCGAAGGGTTCGAATAATTTATAGGTTTCTTCTCCATTGGCGATCGCGGCAGCTGCGACTTCAGCCCCGGCCACGGTGGAGCACATCCCGTGCCCGCAAAATCCCTGGCAATACCAGGAGCCGTCTCTCATCCTTCCGATTTGTGGCATTTTATGCTTGGTATACCCCATGTACCCTCCCCAGGCCACTTCGGCCTTGATCCCTTTCAACTGGGGATAGACATGCAAAAGATCCTTTATCATAATTTTTTTGAGCGCCTCCTGGGAGGGATGAAACATTGAAACTCGGCCCCCCCACAGCAGGCGGCTGTCGGGCAGCGGGCGGTAATAGTTGGAAGACGTCCGGTTGTCAGAAGCACCATGAGGGGCACGAATTGCCGTTTGCATCCGGTCGCCCAGGGGCTCCGTCAGCAGAACGTAGGTGGCCACCGGGAGCGTCGCATTGGCCAGTTTCATTTTTAAATTGCCGATATAGGCACTGCAGCAATAAACGACCTGATCGGCGATGACGGTGCCCCGCCTGGTTTTGACATGCCATTGATCACCGACTTTTTTAACTTCTGTCACCGGAGATTTTTCATAGACCCGGGCGCCAAGGCCCACCGCCAGCTTGGCGACGTGGCCGGTATATTTTAAAACGTTGGCAATTAAAGCACCGGTCTTGAAATAGGCATCATAGTACCGTTCCGTTGTGAAGTACTCGCGAACCTTCTCCCGCGGCCAGAATTTAAAATCTTCACCAAACACCTCGTTCATTCGTTCAACATGGGATCGAACTTTTTCGGTTTCATTAAACCAGGAAACGTTCAAAATCCCCGTGTTGAGATCCAGCAGATCGTCCTCGAGGCCCTCCATTCGCCGGCGAATGAGTTTCATCGCCGATTGGGTTAAGCCATACAATTCTTTAGCCTGGTTCTCTCCCACTTTTTTTACGATATCAAAAGGCGGCAAAGAATACCCGGCTGAGATGAAACCGCCATTTCTACCGGAGGCGCCCCAGCCGATTCGATTCGCCTCGACCAAAACCGGGTTCTTAACGCCTCGATCGGCCAGGCCCAGAACCAGTGCTGACCCGGCCATCCCGCCGCCGATTACGCAGACCGGTGTTTTGACCTCTTCATCGAGCTCGGGATGAGGTGATTCATTTCCTAACGACCGGGAATAATAGCTGTCGATATGTTCATTATCCTGGTTTACATTATCATAGGGCGTAGCTAAATCTTCTTTGAAACCGTTCATGCTCTCCTCCGAGAAACTGCAGCTTTATTATTGGGATCCCTCATAAAAATTTTCAATGGTTTTGATATATTCCGGGTCCAAACCGACTTGCCTGGCTCCAGTCAACATACCCTCTACATAGGTCATTGAAGGCGGAAACGGGCCCTGGGGGTCAATGACCTGGTACAGGTCGGCAGGGTGGATTTTGCCGTCTTCTCCCAGGATTAAAAACGATTTTCGCTGATAGTCACCCTTGTACACCCCATCCATATCGTCTAAAATTTCCATTTCTTTTGGCGGCACCTCGTAAAGCGCCCCATGCACCATTTTCCCGGGGGCCGGCATGGCATTGCTGATGCCGCCCTGTTTTTTTTGGGACCAAAAGCTGAACTGAACCTCATGGTTGAGCAGATACCCCTTCATTACAAATTCGGCACTGGGCAGGAGGGTTTTTAAAAAGTCGAGTTGCAAATTGGAACCATAACCGAAGTGATACATACCTCATTCCTTTTCAGAATAGATGATTTGAAAATGTTGATGAATACGTTAATCGCTTTTATACTATGGTGAAAAACATATCTATTAAGATGGGGGGGGCGTGTCAAGAGTTAACCCTGTACAGTGAGGAATTGCCGGTGGTTTATGCCCTCTGATGACTTGAGGGCTGTGGCACCCCCCCCCACTGTTTTGATATTCACAAAGTGTTTGCAATTATTTTAAGAAAACTGATATTTACATTTCTCTTAATATATTCGCACTTAGGAAGGGTTAGAAATGTTTTCCAAAACTGCCCATTGGTATGATGCATTATACGGTTTCAAGGATTATCAGCAGGAGTCTCATGACATAATCAATCTGCTCAAAAAAGAACATCCCAAAGCAAAATCCCTTCTTGATGTCGCCTGCGGGACGGCAGAACATGATAGATACCTCTCCGGGGTCTACCGTGTAAACGGTCTTGATATAAACCCTGCGTTTATCAACATCGCCTCCCGGAAAAACCCTGAAGGCCAATACCTTGTGGCAGATATGACTAATTTCACCTTGAACAAAACGTATGACATCGTTTTTTGCTTGTTCAGCTCAATCGGGTATGTGAAAACCTTAAACCGCCTCGTAAAGATGTTGCGATGCTTTAAAGAGCACCTGAATCGAGGGGGTATTGTTGTTGTTGAACCCTGGTTTTCCAAAGAACAATGGAACACGGATGGATCGGTTCACATGCTCACGGGAGAGACAACCAGGGGCAAAGTATGCAGAATGAACATAAGCCAACAAAAAGGCTCACTTTCCATAATCGACTTCCACTATTTAGCCGGGACAAACAGGGGGATTAGACATATTAGAGAACGCCATGTGCTTGGGTTGTTCTCCCCAGAAGAGATGCAGAGCGCATTTAAGAAAGCCGGATTTATTGTTAAATTTGACAAGGCTGGATTGACCGGCAGAGGACTGTATCTGGCAAGGTAAACATAAGATCACCGAATCGCAGGAAATCGATGCAAGCAACCATGCCGCGCGTTTCATACACTTCCACATTGTTGAAAGCCATTTTACAGAACGATTGACAAACATCCCCGCAAATACTACCTAAAAATCGCCGGGGTTGCGACTGCCGTCTTCCACCCGAACCCCAGCGGCACAAAATTTTAACGATCATAGGTCGAAAGATTTGCAACACAGTGATGCCGGCAGGCAGGATGCCTGCTGCAACCGATTAACGTCTGTGCTTGTTCATAAGTAAAGTGAGCAGGTTCAGAGTTCATGGTTCAAAGGTTATAGTCGACTGACATCCTGAATTTTATTCATGGAATTTGAGGCGGTTCGGTGTCCGGTGGGAGCTTTTCATGAAATCGACCATCAAGGTTTTCCAGGTGCTTGAAACCCTTTGCGAGGGCAAGGCGGCCGGTGTAACCGAGCTCAGCAACCAACTCGGCATCAAACCCAGTTCCATGCACCGCTTTCTGGCGGTGCTGACGAAGCTGGGCTATGTCCAGAAAAATGCCGATTCAGGCAAGTATTTTGCCACGCTGAAGATATTTCAATTGGGTGTCAGCGTTCGCAACAAGCTTAGCCTGATCAGCATTGCCCGCCCCAATATGGAGGAGCTTGGCGAGATGCTGAAGGAAACCGTGAACATTGCCGTGTTTTCCCAAAACAGCGCTGTGCTGATCGACAGGGTTCAGAGTCCCGCGACACTTCCCACCAACATCATTGTAGGCCAGCACCTGCCGGCGTATTGCACGGCCTTCGGCAAGATTTTTTTGGCGGCCATGTCCACCAAAGAATTGAACCGGTATCTGAAAACGGTAACCCTGAAACCCCTTACGGCACAAACAATAACCCGAAATCAAGCCTTGCGGGAGGAACTCAGGAAAATCTCAAAAGACGGTTTTGCCATCGACAACCGGGAACTGGATGATAACATCCGCTGCCTGTCAAGCCCCATCCGGGATGAAACGGCCCTGCGAGAAACTTACAGTGCTATGGTTCGCAAAGTTGAGGCTTTTGATCCCGCTGCTCAGCTGGCGGGTGTTTTGTTGCAGGAGATGATTCCGCTTGACGGTGTCGAAACCATTATCGGAATTCTTGCCGATTCTGATTTTGACCCGGCTGTGGTATTCGATCTGGGCGGCATATTCGTGGAACTGCTGAAAGATTCTACCCTTCAGCTTTCACCCGTTAACCGGGAGGAAGCCCGTCGGATGATCGTCGAACTGAAAGGTTACCGGTTATTGGATGGTTTTCGGGGAGAACCAAGGACCGACATAGATGCCCTGGTTACGGCCATTGTCCAGGTTGGACAACTGGCGCAAAACTTCAGCGGACTCATTGCTGCGCTGGATATCAATCCGCTGATAGTATTGCCGGCCGGCCAGGGGGTGGTTGCGGCGGACATACTCATCGAAATGTCCCCGGCTGCCCATCCTGCAAATAAATTTTAGATCATTATTTCACTAAAATTTACAACATAATGAATTTTATTTAAATATTTACTCTAACAATGTGACAACGCAGAATTGATTATTTTTTGAAAGGAGACGTGAATGAAAAGGTTGCCATGGATGTCGCCGCCGGGGCGGCATACTCCGGCCGACGCGCATTGGTCACAACCAAGCAGGTGGGCATGAATGTTCTGTCTGATTCGCTTTTCTATATGGCCTATACCGGATTGGAAGCCGGTCTCGTTGTGGTGACCGCCGATGATCCCGGTATGTTCAGCTCGCAAAATGAACAGGATAACCGCCACTATGCCAAACTGGGCAAATTTCCCATGCTGGAACCCGCCGACAGCCAGGAGTGCAAAGACTTTATTGTCAAAGGCATACAGATCAGCGAGCAGTTTGACACACCCGTCGTGGTGCGCACCACCATGCGCACCTCCCATTCCAAATCAGTCGTCGAACTGGGCGGCGATCCGGCTGCACCAGGCCCGGTCGGTCCGTTCACCCGCAATATGCAGAAATATAATTGTATGTGCCTGTGGTCCAAAAAAAGGCACCCGGTGCTGGAGCAGCGGCTTTTGGACCTGGCTGAATTCGCCGAAACCTATTCTCCTAACCGCATCGACTGGGGCGACCGGGAATTGGGGATCATCGCCAGCGGTGTTGTGTATGAATACGCCCGACAGGTATTTCCGAATGCCTCTTTCTTAAAATTGGGCATGGTTTATCCGCTTCCGAGAAAAAAAATCAAGCAATTTGCCGAGGCTGTAAAAACGGTATTGATCATCGAAGAACTGGACCCCTTCATCGAAGAGCAGGTCCGCGCCATGGACATCAATGCTGTGGGCAAGGAGATTTTTCCGGCCTGCGACGAACTGCTGCCCCAGACCATTGTGAAATTAGCCCAAGAACATTCGCTCCTGCCTCCCGGGAAGCAGACGCCGACAGCACCTCGCAGCAATGACCTGCCGGGCCGCAGTCCGGTGTTATGTGCCGGCTGTCCGCACCGCAGCACATTTTATCTGTTGAACAAAATGAAGCTGCCGGTAGCCGGAGACATTGGATGCTATATCCTGGGCACCCTGCCGCCCTTCAATGCCCAGCATACCATGGGCTCGATGGGCGCCAGCATCGGGGTGCTGCATGGTATGGGGAAATCGGATCTCCCGGAACCGGCGGTGTGCACCATTGGTGACGGCACGTTTTTTCATGCCGGTATTCCGCCCCTGCTGAATATGGTGCACAACCAAGGTAAGGGGACCGTGATCATCATGGACAACAGTACGACCGCCATGACCGGGCATCAGGACCATCCGGGCAGGCCGATTACCCGGAACAGGAACGGATTATGGCCGATATTGAAAACGTCACCAGCCGCGTTCGTACCATCGCCGGGAACCAAACCGCGCTCGATCTGGGCAATGTATTGTGTTTCAATATTGTCGTGCTGGGCGGTATGTCCAAAATTTTGGGAAACGAACCGGACATCTGGCGATCCGTTATCAAAGACCGGGTGCCTGAAAAAGTTGCGGCGTTGAACCTTACCGCCTACGAAAAGGGGCGGGATCTGATAACTTGAATCCAAGAAAAGGGGTGGCAGGGATAATAATAAACCGATTTATTTTACGCGGGGCAACCCGGCTACGGATGCGTTGCCCATCGATGATTTCCGGAAGTGCGCCGATACGATCTTCAAAGAACAAGGCAAGGTCCTCTTTCAGTACGGGCACTATTCCGGGTACGGGCCGTTAAGGCAGTGGATTGCCGATTGGTTCGATGTCGAATACGAGCAGGTGCTGATGGGAAACAGCTCCATGGAGTTTTTAACTTTTTGCGCCGCCCTGTTTATGGAAAAAGGCGACAATTTCGTTCGGTTGCCCTTTTGCGGGATCACACCGCAAGAAATCGAGGAAGGCATCAGCCGCCTGGCAAAAGCGATCGACTATCACCGAAAAAAGTAAAAAGGAATGATCTCCGATGAAAATTATGGTAATCAACCCCAACACGTCCATTCCCATGACCAATCAGATCCGTATCGCCCTGGAAGCCATAAAACGGTCCGATACTGAATTAACGGTGACCTGCCCGGCAAAAGGGCCCGAAACCATCGAATCGGCCTATGATGAGGCCTACGCCATCCCACCCACTCTTGAACTGGTAAAAAAGGCCAACCAGGATGGATTCGATGCGGTGATTTTGGCCTGCTTCTCGGATCCGGGCCTGGATGCGGCCAAGGAGGTATCCGGCATTCCGGTCGTCGGTATCGAGGAGGCAACTCTGCACATGGCAGCCATGCTGGGGGCTAAATTTTCCATTATGACACCGCGGCGGCAGAGAATACCGTCGAAAGCCGAACATGTTCACCTGCGGGGGCTGTCCCATTTTCTGGCATCCGTGCGCAGCTTGGATTTGACCGTGGCGGAAACCGAAGCAGATCCCACCAAAACCAAGCAGCGGCTTATTGAAGTATCTAAAATTGCAGTCGAACAAGACGGGGCCGAAGTCATCATCATGGGATGTGCCGGCATGGCCGGTTATGCGCAGGAAATCGAACAGACCCTGAATATAAAAGTTTTGGATCCATCCGCTGTGGCGCTCAAAACCGCTGAAGCCATGGTTGATCTGGGGCTTTCCCACAGCAAGGCCGGTTTGTTTGCCAAACCACCGGAAAAGATTTTCAAATGAACACCAACGTTGCAAAACTATGGGGGAAAAGAGGTTGCCATGAATTTGTCTTCTCAGGTTACGTTTCTCTACTTCAAGGAACTGACCGGACCGGCGCCTTTTTTTGAAGAGATCCTTGGCCTGCAAAAAGTCGACGACCAGGGATTTGCGCGGATATACAGGATCTGCGGGAGCGCCTTTATCGGGATCGTTGATGAAGCAAAACCAGGAAGATAGATATGTATGAATTAGTGATTAAAAACGGAAAAATAATCGACGGCTCCGGCAATCCCTG
>Ga0056137_1000442_pt1 | contig 11511 bp, 9 predicted proteins | sample WorMetTypGCAVOLI_FD_55029 | JGI IMG/M metagenome (GOLD analysis project Ga0056137, IMG submission 55029) | Marine gutless worms symbiont microbial communities from Max Planck institute for Marine Microbiology, Germany - Olavius algarvensis... ...
AATAGACATGCATGTCCACCTCCGCGAGCCGGGATTTGAATATAAAGAGACCATTGCCAGTGGTTGCCGCGCCGCGGTAGCCGGCGGATTTGCGGCGGTTTGCGCCATGCCCAACACCAACCCGGTGAACGATACCCCAGAAATCACTGAATTTATGGTTAAAAAGGCCCGTGCAGCCAGGCTGGCCCGCGTCTATCCGGCCGGGGCGATCACGCGGGGGCTTTCCGGGCAAAGCCTGTGCGATTTCAGTTCCCTGCAGGCTGCCGGTGCGGTAGCATTCACGGATGACGGCTGTCCGGTTGAAAGCGACGACATGATGGAGGCGGCCCTGGATGCGGTTGGCAAATTAAACCTGCCCATTATTTCGCATAGCGAGATGATGGATCTGGCCGGCAACGGGGCCATGAACCAGGGACCCGTTGCGGACCGGCTGGGTTGGCCGGGAATTCCCAACAGTGCCGAAAGCTTGATGGTGGACCGGGAAATCGCGCTGAGCGAGAGAACCGGCACCCGTATGCACATAGCCCATGTGAGCACGGCCGAATCGGTTGAAGCGATACGTCGTGCCAAACAGCGTGGGATTCCCGTTACGGCCGAGACTGCTCCGCATTATTTTACCCTTACCGATGCGGCCGTCGAAAAATACGGCACCCGCGCCAAAATGAATCCACCACTCCGGTCGGAAAAGGACCGTGAAGCGATCAGGGAGGGGCTGGCGGACGGCACGCTGGATGTGATCGCCACCGACCATGCCCCCCATTCTGATGAAGAAAAGGCGGCTGTCTTTCCACAGGCACCCAACGGCATCACCGGCTTGGAGACCGCCCTGCCGTTGAGCCTTCGGCTGGTGGCGGACAGGGTCTTGACGCTCGAGACGCTCATAGCTAAAATGACCGTCAATCCGGCTGGCGTGCTCGGCGTCACACCCGGTCTGGGCTTGGGCAGACCGGCCGATGTGACGATTATCGATCCGGATGTGGAATATGTAGCCACACCCGAGAGTTTTCATTCTAAAAGCGGCAATTCCCCGTTTATCGACTGGCAGTTCAAGGGACGGGCCGAAACCACCATCGTAGACGGCCGGATCGTATATGAGCGGTAGGCTTTGAAGGTGGTTGTCGTAAGCCCGGCCGCGGTACCCACGGCATGCCGTAACTTAAAATATGAAAAATAAAGATGCCCACATCCTGATTGTTGATGATGAACTCAGCATGCGCGAGCTGCTTGATGTGATGCTTACCCGCAATGGTTACAGGGCGTCGTTGGCAGGGCATGGCAAGCAAGCGGTCTCCATGGTCGCTGAAGCTCGCTATGACCTGCTGCTGTGCGATATCCGGCTGGGGGACATCACAGGCCTGGATGTTTTGAAGGCCGCTAAAAAGAAAGATCCTGCAACCGTTGTGATCATGATATCGGCCTATGCAACCACAGAAACCGCCGTGGAAGCCATGAATCTGGGCGCCTACGACTACGTCCCCAAGCCTTTTGATAAAGACGAACTTCTCGCAACCATTGCCAAGGCCCTCGATGTTAAAACCATCGAGCATGAAAAAAAGGCCCTCGAAGATGAGATCAAGAAGACGATACATTTCGAAAAGATTGTCGGAAATCATCCCAAGATGCAGCACATCTACCGGATGGTTGAACAGGTGGCCGGAACCCGGACCAACATTCTCATCACAGGAGAGAGCGGCACCGGCAAAGAATTGATTGCCCAGGCGATCCACGATCAGAGTGATCGCCGCGATAAACTATTTGTCACCATTAACTGTGGCGGAATACCTGAAACCCTAATGGAGAGTGAGCTCTTCGGTCACAAGAAGGGGGCCTTTACAGGTGCCTCCCAAGATAAAAAGGGGCTTTTTGAAGAGGGGGACCAGGGGACTGTTTTTCTTGACGAAATAGGGGAGTTAAGCCTTCCGCTGCAAGTAAAACTACTCCGGGCGGTCCAGGAAAAAGTGTTTAAGCCGGTGGGCGGCAATGCAGATGTCACTGTTGACATCCGATTTATTTTAGCCTCAAACAAATCTCTCGAAGAGGAGGTCATTGCCGGTCGTTTTCGCGAGGACCTGTTCTACCGGCTGAACGTGATCGAACTGAAGGTGCCGCCCTTAAGGGAACGCAAAACAGACCTGCACGCCTTGAGTCAGCATTTTCTGGATAAGTACTCCCGAGAAATGGGCAAGGAGATAGCCAAGATATCCTCCTATGCCATAGATCTGCTCAATAAATATGATTTTCCCGGTAATGTCAGAGAGTTGGAAAACTTAATGGAACGCAGTGTAGCGCTGTCTACAACCAACATCATTCTGCCGGACAGTTTGGCCATGGCAACCCACAAACGCCGATGGGTAGAAGGCACCCAAGATGAGCGATTCGATCTGGAAGAAGTTGTCCATGGGGTGGACCTCAACCAGATCCTGCAAAAGATAGAGAAGGCCTATTTGAAAAAAACCATGGAATACGCCGACGGCAATAAGAAAAAGGCCGCGAAGCTACTCGGGTTGGGGTATCGCTCAATGTGGCATCGCCTGGACAAGCTCAGCGATGTGCAACATGAATAGTTGTTTACAAAATTTGTAACAGGCGTTCACAATTTTTGTAAACTATATTCCCTGTTTTGAGTCAGAAAGCTACGGTTCGTGAGATTCAAAAAATTTTATATATAAATACAACCATTTACTATAGAATATATTTTATCGCCCACGTGGCACATATCTTGCAGTTAAACCCGGTATTCAGTTCACTGGTTAAGGAAGACACCCATTCGGGGCACATAGAAATGAGTGAAGGCAAACATTTTTAAACGATTTACCATCAAGTTAAGAAAAACTGAAACCACTATTAGGAAAAGGAGAAAACCCATGCTACAAAAACTTAGAGGAAACAACGAAAAAGGTTTCACCCTGATCGAGCTGATGATCGTTATCGCCATCATCGGTATTCTGGCAGCCATCGCCATCCCGAACTTCATTACCTACCGTCAGCGCGGCTATGACGCGTCTGCTAACGCAGATGTGAAAAACGCCTTTACCGCTGCCCAGGCATACTTCACGGACTATGAAGACGGCTCTGTAGACACCACTAAACTTGGGTCGTACGGTTATGTCCCGTCCAGCTCTGTAACGATTACGGTTGGCGGCACGGATTCCAATAACCTTTCGATCACGTCATACCACTCCAAGGGTGGAAAGACCTACACTATCAGCAATATTGGTGAGATCACCAAATAGGTCGCATCATACCTGCTCGTTGTTGAGCAGTGGATATCAAAAAACAGGGGACATGGCTATTATGTTCCCTGTTTTTTTGGCGTGTGTCTGCGTGCTAACGCCTGGTATCTCTGACAGTATTCGGTCTTTACCAATCAGCGACCGACAAACGGTATGCTGAAACAGTTGGTTAAAAGGCGATGCAAAAAGAGACGTCCACAGAAAGAATAACATCGTCCCTGGATCGCGGGAAGTCCTCCCCGGAAATACTGCTCGGTGTCCCACGCGAAGCGCTTATTGCTCTTTTCCTGATTTTCTTTACCCTCTTTGTTTATTACCCTGTTGCCGGATATGATTATATCGATCTGGATGATGATGCGTACACGTTTCAGAATGAACAGGTTCGCAAGGGGATAAGCCTTGAGGGAGTCCAATGGGCTTTTCGTACTTTCGAGATGGCCAACTGGCATCCGCTGACCTGGTTATCCTATATGACGGATGTGACCCTTTTTGGACTGCATCCCGGCACTTTCCATCTTGTGAATGTGGCCTATCATCTGGCCACCACCCTTCTGATTTTTCTTCTCCTGCGGCAGACTACCGGCGCCGTGTGGCGCAGCGCCTTTGTGGCCGCTTTGTTCGCCGTGCATCCATTGCATGTGGAATCCGTAGCCTGGATTTCAGAGCGCAAGGATGTTTTAAGCACCTTTTTTTGGATGCTATGCATGCTGGTATATGTACGTTATACCAAGCATAGAAATTTAGGAATGTTTTGTGGGGCGGCACTGCTCTTCATACTGGGACTTGCCGCCAAGCCCATGCTGGTCACCTTGCCAATTGTACTTTTTCTTTTTGATTACTGGCCCCTGGGGCGATTTCCTATAGATTATCATGCGAAAAACGGCCTACTGGCGAACCCTGTTTCCATAAAGTGTTTAGTTCTTGAAAAGATCCCTTTGCTCATCATTTCAACAGCATTTGGCCTCGTTACACTGGCAGCCCAGAAAAGTTTTATGGCTGTTCAGACGCTTGAAATGCTGCCGATGGTTACCCGGGTAGCAAACGCCTTGGTCTCCTACACCGGGTATCTGGTAAAGATGGCTTGGCCGGTTTCCCTGACAGTCCTGTATCCTTATCCTGACTACATCCCGGTAACCCATGCGGTGAGCTCGTTTTTCTTCATTGCGGCCCTCACTACCCTGGCCATTATATGGCGGCATCGCGCGCCTTATCTCATTTTTGGCTGGTTCTGGTATCTGATAACCCTGCTGCCCGTGATAGGGCTTGTCCAGGCGGGAAATCAGGCCATGGCGGATCGGTATACCTATGTGCCGCTTATCGGCATATTTGTGATGATAAGCTGGGGTATTCCCGATCTGTTTTATAGATGGCAGGTGAGTAGAAAAGCCCTTGCCATTATCGCCCTGGCCAGTCTGTCAGCCCTGGCGCTTACCACGCGACACCAGCTGCACTACTGGCAGGACAGTGTGATCCTGTTTCGGCATACAATAGCGGTTACCGGAGACAATTACCTGGTTCAGAACAACCTTGGCGTAGGATATGAAAAACAAGGCCGACTGCACGCTGCGGCTGAACACTACCGGGAAGCGCTGCGTATTCGCCCCGGGTTTTCGGTGGCCCGTTTCAATCTGGGGAACGTATACCAGCAACTCGGTCAACTTGATGACGCAATTGAAGAATATCTGCTGGCCCTGGAAAGTAATCCCCGGAACCCGGAGACATTGAACAATCTGGCGAAAGCGCTGGTAGAAACCGGGCATATTACGGAAGGACTGGCGTACTTCCGGCAGGCGCTGGAAGCTTTACCCGGCGACTCCGGCCTGTTGAGTAATTATGCGGCCGCCCTGGTTAATGATGGGCAGTATGCCGAGGCTATCGCCGTCTATGAAAAAGTTATCCGGCTGCAGCCTGGGTTTGCCCGGGCGCATCTGCATCTTGGCGTTATTCACGAGCGCCAGGGCCTGCTGCTGAAAGCAGGTGAGTACTATGATGCCACACTTCGCCTTTCCCCGGACAACTTACAGGCCCAAGCGGGAAAGCAGAGAATTAAGGCTGTTTTAAAAGGCAGACAAGATTAGCTTTTGGTGCGGCTCGCTTGACAGATAATGGCATTTTTGAAAAAAGTCAGGACCGAAATGACTATATTACTGATTAATCCACCTCTTTTCAAGAAAGAGACGAATGTGTGGCGGCATATAGACAGCTGCACACCGCCCTATGGTCTTGCCATTTTGGCTGCGATACTGGAGGATAACGGGACCACCGTTCAGATCCTGGACTGCACCGCTCTTGGCATTCCCGTCAGTCACCTGGAAGCCAGTCTGCCCCCTGGTCCGTTTGAGGTCATTGGTATCACTGCGTCCACCGCCCTTTTTCATAACGACATGCAGACTGCCCGGAAATGTCGAAAACGCTATCCTGGGGCAACCATTATTATGGGGGGGGGTACACCCGACAGTGCTGCCCGAAGAGTGCCTGGCCAGCGACAATGTCGACCTGGTCGTCAGGGGCGAAGGTGAGCGATCGTTTTTACGTCTGGTCAAAGGTGAAGATCCGGCCCTGGTTCCCGGGGTCTCATACAGCCGGGAAAATGAGATCTTAAGCAATCCCGCAAATCAGCAGCCGGTCAACCTGGACGAGAATCCTATGTCGGCTTACCACTTGCCCCCCATGGAGCGCTACCACACTGCCCTGGGCAGTTCCCGGCGTTCACCGGGAATAGGGTTGATCGTTTCCAGGGGGTGCCCCGGCAGGTGCACCTATTGCTACGGTCATTTTCTGGGTCGTAAAGTCCGCTTTCGGGATCCGCAGCTCATCTATACCGAGATTCGGATACTGATGGAAACCTACGGCATCAGGGAGGGCGCCTTTTATGACGATACCTTTACTACTTATCGTAAGAAAGTCCGGGCACTGTGCAAGCTTCTGATTGACAACCATGCGGACCTTTCATGGTCTTGTTTTTCACGGGTGGATACCGTTGATCTGGAGACACTGAAAATCATGCGCCGGGCCGGCTGTCACCAGATCAGCGTGGGCATTGAATCCGGGAGTGAAGCGATTCTCGGGAACATTCAAAAAGATATCGATCTTGAAAAAGCAGTCCGGATGGTGGCGGACTGTAAAAAGGCGGGTATTATGGTGCGAGCCTGCTTTATGTTCGGAAACCCCGGGGAGACCCGGGAAACCATCCGCCAGACCATTGATTTCGCCAAGCGGCTGAATCCGGATATCGTTCTTTTCAATATTACGACCCCCTTTCCCGGAACCAAGATGTTTGACTGGGCCAGTTCAAAAGGCTACCTTACCACCTATGACTGGCGGGAGTACGACCTGGCCAATGTGGTGATGGAACTGCCGTCCATTGATAAACAGGACTTGATGCAAGCCTACAAACAGGGCTATCGTGAGTTTTACTTTCGGCCGACGTATCTCATGAAACGATTGCTGAAAATCAGGTCGCTGGAGGATATCAAACTGAACTGGAGGGGGCTCCAGGCGGTTTTTAAAACCGGGTGAACTGTAAACAAAAAACGTCGAATGATGATGAATCTGAATAGATAAAGGGTCAGTACTTCATGGAACCACAAAAACGCGATCACGGTTGCCGGGTTGTATCCATCATCATCCCAACCTTCAATGAGCGGGCCTACCTGAACCGGTTGGTGACCCGGGTTCTCAAAGCACCCCTGCCTGAATCGCTGGACCGGGAAATCATTATTGTCGATGACGGCTCAACAGACGGGACCCGTGACCTGGTAAAGAAACTGGTTGATGCGAACCAGCCGCTGATCCGGGCGTTCTACCAGGATCACAACCAGGGGAAAGGGGCCGCCACCCGACGCGGGATCGCGGAGACCACCGGTGACTTTATCATTTTCCAGGATGCTGATCTCGAATACGATCCCGATGAATACCCTTTGCTCCTGGAACCGATTATCAGCGGTGATGCGGATGTGGTCTATGGATCACGCTTTGCCAGTCGCAAAATGAGAAGGGTGTTCAACTATCACCATGCGCTGGGCAATAAGTTCCTGACGCACCTTTCAAATATGACGACCGGTCTGGATCTTACCGATATGGAGACCTGCTACAAGGCGTTTCGCGCTGATATCCTGCGCACGATGCCGCTTCGCTCCAACCGATTCGGGATTGAGCCCGAGGTCACCGCCAAGGTAGCCAAACGCAGCTGCCGGCTTTACGAAGTACCGATCAGTTACCGCGGGCGCAGTTACAGCGAGGGCAAGAAGATCAACTGGAAAGACGGTGTCGCGGCAATCTGGACCATTCTTAAATACTTCATTCTGGACGATTGCTTCGATGAACAGTTAGGTCAGGAAATGTTGCAGAGCCTCAGCCATGCCCGGCGATTCAATCACTGGATGGTTCGTATAATCGAACCCTATCTAGGGGATCACATTTTTGAAGTAGGGGCCGGAATTGGAAACATCAGTCGCCAGCTTCCCCAGCGCAAAAAATTATTTGTTTCGGAAATGCATGCGCCCTCTCTCGAGATACTTCGCCAGGCCTACAGTGGAAATGAGCTGGTCGATGTTGTAAAACTTGATTTGAACAACAAGGACGATTTTGAAGCCATCGGAAAGGAAATTTGTGACACGGTTGTCTGTCTCAATGTCCTTGAGCATATCGAAGATGATCGCAATGCGCTTGAACAGATGAGGGGCCTGCTTAAGTCCGGTGGTAGCTTAATTCTCCTGGTACCCCAGTATAAGTGGCTTTTTGGATCATATGACAAAAACGCCGGTCACTATCGCCGTTATTCCCGGAAGGATGTAGCGAAACTCCTCGAACAGGCCGGGTACCGGCCTGTTCGAATGAAGAATTTTAACTTCGCTTCCATCCCCGCCTGGTGGATCAACGCCTGCCTGTTGAAACGCAAAAAAATGGGCAGGATACAGCTCAAGATATTTGACACCCTGGTTCCCGTTTTGCGGTTATTGGAGTGGGCCCTGCCCCTGCCGGGGCTCTCCTTGATCTGCATAGCGGAAAAGGCGCAGCGTCATTAAATTCCCGTGGAAAATATCTTCTCACTCGATTTTTCTGAAAAAGGCAACATAGCCCACCCAGCCGAGTAGAACCAGGCACACAGCAGTAATTGAGATAGAGAGAAAAAGATAAAAGTGCTGAGGGCGACAGACAAAATCAACCCGATGCCGTCCCTTTTCTATTTCAACACCCTGGAACAAGTAGTTCAGCTTGAGGCATTCTTTTTCAACGCCATCAACCCACACCCGCCATCCGGGATAGGCGGATTCTGAAAGAACCAGAACTCCGGGCCAGTCTGCCGCTATTTCTATATGAATCGTATTGCTGTCTCGATAGTCTATTGCGGTAACCGGCTTAAATGCCTGATATTGGTATTTTTCAATGACTTTTCCCCAGGTAAGCGCAACCTTACGCGTATCAAAAGACGGGTTGGAAAGTTCTTCCAGAACCCCTTTTTGAGCAACCGCCAGTTTGCCGACTATCCAGGCTCTGGGTAGGGGGGTTTTAACCCGGTATACCCTGGAATTTACTTGCTCCAGTTGTCCATCCAGACCCGGGATTTTATCCAGCCGTTTTGGGGAGATTATGTATTTTACGTTCGCCATGCGCAGAAAGTTGATTTTTTGTTGCCAGGGTTTCAGGAGCAGCTCGGTTATGAAGTATTGATGTTTCAGTTCCAGGCCGGTTGCGCCGCCAGCATGCGAAAGATTGTTCGGGATACCCAGGTTAGGTGTGACAAAGGTCTGCCATTGTATGTGGGTGTTTTGGATTGACTTGGGTTTACCCGACGATACCGCTGGGATATCGGTATCTACATAAATACGGTGCAGGCCGGTATCCGCGATGACAGTCTCCAGGTCCTGATGACGGAAACGATAGAAAGCGGTGTCGACCACCGGGTTGAGATTCCGATTGGCCAGATACAGATCCAGGGTCAGGACCACCAACAGGAATAAGAAAAGGCGGTTTAGCGGGACAGCCTTTTTCCGGCAGAGAAAAAGTAGGTGATGAACCCCGTAGGCCGCCATGACCAGCAAGCCGAGAATGGCCATCGACATGAACTTTTCGGGAAATCGAAAAGAGGGGAACAGGGCAAAAAAGAAGCGGTAAATGGGCGTGTTCTGCCCCAGGGCCAGCAGGATTCCGAACAGGAAGATCACCAGCCAGAGCGCTTTCTTACCTGAGAAATTAAAGCAGATGCCGAACAGTGCCAGAGGCAGAACCAGAAATCCCGGGTAGATGGTCAATAACCAGGGGATCTGGCCGTCAGCGGGGAAAAACCCGGAGAGGCTGACCGGATTTGTGCTGAAATCCGGGGGGAACGTTAAGGGCAGCACCAGGTGCTTGAGCATTGCCGGTGTTAGTGAAAATTCGGTCGCTTCGGCATAGCTGATTCCTTCAAGGCGGATGGAATTCTGATAGTCAATGTACATCGGACCCAGTTGGACCGCGGTAATGGCAATCGACAGTGCCAGCAGTGGCGGCACGCTGCACAGATTTTTCAATCTTGGACGCCAGCCTGTTTCGCCCGGTGGTAGCCAGACCAGCGCACAAAGAGACAGCATCCCGACGGTTATTAGCAGCAGTTGCGGTGCGCCGCCGAGCAGGGCCATACATAGAAAAAGAACTGCAAGGCCAAAATGTGATTTTTTTTATTAACGATGGCTTCGTGAAAAGACCATAAAATTGCAGGCATCCAGACCAGGGTCGGCAGGTGGTTCAAAACCGTAATCACACATATCGTGTAGCTGCCGTAACAATATGAGACGGCTGTAAAGACGCCCGCCTTTCGACTCAAGCCAAGCCCGGTGATGAGTAGATAGAAAAACCAGAAGCCCAGGATGAAGTGCACGACGATGAACACATTCAAAGAGAAGGGAAACGGCAGGAAACGAAAGACGAGTGACAGGGGGTAGAAGGCGGCGTTGAGTACAAAGCTGGCGTAAGGTGCGCCGCAAAAAAGCAGAGGATTCCAGAAGGGAAAGAATCCGCTTTTAAATGCCGCTGCCAGGAAAAATTTCAGGGGATAGAAAAAGCGATGGAAGTCGCGGAAAAAAAAGTCTTCTCCGCAAAGATCACCGGATAGAAAAACAGTAACGTGGTGACCAGGATAACCAAGACCGGAAAGTATTTTGTCAGAAATCGCTTTAGCATTTACTATCAGATAACAGATACCGTCAGGGCCAGTCAAACGCAATCAGTGTATCTGGAAACCGTGGTATCGAACTCCACTTCCGGGTCCTCGCAGAGCAGTGCCCCGTATCCCCGGGCATTTATGATCCCGGTTGTTTAGGTAGGTTTTCTTTACTTGTCAAGATTCGTATGGTAAGAATAGCGGTAAGCTTTTCTACTTTTTTTGTAATAATTTCAAAGGGTATTATGTATAAGAACCAGAAAGTGGTCGTCGTTATGCCGGCTTACAATGCGGCCATGACGCTGAATAGAACCCATAGTGAAGTTCTGCAACAGGAAATAGTTGACCTGGTTATTGTCGTGGATGACGGCAGTAGCGATATAACCGTTGACATCGCCCGTAAACTGCCCCAGACAATCGTTTATGTTCATGATAAAAACCGTGGCTATGGTGGTAATCAGAAAACCTGCTACAAACTGGCGCTGAACCATGGCGCCGATATCATCATCATGGTTCACCCTGATTACCAGTATACGCCCAAGCTGATTCCGGCCATGGCATCTTTGATCGGAAACGGCCTTTACCATTGTGTACTCGGGTCGCGCATCCTGGGCGGCTATGCACTCAAAGGCGGCATGCCCTTGTGGCGCTACGTTGCCAACCGGTTTCTGACTTTGTTCAGCAACCTCTTATTCCGCGCCAAGTTATCTGAATACCACACCGGCTACCGGGCTTATTCCCGAAAATTGCTGGAAGAATTGAATTTCGAAAATAATTCTGAGGATTTTATTTTTGACAACCAGATCCTGGCCCAGATCCTGTGGGATGGGTTCATCATAGCCGAAGTCAGTTGCCCGACCCGGTATTCCCCGGAAGCGTCATCAATAAATTTCTGGCGCAGTGTCCAATATGGGGTCGGATGCCTGGCTGCCGGCATTCAATTCCGGGTAACCCGGTTCGGCCTCTATAACTCCAGGTTGTTTCAAACTAAAAAATGAGACGCCAATCACACCTGCCCGATTGCGCAGAATATCATTTTACTCAGTTCTTAAAAGCCTGGTCCTCAGGGCCAGGTCAGAGATATTTGGCTCTGCCGTAAAAGATTGTAGTGGCGCTCAGGTTTCAAGGTAGAAGGCT
>Ga0056137_1000454_pt1 | contig 11414 bp, 14 predicted proteins | sample WorMetTypGCAVOLI_FD_55029 | JGI IMG/M metagenome (GOLD analysis project Ga0056137, IMG submission 55029) | Marine gutless worms symbiont microbial communities from Max Planck institute for Marine Microbiology, Germany - Olavius algarvensis... ...
TTTCAGGAACCACAATACCCCATGCATGTCCAAATTTATAGTAAATGAGCGTCACAACTTGTTGTTTTAGATTGAAATAATCTGGGGATACATCAGGGCCTGTCCCCGATATTGCGATATTGAAAAATTGCGCTATTTGGCAACAAATTGTGGTAGAATCCGATCCTAGTTTATAATGGTGTTTAAACTATCAGTTAGTTCGCGGTGATGGAGCATGACCAGTGTGGATCATAGAGATTATCTGGAAGGAATACTATTATAGAGGGATTGGAAAGAAAACACGGCGTAACCACGGACGAAGCAGAGGAGGTATTACAATCCAAACTTCTTATCCGGAAAATTGCCCGAGGCCGCATTCAAGGTGAGCACTTGTACGCAGCAATGAAAATCAGTAGTGGAAGATATCTGATAGTTTTCTTCATCGATAAGAAGCATGGTGTAGCACTACCAATCTCGGCACGCGACATGGATGTTTCGGAGCGCAAGTATTATGATAGCTGGGTGTAAACAGATTGATTCCCTACCAAGCGAGTTTGTGTCCGAAGAGCAAGCCGCCGATTTCTGGGACACTCACAGCATGGTTGACTATGAAGAATTTCTGGAACCAGTGGACCTTGAGGTAAATCTTGAAAAGCGACACTTCGAGATTGAAGTTGATGAACAATGTTTCCTGACTCTGCGCTCCAATGCGCTGAAGAAACACAAACCCGTCAAGGAACTCGCTAGTGAGGTTCTCAAACGAGAACTCAACGCAACCTGACATCAACCAGCGACACCAGAGATAACCTCCCTTGCAACATCTCGTGAGAGAATGAGGGACGGACCTTGAGGTATCCCCACAAATCAGCCAAGTAGGTTGGGCAAAGCCGCCGGGGGGGGGCTGGTGTCTTGCCGGTATGGCCCGGAAAGACCCACGTCCCGGCGGCATGCCCAACGATTTTGTTGGGCACGAGCCAAGCTCCCTCCTCCGTCGGGACAAGGCTTATTCCCACATCGGAGCCTGGGAACTGGATGAAAACAATCTGTGGAAATCTGCGTAATCTGCGGATTAAAAAAATAACCTCATCATAATGACCCATCACGCCAAGCTGAAATGGCATTGTCGCAGGGGTATACGTGAGCTGGATCTGCTCCTGGAGGGGTTTCTGGTAGATCGGTACGCAATGCTCTCCGCGGCCGACCAGGCTGGCTTCGAGCGCCTGCTGGACTGCCGTAATGAAGACCTGATGGCCTGGCTCATCAATGGGGATTCTCCGCAAGACGAGCAGTTGGTGGGAATCGTGGACCAGATACGAGATCAATACTATCGAATTAACACTACCGTGGAGTTAATCGAGGAAGAATCCGATTGGATGAACGAGTCTCCGGTCTCAAGCCAAGAGCACTATTTCTCTCTTGCAACATTTCGTAGTTCGTGTGGAATATTGGAAGACCGAGCTTCACGGAAAGTTAAAAACCACCAGTGCGATATGGCGTCCTCGCTACAAGCTATGGAAGATGCGCTACGAAGACATCGTCACTAACAATGCCGAGGATTGAAGATATCGTTCTTAAAATGAGGACTGAGCCGAATAATATTCGGTTAATGCTTTATGTAGGGTATGTGAGTACTATTTTGGCAGACCTAGACAAAATAGTACACGTCATAAAATATACAAAACTCCCTGGCAAGGCGATCCTAGAGTAAATATTCAAAATGAAAAAGGCAAAGCAAAATCATATCAAGTTAAACAGGTTTTAATGGCTTTAGAAAAAATAGAAGCAAATAATGCCATTTAAAGACGATCATTATACATGCCGTGCAACTTGGTCCGGAGAAGACCAGGAGTATGTTGGATTGTGTGTGGAATTCCCCAGTTTGAGTTGGCTGGCGTCAAGCCCTGAGGCAGGATTGAAAGGAATAAGAAAAGTAGTTGCAGAAGTAATCGCGGATATGACCGCTAATGGGGAAGAAATACCGGAACCAATAGCAAACAAACATTCTAGTGGTAAATTTATGGTAAGAGTACCACCGGAAGTTCATAGGAAATTAGCAATTCAAGCAGCAGAAAATGATGTAAGTTTGAATCGCCTTGCAAGTGCAAAATTAACCCAATAAAAGATGCGGTTCGCTGCTCGCCTGTCCCACTGTATCGTTCAACCCGCGTAGGTTCGGGTGAGGGACGAACCCCAACATCAAGTTCCTCGCCGATGGGCGCATCAAGGGCTATCCGCGGGATAGGGGACCGAGAGGTCAACCTGCGACCCACTTTGTCCGCTACGTCCGCGGAAACCCCGGATACGGAGTCAACGACTTCGTAGACAACGGCGACGGCACCATCACCGACCGTGCCACTGGCCTGATGTGGATGAAACAGGACAGCGGCAAACCGATGAACTGGCAGAGCACACTGGCATACGCGGCATGCCTGAACTATGCAGGACACGATGACTGGCGCTTACCCAATGTCGAGGAGAGAATTCGGTGGTCCGCCTGACCACTTCGATGTGCTCGACCGGAACAGAGATGGGTTCCTCGGTGAAGCAGAGGCCCCTCGACATCTACCGCCACGTCACCGGAGAGAGCAATGGCCGCCCGGACCGGGGGCGAGTCGTTGACAACAACGTGAGATTCAGTGGCCCTGGTAGATCAACCACTATGGACTGAAAGTCCATAGTCTGGAGGACTAAAGTCCTCATCCGTGGACAAGCCCGGACTGAAAGTGAAGGGACTTAAAGTCCATAGTCTCAACTATGATGCGCTTCGCGCGCTAAAGTTATTGAAGCAATGAACGGGCCTGATCTTGAGGTATACCCGATGCGCAATCTTTACTATGGTCTCCAGCTGTTTGTAGTGCTAATACTCGGTTCTTTCCAGTTGGCAGCACAACCGCCGAGTGCCGGCGTAAATGATGAACCGCTACGCGAAAACTGGGCACCGAGCGAATGGGGTCCGGAAGATCGCATCGGTTCGGCAAACCTGATTACCCCGGCGGTTGTCCTGCGTGCAGTCGGTCTTGTCAAGCAGGGTAAAGTGGTCACGCTCGGGAAGGTCTATGCCCAGGACGCGCCGACATTCGGCGAACGGAGTTGGCGCATGATGATCGCTGGACTCCCGACTGGTGGTCCTTTCGGACCGCAGCAGCTCGTCTATAACGACGAGTATGTCGCGGCCGAACTGGGGCAAATCGGCACCCAGTTCGACGGGCCAGGACATATTGGTGTGCAGACCTCGCAAGGCAAATTCTTCTACAACGGCCGGTTTCTTGAAGATGAGAATATCACTGCTTACGGGTTAGGTCCCTTAGGCGTTGAGTTTGTAGCCGAACAAGGCTTTGTGTGTCGAGGTGTCGTGCTGGATGCTGTGGCGCTGCGCGGTGGCCGATTGCCGATTCCTGAAAGCAATAGTGCCGAAGATCCGGGTATCGTCACCGACGCCGATGTCCGCACCATGCTCAAGCGGCAGGGCTTGAATCCAATCAACGCCGGCGATTGTGTGTTTCTGTATACCGGCCACGGTGATCTGTGGCATCCGCGTAACTGGGGCAGTTTCGATGCCACCGAGAAAGCGCGACGAGTGGCGGCATTCAATGCAGGTACACCAGGATTTGGAATTTCCGCCTGCGAATACCTTGCCGAACGCCGGATCAGCCTGAGCAGGTCCGACAGTTGGTCTATCGAAACCGCGTTGAGAGACTTCACCGGCGAAAACCCGCAACTGTTCGAGTGTCACATCCGTATGCAAACAAAACGTGGCATCTGGGGTATGGAGAATCTCGATCTGAGCAAGCTTATTGCCGCCAAAGTTTATGAGTTCTTGTTCGTTTACGCACCACTCAAGATCAAGGGTGCCACAGGATCGCCCGGCAATCCTATTGCAATCTATTAGGGGTTGTTGACGTTGTCAAACCCGTAGGGTGGGCTGTGCCCACCAAACCGAGTTTTTTACCGTAGTGACGATACGATCAGCTAAAGATCGTTGGCCGTTTCAAATCGAGGCCTGGGTTCTGTATACCGGAGCACATGCATTGTATCTGGACCCTACCGAAAGGCGATGCCGACTTCTCCAAACCTGGGGCTGGATAAAGAAGGAGTTTGGCAAGCAGGCCCTGCCGTTGGTGGGCACAGCCCACCCTACACCATCCGCCCAAGCAAAGCGGGAAATAAGAGAAATAATCCTGTTAATCCTGGAAATCCTGTGAATCTTGTCCTATTAGCGGTTGGCACGACGATTATGTCAACAGCCCCTAGCACATCATTTCGACTGCTATTGCGGGCATAATCCCTTAAGCTCGATATGCGCCTCCCCCGAGAAATTTGCAATATCAGTCGAAACCGGGTACTAGCGGGCGCGCCTAACCTAGTCTACCAGCTCAACCCGTAGAATCTTGCCATGACCCCCCTTGAAAGATACCAAGCCGATCTGGCCCGGGACGGTTTCGAGCATGACCCGAAACAGGCAGCGGTAGTGCGGGCGCTGCAACAGGTCTATGAGGAGCTGATCGCTAGGGAACAGGACGACCGCGGCGGGCTTTTCAAGCACCTGAGATTTACCGCCCGCTCTCGCCTGGATCCGGTGCGCGGTCTCTATCTGTGGGGAGGGGTAGGGCGCGGCAAGACCCATTTGGTCAATGAGTTCTACAAGGCATTGCCTTTTCCCCGGAAGCTACGGGTCCATTTCCATCTGTTCATGCAGGACCTGCACGGCGAGCTGAAGAAGCTGCCGGCTACGCCCGACCCTGTTCCCTTGGTGGCGGAAAGCCTGTCCATGCAGTTCAAGGTCCTGTGCCTCGACGAGTTCCATGTTACCAACATCACCGACGCCATGTTGCTGGGCCGGTTGTTGACGGCCCTGTTCGAGCGCGGCGTCACCCTGGTCACCACCTCCAATATCCACCCGGACGACCTCTACCGCGATGGGTTACAGCGCGAGCGCTTCGTGCCGGCTATCGGGCTGATCAAGGATCACACCCGGGTCATCTGCCTCGATGGGGACGAAGACTATCGGCTCCGTTCGCTCGAACATGCAGAGATCTATCATTTCCCGTTGGATGCGGAGGCCGACGGCAGCCTGCGGAAGGGCTTTCAGGGGCTGCGACCGGAAGGCGTCGTGGAGGGTGGAGAGATCGAGATCGCGGGCCGACCCATCCCGACCGCCCGCTATGCGGATGGGATCGCCTGGTTCGACTTCAAATCCCTGTGCGACGAGCCCAAGGGGACCATCGATTACATCGAGATCGCCCGTTGTTTCCATACGGTTTTCATCGCCAACATCCCCCGGATGGGCGATGAGGAAAGAGACCAAACCGCCCGCTTCATTCGCCTGGTGGATGTCCTCTACGACCACAATGTGAACCTGGTCACCTCCGCCGCCGCAGCCCCCCCCGAGCTCTATACCTCGCGTTCTCCACTTGCATTCGATTTCACACGCACCGCAAGCCGGTTGGAGGAGATGCGCAGCCATGATTACCTGGCGCGCAGTCATTTACCCTAACCCGGACTGTTCTATCCCCTATCCCCGGCATGGCCGTAGTGGGCTATGCCCACCGACCGGGTTCCCATCACCAGCGACCAGTCGCCAGCTTCCAAGCTCATCGATGCAGTTCGCCGCCGGGCGTGTCCCACGCCCGGTAGCTCACCACATCCTACACTCCCGGCAAGATCGCAGTGCACCTGTGAGGTGTGGCGAACGCAGCGAGCAATTCGGTAACAAGAAGCGACATGATCCCGATCCGCAAGCGCGTTGATCCCATGCGGGAAAGCCGTTAAGGTAGGATGGTTTTCCGCACTATCGGAGGGGACTGTGCCGATACTCGACGGTATCCTACAAACACAATCGGCGTCATCTCCTCCACCTCCAACAGCACCAGCGGCAGGAGAAGAGGACCTCTTCTCGTCCGGATTCTTCCTGCGGCTCGGTTTCTCCTTTATGGTGGGTCTGGCCGTCGGCTATGCCCTCAAGGTCGCCTTCAAGATCGCGCTGGTCGTGGGCGGTCTGTTGTTGCTGCTCCTGTTTAGCCTCCAGTACAGCGGTATCATCGAGGTCAATTGGGCCGGGATGGAGTCGAACTACGACGGCTTCGTCGACTGGCTGACGGCATACAGCGGTGCGCTGAAAGATTTCATCGCCAATAATCTCTCCAGCGCCGCTTCCTTCACCGCCGGTCTGCTGCTGGGTTTGCGTTTTTAGCAATCTTGAATTATTTGGCGTTGTCTGGAGATTTAACGTGTTGCGTTCGACGCACTAAGGCTTGCTAATCGTCTACCAAGTCAGTGCCGGCGCCTTAACGCAACCTACACCCACATTATCCCCCGCGTGGCCTGTCCGCGCGGATCTCGCCTTAAGTGTAGGTTGGGTTAGGCGCGCTGTCTGATCCCGAAAGCGCAGCGACAGGGCCGAACGCGGAGTAACGCAACGCGATGCTCAATCGGTTTGACTCTTCCCTGTTGAGAGGGCATCTGCTTTAGAAGTGTCCGATACGGGCGATGATGCCTCTTCTTCGGCCTTTGGCTGGTTGGCCTCGATTCCAATCAGGTAATCGATCACCTGGACCATCCTTTTCCTGCTGCCGGCCTGCGCGGGGCTGGTGCGGTATTTGCCGTTGATGATCAGGGTGGGCACGCTGTCGATGCCGAAACGTCTCCCCAGTTCCTGGACCCGCTGCACGCGCATGTTGACGGCAAAGGAGTTGTAGGCATCACGGAATTTCTTCCCATCGATGCCCCGCGCCTCGGCGAAGGCCACCAGGGCATCCTCGTCCCAGATCGCCTGTTTGTCTTCATGCAGGGCGCGAAACAGGGACAAATGAAACTGTTCGCCCTTTTTGATCAGCTCCGCGGCGTAGTAGGCCCTGGCGTGGGGCACAACCCTAGCATTGAAAATCGCCGGCATGCGCTTGAACGCGACGTTCTCGGGCTTGGTCGCGAGCCATTTCTCAAGCGTCGGCTCCAGATAGAAGCAATGCGGGCAGCTGTACATGAAGACCTCCAGGACCTCGATCTTCTCCCCGCTCTCGGTCGGTTGGGGCCTGGCCAATTCGGTATAGTCGATTCCCTCTACCACAGCATCCTCTTCGGCAGCCCAGGCCGGGACCGCAATCAGCGCACCGAAGACCACTCCCAGCAAGGCATTCATCCTCATCGCTTTCGTTTCTCCTCTGTTTGGGCGGAGACCGGCGATCCGACTACTCTTGGATAATCGCACAAGATTTCCCGCTACGTTCGAAATGACACCAAATATTAACAGCCCCTAGCTCAAGGCATAGTCCGCAACCAATCCGAGAAACACGACCATCCCCAGATAATTATTGTCAAGGAAGGCCCGGAAGCAAGTCGCGGGCTCGCGGTCCCGTATCAGATACTGATGATGTACGGCCAGGACGGCAGCGGCGATGAGGCCGACGGCATACCAGGCACCCCGCCCCGCCAGATATCCCACGTAGGCCAACAGGCCCAGCAGCAACACCTGTAACAGGCCGATGATCAGGCGATCGTAACGACCAAAGAGGATGGCGGTGGATTTAATCCCGACCTTCAGGTCGTCCTCCCGATCCACCATGGCATATTGGGTATCGTAGACCAGGGCCCAGACAACCGTAGCGCTGAACAGTAGCCAGGCCAACACGGGTACTGAGCCGACGACGGCGGTGAAGGCCATGGGCACGGCCCAACCGAATGCCGCCCCCAGGAACAGCTGGGGCATGTGCGTATAGCGTTTCATAAAGGGATAAATGACGGCGAGTCCCAGGGCGACTACCGACAGGGCGACCGCCCGCCAATCAAGAAACAGGACCAAGGCAAAGGCGGCCAAGCCCAGTACCAGGAACACCCCCAGGGCCTCCCTGGGGTCGATGAGCCCGGCCGCAATCGGTCGCCCCCGGGTACGGGCGACCTGGCCGTCGAAGTCCCGATCCGCGAAGTCGTTGATGGCGCAACCCGCAGAGCGCATTAGGACGACTCCGGCCACGAAAATGAGCAGGATACCCCAGGGTGGATCCCCCTCTCCCGCGATCCAGAGCGCCCACAGAGCGGGCCACATGAGCAGGAAAATACCGATGGGCCGGTCCAGACGTACCAGCTTGGTATAGAGGGCCAAGCGCTCCCGCCAATCCAGGACATCTGGACGCTCGCTCTTGACTTCAGGAAGATTCATGACGAAATGCGATCGCAACTACGAATCAGTGGTCGATTTCCGGATTGTAACGGGCATTGCCTTTTGCGACACCCTCAAGGGTAAGGGAGCGAATGGGGCATTACTTTCGATTTTCGGCAGTGGTAGATCTCTAACTGAATAGAGTGGTTATAGTCCAGTCCGCCGAGCTGCATAGTGGCCCACTCCGGCAGTTAGAGTTAAGAGGCTGTCTAAAAACTAACATATTGATTTTTAGTTAAAAAAACCACAGATTTCCTCTGGCTCCCACGCTCCGGCGTGGGAGCAAGTCTTGACGCTCCAGCGTCACCGAGCCTGGCCGCTGGAGCGTGGGAGCGAGCAAAACCAATAAGTTAGTTCTTAGACACTCTCTAAATGTCAACGGGACTTAAATCATCGGCAGCAGCTTGCCGCTCGTCCCCCTGACGGAGACATCCACCCAGGGCGAGAGCGGCGTCTCCTGGGGGTTAATCTCGACCGTTCTGGCCCCCGAGGCAGCCGCGACCCGGCACAGACTGGCCGCCGGCTCGACCAGGCTGCTGGTACCCAGGGACATGAACAACCCACAGTGTTCTGCCGCCTGCCAGGCCGCGGTGAGGACCGATTCCGGCAGGGTCTCACCAAACCAGACAACGCCGGGCCGGCGCAGGCCGCCACAGCGGCAACGGGGCGGATACTCCGGGAAAGGAATCTCTCGCTCCTCCCGCTCCTCGCCGCAGGATGTACAGCACCAGACCCAGAAAGTCCCGTGCAGCTCCAGCAAGTCCCGGGAACCGGCCCGCTGGTGGAGTCGATCTACGTTCTGAGTGATGAGGGTAAAGCGCTTCCCCGCCGCCTCGAACTCTTCCTGTAGTCGCGTCAGGGCCAGATGGCCAGGGTTCGGCCCGGAGTCGGCGCTCTTGCGGCGCCGTTCATCGTACCACCGGCTCACCAAGGCCGGATCCCGAGCAAAGGCCTGCGGCGTGGCAAGCTCCATAGGATCGTACCTAGCCCACAGACCCGTCTGCGCATCGCGGAAGATCGGAATACCGCTCTCCGCCGACACCCCGGCACCGGTCAGGACGGCAACGGCATCCGTCTCGCGGAGGAATCCGCGGATTAGCTCGATTTGCGCCTGCAACATTTCTTCAGCCACAGGTCATATCCGGTTCGATTGATTCGACTTCCAGCACATATCCATCCAAGTAATTGATTATTTCAGATTCATTGCTTCAATAACTTTAGTGCGCGAAGCGCATCAGAGTTGAAACTATGGACGTTAAGTCCCTTCACTTCCAGTCCGTAGCTTGTCCACGGATGAGGACTTTAGTCCTCCAGACTATGGACTTTCAGTCCATAGTGGTTGATTGATGGTAGGGGATATACCATTGATTCTTTGTGTCAGAAGTAATAGGTAGCAGCAATCTTGCCCATGTTTCAATTCCTTTTTTAGGGAAAGTACCATTAGTAGTGAGATTTAATTTAGTTTTAGTCGATGATGGCGTTAATTTCTCAATAAATTTATCAAAATAAGGATACAGCAAGGGCCCGCCCATTATGCTTGGGATGATTTCTTCGACCCCTGCGTCAATCGTCTCTCTCAACGTCCTCTATGGTACGAACCTCTCGTCTCGATACGGATAAATCATTTAATAGCTCAGGGCCATAAATAATTTTGACAATACATTCTCGTAATGATTGAGCATTACCGACCTCAAATAAAAAGCCGTTAACTCCCTCGTATCAATTCTTTCATGCCGCCGATATTCGAGGCAATAACGGGTATGCCTGCTAAAAATGCCTCTTGAATAACAAGCGGAGAGTTTTCCAACCAGATAGGTGGCACAATGAGTACATCTATTTCATCCAGAACTTGATTGATATTGCTGTTATCATAACCACCTTTGAATTGAATGTTTGGTTGTTGCATGAAGCGCCTTTGACTTCCTACATTGCCATAAATAGACAATTCAGCATCAATCCCCTTAAACGCGTCTATCAACACACGAATGCCTTTTGCGGGAATGACGCGGCCCATAAAACCAAAATTAATTCGGCTTTTTGTAGTATACTGCCTTTTTCTGTAAACTACTTTATCCGCATCAAAGCCGTATCTTGAAAAAAATCAACTTGTTTTCAGGAATACCTTGTTGCATAAAGTAATTTCGTAACGTATGGGGTAGTATAAGAAACATATCGATAAGATCAAGTAGCTCCTGCATATAGGTCAGATTTTCTTGAACCTCCTTTATTGTGGTTTGATAAGGTGAACAATGATGACATTTTTCGGCACCTGCCCCACTGCAGATACTGTTGTTTTGATCGATAAGTTGTCCCTTCACACAGAATAACCAAAAATCGTGCACGGTAAAAACAACAGGCAAATGATACTCCTTGACCACAATACATAAGCAAACAGGTCGATAGATGGGAAAGATGCCCATCAACCACTATGGACTGAAAGTCCATAGTCTGGAGGACTAACGTCCTCATCCGTGGACAAGTCACGGACTGAAAGTGAAGGGACTTAAAGCCCATAGCTTCAACTATGATGCGCTTCGCGCACTAAAGTTATTGGAGCAATGAACAATGTCAGCTTCAACTTTATCCAAATACTGCCTGAAATCCGTTGCAATTCTTTTGTCATGAAATTTTTCCTGATAGGTATAATCACGCCTGAATTTATTAACGCGATGGACTTCAATGCCATCATATACTTCATCATATGCGTCATATTCCTTATCAAATTCGTTTCCAACTGTGGTAAAAACATTTATCTTTTCTACTCGTTGTGACAGGGCTTTTACCAAATGATAAGAATAGACTTCAGAGCCTGCCATGTAATCAGGTGGAAAACCATGGATTACTTTCAGAACTTTCATGCTTTCGACTTTCAATTTCCTGATTAGCAAGAATCTTCAGCTAGGTTCACGATCGAACCATCCACGGGTGCATACTACCTTGGATTTCTCAAAAAAATGGTGGATCAAGGCCACGCTCGAGGCGGCGGACGCGGGTGGCTGAAACTCATTGCTAATCAAGTTCAATTTTACCGCCCGTGAAATTCAGAGCGAAGCGGCGGGTTTGGCAGTTCTTGTGGAGCGCCTTGTTAGGTTTTTCCACGCAACCACCAAAATGCGTTACTATCAACTACTCCCGTAAGATTGTAGACTAATCCCTCACGATACTAGTACCCCATTTCACCTTATTTTTGGTTCTCAGCGCGGCGAGAGGTGGCCAGATGCGAGGCGCGCGAGCGCAGGAATAGCGAGTCTTCTTTCAAGCTCGCGCAACACCGCAGATGGCC
>Ga0056137_1000461_pt1 | contig 11369 bp, 2 predicted proteins | sample WorMetTypGCAVOLI_FD_55029 | JGI IMG/M metagenome (GOLD analysis project Ga0056137, IMG submission 55029) | Marine gutless worms symbiont microbial communities from Max Planck institute for Marine Microbiology, Germany - Olavius algarvensis... ...
CACGTTTAGAGGCGACAAATGTTGAACGTATAGCGCCCGAGGCGGTGAAAGCTGCCAACGAATGGACAGATGAATATTTGAGAGATTGTCAAATGCGCGACCCTGACATCGCGTTAGTATTCAAAGCAATTGACTCCAGTAATGGTATGCCAAGTTGGGACGAAGTCAAAGCTAAGAGTCCTGCACTCAGGCAATTGTATAATCAGTATGAGTCGTTGGTTACACGAAATGGCGTGTTATATCGAGTATTTCATACCGTAGACGGCGGTATTGATCATTTACAGCTTGTATTACCGTCGATGTTGAAGAAGTCATTTCTCAGTTTAATTCACAATGACGCAGCAGGTCATCTCAAGTTGAGTAAAACGTTACCGCATGTACAGCGTCGTGCATGGTGGTCCACATGGCGCCGAGATACGCAGTTGTTTATTCAGTGTTGTTCGGTATGCGAAGCATTTCATAGGGGTAAGACCCCCAGGCAAGGTCATTTGAGGCCAATGATAATGGGTGCGCCGATGGAGCGATGGTCGATTGATTTGTGTGGTCCTTTTCCTACCGTAAATGGTTACAAGTATTTATTTACTGCAATAGATCCGTTTTCGAAATTCGCCATTGTTGTTCCTATTCGTTCAAAGACAGCCGATGTAGTAGCAAAAACGATAGTTCAAAACATTTTCTTAAAATATGGTCTATGTTTCGAGATACTTACCGACCAGGGGTCTGAGTTTGAAAATGACCTAGCCTATCATATGTATCGATTGCTTGGTATTAAGAAGCTCAGGACAAGCTCGTATGAACCAAGAACAAATGGAGTTGTAGAAAGTTTTCACCGTGTTTTGAACGCCATGTTAGCGAAAGTGGTAAAAGAGAGTCAAAGAGATTGGCCGTCGTGTGTTGCATATGTTACATTTGTGTATAATTCGACGCCACACAGCGCTACTTCGTTACCACCCTTTCTGATTATTCATGGTAGGTTACCGTTGTGGCACATTGATTTGCTAATGGGCGAGCAACCCGCTGAACCATCAACGGTACCGGAATATGTAGGTCAAATTACCGAGCATATGCGACAAGCGGAAGAAATTGCACGTGAGCACTTACAGTCCGCCGCCGAAACGAGCAAAGCGTACTATGCACGTAAAGTTAAACCAGCTTCATTTATCGTGGGAGATCGGGTGCGAGTGTATTCCCCCAGAAAGTACGTAGGCAAAACGCCGAAATGGCAAAGTTTTTATAGGGAGGAGGGTATCATTTGTAAAAAATTAAACGATTTGTCATATGTAATCAAATGTCCACAATGGCGGCAAAAACGAATTATTCATGTCGATAAGTTAAAACTCATAAAAGAATATTAGGAGAAGAAGAGAGTTAGTGAGTAAGAAATCCTGGAATTTTGCTTGAAATTTGTATTTGTGTGTATTATTAACTGTCAACTACCGTTTATTTTTGTATAGCAAGTTACCGTACATCTGTTCGCCCCATAGTACATACCGTTGTTCGATGTCTGTTGTTTTAGAAATAAGTGCGTGAGATGGAGTTTACAGTAGCAGCCGGGGTGTATGTTTGTCCCTTCGGACCAGATGAACATGTGGGCCGTCGATTATCTGAGTTGCGCTCGAGACTGGCGTTTCGTCGCCACCTTGTGCTAGCGCACCACGCCGACATACGCCGGCACCCGACGACGGCTGGAGGCTTTGTCGAACTAGTCGAGGCCATCGAGGGCGAGGAGCTGACCCGCAAAGTCATGACGTACAAACGCTCCTCGAGACACCAGTATGTACCACGTTCTGTACCGGCATTCAAGGCGCCGCTGCGGGGCAGATCGTCGGTAGCGACTTCACGACGGCGTCGGGACGTTGCCCAGCCTGTGGCCGCCACGGTGCCTCGGTTACCGTCGCCCCCGCTTGTCAAGAAGTGCACGGTATGGCTGCGCCGAGAGTCGTCGTTGGAAGCCTCGCTGTCGCTGGTCGTTCCTGGTCCGATGGAGACTGCTGCTACTGTTATGTTGTGCCCAATATCGTCTACTTGTTCAGTTGTATCTGTCCCTAGTTGTAGTTCTGTTTCGAGTACACCTTCTAGTGGTCATGCATCGATTGTGAGTCGTATTGCTTCTTTTGATCCCTTCCTCTCAACTTCGCCTCCGCGTGCGATTAGTGGCTATCCGCCCGTAGAATGTGGATCGGAGGAAGAAGACAAGTTATCGGTCGCCAGCAGTGTCCTCTTGACCCACCAGTCCATTTCTTTAACTTCGCTGCGATCAGTAGAAAATTGGTTTACCTCAGAAGGGGCAATCCCTGCAGCTTTGCCCTCCCGTGTCCAAACTCCTGACTGGGAAAGGATTGACCAGATAGTTGAGAGTAATTCAAGGTCTCATGCCCAAATTTCGTTGATAGATGGTTGGCGTCCCAGCTTCAACCCTACTTTAGTCGCTAGTATGATAGCCAACATGTTAGCTGCGGATATGACACAGTCTAATCAGGTCATTGCCTCTAGGATCCTGGAACAGTTAGGTATAGTGTCCGGGGACGACATAAGTAATACTTTTATTCGCTCTTTGGTGGATGCAACTGTGGAATTTGAAGGGTTGTTAGTGAACCAAATCATGGCTACGCAGCAGCAGGCGCAGGTGTTGGGAACCAGTGACATGGCCCACTTTGCAGTGTGTTGCGATCTCGCTAGACGACAGGGGCGACCGGGGCGTGTTGTCACTACGTCTACTGTTTCGACTACTGATTAGTGATACTGTGATATTTGTGATAGTCGATAATTTGTAATTTGAACATTCGCATGTTAATTCTAAACATTTTTTTAATTTTTGTGCTCGTTGTGAGGACACAACACTTAGAAGAGGGGGGGATGATGTTGTGAATACATTTTGTGTAAATACCTTACTTACTAATGTTACCGTAGATTTGGTAGACCGGAAGCGTGACAAGTGAGTTAGAGACTTACCGAACTTACCGCAGTTGTTGTACTGGCGTCGTAGGTCGTAGTTGCTTGGTAAGATGACTGTTTATGTTACTGAACGACATGGTTTACATTAAATTGTTTGATCATCGATGATATCTGCAGTTTGGATATCGCCCCCTCAACTATACCCCTAGACAAGCCAAAAGTAGAGACGCATTAGTCAACAGTTGGGGGCTCGTCCGGGATGGATGGATCGATCGATGGATGGATGAATGATGTGATGATCATGATGACGTGGATTAGCTCCATTTTGTGCTTGATGAGATTGTCATTATGAACGATACAGTAATTTTCGGCCAAGGAATGGATTCTGGGTATCCAGCAGCTAACGATGAGACTACGGTAATGAGTACGGTAGCGAGCACACCACCTTCGGTAAGCGTCATTGGTAGGATGACGGCAGCTGTAGGACGCCTGTGGAGGGGCTCAGGTGTAGCTGAGGCTCCAGTAGAAGCTAGTAGTTATGGTCAAGGTCGAGGTCAAAGTTCCAGCGGTGGATCAGGGGATATTTCGTATGTGGTGCAGCAGTCAGTTACTCCCCCTGCGCGACCTCCAGTGGCAAACTTGTTTGGCTCTACTACGGCACCTAGTTCTCCACAGCAAGGTCCGGCTCCAGTGTTTTCCACTCCTCAGTTACCAGCTTACGTCCAGTCTACGGTTTCAGGGCCAGTCTTGTCTACGGTAGTCAGTCCGGGTGATCCAGGAACGGTAACCTCCGCTACAGTTCAAAGCCCTACTGGCCACGGTAAGGCTCATCTCAAGTTGGAGAAATACGATGGGAAAGCGCCTTTAGAGACATTCTTGGTGAAGTTTGAGAATTGTGCCAAGTACTATGGTTGGTCCCCCATGGAAAGGGTGTGCCACCTCACTAACAGTTTAGTAGGAGCAGCGGCAGAAGTGACATGGCAGATGCCCGCTGATGCAACAGAGCAGCAGATAGTTTCCCTTCTCAAACAGCGGTATGGCACTGAGAATCAGAAACCCAGATTCGCAGAAGAGATGAAGGTACGCCGTCTTAAATCTGGAGAAACATTGCAAGATTTATATCTTGACATACGCCGATTGTTAGCCCTTAGCTTTCCTGGCGAAGTTCATACAACTCCAGCAGAACAGATGGGAATGAACTGTTTTTTGTCAGCTCTGAACAATCCAGCAGTGTTGCAGCGTGTGATGGACAGAGGTCCTAAGACATTAGATGAAGCATACGCCATTGTGTCACACATGTCAGTGTATTCACCAGTACTTCCAGAGCAGCAGAGGTCAGCATCCACCTACGGTAGTGTTAGGAACCGGGTGCATAACATTCAAACTACTGATTACGAAGCAGTTCCAGATGAAGTTCAGTCATCTCGCAGTGAAGCGGAGCGCAGACGAATGAGGTACTTAGAGCAGGAATTGCAAGAACAGAAACAGTTGGTGCAGCAACTTACATCAGAGATGCAGTATTATCGAGGTCGGTCAGATGGTCAAAGTCAATCACAGATGAACTGCAGTGATCAGCAACAGCCGCACAGTTATTGTCAGCCTGAAGGACAACAGCCAGAGTCACGAAGTCGCGGTTTTTCAGCTCGCGGCTCTCAGTATTCTCGTCGCCGTGGTCAACGGTATTCTCGTGGTCGCGGTGGGCAAGACTCGTCGTCAGCTGAAGGTGTCGTCTGCTACAATTGTCAACGTCAAGGTCACGTCGCAAGAAACTGTCCTGGTCGTATGGAGGATGATGATGACAATCCACCAACCAGATCAGCAGCAAGTCAACCATCAACCAGATCATCGGCAGCAGGTGTATCCGATCTGATGTCTGACTATGAAACATATATTGAAATTGATGTAAATGGTGTCAAAATTCCTGTATTGCTAGACACTGGTTGTGACCGTGTATTAGTACCTCGTAGAGTTGTACCAGATGCTGATTTGTCGCCCACTACAGTTGAATTGTTTGCAGCCAACGGTAGTCGTATTGATGTGCTTGGTATTATGCGTTTGCGTTTCACAATCAATCATCGTATCATGTATGTTGATGCTTTGGTCAGTAATGACATTGCGGAGACCATCTTTGGTTTCCAGTTTTTGCGTAAGTACGACTGCAAGTGGCATTTCACTAAGAATCTGTTAGAAATAGGCTCAATGTGTGTGCCATTAAAACACCGTCGCGGTACTGCAAATCTGCGTCGCGTATATGTCATTGAAAAAACAACGGTAGCGCCCAGTTCTTGTGTTAATATACCAGTGGAATTACCGATGTGTAATTTGCGCGTACCTATTGCAGATTGGCTTGTAGAAAGTAAAGAGATCAAACCAGGTATTGTTGTAGCTAGGACATTGCTTGATCCAGAAAATAAAAATGCGGCTGTGCGATGCGTTAACCTAAGTAGTAAAGAGTATGTGTTAAAACCGGGTTTTCACATTGGCGATGCTGAACCTGGTACAGTTCGTTCAGATGAAGAGGCAAAACCATATTTGGATTGTTGTTTAAACCAAATTAATGCATGTTTTGGTCAACCTGATCTGGATGTACAGGCTATGAATGTGTGTGATTCAACGGTAGCCGATTCTGACTCGCTTACCGGTGATCAGTTGGCTAGTAAGCCGGGTTGTAGCGATAGCAGCGCGATACCACTACAGCCGCTACGCAGCAGTGCTAGTTACTCATTACGTTCTGAGCAGTGTGACCATATTGATACAGCTTCGTGCGTTAATTTTAGTTGTTCTGGCGAAGTTGGCTTGCCATTGACTGAATCGTTCAGTATTTCTTTCAGTGAGTCCTCTGAAGGTATGGTTGATGCGTGTATTCTCAAGCGTGATACCGTCGATGTTGTGAATCAAGCGAGTGTCTACGGTAGCAATGTCGTGGACATAAAGTCGGTCGAATGCGGTAGTGCAGATGTTNGTCGGTGTAGTGTAGTAAGTGCGGTAAGTAGTGATGGCAATGAGATGCTTCACAATGCAATGCAGGTAAATGGTGACGAAACCACTTTCAAGAGATTAGAGACTGTAAACTTTGACCACTTGCAGCCAATCATAGATAACTTACCAGACGATTTAACCGACAATGAGCGCGTACGTGCGATTGATTTGTTGCATCGTTATGCAGATGTGTTTGGGCAGCATGATTTCGATATTGGGTATACAAATCTTGTGGTCGCAGAGATTAACACTGATGTTCAAAAACCGATCGCAGAGCCAGTGCGTCGGCAAGCCCGAGTCCATTTGGATGCAATTGACAATTGTGTTGGTGAGATGTTAAAAGCAGGGGTGTGTGAACCCGCTAGTAGTCCGTGGAATTTCAATATTGTGGTAGTTGACAAGAAAAACTCGGTAAATCCACGCATTACCGTAGACTACCGTAAACTTAACGCAGTCACTAGGAAAGATAAATTTCCTCTGCCGAGTATTCAGGAATGCTTTGATGCATTGGCATACAATCGATTCTATGCGGCACTGGACCAGTCTAGTTCATTCTATCAAATCCCCATTAAAATGGAGGACAGGGATAAAACCGCTTTTTCTACGAGACGCGGACAGTTTCGTTACCGTACATTGGCGATGGGTCTTAGTAATTCGCCGTCAATTTTCGCAAGGTTGATGTCACTAGTGATGCGCGGTCTCATTTTCGAAAAAGTCCTCGTGTTCATTGATGATACTCTTGTGCTTGGTAAAGATTTTGATGATCATTTGCATAATCTCGAGCTAGTGTTCGAACGTTTCCGCAAATCTGGTTTGAAGCTCAAGCCAAAGAAGTGTCGTATTTTTCTTCGTCGTGCAAAATTCTTAGGCCATGTTGTGTCCGAACGTGGTGTGGAAATGGATCCTGACAAAGTCGCGTGTATTATTGCTTGGGAATTCCCCAAGGATGTTAGTGAATTACGCAGTTTTATGGGTCTTGCAAGCTACTACCGTTCATATATCAAAGACTTTGCACATATTGCTGAGCCGTTGTTAGAGATGATGCGCAAAGGTTGTGCAGTGGTTGTTACCGATCATAGGCTTGAGGCTTTTAATGAACTGAAACGGCGATTGTCTGAAGCGCCTATACTTGGTGTTCCACAGGACCAAGGGCGGTACATACTTCAAACGGACGCAAGTAATTTTGCGGCCGGATGTATTTTAGCACAAGTACAGGAAGGCAAAGAACGTGTTCTCGAATACGCGAGTCGTACGTTTAATAAGGCAGAACGTAACTACTGTATTACTCGTAAAGAAATGGCAGCTGTTCTGTTCGGATTGAAACATTTTCGTACCTACCTGTTAGGACAACGTTTTACCATCAGGACTGACCATATGGCCATAAAACATTACCAGACAGCACCAAGTTTGGGTGGACAACAACAACGGTATCTTGATTATATGAGCTACTATGATTTTGATGTCGAATACCGTCCAGGCAAGTTACATACTAATGCGGACGCGGTCAGTCGTATGCCACCGTGCGAGATCAATGAGGGAGAACCTTGTAAGCAGTGCCATAAGCGCGTTACTGGCGTGCATGTAAATACTGTGGCTACTCGTGCGCGTAATAAGAACCGTACCGTTGTACAACAGCATGATGAAGTACGGGGTGATTTTATCTACCCAGGTCAAGGAAGGAAAATCCGTCCAAAGGAGAGGCCTCCGCCTAAGCCTCCGGATGACGAAAATTGGTTTGATTCAGGCACTAACTTTGACTTTGATGACTTAAAATCTTTGACTGTACCACCCGCTACAGTAGGTCAGCCAAACTACAGTAGATACGGTAATGGTCACGGTCAAGTGAGAGGAGACACAGGAACTCCAGCCACCACAGTGAGCCAAAACAATAGTAGTAGTGCTGAGTGTGGTCGACGTGTTTGTTTTTCTGATAATGATATTGTTGTCGACGACGGTACTAAGGGCTACCGTAGATGTGATACCGTACCTAAACGTGTACTTTTCTCGAATAATGCTAATGTCGGACATGAGAACTTAGAATATTCTAGTGGTACATCTCCTGGGCTCCACGCAAATCAGTATGTCCCAGACTATGATGAATTTCCTCCGCTAGAATCCTCAACCAATTTGTCACCTTTGCCTAAAGGGCACATACCTGACTCAGCTTTAGGGCTTGAACAGGGTTCATTCGCTTTAGTTGCGGGCAGTAATAATACAGCAACTACGTTTACGCGTTCACCGAAGCGCCGTAATTTAAGTTCGGTAATAGCCGATTCGGATGGTGTTTTCCCGAGTCGTCGCGGTCCTGCTAACCGTCGTACAAATGTAGCAATTGCCGGTAATAAGCGGAGCTCCAATGTTGATAATGAGGTCAGTAGTCCGGCAACCACGACTGTCGAACGTGAGTTAATAATCTCGACACCAGCTAGCGGTAGACCAGGTCTACGCAGCAACACGCGTGTACAACGTCGTGACGATACCGTAGATGCGCAGCGTGTATCCGGTAGTGCATCTCCAAAGATGGCATGTAGGCCAAACGCGAAGGCCAAAGGCCAACGTAATACACGTTTAGAGGCGACAAATGTTGAACGTATAGCGCCCGAGGCGGTGAAAGCTGCCAACGAATGGACAGATGAATATTTGAGAGANTGTCAAATGCGCGACCCTGACATCGCGTTAGTATTCAAAGCAATTGACTCCNGTAATGGTATGCCAAGTTGGGACGAAGTCAAAGCTAAGAGTCCNGCACTCAGGCAATTGTANAATCAGTATGAGTCGTTGGTTACACGAAATGGCGTGTTATANCGAGTATTTCATACCGTAGACGGCGGTATTGATCATNTACAGCTTGTATTACCGTCGATGTTGAAGANGTCATTTCTCAGTTTAATTCACAATGACGCAGCAGGTCATCTCAAGTTGAGTAAAACGTTACCGCATGTACAGCGTCGTGCATGGTGGTCCACATGGCGCCGAGATACGCAGTTGTTTATTCAGTGTTGTTCGGTATGCGAAGCATTTCATAGGGGTAAGACCCCCAGGCAAGGTCATTTGAGGCCAATGATAATGGGTGCGCCGATGGAGCGATGGTCGATTGATTTGTGTGGTCCTTTTCCTACCGTAAATGGTTACAAGTATTTATTTACTGCAATAGATCCGTTTTCGAAATTCGCCATTGTTGTTCCTATTCGTTCAAAGACAGCCGATGTAGTAGCAAAAACGATAGTTCAAAACATTTTCTTAAAATATGGTCTATGTTTCGAGATACTTACCGACCAGGGGTCTGAGTTTGAAAATGACCTAGCCTATCATATGTATCGATTGCTTGGTATTAAGAAGCTCAGGACAAGCTCGTATGAACCAAGAACAAATGGAGTTGTAGAAAGTTTTCACCGTGTTTTGAACGCCATGTTAGCGAAAGTGGTAAAAGAGAGTCAAAGAGATTGGCCGTCGTGTGTTGCATATGTTACATTTGTGTATAATTCGACGCCACACAGCGCTACTTCGTTACCACCCTTTCTGATTATTCATGGTAGGTTACCGTTGTGGCACATTGATTTGCTAATGGGCGAGCAACCCGCTGAACCATCAACGGTACCGGAATATGTAGGTCAAATTACCGAGCATATGCGACAAGCGGAAGAAATTGCACGTGAGCACTTACAGTCCGCCGCCGAAACGAGCAAAGCGTACTATGCACGTAAAGTTAAACCAGCTTCATTTATCGTGGGAGATCGGGTGCGAGTGTATTCCCCCAGAAAGTACGTAGGCAAAACGCCGAAATGGCAAAGTTTTTATAGGGAGGAGGGTATCATTTGTAAAAAATTAAACGATTTGTCATATGTAATCAAATGTCCACAATGGCGGCAAAAACGAATTATTCATGTCGATAAGTTAAAACTCATAAAAGAATATTAGGAGAAGAAGAGAGTTAGTGAGTAAGAAATCCTGGAATTTTGCTTGAAATTTGTATTTGTGTGTATTATTAACTGTCAACTACCGTTTATTTTTGTATAGCAAGTTACCGTACATCTGTTCGCCCCATAGTACATACCGTTGTTCGATGTCTGTTGTTTTAGAAATAAGTGCGTGANATGGAGTTTACAGTAGCAGCCGGGGTGTATGTTTGTCCCTTCGGACCAGATGAACATGTGGGCCGTCGATTATCTGAGTTGCGCTCGAGACTGGCGTTTCGTCGCCACCTTGTGCTAGCGCACCACGCCGACATACGCCGGCACCCGACGACGGCTGGAGGCTTTGTCGAACTAGTCGAGGCCATCGAGGGCGAGGAGCTGACCCGCAAAGTCATGACGTACAAACGCTCCTCGAGACACCAGTATGTACCACGTTCTGTACCGGCATTCAAGGCGCCGCTGCGGGGCAGATCGTCGGTAGCGACTTCACGACGGCGTCGGGACGTTGCCCAGCCTGTGGCCGCCACGGTGCCTCGGTTACCGTCGCCCCCGCTTGTCAAGAAGTGCACGGTATGGCTGCGCCGAGAGTCGTCGTTGGAAGCCTCGCTGTCGCTGGTCGTTCCTGGTCCGATGGAGACTGCTGCTACTGTTATGTTGTGCCCAATATCGTCTACTTGTTCAGTTGTATCTGTCCCTAGTTGTAGTTCTGTTTCGAGTACACCTTCTAGTGGTCATGCATCGATTGTGAGTCGTATTGCTTCTTTTGATCCCTTCCTCTCAACTTCGCCTCCGCGTGCGATTAGTGGCTATCCGCCCGTAGAATGTGGATCGGAGGAAGAAGACAAGTTATCGGTCGCCAGCAGTGTCCTCTTGACCCACCAGTCCATTTCTTTAACTTCGCTGCGATCAGTAGAAAATTGGTTTACCTCAGAAGGGGCAATCCCTGCAGCTTTGCCCTCCCGTGTCCAAACTCCTGACTGGGAAAGGATTGACCAGATAGTTGAGAGTAATTCAAGGTCTCATGCCCAAATTTCGTTGATAGATGGTTGGCGTCCCAGCTTCAACCCTACTTTAGTCGCTAGTATGATAGCCAACATGTTAGCTGCGGATATGACACAGTCTAATCAGGTCATTGCCTCTAGGATCCTGGAACAGTTAGGTATAGTGTCCGGGGACGACATAAGTAATACTTTTATTCGCTCTTTGGTGGATGCAACTGTGGAATTTGAAGGGTTGTTAGTGAACCAAATCATGGCTACGCAGCAGCAGGCGCAGGTGTTGGGAACCAGTGACATGGCCCACTTTGCAGTGTGTTGCGATCTCGCTAGACGACAGGGGCGACCGGGGCGTGTTGTCACTACGTCTACTGTTTCGACTACTGATTAGTGATACTGTGATATTTGTGATAGTCGATAATTTGTAATTTGAACATTCGCATGTTAATTCTAAACATTTTTTTAATTTTTGTGCTCGTTGTGAGGACACAACACTTAGAAGGGGGGGGGGATGATGTTGTGAATACATTTTGTGTAAATACCTTACTTACTAATGTTACCGTAGATTTGGTAGACCGGAAGCGTG